>Ga0308159_1003665_pt1 | contig 15089 bp, 13 predicted proteins | sample PhyCR1_FD_201040 | JGI IMG/M metagenome (GOLD analysis project Ga0308159, IMG submission 201040) | Phyllosphere microbial communities from UC Gill Tract Community Farm, Albany, California, United States - DLSLC.R1 | ecosystem: Host-associated > Plants > Phyllosphere > Unclassified | place: USA... | reverse complement strand
CGGGCGACCTGTATGTGGAAATCCACATCAAGCCGCATGACGTGTTCCAGCGCGATGGCGACGACCTGCATTGCGAAATGCCGATCTCCTTTGCCAAGGCAGCGCTGGGCGGCGAGATCGAAGCCCCGACCTTGAACGGCAAGGCATCCTTCTCCATCCCCGAAGGAACCCAAAGCGGCAAGACCTTCCGTCTGCGCGGCAAGGGCATCAAGGGTGTGCGCTCCGGTTATGCCGGTGACCTGTTCTGCCACGTCGTGGTGGAAACGCCGGTCAAGCTGACCGAACGCCAGAAGGAACTGCTGCGCGAGTTCGAGCAGCTGACCACCGAAGGCGGCGCCAAGCACAGTCCGCAGACCAAGACCTGGAAGGACAAGGTCAAGGAATTCTTCGAGTAAGACCGGAGCTCCTTTGCACAACCGCAGCAAAGCAAAACGGCCAGCAGATCGCTGGCCGTTTTGCTGTCCGCCTGCGTCATGCTGCAGGCGGTTGATGCTTCACGCAGTCTCAGAAGCAATGCTCCGGTGCCGGGAAGCTGCCGTCCTTGACCGCAGCCACGTAGGCGCGCACGGCCTGCTCGATGCTGCCGGCGCCGTCCATGAAGTTGCGCACGAAGCGGCTCTTGTGCCCCGGGAAGACGCCCAGCATGTCATGCATCACCAGCACCTGGCCGGAGCAGTCCGGGCCGGCACCGATGCCGATGGTGGGAATGGCCAGGCGGTCGGTCACTTCCTTGCCCAGCGTGGCTGGTACCGCCTCGATCACCACCAGCGACGCCCCCGCTTGCTGCACGGCCAGTGCATCGGCGTGCAATTGCGTAGCGCCATCGCTGGTCTTGCCTTGCACCTTGAAGCCGCCCAGCTGGTGCACCGACTGCGGCGTCAGGCCGATATGGGCGCAGACCGGGATGCCGCGCTCGGTCAGGAACTTGATCGTGTCCGCCAGCCATACACCGCCTTCCAGCTTGACCATCTGCGCCCCCGCCTGCATCAGCAGGGCGGCATTGCGGAAGGCTTCTTCACGGGTCGGATAGGTGCCGAAGGGCAGGTCGGCGATGATCAGCATGGTGTGGCTGCCGCGCGCCACGGCAGCGGTGTGGTAGGCCACGTCCTGGATGCTCACCGGCAGCGTCGAATCGTGGCCCTGGCAGACCATGCCGAGAGAGTCGCCGATCAATACCGTCTCCAGCCCGGCGCGCTCCATCAGCGTCGCAAAGCTGGCGTCGTAACAGGTCAGCATGCTGATCTTGTCGCCCTTGGCGCGCATGGCCTGCAGGGTGTGGGTCGTCACCGGCTTGGCGCGTGCCGCGCCGGATTCCTGAAGATAGCCTGCCATTGGAAATTCAACCTCCTTGATTGAGAAAGGCGCGCTTGCCGCGCATCTCTTCGATGTGCTGCAGCAGCGTGCGCAGATCGGCGTCGTTGTGCGCCGGATCCAGGTGTTCGGTATTGACGGTCAATACCGGCGCCCCTTCGTAATGATAGAAAAACTGACTGTAGCACTCGGAAAGCCGTTGCAGGTAATCCAGCGAAATACCTTCTTCGATGGCCACGCCGCGCTCGGCAATGCGCGCCTGCAATATCTCGGGTGCGGCCTGCAGATGGATCACCAGGTCCGGCAGCCGCGCCTGCGGGCGCAGCTGCAGGTACAAGGTTTCATAGAGCGCCAGTTCTTCGCCGGCCAGGGTCAGCCCGGCGAAAAGCATGTCCTTTTCCAGCATGAAATCGGCGACGAAGCGCCCCTCCAGCAGCGCCGGATCGAGCGGCGCCTGCAACTGTCGGATCCGCTGCAACAGGAAGAACACCTGGGTCTGGAAGGCATGCTGGCCGGCATTGCGGTAGAAGTCGGCCAGGAAGGGATTCTCCTCCGGCTGTTCCAGCACCACCTGGGCGTCCCACAAGCTGGCCAGGCGTTTGGCCAGGGAAGTCTTGCCGGCGCCGATCGGCCCGTCGATTGCAATGTAGCGGTAACTTTCCAGTTCCATGCGTCCTCTTTCCCCCGGCACGCCGGGTGCGGCATTGTAGTTGATTTCCCCCGACGGGCGGCACCCGCGGAAGCTTGGTTTTGTTGTAACTATTGCAATAATCCCCGTTCGCCCATCCACTGCGTCGATAACTCAAACGGAAATTGGCCTTTATTCGACGAAAGGCGACACTCGGGCAACCAGCACAATAGACTGTGGGTTGGTGCGCGCAGGATAGACCAACCCGGTGGGAGATTAGTGCCGGGTTCGCTGCAGGGCGGCATGCCGAGCAGGCGGTGTGCCGGTCTGTTGCCTGTTGCCCCAAGATCGGCCAATACCTGCCGTAAACGCTGTCAAGAGCATGGTGCGCCCGTGGCGCCACGCGCATTGACCCAAGCTGAGAACAACAAATCGGGATCGTGGCTTTGAAATCGCTTCGCAATATCTTGCCAGTGCTGTGCCTGGTCAATTTGCTGCTGTTCATGATGCTGGCCCAGCACTGGTGGCTGGGTTTGCTGGTCGGCCTCCTGATCGGCGGTGCGTTCTATCTGACTTGCCTGCCGGCACCCGCCGCCGCAGACGTCTCGCGGACCGCCGTTGCCGGGGCAGCCGAGGCGCGCGAGCCAACGGGCGTCCACGCGCCGGGCGCAGCCTTGGGTGAGCCAATCCTGGTGCCTGCAATGGAACCCGTACTGGAGCCGGAATTGGCGTCCACCTCCCGCGCCACTCAGACCCACCCGCTGGCCGACCTGCTGCGCGAAGTGCTGCCGGTGTGGCAAGGCAATGTCCAGCTGGCACGTGCACAGACCCAGTCGGCCATCGATAGCCTCACGGCCCGTTTCGTCGGCATCCACGAGCGTCTCGGTGGCACGCTGGACCCCGCCAGCCGCGCGGCCAACGGCGACATCCTGCAGACCATCCAGGATGCCGCAGAGCAACTGGGCATCATCGCCTCGGCGCTGGAAGGCATGCAGGCCGCCCGTCAGGTGCTGGCGACCCGCTTCGACGCGCTCATGGCCGCCAATGACGACATCCGCCGCCTGGCCCAGCAAAATGAACAACTGGCCGGCCAGACCGGTGTGACCGATCTCCTCAGCGATGCCCAGAGCTGGCAGGAGCTGGCCGAGCGTTCGGCCGAGAACAGTCGGCAGATCGCCGCCCGCGCCAAGGGTGCCCGCCAGCAGATCCTGGCTGCCATCGGCAGCACCGGCGAGATGGCAGCCGGCGCCAGTGAGATCGTGGAAAACTCGCGGGCCGTGATCGACCAGATCATCGCCGACTTCCGCCAGTCCGCCATGAAGCTGACCACCACCGTGGAGGAGCTGGAAGACGAAGGCCGCGAAGTCGATCGCGAAGTCTGCGACATCCTGGTCCACCTGCAATTCCAGGACCGCATCAGCCAGATCCTGGACCACGTACAACAGGACATCGCCCGTCTGCGCGGTGCCGCCGAACCTGGCCAGGACGCGCTGCCTTCCCCTCAGCAATGGCTGGCCGATCTCGAAAAGACCTATACCACGCAGGAACAGCGTCAGATACACGCCGGCCAGCAGGGCCATCCCGCAGCGCCGTCCCAAGTGGATTTCTTCTGAGGAACCGAGATGGAAAAGAGCATTTTGATCGTCGACGATTCCTTCAGCCTGCGGCAGACCATCTCGGCCGCCTTGAGGAGTGCCGGCTACCACGTGGAAGAGGCCGCTGACGGGCGCGAAGCCCTGAAGAAACTGGACGGCCGCAAGTTCAACCTGGTCATCTCCGACCTCAACATGCCCAACCTCGACGGCCTGTCCTTCGTGCGCGAGATGAAGCAGATGCCCGCCTACAAGTTCACCCCCGTCATCATGCTGACCACCGAGAGCAGCGAAGCGCGCAAGCAGGAAGGCAAGGCCGCCGGTATCCGTGCCTGGGTGCACAAGCCCTTCCAGCCACCGGTGCTGCTCGATGCGGTGGCCAAGCTGGTACAACCCTGAACGCCGAACCGCCGAGCGATAGCCCAGACCGACAGCAAGCGACCGATAGAAAGCCGAGACCCGCCACATGCCACTGACGTACTCCGTGCAAGAGGACAGCCTGCTGCTCACCGTGAGCGGCGGACTGACCATTTTCCAGGCAGCCGAGCGCAAGCCCGAGCTGCTGCACGCATTGACGCTGGTGCAGCCGCGCGTGGTGCTGGACCTGGCCGGAGTGGACGAGATCGACACCGCGGGCATCCAGTTGCTGTTGCTGCTGCGGCGCGAACTAGCCGAGCAGGACCGCCAGCTGGAGATTGGCGCCTATAGCCCGGCCGTGGTGGCGGCGCTGGACCTGCTGCAGCTGCATGAGCGATTCGGTCCTGCCGAGGTCCTGCTCCCACCAGCAGGGGAGCACGCATGAAAAAGGATTCTGCCCGCGATGCCGTGGTACAGGAAGCCCGCGAACTGCTGGTGGCGATGGAAGCCGCATTGCTGCAGATCGAGATGGAAGGTCCGACCCGCGAGTGCATCAACGCCATCTTCCGCGCCGCCCATACCATCAAGGGATCGGCCGGGCTGTTCGCCTTCGACAGCATCGTCCAGTTCACGCACCAGGTGGAGCACTTGCTGGACCTGGTGCGCCAGGATCGTCTGCCTCTGAATGGCCACCTGATGTCCTTGTTGCTGCAGTGTGGCGATTACATCGGTGAACTGGTCGATGCCATCGAACGCGGCCAGGAAGCCGAGGAACCCAATGCCGAGCGGCGCACGGCGCTGCTGGCCGAGCTGGCCCTGGTGGCGCTGACTGCAAGCACGGGCGACGCGGCCGAGGCAGCCGGCGCCGGCCAGCCTGCCGCAGCAGGCGACGCGGTGGCGGGCCAGCGGGAGGGCCTGGGTGCGATTGATGAACTCACTGCCCAGGCTCCGGCCGACTATCCCTACTGGCACCTGTCGCTGCAGTTCAACGAGAACGTGCTGCGTGATGGCCTCGACCCCCTGTCCTTCCTGCATTATCTGCGCTCGCTCGGCCGTATCGTCGCCATCCTGCCGGTGGAAAGCGGCATCCCCGATGCCGCCAGCATGGATGCCGAAAGCTGCTACCTGGGCGTGGAAATCTGTTTTGCCTCGGGCTCTTCCCGCCAGACGCTGGAGGATGTCTTCGAGTTCGTGCGTGACGACAGTCGCATCGATATCCTGTCGCCACATAGCGTGCTGGCTGACTACGCCACCGTGCTGCAACGCCTGGCGCGTGAGGATGCGGCGCGTCTGGTCGGTCTCTGGCGCCACCACGGACTGTTCAATGAAACGCAATGGCGTTGCCTGGGCGCGGCCACGGTCGACGAGGCCGCCGTGTCGGTAATCCCGGTGGCCGCACCCGATGCGCGCCAGCGGCCGCGCCTGCTGGACGAACGTCGTGCGCAGGAGCAGAAGTTCATCAAGATCGAAGTCTCCAAGCTCGATCAGCTGATCGACCTGGTGGGCGAGCTGGTGATTGCCGGTGCCAGTGCCCGCCTGATTGCGCGCCGTCGCAAGGACAGCCAGTTCGAGGAAGCGACCCAGGCCATCGACGGCCTGATGGAACAGATCCGCGATGCTGCCCTGACCTTGCGCATGGTGCAGATCAATGAAGTGTTCCAGCGCTTCCCGCGCATCGTGCGCGACATTGCGCGCGACCTCGACAAGGACATCGACCTCATCATGACCGGCTCCGATACCGAGCTGGACAAATCCATGGTCGAGCGCCTGGCCGATCCGCTGATGCACATCGTGCGCAATGCCATCGACCACGGTATTGAACCGGCCAACGAGCGCCTCGCCGCCGGCAAACCACCCAAGGCCACCCTGCGCCTGAATGCCACCCACGAATCGGGCAGCGTGTTGATCGAAGTCATGGATGACGGACGCGGCATGGACCGCGACCGCATCCTGGAAAAGGCCGTGGCACAGGGCTTGACCAGCGGCGAAGAAGACCTCAGCGATGCCGACATCTATCGCTTCGTCTTCGAGCCCGGTTTTTCCACGGCCCGGCAGGTGACCGAATTGTCGGGACGCGGGGTCGGCATGGATGTGGTCAAGCGCAATATCGAGGCCTTGCATGGCGAGGTCTCCATCGATACCGAGGGCGGGCGCGGCACCGTGGTGCGTATCCGCCTGCCGCTGACGCTGGCCATCATCTCCGGATTCCAGGTGGTGGTGGGCAATGCAGTCTTCGTGATCCCGCTGGACATGGTGGTGGAATGCATCGACATGCCGCCGCACCAGAGCGGCAGCCACATCGTGGCGGTACGCGACGAACCCTTGCCCTTTGTCCCGCTGCGCGAGCTGTTCGACCTGCCTGAGCGCCAGCAGGGCCGTGCGCGCAAGAGCCTGGTGATTGTGCAATACGGCCAGCTGCGCGCAGGTTTGCTGGTCGATGGTTTGCTCGGCGAATGCCAGGCGGTGATCAAGCCGCTGGGCAGGCTGTTCGGCAAGGTCAAGGGACTGTCGGGATCGACCATCCTCGGTGACGGCCGGGTGGCGCTGATCCTGGACATCCCGCACCTGGTCCACCATACCCAGCAGCAGGAACAAGGCAATACGGCGGTCTACGCCGAACGCGGCGTGACGTCCGCGCAATGACGAGTGCAGCACAAGGGGACGCGAGCATGCAAGAATCGATGACCAACAGAATGAGCATCAAGCAGATCTTCATCTGGCTGGCAGTGGTGCTGTCCATCCTGGTGGCGGTGGTGATCAGTCTCACCGATACCCTCAGGCAGGCCAACACGGCCCTGGAGCATGCCCACCAGTCGCGCTATTCGTCGGCTGCGCTGGCCAATGAGCTGCGCCGGACCACCGAGGACATGACCAAGTTCGCGCGTGCCTATGTGACCACGGGCGATCCCAACGACGAAGATCGTTACTACATGATCCTGGATATCCGTAACGGCAAGCGTCCTCGTCCTGCCAACTATGACCGCTTCAACTGGGACCTGGTGAGCGCCCGCAAGCTTCCGCTGGAAGCGGGTGCCCAGGCGGTGCCGCTGTCCGAGCTGATGAAGCGCTCCGGCTTCACCGAACAGGAATTGGCCAAGATGCAGGAAGCGCTGAAACTGGCCGACCAGCTTTCGCGCATCGAGATCACCGCCTTCCACGCCGTCAAGGGCGAGTTTGACGATGGCGAAGGCAAGTACAGCGTGGTGGGCGCGCCCAACCAGGCAATGGCGCAGGAGCTGGTGTTCGACCAGACCTATCGCACCCTGTTCGGCAAGGTGATGAGCCCGGTCAATGATTTCCTGCGCCTGGTCGATGAGCGCACCCAGGCCCGTGTGGTCAAGGCCGGTACCGACTACGCGGAGCTGGAACAGAAGATATTCTGGCTGCTCACCGCCTCGGTGGTGGTGCTGTTCGCCTGCCTGGGGTTTGCCTATCGCACCATCCGTTCGCAGATCGGGGGCGAACCGCGTGACGCCATGAGCGTGCTGCGCCGGGTGGCCGAGGGCGACCTCACCGTGACCGTGCCGCTGCGCAAGCGCGACAAGGTGAGCGTGCTCTACAGCACGCAACAGATGGTCACCAAGTGGACCGACGTCATCGGCGATGTCAGTGGCACGGCCAGCGCATTGGCCTCGGCATCGGAGCAGATTTCATCGTCTTCCCAGGCGCTGTCGCACAATGCTTCGCAACAGGCTGCCAACGTCGAGGAAACCAGTGCCTCGGTGGAAGAGATCACCGCCACCATCGCCCAGAACGCCGACAACGCCCGCACCACCGATGGCATCGCCAGCCTCTCGGCCAATGCCGCTACCGAAGGTGGCGAAGCGGTGCGCGAGACGGTGGCTGCGATGAAGCAGATCGCCAGCAAGATCGGCATCATCGACGACATCGCCTACCAGACCAACCTGCTGGCGTTGAATGCGGCCATCGAAGCGGCACGTGCCGGCGAGCATGGCAAGGGCTTTGCCGTGGTCGCCGCCGAAGTGCGCAAGCTGGCCGAGCGTTCCCAGACCGCCGCCCAGGAAATCATTGCCGTGGCCGAGAACAGCGTGGGCCTGGCCGAAAAGGCCGGCGGCCTGCTCAACCAGATGGTGCCGTCGATCCGCAAGACTGCCGACCTGGTGCAGGAGATCGCTGCGGCCTCGGCCGAGCAATCCACCGGTCTGGAACAGATCAACAACGCCGTGCACCAGATGGCGCAAACCACCCAGATGACGGCCTCGGCCTCGGAAGAACTGTCGGCCACCTCGGAAGAGATGAGTGCCCAGGCCATCCATCTGCAGGACCTGATGCGCTTCTTCCGCGTGGGCGAGATGCAGAAGATGCCACCGCGTGGCGACAAGCCCGGCGAACCCCGCACCCCTGGTGTGAAGCACGAGCGGGTGCGCCGGCTGTCCATGCTGGATGTGGACGAGAACGAGCCCGGCGTGGACGAGTCCGCCTTCAAGCGTTTCTGAGGTCGCAAGCCATGAGCAAGATTGCATCCACCCTCACGTCAGCGCCCATACGGCGCGCAGTAGACCGGTCCGGCTCCCGCCGGCACAGCCAGGAGAGCAGGCCATGCCCAGCGTATCGTTGAACGGCGAATCGGCCCGCAAGCGGCAACAGGAAGAAGTCATCGAGACCCGCCAGTTCCTGACTTTCCTGGTCGGTGCGGAATGCTTTGCCATGCCCATCGTCAACATCCGCGAGATCATCGAATTCGGTGGTCTGACCGAAGTGCCGTTGATGCCCGAATTCCTGCGCGGGGTGATCAACCTGCGCGGCTCGGTGGTGCCGGTGATCGACCTGTCGGTGCGTTTCGGTCGCCCGCCCACCGTCGAAGCCAAGCGCACCTGCATCATCATCATGGAACTGGTGCAGGACGAGCAGATGCTGCTGCTGGGCGTGATGGTCGACGCGGTCAGCGCAGTGCTGAGCATCGGCGTGGACCACATCGAACCACGGCCCTCCTTTGGCGCCGGCATCCGGGCCGATTTCATCGAAGGCATGATCAACGTCAGCGAGCGTTTCGTGGTGGTGCTGGACGTGCAGCGCGTGTTGTCGGTCGATGAGCTGGCCAGCCTGCTGGGCATGAGCGCCGACGACGCCCTGGGCGGCGTGCCGGTGCTGTCGGTCCAGGCCACGCGGGAGTAGCGGCCATGGCCAGCATCGGCGGTTCCGGCGGCATCACCCACCCCCACCTGGGCGGCAGCACAGGCCTGGGTCTGCAACTGGACGACGAGGTCAGCGATCACGACATGCAGCTGTTCCAGCAGTTGTTCAAGAAGCATATCGGCCTGCACCTGCCGCTATCGAAGAAGGCCCTGCTGCAAAGCCGCCTGAGCAACCGCGTGCACGAGCTGGGCCTGCGCGAGCTGGGCCAGTACTATGCCCTCATCAGCAGTGAGCAGGGTGGCCAGGAGCGGCAGCGCGCCATCGACCTCATCACCACCAACGAGACCTACTTCTTCCGCGAGCAGGGTCATTTCGATTTCCTGGCCGACGAACTGTTGCCGCTGTGGAGCGAACGCAAGACCCTGCGCGTCTGGAGCGCCGCCAGTTCCACCGGGGAAGAGGCCTATACCCTGGCCATGCTGCTGGACCATCACCGGCCGAGCGCCTCGTGGTCGGTGTTCGGCTCAGACATCAGCACGCGGGTGCTGCGTTTCGCCCGCCGCGCCCTGTATCCGATGGCGCGCGGCCAGAACATTCCGCGCCCTTACCTGCGCCGCTATTGCCTGCTTGGTACCGGGGAATACGAGGGCCAGTTCCTGGTGCAGGCCGACCTGCGCGCCAAGGTCGAGTTTGCCCAGCGCAACCTGACCGCACTGCATGCCCATGACGATGGCATGTATGACCTGATCTTCCTGCGCAACGTGATCATCTATTTCGATTGCGAGACCAAGCTCAAGGTATTGCGCGACGTGATTGCGCGCTTGCGCCCAGGCGGTTATCTGGTGGTCGGGCATTCGGAATCCCTGCACGGCATGGAGCTGGACCTGCTGATGCATTCACCCTCCATCTACCGCAGGCCGCAATGAATGCGCCGCCGGCAATCCGGGTCATGGTCATCGATGACTCTTCGGTGGTACGGCAGTTGATGCAACAACTGCTGGCGCAGACTGCCGACATCCGTGTCATCGGCACGGCGCCCGATCCGGTGTTTGCCTTGCGCAAGATGCATCAGGAGTGGCCGGACGTGATCCTGCTGGATATCGAAATGCCGCGCATGGATGGCATCACCTTCCTGCGCCAGATCATGGCCACCCGACCCACGCCGGTCATCATGTGCAGCGCGCGGGCCGGCGACAGCAGCCACGTCGCGGCCGAAGCACTGGCGGCCGGCGCGGTGAGCGTCATTGCCAGGCCGCAACTGGGTGTGCGCGAGTTCCTGCAGGAGGCCGTGGTCGAACTGGCCAGCGCCATCCGCACCGCGATGCAGGCCGGACCCGGTAGCCGCAATGGCGGCGTAGCCACCCCGGCGCCGACACGGTCCGTGCCACAGCTGTCCAGGCTGCGCCCGGTCAAAGCAGCATCACGTGAAATACTGCATGATGCGGGTTGGACCTCGGGCTTGCAGCGCTACACCGCCGATGCCGTACTGAACCCGCCAGGGCCGGAAGACGGCTACCGCCCACCGACGGCGCGCATCGTCGCCATCGGTGCTTCCACCGGCGGACCGCAGGCGCTGGAGCGGGTGCTGGGCCGGCTGGACCGGCGTTGTCCCGGCATCGTGGTGGTGCAGCACATGCCGCAGCGTTTCACGCGCAGCTTCGCCGAGCGGCTGCATCGTCTTTCGGGAGCCGAGGTCAAGGAAGCCGAGCATCTCGACGTGATCCTGCCCGGACGCGTATTGATCGCGCCGGGCGGCAAGCATCTGGTCGTGCGGCGCGATGGCCTGCAGTACTATGTGGAAACATTGGAAGGGCCGCTGGTGAGCCGGCACAAGCCATCGGTGGACGTGCTGTTCCGCTCGCTGGCGAAGGCCGCCGGCAGCAATGCAGTAGGCATCATCATGACAGGCATGGGGGACGACGGAGCGCGGGGAATGCGGGAGATGGCCGATTGCGGCGCCGCGACCTACGCTCAGGACGAGGCCAGCAGTGTGGTCTTCGGCATGCCGAAAGAAGCGATACACATGGGGGGCGTCGGTGATGTCCTCCCGCTCGACAATATCTCTGCCGTGATCGAAAAATATGCCTCTAGAGAATCTCAATGAGCTGATCGAATCCGCGCTGGTCGTCGACGACAGCGCCCTGCAGCGCGGCCATAGCGTGTCGCTGCTGCAGGAGCTGGGCGTCGATCTGATCTACGAGGCCGGTAACGGCAACGAAGCGCTGGATCTGCTGGCGCTGCTCAAGCTGCCTCCCGGGCTGGTGGTGATCGATCTGGAAATGCCGGGCATGGATGGCATCGAGCTGATCCAGCAATTGCAGCAGAAGGGCATCGATATTCCGCTGATCGTGGCCTCCAGTCGCGAGACTTCCTTGCTGCTGTCGGTGGAAACCATGATCCATGCGCTGGGCATGAACCTGATCGGCGTCCTGCAGAAACCACTCAATCTCGGCCAGTTGCGCGCCGCGCTGCAAGGCTTCCGGCGTCATGGCGGCGATGCGCATGCGCATGACGATCCCTTGCCCTCGATGTGCGAAACCGACCTGGGCGTGGCACTCGAGGGTGGGCAGGTGCTGCCTTACTTCCAGCCCAAGGTGGATGTGCAGACCGGCATCCTCAAGGGTGTCGAGGCACTGGCGCGCTGGATTCATCCGGAACGCGGCATGGTGCCGCCGGACCGTTTCATTCCCCTGGCCGAGCAGTGCGGCCTGATCCACGACCTGACCATCAGCATGATGGACCAGGCCATGGCGCAGGCGGCGGTGTGGCATAGCCGGGGGCTGGCGATCAAGGTGGCAGTGAACCTGTCGCCGCTGTCGCTGGAGCAACCCGACTTCCTGCACCGCATCCTGGAACTGGTGGACAAGCATGCCTTGCCGGCCGAGAACGTGGTGCTGGAAATCACCGAAAGCTCGGTGGTCGCGCACAAGGGAAATTCCCTGGGCATGCTGGCGCGTTTGCGGCTCAAGGGCTTCGGCCTGTCGATTGACGATTACGGCACCGGCTTCTCATCGATGCAGCAACTGGCCCGCATCCCTTTCACGGAACTGAAGATCGACCGTTCCTTCGTGCATGGTGCGCATGATCGCAAGAACTTGCGCGTGATCCTGCAATCCGCGCTGGACATGGCGCAGCGCCTGGAACTGGTGACCGTCGCCGAAGGTGTGGAGACCATGGAAGACTGGCGCCTGCTGCAGGATTTCGGTTGCAGCCTGGGGCAGGGCTACCTGATCGGCAAGCCCATGCCGGCCAATGAGCTGTCGCTGTGGCTGAAGGGACATCATCGCCGCCTGCACGAGTTGCGACCGCTGGGACGCGGGGCGGCTACGGGCGGGGTCGCGTAGGCGAGGGACAAGGCCGCAGGGGAGGGGTCACAGCCTGCTGATCGGCTGATCCGTGATGGCATCCAGAAACGGGCGGGCCGGTCCCAGTCCGGGAATTTCCACCTTTTCATCGATTTCCAGCATCGGCGCCAGGACGAAGGCGCGCTGTGCCATACGCGGATGGGGAACGGTCAGTTCCGCGCTGGCGATGCTGGCATTTCCATACATCAGTACATCCAGATCGAGCGTGCGCGGCGCGTTGCGATAGGGCCGCTCGCGCCCGTGCTGCAGTTCGATCGCCTGCAAGGCGTGCAGCAGCTCCAGTGCGGGCAGGGTCGTGCTGACCAGCACCACGGCATTGACATAGTCGTCGCCGCTGGAGTCGATGGGGGCGGTGCGATACAGCGAGGAGCTGTGCATTAGGCGTGACTGCGGCAATCCTGTGAGCCGCGCGATGGCCTGCTCGACCGTGGCCCGGGCGTCGCCCAGATTGCCGCCAATGCCGATCCAGGCCAGGGTCTCGGGCCGGTTCATGCCTGCTTACTGGTCGTCGCCGGTGGGTGCTTCATCGGGGCCTGCGCCGCCGGTGCTGGTGCGGCTGCGGCGACGACGGCGCTTGGGCGCTTCGGCGCTGCCGCCTTCACTGCCTGCTTCGCCAACTGCCTCGGCGGGCGTAGCGGCAGGTTTCCTGGCTGGCGCGTCGGCCACTTCTGCCGGCGCGGCCTGCTGTTCGTCACCGCCATCATTGCCGCCGCTGTCGCCGACGGACTTGCTGCGGCTGCGGCCACCGCGGCGTTTGCGCTTCTTGGGGCCGGCGCCGGCACTGCCGCTGGCAGTATCGGCCGGCTTGCGGGCGATCAGTTCTTCGCGTTCCGCAGCGTTGCCGGCGATGAAGGCTTCCCACCATTCGCCCAGTTCGGCATCGAGTTCACCGGATTGGCAGCGCAGCAGCAGGAAGTCGAAACCGGCGCGCAGGCGCAGGTGTTCCAGCAGCTTGTAGGGAGCCTTGCCGACACGGCGCTCGAAGCGTGGCTGCATGGCCCAGATGTCACGCATGTCCGAGGCGATCTTGCGCTGCAGGGCCAGTTTTTCGGTCTGGGCATCCAGCACATCGTCAGCGGCCAGGTGCAGTGCAGGAATCGGGTATTCGCCGGCAGCCTGGTAGGCGCGCCATTTCTCCAGTACCTGATGCCATAGCAGCGAGGCGAACAGGAAGCCCGGAGAGACGCCCTTGCCTTCCTTGACGCGGGCGTCGGTATTGGCCAGCGCCAGGCTAACGAATTTTTCGCCCAGGGGCTGTTCCAGCACCACATCCAGCAGCGGCAGCAGGCCATGGTGCAGGCCTTCCTTGCGCAATTGCTGCAGGCAGGCCAGGGCATGGCCGCTCATCAGCAGCTTCAGCATTTCGTCGAACACGCGCGCGGCCGGCACGTTGTCGATCAGCGGTGCCATCACGCGGATGGGGGCGCTGCTGGCCGGGTCGATGCTGAACTTGAGCTTGGCCGCGAAGCGCACCACGCGCAGCATGCGCACCGGGTCTTCGCGATAGCGCGCTTCCGGCTCGCCGATGATGCGCAGCTTCTTGTCGCGGATGTCGGCGATGCCACCGTGATAATCCAGCACCGTCTGGCTGGCCGGATCGTAGTACATGGCGTTGATGGTGAAGTCGCGTCGGGTTGCGTCTTCATGTTGTTCGCCGAAGGTGTTGTCGCGCAGCACGCGGCCATGTTCATCCTTGGGCGCAGCTTCGGCCGAGGCGCCACGGAAGGTGGTGACCTCGATCAGTTCCTGACCAAACATGACATGGACGATCTGAAAACGGCGGCCGATGATGAAGGCGCGCCGGAACAGTTGCTTGACCTGTTCCGGGGTGGCGTTGGTGGCGACGTCGAAGTCCTTGGGCTTGATGCCCAGCAGCAGGTCGCGTACTGCACCGCCGACGATGAAGGCCTTGTAGCCGGCATCCTGCAGGGTCTGCGTCACGCGCACCGCATTGGGCGAGACCAGCGCTGGGTCGATACCATGCTGCTTGGGGCCGAGCACGTCGGGTTCGATCTTGCCGCCTGCAGTGCCGGCCTTGGCCCGCGATTTCTTGACCGGTTCGGCGCTCTCTGCGGCTGCAGCAGCCTTGCCGCGGCCCAGGATGGAGCGAATCAGTTTCTTGATCATTGCACGTGGCCGTCGGCGAAGAGGTTCAGTACCGGCCAGCCACGGGACTGTGCATGCGCCAGCAGCTTGTCGTTGGGGTTGGTGGCGATGGGGTCGGTGACGCGTTCCAGCAGGGGGATGTCGTTCTGCGAATCGCTATAGAAATAGCTGCGCTCGAACTTGTCCAGGGTATGGCCCAGTTGGTCCAGCCAGGCTTCGGTATGGACGATCTTGCCCGGGCCGAAGGTCGGCGTGCCGCGCAGCTTGCCGGTGAGGTTGCCCAGGGCGTCCAGCTCCGGCAGGGCGGCGATGAGGTGCTCCACGCCGAAATGCGAGGCGATGGGCTTGGTCACGAAATGGTTGGTGGCGGTGACGATGGCCACCAGGTCGCCGGCGTCCAGGTGCTTCTTCACCAGGGCCACGGCTTGCGGCAGGATGGCCGGCTTGACCACTTCTTCCATGAACTGCTGGTGCATCTCGTCGAGTTGCTGGCGCGGGATGCGCGACAGGTTGCCCAGCGCGAACTCCAGGTAGGCCACCGGGTCCAGCGTGCCGTTCTGGTAATGGGCGAACCATTCGTCATTGGCTTTCCGGAAGCTGTCGGCATCCACGGCGCCGATGCGCGCCATGAAT
>Ga0308159_1003663_pt1 | contig 15090 bp, 11 predicted proteins | sample PhyCR1_FD_201040 | JGI IMG/M metagenome (GOLD analysis project Ga0308159, IMG submission 201040) | Phyllosphere microbial communities from UC Gill Tract Community Farm, Albany, California, United States - DLSLC.R1 | ecosystem: Host-associated > Plants > Phyllosphere > Unclassified | place: USA... | reverse complement strand
AGATCACAATGCTGCTCGCGCGACTCGTTGTGGTTGTATCCGAGCCAGGCGGCCTGCAGTGGGGTCAGGTCATGGTGGACCTGCGCGGCCAGTGCGTCCGTGACCTGGTGTTCGCGGCTTGCCGTCACGCGCGTCCAGCCGTCGGCAATCATGAACCGCCCGGGCTTGTCCGGATGCGGAATGACGTGGATGACCTCGAACTGGCCGTGAGTGCGGATGCTTTCGGCACGCTCGCGCAGCACCTGGGGTGTGTACACCTCGCGCGGAGCGAACGGATTGGCGTCGATCAGATCCAGCGGGATCTTGCGAATGTCGCGCTCGTCGGACGCCACGGACTCGGCTGCCTTGGCAGGCTCTGCGTCATCCGGGGTATAGGGCTTGAATGCCGGCAGAGGCGTTTTGCCTGTAAGCGCTGACTGGTGCGCCTTCGCTGCCAGATCCATGGCTTCGGAAACGCCCATGCGTTGGTGTTTTGGCTTTGCGGTGGTTGGGGTCATGATGGTTTAGGCCTTTGCAGCAAAGCCGGGCTGGGTGACGTTGAACTCGCTGGCAATCACGCGAGCGAACTGATACAGGCTTTCGGCAGCCTTGCTGTTGGGATCCTTGAGGATGACCGGCATCGATGCGGGGACATCATCGGCATCGATCTGGCGTGTGAATGCGATCGAGTGCGGAATCTGCACCGGCAGGATGCGGTTCGGATAGGACTTGGTCAGGATGGCGTAGTTGTGTTCCACATGCTTGCGGCCGATCTGCGCCTTGTTCACCAAGATCGCCAGATCAATGGGCCGCTTGGCCAACTTCTGTATTTCATCGAGGTTGAACTGCAGCGCATCCAGCGCGCGCAGGCAGCTGCCTTCAGGTTCGACGACGGTGAGGATCTTCCCCGCCAAATGGGCAAGATAGGTGAACGCCACGCTCACGGGCGTCGTGCCCGGCGTGGTGTCCACCAGGATAACGTCGTAGTTCTTGGAAAGGAACGCGCGGTTGCGCAAGACGAACTCTTCGGCCTTCTGTTCGCGCCCCATGCCGACGATCAGCGCAGGGTTGGTGGAATCGAGCTCCACATCGGAAGGGATCAAGTCCAGGAAACCGTCCTTGAAGATCGGGATGATGAACTCGCGCAAGTCATCGGGCTTGTCCCCGCCCTTGAGCAGCAGCGTGCCGATGTGCGGGTGGTAGGTCTCGGTTTCAATGCCCAACATATTCGTCGCCGAGGCTTGTGGATCGGCGTCGATCAACAGCACCCGATAGCCGGACAGCGCCAGGGCCGTGCCCAGATTCACGGTGATCGATGTCTTGCCGATGCCGCCCTTGGTCATGCGCGTCACGACCACTGCAGGCAATTCGGTATTGACGGCCATCGCCTTCTTGACCGCCTCAGGTGTTGTGTTTGCCAACCGCGCTCGAATGTTGAGCATGTCCTGGGGCTTGTACTTCATCTGTCGCTGGCCTTCGGGCAGTTTTTCGCTCCCACTCAGCCGCATCAGGCGCCTGTTGTCCAGTTCTAGCCCCAACAGCGACAGCGCGACAGACGCTTTGACGTTGGGTTCGATGGGCATGGATGTGGACATGGCACTTGATCATGAGTGGAGCTGACCACAAGTGTATATGCATTCATATTCGTCGTGGATGTTTTTTTGTGTTGTGGCAACAAAAAACATCCATCGACACGATGGGCCACGCATGTCGTACAAATCCGTCGAGTAGTTTTTCTCTGGCACTTTGATGCTGTTCACCCGCCATGGTGTCCAACCTCACAGCCCTTGAATGGCGATCATTAAATGTTTAATAACGCCTTCGTATGCGTGACTCTGCGGACCGGGCGCGCAGGCCTAGACTGCGTCAGCCGGCGTGAGGTGGTGATAAGGCATGCTGCAGAGGAGCCCTCACACCCATCAGGCTTTCAGTTATTAACTGTTTAATAAGTCTCGGCACCGGCCGTCGTGATGCTTGCCGGTTGCAAGGTGTTGGGCTGTTGATGACAGGTGTTGATTCGGACCAGGAATGACGTGCTATCAACGGAATTCTTCGTGATAACGAGGAGTTAGCTATGCGAAACATGTTTGCAGGCGCGATCATTTTTGTGGCGGCGATTGCAGCGTCTGCCCAGGCACAAGGAGGCACGATCAAGCTGGTGGTCCCATATCCTCCGGGCGGCACGGTCGATGCCCTGGCAAGAGCCATAGCGCCCTGTCTGAACGAGCGTTTGAAGCAGCCCGTGATCGTCGAGAACAGGCCAGGCGCCAACGAAATCATTGCAGCCACCTTCGTTGCCAAGGCAAGGCCCGATGGTCGTATGTTGCTGGTCGCGACCGATGCCGGGCTGACGATGAATCCACATCTCTACAGGAAGCTGCCATACGATGCCCAGCAAGATCTTGACCCGGTGTCTCAGCTGGTGTCAGTGCCCGTGGTGTTGATAGCCACTCAAAATTTGGCAGTAAGCAACGCACGTGAACTGGTAGCGTTGGCCAAGAAGAGACCAGGCACATTAGTCTACGGATCGTCCGGACGCGGTGGCATCACGCATGTGCCGATGGCCACGTTCGAGCGCAACAACGATGTTTCGCTGGTACATGCACCCTACCAGGGGGCGAGTGCCTTGATGCCAGACATCATCGGAGGCCAGGTGCAGCTTGCGCTGCTGTCCATCGCCTTGGTTGAGCAGCATATAAATGAAGGAAGCTTGAAGGCCCTGGCCGTCTCGGGCGAGCGACGCATGGCTGCCATACCCCATGTTCCGACTTTTGCCGAACAGGGCCTGCAGGATATTGGCGGCACTTTTTTCATTGGTATCTCCGCCCCCGCGGGAACACCCATCGAGCTGCGAAGAAAGCTATCCGCTGCCATGCGCCAGGTCCTGACCAACCCAAACTTCCGCGCTAAATATCTTGATCCATTTGCTTATGACGTCATAGCCTCGACGCCTGAAGCATTCAGGGAATTCCTCGGCGTTCAGCAGCGACTTCAAGCCGCTCGAATCAAGCAGTCTGGCGCAAGCTTGGATTGATTTTTCGACAGAATCCTGCGAGCATAATCCGCGACCGGTAAGCATAGTCGGGGATATCCAGATGAAGTTCAACTGAAAGGGTTTGCGTCCGGGGTTGTCCAATAGCTTCACATGGGCAATCTGGCGCTTAGGTCAGTCTTGGATGAGGTGCCGATAAAAGAAGCTGTCCATGCTAGCTTGACATAGCAACTTCACTCGGATGCATGACGACAAACGCCTGCATTTCTTTCGACGCAAAGCCAGCAGAATTGCACAGGCGAAGGGCCGCCTCGTCGCTCAGGCTGGACATGATCATTACTTTGTAGCAGTTAATTGACCAGGAGAAATCAAGAGCCTTCTCAATCACAGCTTTGGCAAACCATTGATTTCGATGTGCTGCATGGGTCACCACATTCTCAATCAGACCATATGGCCGGGAACCATGTGCCAGATTGGGACTCAGTGTCAGTGCACAACATGAGACCAGCTGATCCTCGAGATAAGCCCCGAAATATTTATGGTATGGACTGACACGCAATTCCTGCCAGATCGCTTCAATGGTATTCAAGTCGGGCGCGGGATCCTCCACAGGATGGAGGTGTTGATACAACGCCAAAAGACTCTTGAGTTCAGAAGCTTTGAGCTCACGTACATTGATTGAAATTCCTTAGGAAAGCCATTCTCCCATGGGTTGCGTCGCAACCGGAGCTTGTCGTAGGTTGAGACGTCTGAAATGTGGCTTGAGCCGTAAAATTTGGATAAATTGATTGGAAAGAGTGAGCATGGCTGCGCTATCGGATGTGATTGATTGCTCACTTTTCCTCCATGTCAGAAGGCGACTGACATACCTGTCGGCTATGTGCTTTTCATGTATGTACAAGGAAAAATCAATTGCATCAATTGGAAAATTTTTGTTCGTCTTTAATCAATAGAAGTTATATTCACTCATCTCATAGAAGGAACATACGATGTCCACTTATAAAGAACTGCTCAAGCAACGTGAAGAATTGGAAAACCAAATCAAGGAAGCACGCAACAAGGAGCTTACAGATGCAGTCGGTAAGGTTCGCGCGTTGGTATCTGAGTTCTCTTTAACGGCCGAAGACGTCTTTCCACCAGCCAAAGGTAGAAAGTCAAGCAACGCTGGCGGCAAGGTAGCACCTAAATACAAGAATCCCGAAACTGGCGATACTTGGACTGGACGCGGCAAGGCTCCAAAATGGATTGCGGCTGTCAAAAACCGGGAAGAGTTCGCTATTTGATTTGACTTTAAAGAATAGCCCTGCACTGCATCAGTGCAGGGCTATTTTTTTGGGCGCCGTTGAATGATGCATCCTTGAAAATGCGTAAAGAGGAAAATCACGACGTCATGCGCTCAGCATACGTTCCATGAGTTTGACGATTTCCGCATCTGTGACTTCCCCCCACAGCTTCTTCGCGTACCAAGCGTGGAAAGAGGGCAATACGCCTGCCCGATTGCGCCCGATCTTGATTCGGCTGGCTTCAGTGCTGAGCGTTCCGTTGTACTCGTCGTAGATCTCCTGCAGCGCAGGCTTGTCGAGCTCGCCCAGGATCGCCTTGACATCCAGGATGCGCTGTTTTTCCACGGCAGCGTTGATCTTGGCGCGGCCCTTGTTGACACTGTTCGGTCCGTCCGATTTCGTGGCACGGATTTTCGCCTTGGCTTTCGCAGATGGTGAAGCCTGTTCCTGCTCCGGTGTGAGCGGCCTGGCATGCTTGCCATCGGACACTGGAAACAGCTCTCCTGTCAGAGGCGTAGCTTTGCTGTCCAGAAATTCCTGGTAGTAGCCTTTTTTCAGTGAGTTGGTGAAATACCTGCCCGGATAGGCCAGCTTGCGCAGGTTGGACTCGGTGACTCGCCATTTCGTGTGCCGAAGCGCACCGTCGATCTGTTCTTCGGCAAAGGTACTCAGCAGCTTGTAGATCGCTTTGTCCAACAACCCAAACGCCTGCATTGCATCCACCAGATGCTTTTTCGCCTGCGGTGAGCTTTGGGCCGCAGACATTTCCAATGCCAGTTTCTGGCGGCTCACCAGAAACCGAAGGTTGGTGACTTTGGTCTTGTAGCGCTCGGTTTCGACCTCGATATACAGCTTGGTCGAAGCGTTGATGTCCTTGATTGCCGGGTCGAGATAGCGCTCCTTGAACGTGCTCCACTGCTGCGCCTTGTTGGGGATGTTCTTCGAGGCGACAAGCATGTCGCGCAGATCTTCCCAAGGAATGCGACGCGTGGCGCCCAGGCCTAGATAGCGTGAGCAGAACTCGAACAGGGGAACCGAACAGACCTTGGACAAGGCGCTGAGTTCGAGCAGATCGAGATTGGTGTACGAGGGACTGTCGCCAAGCATCAAGATGGCTTTGGATTCGATCTTGAAGGTGATCTCCCCTGCGTAGAGCTTGGCGTAGGGAAACACCACGGCAAAATGCTTGGCTAGGCCCTTTTCCTCAAACACATCCAAGCGGACTTTGATCGACATGAGTTCGTCGATGGTCTTCTCGATGTGCCCATAGTTGCGCGTAGTGATGTTGAGCAGGCGCAGCATTTCCTCGACGGAAATATTCCAGGTTGCGGGCTCCACCGGTTGATTCTGCTGCGCGTGTCGCAGCATGATGTTGGTCAGCTTTTGCTGCATGACCGTCATGACGGCATGTGGCTTGTTATGAACCAGCGGATTGGGCTTCTTGAAATTGGAGCCCTGGTTTTTGCGCTGGATGAAGAAGGTGGCGATCGGCTTGCCCTGCGGATCGACCAGCGCAGGCGCCTCCCCATCCCCCTCTACGGTCAAGTCAGTAAGGGAGACCAGTGAACTGGCGGTGTCGTCATTGGGCAGTTCCCGCGCTTCGACTTCGACAGTGCTTTTGGTGGCCTTGCGCCTGGTTGGTTTTGTCACTTTTACTGGGCAACGCAACGCCGCTGCGTTTCTTTGTTTTCAATAACACTTTAATAAGTTACCTACTTTAGCTGGCGCAAAGCTAGGGCTGGCGCGGCTTCCAAGCTGGTTGTCTCCCCTATCTTGTGAAGCACTCACCCTTATATTGTGACGCAATCTCCCCGGATTTGTGCAAACCTATCCCCTCGTCTGTGATGTGTTCCCCCTTGAATTGTGCAGACGATATGTCTCGTTCATCGTGCACAAGATAGGGGGGAAAACACCCGCAACCTGTCAATCCTACGCTTCCGTTGGACCAGAGACCGGCAAATGAAGCCTGAGTTCGAGCGGGAAAGGCTGCGCCATGGAATTTTCCAAGCTCATCACCCCTATCTTGTGCAGATTTTGAGCTCTTGATGGACAGAGGCATGTGATTCAAACATGGGGACAGACACCCTCTATCCCTCATCATGTGCAAATTTAGTGCGAGATTACGTTGAGTGCATGGGTGAGAAGTGAAGCCCTGAGTCAAACGAATCGGACTGATCTGCTTCCACACCCCCTATCTTGTGAAATTTTGTCTTTCGCTTTCCCTGGGTATCTACCGATGCGAATTTTCACAAGAAAGGGGATGAGCGTGGATGCGAACCCGAGCTGTCATCCGATGTTGTCGAACATCAATCGACATTACATGAGATTTTTTTTAAGTTGGTGTGCGTCCTCAATTCTTCTAGGATGCGCCTGATAGAATTTTTCGCTAATTCATGTAAGCTGCATTCGATAGGGATGCTTTAAGCCTATTCCTATACGTCGACAAAGACGTTGACTCCCTCTGGGTCCAGTTTTGGCAGCCTCCGACTTCGCACCGGTTTCTTCCGTCATGCGCCGGCAGCTGCGCGCTGCCTTGCGAAGGTTCGATTAGTCGCTGTTGTTCACCTGCCCATAGGCTCTTGCATGCGTTTGACCACGAACATCGCGTCGGACACTGATCTGCAGCCCGGTGCCGGCAAAGACTCACCTACTGGAGCAAACAACAGCTTTGCACCATTCCTCGTCGCCGACAGTGCATCCATCACGTTCCACGCCGCGTAGCCAGTCCTCCGGACGAAACCAGTTCAAGCATCACTATCTGATGCAGAATTCTTCAGCTCCTCCCACTCATCCAGCGCCTGCCGCAATGCATGCCGGTAAACGGGTGGAAGCGAAAGATCGTCGACTCGCTCCTGATAAAAAGAGAGGTCATCAGCGTTCTTTTGTAACGCCCTTAGCACCGCTTCTTTCACCGATTTAGTAGCTAGCTCGACCATGCAAATTCTCCAGGCTCAGCAGCATGGCTGCTTCATGTGATGAATGTGGTTGCTCAGATCGAGGTCTAGCCCTCGCCTCTGCCCAACTGCGAGGGTGGATGAAACCTCCACAAGCTGTCTTGGTCTGCACTGGATCGACACCGTTACAAGTGACCTACCAAGAAACTTGTATGTTGTTGCCGTGTCTACAGGTGTCATCAATAATGAAGCCTCGAGAAAGAGGGTTCATTTGTCTGACTTTCCATTTTTCATCGCGTCGGCTGTACTTGTTGCCTTTGGCAGTTCACTTGTTCTCATGGCAGCCTTGGGCTTGGCCGACAAAATTTTTTTCTTCCTGTTGTTGACCTTCGTGCTTTCAGCTGGCACAGCCCTTTGGTGCGCTTTCTCAAGGAACTGGATCATCGACTATGCCGTTTGGACGATGTACCTTTCCGGCTTGGTCCTAGCGATACTGATGGTTCTACGCATGACACCGAAGCGAAGGTTGACACGGCGCGAAAACTTCCAGAACTCCCAGGCTGACAACTGAACCTCAGTACCCTACACAAACCGCTACAGGCGGTTTTTTTCGCACATTCGGAACAGAGGATCATGGATAGGCAGACCAGATGAGCCACCCGACCAAGGCAACAACGGCACCCACCACGACGACCACCTCCACAACCCAGTTGTTCCGATGCGCCAACCTGCGTTGTTCCAGCCACCTGTAGCAGAGCAACCGTTCCACTGGATCACGTGAGAAAAGACCCTCGTCGAGATGCTGCCGGATGATGTCCAGTCCGTGTTTCTTCTCCCATGACATCAGAATTTTCAGGGTGCGCGCGGAAAGTTGGTTCGGCTCTTGCTCGGCCTTATTCGGAGTGATTCGCATCTGCTCAGAATATTGAATGAGCGCCCACTTCGTTGTCAGACGCTTTCCAGTAAACGTTTTGACTCATTCGATGCTCATCGCTACGCGTTTTTCGACCGGTATCTAGAGTGCAGAAATGAAGCTCACAATCGCAACAGGTACCCAGGCTGCGCTTTACGGATCTCAATGACTTGACTCTCGAGTGCCCGAATGGCGGAGATGTATTCGTTCGCTTTTGTTTCATCCCTCACCTCGACCTGGGCCAATTCGCCATACAACACGGCAATTTTTGCCTGTACGTCATGCAACTGACCTGTTCCGGGAGGAACCATCTTCAGGCTTAAAAATGAAAATCCTTGCATATCACGCCCTTCAACAACCCGCACCGCGCGGGTTGTTTCATTTTGTACGTAAGTGACTGCTTACGCAAATAGCGTTTTCCGAAAGAAATGATTGGATCTGAAGCCTTGGCCAACAAGATCGATTCCACCCAGCAGGCGGCTGTGGGTAGCCTGCTGCAGCTACGCGGCATAGAACATCAGGGATTTGGCTGTGCCCATAAGACCTATGGCAGTAACGCGTGTTAAAGCCCTGAGAGTTGGCTCGCAGCCGTTTAGTCCCAGGGATATGGCCTGGGCCGCGGCGCTTGCCGCGTGCGACGGCACCTCATGCCAATGATGGTCCTGGGGCAATACGTATGGCGCCAAGGAGGCAATGCGTTCAATTTGGCACCGGCGCCGAGCGTCTTAGGCGTTTTCTCAGTGCTTGCCTAAATAGGCTTCGCGCAAGGCAGGATCCGCCAACATCTTGCGGGCAGAGCCGGACGAGGCAATTTCGCCCGTCTTGAGCACATAGGCACGGTCGGCCACCTTCAGCGCCTGATTCACCATCTGTTCGACCAGCAGTAAGGTCACGCCGCGCTCGCGCAGCGCGCGGATCACGGAAAAGATCTCCTTGACGATCAGCGGCGCCAGGCCCAGCAATGGCTCGTCCAGCAGCAGCAGCTTGGGACGGGCCATCAGCGCGCGCCTGATCGCCAGCATCTGCTGCTCGCCGCCGCTGAGCGTTCCGGCCCACTGATCTTGGCGTTCGCGCAGCCGCGGGACGATGTCGAATAGCGCCTCGATCTCGCTTTCTATTTCAGCCGATTGAGCTTTGCGCAGATAGGCGCCCAGCAGCAGATTGTCGCGCACGGTCTGGTCTGGGAACACCTGGCGCCCTTCCGGGGACTGGGCGATGCCGCGGGCCACGCGCCGGTGCGGTGCCAGCGCCGTGCAGTCCAGGCCCTCGAACTCGATACGCCCGCTGGATGCCGGCTCCAGCCCCGAGATGGCCCGCATCAGCGTGGATTTGCCGGCTCCGTTCGCGCCAATGATGGTGACGACTTCGCCGGCCCGGACCTCCAGGCTCACGTCCTTAAGGGCGGTGACCGCGCCATAGTTCACGGCCAGATTGTGGATCTTCAGCATTTTGGTTTCACACCGGTTGGATGACAGCCGCCGTGCAGGCCGACGCTGGTCGCGGATCTTCATCTTCGTCATCGCTGCCAAGATAGGCGGCAATCACCCTTGGGTCGCCCTGCACCGCGGCCGGAGTGCCTTCGGCGATCTTTGCGCCGTAGTCCAGCACCACCACGTGGTCGGACACCGCCATCACCAGGTCCATGTGGTGCTCGATCAGCAGCACAGTGATGCTCTTGGCGCCGATGCGGGCGATGAGCGTTGTCAGCGCCTGCGTTTCCTGCGGATTGAGGCCCGCCGCGGGCTCGTCGAGCAACAGCAGGCGTGGATGGGTGGCCAGCGCCCGCGCCAGCTCCAGGCGACGCTGCAGGCCATAGGGAAGGCTTGCCGCTTCGTCGTTGGCGCGGGCATCGAGCCCGACGAACTGCAGCAGCCGCACCGCTTCCACGCGCGCCTGGCGCTCCTCGCGGCGCGCCGCAGGCAGACCGAGCAAGCTGGCCCAGAAGCCCACGGCGAGTTGGGTGTGCAGGCCCACCAGCACGTTGTCCAGCACGCTCATGTGCGGGAACAGCTTGAGGTTCTGGAAGGTACGGCCGATGCCGCTGGCGCAGATGTCGCTGGCGCTCTGCTGGGTGATGTCCCGTCCCAGGAACTGGATGCTGCCGCGGTCCGGCGTGACGATGCCCGACAGAATATTGAGCAAAGTGGTCTTGCCCGCACCGTTGGGTCCGATCAGCGCATGCACATGGCCAGGCCGCAGCGCGAAGCTGACATCGCGCGTCGGCACCACGCCGCCATAGGCTTTGTACAGGCCCTGGGCCTCCAGCATCACGCCGCTGGCATCTCGCTCCATCGCGTGCCGGGGCCGCCATTCGCCGTCGACGTTTGGCAGCGTTGGCGTGCGGTACAGCGCAGGCCACAGGCGCCGTCCCCAGTGCTGCAGCGTGCCGGCCAGGCTCTGCGGCATGGCATACAGCGCAAACAGCAACAGTGCGCCGTAGGTGAAGTGCTGCAGGCCCGGCCAGCGCGCGAGGAACGCGTCGAGCAGGGTCAGTACGATGGCACTCACCGCCGGTCCGACAATCGAGGACCCGCCAAACAGTACGATCAGCAGCAGGAAGATCGACAGATTGAAGGTTATGAAGTCGGAGTTGATGTACTTGTTCTGCTGCGCCACAAGTGCGCCGGCGATGCCGGAGGTCACTGCGCTGATGACGAAGGCCAGTTCTTTCAAGATGTCGCCCTAGGACCTAGCGCTTGCGCTGGCCATGGTGGAGTGCCTGTAGTCAGACATCAAGGCTCTGTTCCCCGGCGAGGCGGATGACGCCCACGAATCCTGGCTGTGCGATCCGCGCGGTTCTCAGAAGACCATTGTTGACATGCCTGGCGTACTGACGCGCTACCGAATCGGCCTGTCACCGGCGTGCTGAACAGACGCAAACTAATCTTGTCATTAACTTATCACAGCGATAAGATTAAAGTCTAATCTTGTCACAGTGACAAGATTGACAAGATTTCCCACACTATGTCCGCCCCTTCCCTATCGTCCCGCCACGAAGCACTGCTTCGCCTGGTGATTGCCGCTGACGAGCCTGTACAGCCGCGTTCACTGGAGCAAGCCCTTGAGACCTCTCGCCCGACCATCAACCGGACGTTGCGAGACCTGGTGACTGGTGGCTTTTTGGAAAAGCTGGGAGATGGTCGGTCGACACGCTATGCGGCCACGGATGCCGCAAAGGCGGTGATTAGCGGCCGGCCTTCCGCCTCCTCAACAGCAGCGAGACCTGGTCTGCTGCAGTGGTCGCCAGCGACCATGCCGTTGATCGCAGCGCTCCGCGCACCTTTGGGAACCCGCACACCGGTGGGCTACGACAGCAATTTCGTCACCAGCTACATCCCTAACCAATCCAGCTTGCTGCCTCCGCAGTTGGCCACCGAATTGTTCGACGCCGGTCGCAGCCGGGACCAGCTGCCGGCGGGGACCTATGTCCGCGAAGTCTTGGAACAATTGCTCATCGACTTGTCCTGGTCATCATCGCGCCTGGAGGGCAACAACAAGAGCTTGCTCGATACCAAGGCGCTTTTTGAGCACGCCGAGCAAGAGGGTCCTCTTGACGAAGACACCTTGATGCTGCTAAACCACAAGAACGCCATCGAGTTCATGGTCGATGCCGTGCCAACAGAGGGCATCACCGTGCCCGTCATCGTCGACTTGCAAGCAAAGTTGATGAAGGACCTATTGAAGGACTCGCGCGATATCGGCAGCATCCGCCAGCGCGTGGTGAACATCGATGGCTCAGTCTATTCGCCAAGCAACATCCCAGTTCTCCTCGAAGAAACGTTGATTTTGATCATCGACAAGGTGCGCCACATACGCAATCCGGTCGAGGCCGCATTCTTCCTTTGGGTCAACGTGGCCTACCTCCAGCCTTTCGCGGATGGCAACAAGCGCACAAGCCGTCTCAGCGCCAATATGCCGCTCATGCTTTACAACTGCGCGCCGCTCTCCTTCCTAGATGTAGAGCGCTCGGACTATGCGACAGCCATGCTCGGTATCTACGAACACCGCAATGTCGCCGCGGCAGTGGAGCTGTTCGAGTTCATCTACCGTCGCTCCATTCAAAAGTACAGCGTCCTGCGCGCCTCTCTGTCCCTGCCCGATCCACTTCGAACCAAGTACCGTCAGGCCCTTAATGAACTCATGCAGTTTGTCGTCTTCTACGGCCGCAAGCTGGACGACGCATTTTCGGAAGTGCGCGTAGACGCCGCAGACTTGGCGGCGTTGCGCGTCATCGCAAATACCGAACTTGATCGTATGGAGCAGTACAACTGCGCTCGCTACAACCTCGCGCGCGGTATGACGCAGCGATGGATTGATGCAGGGCGGCCAAGGTAGTCCCTTCAGCCGGCCGTGTCTGCCGCGACTTTGCGTGAGCTTGTAGCACCTCAGTGCCGCTGCATAGCCGTCTGCTCGCGTGCATCACCTCGTGCCCGCGGCCTCTGGTTGCGACAACGAAGCAATCTGCTTTTGCAGAGCCTAAGCGCCCTAGATCCATGTCCGATTTAAGAGTGAATGAGGCGAGGCAAAGGGCATTCCTGGCTTCTAGCCGCCTCATCTGCATCTAAGCTCCGCTCACACATTTCAATAAACAATAACGCAGCACAATGAGAGATATGATGCGTCGATAAATTCAAATTAAATCCAGCGAGAGAAAAAAAGCTACAGGAAACGGGTTTTGCAGCTCCGATAACCGGACGTCAGAATGGCATGGCCGCTGTGTGGCGGTCACTTATCGCGAGCTATTGGAAGTGGACGCGTTACCCGTGCCAAAGAGTCATATCAGTTCATATCGCACGTTCGAGGCGAATGCCAGTCTGCGGATCTGTTGCCTCTCAGTGACCTGAGCGCAGCCAGTAGTAGAAAGCAACGAATCAGCTCGCTCTCGTAACTGTATGGTGCACGCTGACTGCTGCCATTTACTCCTGTGTCAACTGTGGCTCCTGTCGAGAACAGACCGTGTGGGTCGGTTGGACATGGTTTCCACATCCCATCCCAGACAAGTAACTCGATTTTTTAGCATAGTAGACACCGTTCGGATTACTGCTATAGCAAACGTCAAGATGGCGCTTTTGAACCCTTGCGGACAATCGTAAAAGGCAGATTTCCATTGAGAGTGGATATCGGATCTGACTCGTCGGATCAGCACGAGTCGTCGCGTGCAGACCTTTTACGGGTATTGCAATCCGTTAGTTAGTGCTTCCACTCATCCAAGACAGTACAAATTATTGAATTGGTATGCCTTCCTACTCGTTAGCCCGCGGTATTACTATAAACGCTGCCCTGGAGCTTCATATACTGATACTATGACTACTAAAAGCGGTACGTATCTTTCTTGATAGGGGCTGACGCAATGGATGAAACGGCAGGGAAATACTCAGACGTTTATGGAAGCTGGCAGCAGCACCTATTCAACTTTAACTTGGCCAATCGTGAAACCTGTATGCCCGGCCTGCGCAAGCCTCAGTTGGCTGCGCTCTACTCATCGCTGGGTCATCTCGTCATGTCGCCCTCTTCGACCGCCACGGTTGTGATGCCTACGGGCACAGGTAAGACAGATACTATATTGGGACTGCTCATCGCTGGAAGGTTGGCCAGGACATTGGTGCTTGTTCCATCTGATGCGTTGCGTTCGCAACTTGTTAAGAAATGCGATCTTAAAAAGCTCCGTGAGATCGGTGCAGTTTCTGAAACTGCACTCAACCCTGTGGTCATGGCCGTCCGTACTGGAATGTCGATAGAAGAAGTACAGCAGTTTTCTGAGGCGAATGTCATTGTCGCGACACCTCAAGCTCTGCAGCGCTTCACTACTGATGCGCTTCAGGCCCTGGCTGACTTATGTAGCCATCTAATCATTGACGAGGCGCACCACGTGGCCGCTAAGACGTGGGAAAGAGTTAAATCTGCGTTTAAACAAAAGCCCCGCTTACAGTTCACTGCTACGCCGTTTCGTGAAGACAACCAAGCGCTGGACGGCACAATCATCTACAACTATCCGTTGAAGGATGCTCAAAACGATGGGTACTTCAAAGCGATCGAATTCCATCCTGTGCGCGAATACAACCTCGTGTTGGCGGACCAAGCGGTGGCTGACAAAGCGGTAGAACTGCTGCGAAGCGATCGCGAGCAAGGCTTCGACCATCTGCTGATGGTGCGTGCACGATCTCAAAAACGCGCCGAAGTGTTGTTTGATATGTACAAAAAACATGAAGATCTCACACCCATTCTCATCCATAGCAAGGTGCCAGGTCGCGCTAAGCTGATGGACGATATTGTTGAGAAAAAGCACAAGATCATCGTCTGTGTTGACATGCTTGGCGAGGGGTTCGACTTACCTGAATTGAAGATAGCGGCGATTCACGATCAGCATCGAAGTCCTGCCGTCACGCTCCAGTTTATTGGGCGACTTACCCGAGTTGATCAGGCCCTTGGTGACGCTAAATTCGTTTCTAACATCGCGAATCAGAATACGGATTACCAAATGGCTGCTCTCTACAAAGAGAGCGCGGACTGGAGCGCGATCATCCGCGACGTTAGTAATGACAAGATTGAGCGCGAGATTAAAAAGGAGGCGTTCAACGGACAATTCTTAAACGATCCCGATTCCGATGAAATATTAGGGCTTAATCCAAATCCCAAAATCAGCGCGATTGCCTTTCATGTCGACCTAGACAAGTGGCAGCCCAAGAAAGCACGGCACTTTTCGCAAAAGAAGGAGCAATTGCAGTTTCTCTCCATCAACGATGAACAAGACACTGTCATCATGGTTACGCGTCGCGACACGCCGGTTGGGTGGGCCCAAACCTCTGCGATCGTAGATACGACCTGGCTTCTTTACCTTGCGTATTACCATAAAAATGACCAGACTCTTTTTATCCACTCTTCAGGTGATGAAACGCAATCTGCGCGATTTTTAGGCTTGATCGCGAAGGACGCTAGGCGTATCACCGGCGAGCCGGCGTTCCGCACGTTACATAACATTAAACTTCTGAAACTGCAGAACGTTGGTCTGTCCAGAGTGCGCAAGGATCT
>Ga0308159_1003662_pt1 | contig 15093 bp, 8 predicted proteins | sample PhyCR1_FD_201040 | JGI IMG/M metagenome (GOLD analysis project Ga0308159, IMG submission 201040) | Phyllosphere microbial communities from UC Gill Tract Community Farm, Albany, California, United States - DLSLC.R1 | ecosystem: Host-associated > Plants > Phyllosphere > Unclassified | place: USA... | reverse complement strand
AGCCCACCGGGCCCCCGATCTACCGGGCGTTCGGCCTCGGCCGGCGCGGAGCCGTCGCCCCGACCGACCTGGAGCTGCACCGCGGCGAGATCGTGGGCTTCGCGGGTCTGCGCGGCTCCGGGCGCACCGAGCTGGCCTCCCTCCTGAGCGGCGTGGATCGCGCCGACTCGGGCCGCGTGCTGATCGACGGCGAGCCCGCGCAGATCACCGACCCGGGCTCGGGCCTGCGGAACCGGATCGCGCACTCGAGCGAGAACCGCCGCGAGGACGGGATCATCGGCGACCTCTCCCTCCGCGACAACCTCGTGCTGGGCCTCCAGGCGCTGCGCGGCTGGGCGCACCCGCTCTCGGCGGCCGAGGCCGACGACCTGGTCTCCACGTACATCGAAGCGCTGAACATCACCCCGGCCGACCCGGACATCCCCGTGAAGTACCTCTCGGGCGGCAACCAGCAGAAGGTCGTGCTCGCGCGTTGGCTCGCGACCCGCCCCCGGCTGCTCGTGCTCGACGAGCCGGCGCGCGGGATCGACGTGGCCGCGAAGGTCGAGATCCAGGCGCACGTCTCGCAGCTCGCCAAGGAGGGCGTCTCGGTGGTCTACATCTCCTCGGAGCTCGAGGAGGTGGTGCGCCTCAGCGACCGCATCGTCGTGTTCAAGGACCGCGAGAAGATCGGCGAGGTCAGCAACGGCCCCTGGCTGACGGTCGACACGATCGTCGAGATGATCGCCGCGGACGCGGATCCGGACGCCGACGAGGACGACACCGACCCGTTATAAACCGGTCATTGCACCGCCAAGATTGTTCACGGTAACATTCGGAACAGGACGCGCTCCCGTCGTGTCCACGAGCACTGCAATCACCGCATCTCAGGGCCCCTGGGCCCCATTCCCCGGGTCTTCGGACCCACCCCATCCCGGGCGCTCCTCAGCGCGCCCGCGGTCTCAAGGAGGAGACACATGTCCACGAAGAGGCGTATCGGCCAGTTCCTGGGTTTCGCAGCGGTCGGAGCGATGGCCTTCGGCCTCGCAGGCTGCTCCGGAGGCGACTCGGAAGCAGGCGCCGGCGGCGAGGGCGACCTGACCACCATCGGATTCGTGGCCGTCGGCCCCGAGGGCGCGTGGCGCCAGGCGAACGAGACCAACATCGAGGACACGTTCACCGAGGAGGCCGGCTACGAGCTCAAGTACGCCCCCGCCACGAACGGTGACCAGAAGTCGCAGATCGACTCCTTCACCTCGTTCGTCGACGAGGGCGTCGACATCATCCTGCTCTCGGCCACCGAGGGCTCCGGCTGGGAGGACTCGCTCGAGCGCGCCCAGGAGGCCGAGATCCCGGTCATCCTGATCGACCGCGGCATCGAGCCGGACAACACCGACCTCTACGTCACCCGCATCGCGCCCGACAACATCGCGGTCAGCACCTCGGTCGCCGACTGGGCGCTGTCGACCTTCCCCGACGGAGCGAACTACTTCACGCTCGAGGGCCCCGCGGGCGTCTCGGTCGTCAACGAGCGCAACGAGGGCTGGGACGAGGTCATCGGAGCCGACTCGAAGTTCGTCAAGCTCGGCGCGCAGACCGCCAACTGGTCGACCGAAGAGGCGAAGAGCGTCTTCGAGACGGTGCTGAAGTCGAACAACAACGACGTCCAGCTCGTCTTCGCCCAGAACGACGAGATGGGCCTCGGAGCCGTCCAGGCCGTCCAGGAGGCCGGCCTCACCCCCGGCACCGACGTCAAGATCGCCACGATCGACGGCACCAAGAACGCGCTGCAGGCCCTCGCCGACGGTGAGCTCAGCTTCGTCGCCGAGTACAACCCGCTGTTCGGCGAGACCGCCCTCGACGCCGTCGAGAAGACGCTCGCCGGCGAGACCGTCGAGTCCTCGATCGTCGTCCCGAGCGAGACCTTCGACTCGCCCGAGGTGGCCGCCGAGGTCCTCCCCGACCGCAAGTTCTAGTCGGAACGGTCCAGTCGGAACCGTCTGATCGGACCCACCGGGAGGCGTCGCAGGTCGGCGCCTCCCGGGAGGCAGCACCACCAGGGCTCACGCCCACCCCTGCGGACGACGCGGGGCCCGGACGATCTCCGGGCCCCGCGTCTCCGTCCCTCGGCGTCACCGCTCCGGTCCGCCCCGCTCGAGAACGGAAGGACGCGACATGACAGCTTCGCCTCCGATCGTCGAGATGAAGAACATCTCGATCAGCTTCCCCGGTGTCAAAGCGCTCGACGGCGTCGACTTCCGCCTCTTCCCGGGCGAGGTCCACACGCTCATGGGCGAGAACGGCGCCGGCAAGTCCACGCTCATCAAGGCCCTGACCGGCGTCTACCGCATCGACAGCGGAGAGATCCTCGTCGCGGGCTCGCCCAAGCGCCTCTCCGGCACCGCCGATGCGCAGGCGGCCGGCATCTCCACCGTGTACCAGGAGGTGAACCTGGTCACGAACCTCTCCATCGGCGAGAACGTGATGCTCGGCTACGAGGTCCGCGGCCCCTTCGGCATCAACTGGAAGGCCACCCACGCGGCGGCCAAGGTCGCCCTGGCCAAGCTCGGGCTCGACCACCTCAACACCCGCCAGTCGCTCTCGTCGCTCTCGATCGCGATGCAGCAGCTGGTCGCGATCAGCCGCTCGACGGTGAGCGACTCGAAGGTCCTGATCCTCGACGAGCCGACCTCGAGCCTGGACGCGAACGAGGTCGAGAACCTCTTCGTCGTCATCCGACGGCTGCGCGCGGAGGGCGTCGCGATCCTCTTCGTCTCGCACTTCCTCGACCAGGTCTACGCGATCAGCGACCGGCTCACGGTGCTGCGCAACGGCACGTACATCGGCGAGTACCTCACTCCGGATCTCGACCGCACCTCGCTGATCTCGAAGATGATCGGCAAGGACATCGCGGCGCTGCGCTCGCTCGACTCCGAGCGGGAGAACAGCGAGCACCTCTACCGCGACGCCCCGCTCTACTCGGCCAAGGGCCTGGGCCGGAAGGGCTCGATCGAGCCCACCGACATCACGCTGCACCGCGGCGAGGTCGTCGGCTTCGCCGGTCTCCTGGGCTCCGGCCGCACCGAGCTGGCCCGCCTGATCTACGGCGTCGACAAGCCCGAGACGGGCGAGGTCACGCTGCACGGCAAGAAGGTCGACGTGCCCACGCCCACCGCCGGGCTCGCGCACAAGATCGCCTTCGCGAGCGAGAACCGCCGCGACGAGGGCATCATCCGCGACCTCTCCATCCGCGAGAACCTGATCCTCGCGGTGCAGGCCAAGCGCGGCTGGGCCCGCCCCCTCTCCAAGAAGGAGAAGGACGAGATCGTCGACAAGTACCTCGTCGAGCTCAACGTGCGCCCCGCCGATCCGGACCGCCCGATCAGCAAGCTCTCCGGAGGCAACCAGCAGAAGGTCCTCCTGGGCCGCTGGCTCGCCACGCACCCCGAGATCCTGATCCTCGACGAGCCCACCCGCGGCATCGACGTCGGCGCAAAGGCCGAGATCCAGGAGAAGGTCGTCGCCCTCGCCGGCGAAGGCGTCGCCGTGATCTTCATCTCGTCCGAGCTCGACGAGGTGGTCCGCCTCAGCGATCGCATCATCGTGCTCAAGGACCACCGCGTCATCGCCGAGATCCTCAACGGACCCGCGGTGACAGCGGAGTCCATCGTCACTACCATCGCCGCAGAGGGAGTCGTCGACGAGGACGTCGTCGTCCTCGAAGGCGCCACGCAGGAGGCCGCATCATGAGCAGCGACACCCGAACCGGGAGGACCTCGCTCCTCACCGGCCTGATCCGGCGGCAGTGGTTCTGGGGAGCGGTCGCGATCGTCCTCCTCCTGCTGATCAACGTGGTCAAGGACCCCGGATACCTCTCGGTCTCCATGAGCCCGACGACCGGCTACCTCGTCGGCAACGTGATCGACATCGCGCGCGCAGCGGCTCCGATCCTGATGATCGCCGTCGGCATGTGCCTCGTCGTGGCGACCGGAGGAATCGACCTCTCGGTCGGCTCGATCATGGTCGTCGCCGGCGCCGTCTCGATGGAGTTCCTGAACGCCCAGGGCGCTCCCGACTCCCTCGGCGCCGCCGCGGCCGCCTTCGGCCTCGCCCTGCTGGTCAGCGCGGTGCTCGGCGCGGTCAACGGCGTGCTCGTGTCGGTGGTGGGCCTGCAGCCCTTCATCAGCACCCTCGTCGTCATGCTCGCCGGCCGCGGACTCGCGAAGGTGATCACCGGCGGCCAGAACACGGCCGCCACCAACGAGCCGTTCCGCTGGCTCGCCAACGGCTACGTCTTCGGCCTCCCGGTCGTCTTCCTCCTCGCCATCGCCATCGTCGTCGCGGTCGGCCTCCTGGTCCGCCGCAGCGCGCTCGGCCTGATGATCGAGGCCATCGGCATGGACGCCAAGGCCGCCCGCCTCGCGGGCATCAACCGCCGCGGCCTCCTGCTCACCGCCTACATCAGCAGCGGCGTGCTGGCCGGAGTCGCGGGCGTCTTCGCCACCGCGAGCGTCATGACCGTCGACACCTCCCGCACCGGGTACCAGCTCGAGCTCGACGCGATCCTCGCGGTCGTCATCGGCGGCACCTCGCTCGCGGGCGGCAAGTTCAACATCGCCGGCGCGGCGGTCGGAGCGATCCTGATCGCGACCCTCGACAAGACCGTGGTCTTCCTCGGCGTCTCCTCCTCCGCGACGCCCGCCTTCAAGGCGATCGTGATCGTCGCGCTCTGCCTCCTGCAGTCCGAGCGCGTCCGCTCCGCCTTCTCCCACCGTCGCGAAGCGCGTCGTCGCGCCCCGCAGAAAGAGGCGATCCCCGCATGAGCGCCCTGCTGACCCGCTCCGCCCCTCCGGCGAGCTCCGAGCGCACGAGCGCCCGGTCCTTCTTCAGCCAGCACCTCGACAAGCTGCCCACCGTGGCGGCCCTGGTGATCTTCGTCGGCATGCTCGTCTACGGCGAGGCGGCCTACGGCCGGATCCTGCAGGCCAGCACGCTGTCGAACCTCCTGGTCAACAACGCGCACCTGATCATCCTCGCCGTCGGGCTCACCTTCGTGATCCTGACCGGCGGCATCGACCTCTCGGTCGGCGCGGTGATCGCCTTCAGCAGCGTCAGCGGCGTGCTGCTGATCAACGCCGGATGGAACCCCTGGCTCGTCATGGTCCTGATGGTCGTCATCGGATCGGCCTTCGGCCTGATCTCGGGCATCCTCATCCAGTACTTCGACGTGCAGCCGTTCATCGCGACGCTGGCCATGATGTTCCTCGCCCGGGGCCTCGCCTCGATGCTGAGCACGGTGCCCGAGCGCCTCCCCGAGGACTCGGCGGTGACCTCGCTCGCGACGCCGATCAAGCTGATCGACGGCCCGAAGGTCAACGACTTCGTGATCAGCCCCGGCGTGATCATCGCCCTGCTCGTGGTCGCCGGAGCGTTCTTCGTCCTGCACCGCACCCGCATCGGCCGCACGGTCTACGCGATGGGCGGCTCCGAGCAGTCGGCGGCCCTGATGGGCCTCCCGGTGCTCCGGACGAAGCTCTTCATCTACGTGATCAGCGGCACGCTCGCCGGTCTGGCCGGCGTGGTCTACACGGCCCGCCTCGGCAGCGCGCAGAACATCACGGGCACCGGATGGGAGCTCGACGCGATCGCGGCGACCGTCATCGGCGGCACGCTGCTCACCGGCGGGGTGGGCTTCGTGCTCGGCTCGGTCGTCGGCGCCCTGGTCCTGGGCCTGATGAACGTGCTGATCACCCGCGACGGCGGCATCCCCCCGGAGGCCACGACGATCATCACCGGCGGCATCCTGCTCGTCTTCGTCCTCCTGCAGCGCGCGGTCATGTCGCGCAGCAGGACCTAGCGGGCGCCCTCCGACGCTCCGCTGCGACGGCACCTCCGCACCCCTGCCCGGGCGCGGGGGTGCCGTTCGAGCATCCGGTGATCGAGTGCGATCGATACCGCCGGAGCCCTTCACGTTGACGTGAACATCGTGTTACCGTGAACACGCCGAGAGTCTCGGCACCCCTCCCCCTCCCTCAGCAATGGTGCCGATCCAGGAGCAAGCGCGATGAAGCCCTACCTACGACCCCTCGTCCTGGCGACAGCCGCGGCGTTGGCCCTCCCCCTCCTCTCCGCGATGCCGGCCCAGGCCGCCGCGAACCCCGAGAACCTGGTGCTCCGGTACCAGCTGAACGAGACCAGCGGCACTGTCGCTGTCGACAGCTCGGGGAAGAACCGCAACGGCACGATCGTCGGCGGAGCGAAGACCGGCGGCGACGCGGGCGTCGTCCTCGACGGCACCGACGACGCCGTGAAGCTGCCCGACAACATCCTCGCCGGGCTGAACTCGATCACCGTGAGCACCGAGGTGCTGGTGCGGCCCGAGCAGTCCGGCAACTACTTCGTCTACGGACTCGGCACCGCCGCGACCAGCAACTCCGGCGCCGGCTACCTCGCCACCCTCGCCGACAACCGCTACCGCACGACGATCACGCCGAGCAACTGGCAGGGCGAGCAGAACGCCGAGACCACGTCCCCGCTCCCCCGCGGTGTCTGGAAGACCCTCACCTACACGCTGGACGACGCGAGCGACACCGCCCGCCTCTACCTCGACGGCACCCAGGTCGCCGTGCAGACCGGCGTCACCACGAAGCCCTCCGCGATCGGCGGCGGCACCACCACCTCCAACTTCATCGGCCGCTCCAACTACGCCGCCGACAAGACGCTCGCCGGCAGCGTGCGCGACTTCCGCATCTACGACAACGCGCTCACGGCCGCCGAGGTGACCGCCCTGCAGCCGACCGCGGCGACGAAGGCCACCCGCGACGCGTCCGCGCTGTCGCTCGGCGACCTCTCGGCCGTCCAGGCGAATCTCGCGCTGCCCGCGACCGGCGCCAACGGCTCCGCGATCACGTGGGCCTCGAGCGCTCCGCAGACGATCTCGACCAGCGGAGTCGTCACGCGGCCCGCCGCCTCGGCCGGCAACGCGACCGTCACGCTCACCGCCACGATCACGAGCGGCTCCGAGACCCGCACCAAGGCCTTCACCGCCACGGTCCTCTCGACGGCCAGTGACCAGCAGATCGTCGACGCGGCCGCCGCCGGCCTCTCGATCCCGGACCTCACCGACGTCCGCGGCAACATCACGATCCCCGCGGCTCCCGCCGGCACCTCGATCAGCTGGACCTCCAGCGACCCCGCGGTCGTCTCGACCGCCGGAGTCGTCACGCGCCAGTCCGCCGACCGCACCGTGACGCTCCGCGCCACCGTGACCAAGAACTCCGCCACCGCCACCCGCGAACTCGTCGCCACGGTGCGCGCCGCGAAGCAGCTCGCTCCGCTCGAGGGCTACGCGTTCGCCTACTTCACCGGCAACAGCATCGAGGGCGAGAACATCTTCCTGGCCGCGAGCAAGGGCAACAACGCCCTCGCCTGGGACGAGCTCAACGGCGGTCAGCCCGTGCTGACCTCGACCTTCGGCGAGAAGGGTCTGCGCGACCCGTTCCTCATCCGCTCCCCCGAGGGCGACACGTTCTACCTGATCGCGACCGACCTCTCCATCGGACGCGACGGGAACTGGGACCGCTCGCAGCGCCAGGGCAGCCGCTACCTCGAGGTCTGGGAGTCGCACGACCTCGTGAACTGGTCCGAGCAGCGCCACGTGCTGGTCTCGCCCGAGACCGCCGGCAACACCTGGGCGCCCGAGGCGCACTGGGACGCCAGCATCGGCGCCTACGTCGTCTACTGGGCCTCGAAGCTCTACGCCGAGAACGACCCGAACCACACCGGCAACGTGAACAACGTGATGATGTACGCCACCACCCGCGACTTCACGACGTTCTCCACTCCGCAGGTCTGGCAGGACACCTCTCGCATCGACTCCACCGTGATCGAGCAGAACGGCACCTTCCACCGCTTCACGAAGGACGAGGGCGCGAGCGGCACCGGCTGCTCCGACATCATCCAGGAGAAGTCGACGCAGCTCCGCGCGCCGCTGACCGGCTGGACCACCGTCGACAGCTGCATCGGCCGCGACGCCGGAACCGGCGCCGTCGAGGGCCCCACCGCCTTCGCCGCGAACCCGGGCGATGTCAACGGCCAGACGAACTACCTCTTCGTCGACGAGTACGGCGGACGCGGCTACATCCCGCTGAAGACCGCCGACCTCAACGCGCCGAACTGGCAGGTCGCCTCGAACTACGACCTCCCCGCGAGCCCGCGCCACGGCACGGTCCTCCCGGTGACCGCCACCGAGCTCGCCGCCCTGCGCGCCGCCGAGCCGGCCGGCCCGACTCCGGTGACCGCGAACGCCGCCGGTGAGATCCTGCGCTACTCCTTCGACAACGGCTCGGGCACGACGCTCGAGGACGTGTCGGGCAACGACCGCGACGCGACGATCGTCGGCGGCGCCACCTGGCAGTCCGGCGCCCTCGCGTTCGACGGCATCGACGACCACGTCGACCTGCCGGACGACGTGCTGACCGGAGTCGAGGACGTCACCGTCGAGGCCGAGGTCACGATCGACCCGACCCAGGGCACGCCGTACTTCCTCTACGGACTCGGCAACTCGTCGAACAACGCCGGCAACGGCTACCTGTTCACCACCGGCGACTCCTACCGCACGAGCATCGCCTCCGGGAACTGGCAGACCGAGCAGACCGCCGGGACCGGATCGAACCTCCCCCGCGGCCAGTGGGCGAAGCTCACCTACACGCTCTCGGGCGGTACCGCGACGATCTACCTGAACGGCGCGAAGGTCGCCACGAAGACCGGAGTCACCACGACGCCGGCCGACCTGGGTGGCGGACGCACCGCGGCCAACTACCTCGGCCGCTCCCTGTACGGCGGCGACAAGCTGTTCAAGGGCGAGTACCGCGAGTTCGCGCTCTGGAACCGCGCTCTCAGCGAGAGCGAGGTGCTGACCCGCTCCGGGTCGGCCGACCAGATCGCCGGAGTCACGCTCACCGCACCCGACGTGCTGAAGGTCGCTCCGCTCGTCGACTCGACCGCCCGCACCGTCACCTTCGCGGTGAAGCCCGGCACCGACCGCTCGAAGCTGGCCCCCGTGTTCGCGACGGCGACCGGCACGACCTCCTCCCCCGCCTCCGGCACCGTCCGGGACCTGCGCACGCCGGTCACGTACACGCTCACGGCAGCGGGTGGAGCCACCGCCACCTGGACGATGAAGGCCGTCGAGATGAAGAGCCCGGTGATCCCCGGTCTCTACGCCGACCCGAACATCGTCGCGTTCGGTGACACCTTCTACATCTACGCGACGTCCGACGGGTTCCCGGGCTGGGGCGGCAAGACGTTCTACGTCTGGTCCTCCAAGAACCTCGTCGACTGGACGCGCTCGGCGCAGCCGATCCTCACCCTCGACGGCCAGAACGGGAACGTCCCCTGGGCGACCGGCAACGCGTGGGCGCCGACGATCATCGAGAAGGGCGGGAAGTACTACTTCTACTTCTCGGGCCACAACGCCTCGCTGGACCGCAAGACGATCGGAGTGGCCGTCGCCGACAGCCCCGCCGGTCCGTTCACGGCGCAGCCGACCGCGATGATCACCAACGGCGAGTCCGTCACCTCGGGTCAGGCCATCGACCCGGCCGCGTTCACCGACCCCGCCACCGGCAAGAGCTACCTCTTCTGGGGCAACGGGGCGCCCGTCTACGGCGAGCTGTCCGACGACATGCTCTCGATCAAGGCCGGCACCATCAAGCGGATGAGCGGACTGACCGACTACCGCGAGGGCAGCTTCGTCAACTACCGCCAGGGGCTGTACCACCTGACGTACTCCATCGACGACACCGGCTCCGAGAACTACAAGGTCGGCTACGCCACCTCGACGAGCGTCGACGGCCCGTGGACCTACCGCGGCGTCCTCCTCGAGAAGAACCCGTCGCTGGGGATCCTCGCGACCGGCCACAACTCGATCGTCAACGTCCCCGGCACCGACGACTGGTACATCGCGTACCACCGGTTCGCGATGCCCGGTGGAGACGGCCAGCACCGCGAGACCACGATCGACCGCGTCACCTTCGACCCGGCGACCGGGCTCATGCAGAAGGTCGTCCCGACCCTCGAGAGCGTTGCACCGCAGACCATCACCGACCCGGCGCCGCTGCGTGCGACGATCACCGGTGCGGCGACGGTCGGCACGACGCTGACCGCGACCGCCTCGACTCCCTGGACCGCCACGGCGTACCAGTGGAAGCGCGGCGGAGTGGACATCGCCGGCGCGACCGCGTCGACGTACGTTCTCACCGCGGCCGACCGCGGCACGGTGGTCTCGGTGACGGTGTCGGCGACGAAGCCCGGCTGGGCCCCCGCCACGGCGACGGCGCAGACCGCCGCGGTGGCCGGGACGACCGGTATCGTCGGCGCGACCGTCACGACCAGCACCCGCTGCGTCGCGGGCAAGCCGGTGATCACGGTCACCGCGACGAACCCGAACGCCTTCCCGGTCAAGACGACGGTCACCTCGGCCGCCGGGTCGAAGACCTTCGCAGAGGTCGGCGCGGGCAAGACGGTGACCGCGGCCTTCACCGCCCGCACGGCGAGCATCGCCGCCGGCGAGGTCACCACGACCTCGACCGCCTTCGTGGCGAACCGTCCCGCGACGGCGACCACCACCACCCCCACCTCCGCGGTCAGCTGCGGCTGACCTCGGTTACCATCCGACACACAGAACCGCGGCGGCGACGGCGCCGCCGCGGAGAACGGAGAACACCCGCAATGAACACCCGAACGATCGTCTCCCGCGGAGTGGCCGGCCTCGCCGGCGGCTTCCTCCTCCTCGGCGTCGCCGGCACCGCGATGGCCGCCGAGCTCGACTCCAACGACGTCGACGTCAACGTCGAGATCACCGAGCTGCCCGGAGGCGGCACGCTGTCGATGACCGTCGCCGGCGACTCCACCGAGCTGACCGAGGAGGGCTCCACGTCCGTCATCCGCCAGTTCACGGGTACCCTGCCCACCGTGACCGTCGCCGACACCCGCGACCCCGAGGACATCCCCGCGGAGGCCGGCTGGTACGTCGTCGGATCCGCGTCCGACTTCACCAACGCCGCCGGAGACGTCATCCCCGCCGGCAACCTCGGCTGGCAGCCTCGCGTGATCGAGGGCGGCGACACCGGTCTGGTGGCCGAGGGCGACCGCGTCGAGACGATCATCGACGAGGGTGACGACGCCGTCGGCCTCGTCGACCAGGAGCTCCTGGCCCTCACCAACCAGTCGGCCGAGGTCGCTCCCACCGGCCCCTTCACCGCGAACGCGGACCTCTTCCTGAGGACCGCCCCCACGGTCGAGGCCGGCGACTACTCGTCGACCCTCACCCTGTCGCTCTTCGAGTGACGCCGGGGGGGCTCCGGCCTCCCGCACCCTTCGACGCGGTCGAGCAGCCACTGCTCGGCCGCGTCGCCCTTTCCCCGACCGTGGCATCCTGGACACCTCATGACCGATCAGCGACGATCCTCCCGCCGGCCGAGAGCCGCCGTCCGCACCCTCCTCGCCCTCGCGGTCGCCGCGGTGGCCGCGTCCGCGGCACCTCCCGCGCTCGCCGACGACACGGCCGGGCAGATCTCGTGGGCGATGCGCCCCGCCGCAGACGGCGCTCCCGACAAGCGCTCGTGGATCGAGCTCGATCTCGATCCCGGCGCCGAGGCGAAGGAGGAGGCCGCGGTCAGTAACCTCAGCACGCAGCCCGTGACCTTCCGCATCACCGCGGCCGACGGCTACTTCACCGACACCGGCCGCTTCAACATGCTCTCCTCCTCCGAGGAGTCGGTCGAGGCCGGCACCTGGATCGACGCTCCCGAGAGCGTCACCGTCGACCCCGGCGCGACGGCGATCGTGCCCTTCACGGTGACGGTCCCGGAGGACGCGGAGCCGGGCGACCACGCGGCCGGCATCGCCGCGTCCGTCCTCTCGGTCGGCTCCGAGGCGGGCGGTGCCGCCGTGGGCGTCGAGAGCCGCATCGGCTTCCGCGTGATGACCCGCGTCTCCGGTGACGTCTCCCCGGGGGTCGCGGTCGAGAACGTGCAGAGCGAGTACCGCCTCTCCTGGAACCCGCTGCGTCCCGGCTCCGTCACGGTGGACGCCGAGGTGGTCAACACGGGCAACGTGCGCCTGCTGCTGGACGGCACGGTCAGCGCGCAGGGCGCCTCCGCGGCGCTCATCCCCGAGGACGCCGCCGCGCAGGAGCTGCTGCCCGGCGACCGCCGCGCGGTGTCGGTGGTCCTCGACGACGTCTGGCCGCTGTTCTCGGTGCCGGTGGAGTTCACCGTGTCGCCGACCGTCGTCACCCCGTCGGAGGAGCAGATCGAGGTCGCTCCGGTCTCGGAGTCGTCCTCGGTGACCGCGATCCCGCTGCCGCAGCTGCTGGCCCTGCTCGGCATCGCGCTGATCCTCTTCGCCCTCTTCGCCGGGCGCATCCGCTCGCGCCGCCGCATCGAGCGGCTCGTGCGCGAGGCCAAGGAGGAAGGACTGCGCGAGGGCGCCCGCACGGGCGTCTGATCCGCAGGAGGCACGGCGTGAGCACCGAGGACGACGCCCGCCTGATCGCCCTGGCGCTGCCCCAGGTGCACGAGCGGACCTCGTACGGCACGCCCGCCTGGGCCGTCGGGCGGACCGTCTTCGCCCGACTGCTCGGCGACGGCTGACGCGGCGCATCCCTCCCAGTCGCGTGGTTGACCCCCGTGAAAGGGGTCGCCTAGGCTTGCGGGAGTGCCGGGAAAACGCATTCCAGCTTTCCGGACTCCATCCATGCCGAGGGATTCAATGCCGAATTCGTTCCTACGTCCACGCCGTCCGGTTTCGACCGGGCCCGCCTCCTCCCGCCGGGCTCTGCGCTCCGGCCTCTGCCTCGCGCTGGTCGCCGGGGTCTCGTTCGCCGCCGCCGCCCCCTCCTCCGCCGCTCCGCTGACCGCGCCCGCCGCGAACCCGCTGCTCACCCAGCAGCTCGAGGACCTCGACCGCGGAGTCGTCGCCCTCGCCTCCCCGGACGGCGGGGTGCTCGTCAGCTGGCGACTGCTCGCGACCGAGGTCACCGGCTCGTCCGCGAGCGGCATGGTCGGCGCCGACTTCGCGGTGCTCCGCGGCACCGAGCGGATCGGAGTCGTCACCGACAGCACCAACCTGCACGACCCCGACGGCGCCCCGGGCGACCAGTACCGGATCGTGCCGATCGTCGACGGCGAGCCGGGCGAGCCCAGCGCGCCCGCGACAGCCTCGGCCGACGCGTTCGAGACCCTGCCGCTGCAGAAGCCGGCCGACGGAGTCACTCCGGCCGGCGAGGCGTACACCTACAGCGCCAACGACATGAGCGTCGGCGACATGGACGGCGACGGCGACTACGAGTACGTCGTGAAGTGGTACCCGTCGAACGCGAAGGACGTCTCGCAGAAGGGGTACACCGGGAACACCTACCTCGACACCTACGAGGCCGACGGCACGCTGCTGCACCGCATCGACCTGGGGGGCAACATCCGCTCGGGCGCGCACTACACGCAGTTCATGGTCTCGGACTTCGACGGCGACGGCCGCTCCGAGATCATGACCAAGACCGCTCCCGGCACCCGCGTGCTGCCCGGCGGCGACGCCTCCGGGGCAGAGTCGATCACCCTGCTGCCCGAGGACGTCGCGGCCGGCGTCACCGCCGACGACGACTACCGGATGTCCGCCGCCGACTACCGCGAGCACCTCATCGAGGTCTTCCAGGGCTGGGGCGAGCGCGAGGAGGTGACGAGCGGGCAGTGGCCCGCGACCCTCGAGGAGGCGTTCGGCACCACCCCGACGCACGAGTACCCGCTCGACCGCGCCGGCGCCGAGGAGCTCGTCGACTACTTCATCGACGTCTACGCGCCCAGCCGCAGCGACCGCAACGACCTCACCACCTTCGAGGGCTTCGTCCTCACCGGCCCCGAGTACCTCACCGTGTTCGACGGCGAGACGGGAGCCGAGCTCGAGACCGCCGCCTACGAGCCGGGCCGCGGCGACGACGGGCTGCTCTGGGGCGACTACGCGATGTCGCGCATCGAGCCCGGCAACCGCGTCGACCGCTTCCTCGCCGGAGTCGCATCGTTCGACGGGGAGACCCACTCGGCCGTCTTCGCCCGCGGCTACTACACGCGCGCCGTCGTCGTCGCCTACGACTGGGACGGCTCCGACCTGACGCGGCGCTGGATCGCCGACAGCGGCCACGTGCCGATGACGAACCCGTTCAACGACGGCCCGCACGGCCGCGAGGGCACCAGCGAGGAGTGGGGCCGCCTCACCACGCAGGGCTTCCACTCGCTCAGCGCGGCGGACGTCGACGGCGACGGGCGCCAGGAGATCGTCTACGGCTCCGCGACCCTCGACGACGACGGGAGCCTGCTGTACACGTCGTTCGACACCCTGCCCGAGGGCAGCGCGGCTCCCGGCACCGAAGCGGGACTCGGCCACGGCGACGCGATGCACGTCACCGACATCGATCCCGCCCGCCCCGGGCTCGAGGTCTTCACGGTGTACGAGGGCGGCGCGTACGCCCCGTACGGCTACGCGCTGCGCGACGCGGCCACCGGAGAGGTGCTCTTCGGCGCCTACACCGGCAAGGACACCGGTCGCGGCATGATCGGCGACATCGACCCCGCCCTGCCCGGCCAGGAGGTCTGGGCCGTCGGCACGCTCAGCGCGAGCGGTGAGCCGCTCTCGGACACGCAGCCCGGCACCAACCAGAGCATCCGCTGGGCGGCCGACATGACCACCCAGATCGTCGCGAGCACGACGATGCAGGACGCGACTCCCGTCACTCCGACGATCGTCACCGGCACCGGCGAGGTGCTGCTCTCGGCGGAGGGGACCGTCACGAACAACGGCACGAAGGGCAACCCTTCTCTCGTCGCCGACGTGCTGGGCGACTGGCGCGAGGAGCTGCTGCTGCCGACCGCCGACTCGAGCGCGATCCGCATCTACTCGAGCACCGAGGTCACCGACCGCAAGCTGATCACGCTCATGCACGACCCGCAGTACCGGGTCGAGGTCGCGCGCCAGAACACCGCGTACAACCAGCCGTCGTACACCTCGTACGGCCTGGCGAGCGACATCGACTGGTCGACGGTGCCGGTGCTCGCGCAGGAG
>Ga0308159_1003661_pt1 | contig 15099 bp, 13 predicted proteins | sample PhyCR1_FD_201040 | JGI IMG/M metagenome (GOLD analysis project Ga0308159, IMG submission 201040) | Phyllosphere microbial communities from UC Gill Tract Community Farm, Albany, California, United States - DLSLC.R1 | ecosystem: Host-associated > Plants > Phyllosphere > Unclassified | place: USA... | reverse complement strand
AGGTAGCGCAGCAGCAGGGTGTCACCGGAGGCGAGGACGTGCGCGAGGCGCTGCACCCTCGCCTCCGCCTCGCCCCGGGCGATCCGGCCGGCGTCGCCGGCCTCGAGCGTCGGGCTGACGGTGAGGTCGAGCTCGTCGACCACGTCGTGCGCGAGGAGGGTGCCCAGGAACCCCGGTCCGCCCTCGCAGTGGATCCTGGCGAGACCGCGATCGGCGAGGGCGTCGCGCATCCGCACCGCGTCCAGATCCTCCTCGCCGCAGACCAGCACGTCCGCCACCTCGGCGAGCTCCTCGCGCCGACGGGCGGGAGACGCTCCGGTGGTGACCACGACCGGGCGCACCGGGGCCTCGGTGAAGATCCGCGAGGCCGGGTCCAGGTCCAGCGAGCCCGAGACGATCGCGAACACCGGATGCGCGGGGCGCCCCTCGGCGGAGCGCGCCGCGGCCGACTCCTCCCCCAGCACCATCGGCCCGTAGCCCTCGGTGCGGACCGTGCCCGCCGCGACCAGCACCACGTCGGCGAGACGACGGAGGAGGTCGAAGACCCGCTCGTCCGCGTCCCCGCCCAGCGCGCCCGAGACGCCCTCCCGGGTGACCGCTCCGTCGATGCTCGAGACGAAGTTCACCCGCAGCCACGGCTCGGAGGTCTCGTCCGAGTAGAGCGCGAGGAGCGCGTCGTCGTCGAGCGCCGCGAGCGGGGACGGGTGCAGGCGGTCGATCGCGGCGCTCATGCGACGGGCTCCTCCTCGATGTTGTGACGGAGGTGGGCGGGTGCCCGCCAGCCGAGAACGGCCTCGGTCAGCCGAACCGCGTCGACGGCCTGGCGCACGTCGTGCATGCGCACGATGCGCGCACCGTTGAGGATGCAGATCACCGCCGCTGCGAGGGATCCCTCGAGCCGCTCGCCCTGCGGGCGGTCGAGCGTCTCGCCGATGAAGTCCTTGTTCGACACCGCCGCGAGCACCGGGAGTCCCAGCGCCGCGATCTCGCCCAGGCGACGGGTGAGCTCCAGGGTGTGCAAGGTGTTCTTGTTGAGGTCGTGACCGGGGTCGAGGATGATGCGCTCGTCCGGGACGCCGCCCGCGACCGCCCGGTCCCGCCTCTCGCGCAGGTGGGCGATCACCGAGGCCACGACGTCGTCGTACTCGGGCCGCACGGGCTCGCTCCGCGGTGCGCCCAGGCTGTGCGTGATCACGAGCTGCGCCTCGGACGACGCGACGACGGCGAGCATGTCCGGGTCGTGCAGCCCGCTGGTGTCGTTGACGACGGAGGCGCCCTCGGTGATGCTCAGCCGGGCCACCTCGGCCCGCGTCGTGTCGACCGAGACGACCACGTCGCTCCGCTCGTGGATGCCGGCGACGACGGGCACCACCCGGTCGATCTCCTCCTGAAGCGAGACGGCCGGGCCCCGGCCGAACGGCACTCCCCCGATGTCGACCCAGTCGGCGCCCTGCTCGGCCGCCCGCACCGAGGCGGCGACCGCTCGATCCAGCGCGAAGGTCGAACCCTTGTCGTAGAAGGAGTCGGGGGTGCGGTTCACGACCGCCATCACGGCGACCTGCCGCTCGAAGTCGAACTCGCGTCCGCCGATGGTGCGGGTCATGCTCCAGCCGTCCCTCTCGGTGCGAGCGCCGACGGATCACCGGCGCGGCCGTCGCCCACCCTAGACGAGACGACTCGGAGGCGGCTGCGGCCCCTCCGGCGGCGTCAGCGGCGCGTTCGGCGACTGCTCGAGCAGTCGCTGGAACAGCACGTGGTCCTGCCACTCGCCCGCGATCCGGAGGTAGCGGCGGGCGATGCCGATGCGCTCGAAGCCGTTGCGCTCGAGCACCGTCTGCGAGCCGACGTTGTGGAGGAGGGTCCCCGCCTGGACGCGGTGCAGGCCCAGCTCACCGCCGGCGATCCCCATCGCCTCGCCGACCGCGCGGGTCATCACACCGCGCCCCTCGAGGCGGGCGTCGAGCCAGTAGCCCATCTCGGCGCTCTCGAAGGCGCCGCGGAGGATGTTCGACAGGGTGATCCGTCCGACGATCTCCTCGCCCTGGACGAGGACGAGCGGCAGCACGCTGCCGGAGCGGTGGGCGAACAGCGAGTCGGCGATGGCGTCCGTCTGCCCGCCCGCCTCGAAGAACCGGGTGGAGCGCAACGGCTCCCACGGAGCGAGGTGGCGGCGGTTGCGGCGGTAGGCCGCCGAGAGCGCCGGTCCGTCCTCTCGGGCGACGAGGCGGAGCACCGTGCTCTCGTCGAGGCGGATCGGAGCGGGCACGTCCCGAGGGTAGCCCGCGCGGCCACCCGCGCAGAACCTCGAGGCGAGCCGCAGGCGGGGGCCGCAGGCGGGGGCCGCAGGCGGGGGCCGCCGTTAACGACGGAACCCCGGCCGAGGGCCGGGGTTCCAGGTGGTGGGCGATACTGGGATCGAACCAGTGACCTCTTCCGTGTCAGGGAAGCGCGCTACCGCTGCGCCAATCGCCCGTTGCTCCGCGAGGAGCGCCTCGTTCGTCGGAACGATCGAGGTGGATACGGGATTCGAACCCGTGTATACGGCTTTGCAGGCCGCTGCCTCGCCTCTCGGCCAATCCACCGTGTATTGGGTTCGGTGTCGGCGGCCCGCGAGGCGAGCCGACCGGGTGGAGAAGACCCGGAGGCCCTCTCAGAAACATCGGCCCGGAGGCCGATATTCGAGCGGATGACGAGATTCGAACTCGCGACCCTCACCTTGGCAAGGTGATGCGCTACCGCTGCGCCACATCCGCATGTAGGTCGTATTCAGTTGTACTACTTCGGAGCCACGTCTTGCCGGACGCTTCCCGTCTTCGCCTCCCCGGCGCTTTCGCTGCCCGGCTCGACCTAGAAGACTTTATAGGACGGCCGCGGGAGAAACCAAATCGAGCGGACGCGGATCCGGGCCGTGTCGACGACTTGCCCGTCTTTCCGCCGGAAACCGCCCCGACACGCCCCGTTCACCCGGGCGTGGCGCGCCGCCGTGGTGCTCCGCGCGCTCCGGGATCCGCTAACATCGTCTTTCGGGTCGTCCACAAGACGGCCTCCTGGGCGATTGGCGCAGTTGGTAGCGCGCTTCCTTCACACGGAAGAGGTCATCGGTTCGAGTCCGGTATCGCCCACCCTCACCCCCGGCCCGTGCAGCAGCGCGGTACCGGGGGTTTTCTCGTGCCCCTCCCGGGCATCGCCGTCCCGCTCCGATCCGACCACGAGGTGCCACCCGCCGTGATGGGCCGCTCCCACGCCGTCTCCGGCGCTCTCGCCTGGTCGGTGGCCACCTCCGTGCCGGCGATCGCCGGTCCGCTCGGAGTCGCGGATCTGCCGCTCGACATCCGTCTCGTCGGTCTCGGGGTCGCCGCGGGCTGGGCGCTCGCCCCCGATGCCGACCACGCCCGCGCGACCATCTCCCGCTCCGCGCCGGGAGCGTCGATCCTGACGGCCACCGCCGGGCGCATCAGCGGCGGCCACCGCCACGGCATGCACTCGATGCTCGCGATCGCCGTGGTCTGGTACCTCGTGCCGGTCCTGACGGCGGTGCGCTTCCCGCTCCCTCCGCTGGGCACCGTGTCCCTCGCGGCGCTGCTGACGCTCCCTGCGCTCGCCTTCGCGGCGAAGGCCACCAGGACCGCCCGGTCCTGGCCGCTCGCCTGGGCCGTCGCAGCGGTGGTCACCGGGCTCCTGATCGGCCTCGCCGACGGCAGCTGGGCGTGGCTGCGCGTGGCGGCCACCCTGGGCTACTTCGTGCACATCGCCGGCGACGCGCTGACCACCGAGGGGATCAACTGGCTCTGGCCGCTGCGGATCCGGGCGCCCCGGGCGGTCCGCCGCATCCCGGTGCTGCGACGCCTCTGGACCTCCGGCGGGTACGCCGCGCTGCCGGTCCTCGGCTCGGCCGGCTCGTGGCGCGAGACGATCCTCTACTGGCTGATGTCCGCCGCGACGACGGCGCTGACCGCCGCGCTGCTCGTCTCGGAGCTCCTGCCCGCCTGACGCGTCAGAAGACCTTCCCCGGGTTCATGATCCCCAGCGGGTCGAACACCGCCTTGATCCCCCGCTGCAGGGCCGTCGAGTCCTCCCCCAGCTCCTCCTCGAGCCAGCGCCGCTTGAGGAGCCCCACGCCGTGCTCGCCGGTCAGGGTGCCTCCGAGCGACACCGCCGTGCGGAAGAGCTCGGCGGCCGCCTCCCAGACCTCCTCTCCGACCTCGTGCGCACCCGCGGGCAGCACGAAGTTCGGATGCAGGTTGCCGTCGCCCGCGTGGGCGACCGTGGGGATCGACAGTCCGGTCCGCTCCTCGATGCCCCTGATCGCCGCGAACATCGCGGGCAGCGCCGAGCGGGGCACGCAGACGTCCTCGATCAGGACCTCGCCCTCGGCCTCCAGCGCGGGGTGGAACGCTCGGCGCACCGCGAGCAGCGCCTCCCCGGCGGCCCGGTCCTCCGTGGACTCCGCGTCGCCGCCCGCGCGCACGACGATCCCGAGGATCCGCCGAGCCTCGTCGCGGGCTCCCCCGTCGTCGGTCTGCACGAGCAGGTAGGCCGCACCGCGGTCGAGCACCGTGCCCGTGTAGCGGCCGATCGCAGCGAGCGCCGCCTCGTCCATCAGCTCCATGACCGCCGGTCGGAGCCGCGCCGCGGTCACGGCCGCGGCAGCCGCTGCGGCGGCGACCACGCTCGGGAAGTACGCGCCGATCGTCACGACGGGCCCCTGCGGGAGGGGACGCAGTTTCACCGTCGCCTCGACGATCACGCCGAGCGTCCCCTCCGACCCGGTCAGCAGCGCGGTGAGGTCGTAGCCGGTCACGCCCTTGACGCTGCGCCGCCCGGTGCGCACCAGCCGCCCGTCCGGCAGCACCACCGCCAGGCCCAGCACGGCCTCCCGCGTCACTCCGTACTTCGCGCAGAGCAGGCCGCCGGCGTTGGTGGCGATGTTGCCGCCGATGCTCGAGATCGCCTTGCTCGCGGGATCGGGCGAGAAGATCAGCCCGTCGGCGGCGACGGCGTCCGAGAGCGCCTGGTTGATCACTCCCGGCTCCACGACGGCCAGCTCGTCCTCGAGCGAGATCTCGAGGATCCGGTCCATGCGCGCGGTCGAGAGCACGATCGCGCCGCTCGTGGCGACGGCCCCGGCGGCCAGCCCGGTGCCGGCTCCCCGCGGGACGACCGGCACGCGGTGCGCGGTCGCGAGGCGCAGCACGGCCTGGACGTCCTCGACGGAGCGCGCGAGCACCAGGGCGAGCGCGCGCTCCCCCGTGGCGAAGCCCGACTTGTCGGTGTGCACCGCCTCGAAGTCCGGTCCGGCGACGACGAGCGCCTCGCCGACGGCGTCCTGCAGTCCGCGCAGGATCTCGGTGCTGTCCATGGTCCACTCCGTGCGTCGCGGTCGATCCTCTCGATCCTTCCACGCGGGAGGGGCAGGATGGCGGGATGACCAGGTGCCCGCGATGACCGCCCCGACGAGCGCGGGCCTCCTCCTGCACCGCACCGGCCCGGAGGGTCTCGAGGTGTTCCTCGGACGGATGGGCGGACCGCTGTGGACGAGGCGTCCGCGCGCGTGGTCGATCCCGAAGGGCCTGTACACGGAGGAGGAGGCGCCGCTGGACGCGGCGAGACGCGAGTTCGAGGAGGAGATCGGCGTCCCCGCTCCCGACCTCGACTACCTGCTCCTCGGCGCGTTCCGGCAGTCCTCCGGCAAGATCGTCACGGTGTTCGCGGGCGCAGGGGGCGACGACGTGCGCTTCGTCACGAGCAACACCTTCGAGCTCGAGTGGCCGCGCGGCTCGGGCGTCGTCCGCGAGTACCCCGAGATCGAGACGGCTCGCTGGATGAGCACGGCCGAGGCGCGGAGCGGGATCGTCGCCGGTCAGCTGCCGATCCTCGGCGCACTCGAGGCGGAGCTCTCGAGCGGCTCGCCGTCGTCGTAGCCGGCCGCCGGCGCGCCGGCCCGGCAGAAGCCGCACCGGCCCCAGGAGTCGCTCCCGGCCGCGTCTCAGTCGGCGGTCGCGTAGACCCGGAGCGCCAGCCGCACGATCCGCACCGACGCCTCCTCGTAGCCGTCGCGCCGGCCGTCGAAGACCTCGGTCTCGCCGTCGTGCGCCCAGCCCGGGTCCTCCCCGCCCGGTCGACGCACCGAGATCGTCAGCCGGTCGGTCGAGTACGACTCGACGACGGGAGCGCGCCAGCCGGGCACCCGCCCGACGATCGGAGTCGCGGTGCGGCCGAGCACGAGCGAGATCGCGCCGCGGGTGCGCGGCCGACGACCCGAGTGCAGGATGCGCACGTCCAGCTGCCCGTCGTCGAGGCGTCGACGCGCGAGGGGGGTCGACGTCCGCGGGTGCTCCTGATTGACGCCGACGAAGTAGGACCACACGAGCTCGCTCCGCCCCTCGCGCCGCAACTCGAACGGGTCGGTGCCGCGCACCACCCGCAGAGCGGCGAGCACCGCCGAGACGGGCTTGCCGAGCACCTTCTCGTGCTTCTCGCGCGCGGCGACGAACTCCGGGTAGACGCCGACCGAGACCGTGTTCAGCACCGTCACCGGCTCGGAGTCGCCCGCGACGACCTCCGCCACGTCCACGTCCCGTCTCTCGCCGTGCGCGGCCGCGTCGAGGGCGTCCTCGATCGTCAGCAGCCCCAGCGCCTTGGCGAAGTGGTTCATGGTGCCGCCGGGCAGCACCAGCAGCGTCATCCCCTCGGCCCTCGCGAGCGCGGCGCCGACCGACATCGTCCCGTCGCCGCCGTAGACGCCGAGGACCTCCGGGGGCGCATCACCCGCCCGCGCCGCGCGCACGACGTCGGCGAGCTCCTCCCCGTCCTCCAGGCGGTGGACCCGGGCCTTCGGGAAGCGCTCGAGGATCATCGGCTCCGGATCGGGCCGGTGGGAGTCGCGACCCGCACCCGGGTTCAGCACCACGAGCAGTGACGCGCCGTCGCCGAGGGGGCGGGTGTCGACCGGCGGCAGCGTCGCGCGCTCCGAGACCGGGACGTGCCGCGGAGTGGCCGACACCAGCACCCGCCCCAGCGTCGCGACCACCGCGCCGAGCGCGGCACCGCCCAGCACGTCCGACAACCAGTGCACGCCCACGTGCAGTCGCGAGAAGGCCACCGCGGCGGCCAGCGGAGCGACCGCCGCGCCGACCTTCGGGTTCTCGAGAGCCACGCCCGCGGCGAAGGCGGCGGCGCTCGCCGCATGGCCGGAGGGGAACGACGGGGACGTGGGCACGCGGGCGAGCCTGCGCCCCACGGGTACATCGACGACCAGCGGGCGGACACCGCCGAAGAGGCGCTTGCCGATCAGGTTCGCCACCGCACTCGCCGCGCTCAGCGAGAGCACGCCGCGCGCCGCCTCTCGCGGGCGCCCGGCGGCCAGCAGCACCGCACCGAGAGCGAACCACAGCACGCCGTGATCAGCCGCACGGGAGAGTCCGACGAGCGCGCCGTCGAGAGCCGGGGAGGCGCGTCGAGCGTTCAACCGCCGCGCTGCGCGGGCGTCCGCGCGGCGGACCGCCCGCGGAACGGCCGTGAGGCGGCGGAGGAGGACGATCGGGGGTCGGGTTCCGCGCAGGGCCATGGCCACAGCCTAGGAGCCGCGACCTGACGGAGCGCCGGTGGGTCAGACCTCGCCGAAGCCCGACTCGACGAGATCGCCGAGTCGTCGCACGGCCTCGTCGGCCTGGGAGCCCGTCGCCGAGATCACGACCTCGTCCCCCCGGTTCAAGCCCAGCGACATCACCCCGAGCAGGCTCGTCGCGTCCTTGCCGTTCGCGTCGATCCGCGCATCGAACGCGCTCGCCAGCGTGACGAACTCGGCGGCCGGCCGCGCGTGCAGCCCGTTCGGGTTGATCAGCACGACGCTGCGCCGGACCTGCGCCGCCGCGAGCTGCTCCTGGGGGGCGGACCCCGCGCCTCCCCGAGCCGACTCCGCGGCCAGCACGACGTCGTCGAGCGAGGCCCCGGTCTCGGCCGCCACCGCCGCCGCCACCGCGCCCTCGACGAGCGGAGCGTCGACCAGGCGCGCGCGGTCCCTCGCGTCGTCGTCCAGGAACTCCAGCGCCGTCTCGGCCGTCATGATCGCGGATCCGAGGTCGCAGAGGACCACGGCGCCCTCGCCCGAGTCCGCCTCGGCGAGGGCCGCCGTGATCCGGTCGAAGCTGGTGCCGATCCCGCCGTCGTCCGTGCCACCCGCGGCGATGAGCGCGACGGAGGGCGCCATCTGCGCTGCGAGCTCCGCCAGTCCCTCCGCGAGCCGTGCGCTGTGCGAGACGAGGACGAGCCCGACGCTCATGCCGCCGCCTCGGCCGCCGCGCGCAGCAGCAGCACGGTCGACACGCTCCCCGGGTCGCGGTGCCCGATGGCCCGCTCCCCCAGGTAGCTGGCCCTGCCCTTGCGGGCGACGAGCGGATCGGTCGACTCCGCTCCGGCCTGCGCCGCGTCCGCCGCCGCGCTCAGCACCGCGCCCGGCGCGGCACCCGCCGAGACGGCGGCCTCCGCGGCCTCCACGGCCGGGATCCACGCGTCGACCATCGTCTTGTCCCCCGCCTCCGCCTTGCCCCGGAGCACGATCCCGTCGCGCGCGGCGGTCAGCAGCGCCACCAGCGCAGGCCCGTCCAGCTGCTCGAGGCCGGCGACCGCTCCCGAGGCCTTGAGGAACGCCGTGCCGAAGAGCGGACCGGAGGCGCCGCCCACCGTCGAGATCAGCGTCGTCGCGACCAGCTTGAGCACCTCGGCGGGAGTCGCCCCGCCGCCGACGGCGTCGAGCTTCGCGACCACCGCCTGGAATCCGCGGTCCATGTTCTCGCCGTGATCGCCGTCGCCGATCGCCCGGTCGAGCGTGATCAGCTCCACGCGGTGCTGCGCGATCGACTCCGCCGCCGCGCGCACCCACGCGAGTGCCCACTCGGCGTCCAGCGCCGTCCGTCCGTCCTGCATCGTTCCCTCTCCTGCGACCGCTCCCGCGGCCGTCGTGTCGTGTGCGGCCCGAGCGCCGTCCTCGTCGATCAGCGTCCCCAGCGCAGCGCCGCCGTCTCGACCGGAGCGTCCCAGAGCTCGGTCATCGCCGCATCCAGCTTCAGCACGCTCAGCGAGAACCCCTGCATCTCGAGCGAGGTGACGTAGTTGCCGACGAGGCTGCGGGTCACCTCGATGCCCTTCTCCGCGAGCACCTCCGCGGCACGGCGGTACGCGATGTAGAGCTCGATCTGCGGCGTGCCGCCCATGCCGTTCACGAACAGCAGCACGCTGTCGCCGGAGGAGAAGGGCAGGTCCTCGAGGATCGGGCCGAGGATGCGGTCCACGATCCGGTCCGCCGGCTCGAGCGCGATCTTCTCGCGGCCCGGCTCGCCGTGGATGCCGATCCCGATCTCGATCTCGTCCTCGCCGAGCTCGAAGCTCGGCTCTCCCGCATGCGGCACGATGCACGGCGAGAGCGCGACGCCCATCGACCGCACGTTCGCGTTCACGGCCTCGGCGATCGCCGCGACCTCGTCGAGGGAGTCGCCGCGCTCGGCTGCCGCGCCTGCGATCTTCTCGACGAGGACGGTGCCCGCCACCCCGCGGCGCCCGGCCGTGTAGAGCGAGTCCTTGACCGCCACGTCGTCGTCGATGACGACCGAGCGGACCTCGACGCCCTCCGCCGCCGCGAGATCGGCGGCGGTCTCGAAGTTCAGCACGTCGCCGGTGTAGTTCTTCACGAGGTGCAGCACGCCCGCACCGCCGTCGACCGCCTGCGTCGCCGCGACGATCGGATCGGGAGTGGGCGAGGTGAAGACGGCGCCCGGCACCGCGGCGTCGAGCATCCCGTGCCCGACGAATCCGGCGTGCAGCGGCTCGTGGCCGCTGCCCCCGCCGCTGACGATGGCGACCTTCCCCGCTCGCGGCGCACCGACGCGCACGACGAACAGCGGGTCCGCCTGGACCCGGACGAGATCGGCGTGGGCGAGGCCGAAACCGGCCACGGACTCGGCGACGACGTTCTTGGGGTCGTTGATGAGCTTCTTCATCGAGGTCTCCTCCAGGGTCCGACCACCACTCGCGGACCGGGGCGATCCGGCTCGGGGTGGATCGCGGTCCGCTCCGTCGCGGACAGCGCTCCCACGTTACGCCCTGGCGCCGTGTCCGGGCAGGGCCGGTCCGCGCCCTCGCGTCGGTCCCGGCGCAGCGTCAGTCCTGCCGTCGCGTCTCCGCGACCCAGGCGTCGAGCTTGGCCGTGGCGGCACCGGAGTCGACCGCGTCGGCCGCCCGCTCCATGGCGCTCCGGAAGCGGTCGAGGATCGCGGTCTGGATGAGGGACGGGTCGCGCGCGAGATCGAACGCGATGAGACCGGCCGCCGCGTTCAGCAGCACGATGTCGCGCACGGGCCCGCCGTCGCCCGCGAGCACCGACCGGACCACCTGGGCGTTGTACGCGGCGTCCTTCCCGCGGAGCTGGTCGGTGCTCGCGCGGCGCAGGCCCAGATCGCGGGGATCGAGGTCGTGCTCGACGACGAGCCCGCGCGACACCTCCCAGATGTGGCTGTGCCCCGTGGTCGTCAGCTCGTCGAGCCCGTCGTCGCCGCGGAACACCAGCGCGGTCGCCCCGCGGGTCTGGAACACGCCGACGAACAGCGGCACGCGGTCGAGGTGGGCAACGCCCACGGCCGACGCCTCGGGGCGCGCCGGATTGCACAGCGGCCCGAGGAAGTTGAAGACCGTCGGGATCCCGAGCTCGGCCCGCACCGGACCCGCGTGCCGGAAGCCGGGGTGGAACATCGCCGCGAAGACGAACGCGATGCCGGTGCGCCGGAACGCCTCGGCCACGCGCTCGGCCGACAGGCTCAGGTCGACGCCGAGGGCGCCGAGCACGTCGGAGGAGCCGGAGGACGACGAGGCCGCCCGGTTCCCGTGCTTGATCACCGGAGTGCCGGCGGCCGCCGCGATGATCGACGCGGTCGAGGAGATGTTGACGGTGCCGAAGCGGTCACCGCCCGTGCCGACGATGTCCAGCGCCATCGGATCCACGTCCAGCGGGACCGCATGCTCGAGGATCGCGTCGCGGAAGCCGACGATCTCGTCGACCGTCTCGCCCTTCGCCCTCAGCGCCACCAGGAGCCCCGCCAGCTGCGCCGGAGTGGCCTCGCCCCGCATCACCTGCTCCATCGCCCAGGTCGCCTCCGAGATGCTGAGATCGGAGGATTCGAGGAGAGCGCTGAGAATCCGCGGCCAGGACAGGGTTTCCGACATGGCACTCAGATTATCCGGGTACGAACGGCATACGGGAAGTGCGAATCACCCCTCCGGGCATCGTCCATAATGGTCTGTGTGACGAGCAGCACTCTTACCCCCACGGCCACCGCGCCCGTAGTGAACCGACCCAACCCGGTCGCGGTCGGAACGATCGTCTGGCTGGGCAGCGAGGTCATGTTCTTCGCGGGCCTGTTCGCGATCTACTTCACCCTCCGCAGCACCTCCCCGGAGCTGTGGGAGGCCGAGACGAGCATCCTCAACGTGCCGTTCGCGAGCGTCAACACGGTGATCCTCGTCGCCTCGTCGTTCACGTGCCAGTTCGGCGTGTTCGCGGCCGAGCGGCTCCAGGCGCGCTCGACCGGGCTCAGCCCGTTCAAGTGGGGCATGGTCGAGTGGTTCTTCCTCACCTACGCGCTCGGCGCGATCTTCGTCTGCGGCCAGGTCTTCGAGTACGCGACCCTCGTCTCCGAGGGTGTGAGCCTGTCGAGCAACGCCTACGGCTCCGCGTTCTACATCACGACCGGCTTCCACGCCCTGCACGTCACCGGCGGGCTCATCGCCTTCCTCCTCGTCATCGGCCGCGCGTTCGCGGTCAAGAACTTCGGTCACAAGGAGGCGACGAGCGCCATCGTCGTCTCGTACTACTGGCACTTCGTCGACGTCGTCTGGGTCGGCCTCTTCGTGGTCATCTACTTCCTCAAGTGATGGGTGCCGCCCCGATGAACTCCTCCACCCCCGATCCCCGCAGGAAGGTTGCCTCGATGGCCTCCCCGAAGACGAAGAGCCGCGCCAAGAAGGGTCGCCGACACCCCCTGGCCACGCTGGCCCTGATCGCCATCGGCCTCGGGCTCACCGGCGGCACCTACGCGGCCGTCGGAGTCGCCACCTCGGCCTCCGCCGAGACCTCGGCGAACAGCCAGCAGACGATCGACGAGGGCTCGAAGCTCTTCGCCGCGAACTGCGCCACCTGCCACGGCCTCGACGCCGCCGGCACCGACAACGCCCCGTCGCTGATCGGCGTCGGAGCCGCGTCCGTCGATTTCCAGGTCGGCACCGGCCGCATGCCGATGCAGATGCACGGCCCGCAGGCGCTCGAGAAGCCCGTCCAGTTCACCGACGAGCAGGTCGCCGAGCTGGCCGCATACGTCGCGTCCCTGGCGCCCGGCCCGGCCATCCCCACCGGCGAGGTCCTCGACGGCCAGGGCGACACCGCCAACGGCGCCGAGCTCTTCCGCATCAACTGCGCGATGTGCCACAACGTCGCCGGAGCCGGCGGCGCGTTGACCGAGGGCAAGTTCGCTCCCCCGCTGGGCGGCGTCACCGAGGCGCACATCTACGAGGCGATGGTCACCGGCCCGCAGAACATGCCGGTCTTCAACGACCTGAACATCTCGCCCGAGGACAAGCGCGACATCATCTCGTACCTCAAGTACATCGAGGCCAACCCGTCCCCGGGCGGATTCGCGCTCGGCTCCCTCGGGCCGGTCGCGGAGGGCCTCTTCCTCTGGATCTTCGGCCTCGGCGCTATCGTCGCGCTCACGGTGTGGATCACCGCCCGATCGAACTAGTGAACATCCGCGCCCTGACGGGCGTGACAACCCCCACGGCTCCGACCGGAGCCGATAGGCGTGAAAAGGAGAACCATGGCAGAGCACGATGAGGGTGGCACGGACCTCGCCACCTCGTCGGCCACCGGGCACGGTTCGGCTCCGGCCGGCACCGCGGTCGTCACACGGGGCCGGGTCCAGGACCCGGGACTCCCGCCGCACCGCCCCCGGATGACCGATCTCGACCCCAAGGTCGAGAAGCGTGCCGAGCGCACGGTGTACACGCTCTTCTACCTCTCCTTCGCGGGATCCCTGTTCGCGGTCGCCGCGTACATGGCCTTCCCCATCACGGAGGAGATCGAGTCCGTCCGCCTGAACACGCTGTTCATCGGCCTGGGCATGTCCCTCGCCCTGCTCGCGATCGGCATCGCCGCCGTCCACTGGGGCAAGCAGCTGATGTCCGACCACGAGGGCATCGACATCCGCCACCCGGTCCGCTCGTCGGAGGACACCCGGGCCCGCGCCCTCGAGATCTTCGACCAGTCCGACAAGGAGTCCGGCTTCGGCCGCCGCTCCGTCATCCGGAACAGCCTGATCGCCTCGCTGGTCGTCTTCCCGCTGCCGGCGGTCATCCTGTTCCGCGGCCTCGGTCCGCAGGACCAGAACCCGGTCGCCCTCCTCAAGACCACCATGTGGAAGGAGGGGACCCGGCTCACGCTGGACCCCTCCGGTGCCCCGATCCTCGCATCGGACGTCACCCTGGGCTCCGCCTTCCACGTCATCCCCGAAGGCCTCGAGCAGGTCGAGGGCAAGCTCGAGGAGAAGGCCAAGGCCTCCGTCCTCCTGATGCGCCTGAAGCCCGAGGACCTCGTCGTCAGCGAGGGTCGAGAGACCTGGAACTACGACGGAATCGTCGCCTATTCGAAGATCTGCACGCACGTCGGCTGCCCTGTGGCGCTGTACGAGCAGCAGACCCACCACCTGCTGTGCCCGTGCCACCAGTCGCAGTTCGACATCAAGCACGAGGCTGCCGTCATCTTCGGCCCGGCGAAGCGCCCGCTTCCGCAGCTGCCCATCACCGTCGACGACGAGGGCTATCTGGTCGCGCAGAGCGACTTCACGGAGCCCGTCGGACCGTCCTTCTGGGAGCGATGACTCACATGTCCACCACCACACCGTCACGACCCTCGTCGTCGCCCCAGGGCAACGACGACGGCGTCATCCTCGGCAGCGGCAAGCTGCAGAAGGGCTACGTCGGAGCAGCGTCGAACTACATCGACGAGCGGACGAGCATCTCGGCCGTCGTCAAGGAGTTCGGCCGCAAGATCTTCCCCGACCACTGGTCCTTCCTCCTCGGCGAGGTCGCGCTCTACAGCTTCGTCATCATCCTGCTGTCGGGCACCTTCCTCACGTTCTTCTTCCAGGCGTCCATGGTCGAGACGCACTACGAGGGCAGCTACCTGCCGATGAAGGGCATCGAGATGTCCGCGGCGATGGCCTCGTCGCTCGACATCTCCTTCGACATCCGCGGCGGCCTGCTGATGCGCCAGATCCACCACTGGGCGGCGCTGCTGTTCGTGGCCTCGATCGGCCTGCACATGCTCCGCATCTTCTTCACCGGCGCGTTCCGCAAGCCGCGCGAGCTCAACTGGGTCATCGGCTTCGTCCTCTTCATCCTCGCGATGGCGGAGGGCTTCACCGGCTACTCCCTCCCCGACGACCTGCTGTCGGGCAACGGCCTCCGCATCATCGACGGCATGGTCAAGGGCATCCCGGTCGTCGGCACCTGGATCTCGTTCCTCCTCTTCGGCGGCGAGTTCCCGGGCACCGACATCGTCGGCCGCCTGTACACCCTGCACATCCTGCTGCTCCCGGCCCTGGTGCTCGCGTTCATCGCCCTGCACCTCGTGTTCGTGGTCGTCCACAAGCACACCCAGTTCCCCGGTGCGGGCAAGACCGAGCAGAACGTCGTCGGCTACCCGGTGCTCCCGGTCTACGCCGCGAAGGCCGGTGGATTCTTCTTCATCGTCTTCGGCGTCGTCGTCCTCATCGCGTCGCTCTTCACGATCAACCCGATCTGGAACTACGGCCCCTACGACCCCTCGCCCGTGTCCGCCGGTACCCAGCCCGACTGGTACATCGGCTTCGCGGACGGCGCCCTGCGCCTCGTCCCGCCGGGACTCGAGTGGGCCATCCCGGGGCTCGGCACGCTGTCGTTCAACATCCTCATCCCGCTCGTCGGCCTGGGCCTGTTCATCGTCGCGGTCATGCTCTACCCGTTCCTCGAGGCGTGGATCACCGGTGACAAGCGCGAGCACCACCTGCTCGACCGCCC
>Ga0308159_1003657_pt1 | contig 15128 bp, 11 predicted proteins | sample PhyCR1_FD_201040 | JGI IMG/M metagenome (GOLD analysis project Ga0308159, IMG submission 201040) | Phyllosphere microbial communities from UC Gill Tract Community Farm, Albany, California, United States - DLSLC.R1 | ecosystem: Host-associated > Plants > Phyllosphere > Unclassified | place: USA... | reverse complement strand
AAGTTCAACCCTAATTGCAAAGAGGCCGCATCATGCCTCAGATTTGACAGTTCCTTGGCGTCAATTCTGTGACAAATATTGAACTGCCTAAAGGCTTTATGCCAGCACTCATTTACATTTTTGCGGACTGGTTGGAAAACTTTTCAACCGCTGACTCCGCGACGGAACTTCCTGTAAGCACAGGCCACCATCGGGCTTGAGGCCGCACATCGTATAGCAAAGTGGCCTTTTGCCCTTATTTTTAAGACTAGTGGCAATTTGCCGATTTACTAGGACGGGGCGACATAAGGTAGGGCGGGGGGAAGGGATCAGCGTAAAATCGGGTCAAATTTAAATCGGCGACCAACGATGAGCGTGAGCACCAGCAAGCTTGCAAATACCCCGGTTGCGACGAACGCGGCGGTCTGCGCATCTTGAGCGTCGGCATTCATGCCCAGAATGCCGGTGATGGCGGTCAGGCACAAAAACAGCCAGGCGGATTTAGTCATCAGCGGTTTCCTTAGAAAACCCAATGTTCAGAAACGGGGGCAGCCTGGGTGTCTTGGGTCAGGCGCACTGGCGATTGCGCGCCGGGCGTCATCACGGCCAGTTGCGGGCGCTGTTGCAGGTGGTGAGGTACTGCCTGGCTGATCTGTGCAGGGTCGCTGCTGCCGGCCGATTGGAAATGGAACGTCACCAGGGCAGCCAGGGCTACGGTGTTGAGGGCTAACAGAAGGGCACTGTTCATGGTCATGTTCTCCGCTTAACGCCGTGGCTGAAGGGCTCTTGTAGGAGAAGTATTGCAGGTCTTGTGCCAATCTTTTATTTCAATAAAATCAATTGGTTGAGTCTACTTTAAAGCGCGCAAAGGTTGCAATTTGCAATGCAGGCATTTTGGGGTAATGCATTTTGCACGATGGGGGCAAGTGCCTGTGTTTACGGGGTGAAACATGGATCGTCAGGGCAGGGAACGGCCTACACTCAAAAAGCCCACGGACGACATGACAAAACCGACCTCGGCCGTTAACATGCACGCCGTCCGTCGCAGTGCCCCTGGCCCGATGGCTGTCATTAGTCCCAGTAGCTCAATTGGATAGAGCATCCCCCTCCTAAGGGGAAGGTTGGCCGTTCGAACCGGCCCTGGGACACCATATAAAACAAATGTTTACGAAGTTTTCTGTTTCTCAATGCCTGCGTCGTGGGTGCAGAGCGGGTGCACGAATTGATTCATCCATGGAATGGGAGTGTCTGATGCACGCGTCTCTAGAACCTGTTGTCGTCGAGCTTCAGGGCATATCGGAAGCTATCAAAGCTGTAATACCAAGTGAAGTAGCACTGAGCGTGAGCCAATCTAATTGGAGCTTTGCTGGTGTTACTAGGTATGATTTGATGAGCCGGGCTTCAGTCCTGGCGGACCAAATCTCAGCTAGCTCCTATGAGCCAACAGATACCACCGTTGCTTATTTCGCCACAGTCGTTGAGCGCTTGGCATATCTGAGAACGAATACGATCCCCAATTTTTTGGCTAACGGCGCTCTTGCTGTCCCTGCCTATCTAATCACTCTAGACGCCATAGAAAGAGCATTTGCGCCCCTCTTCATCAATGATACGAAGGCTCTTGCCCAAAAGAATGCGCAGGCTTTAAAAAAGGCAGCGACTCAGATTAGAGCCATGGAGACCCGACTCAAAAATCTGAGCCCTCGTACTGAAAGCCTCGAGGGTATGGTTGGGCGCATCGAAGAAGCCCACGACGCGGCTGATCAACTCCCTACTGATTTAGAGACATTGAGCGAGTCTCAGAAAAAAGTCGACGAACTGCTCAAAGAGGCTGAACGGGATCGTGCGCACGTTTTGTCGTCCCGAGAGTCGGTCGAAGAGCTTGATAAGGATATGAAAGAAAGGGCGAAGGAGGCCGTTGCAATTCTGGCGCTTTGCGAATCTGCCTATTCCTCTGCTACTAGCTTGGGCTTATCAGCAGCCTTCAGTGAGCGCTCCAAAAAATTAGATAGCTCGATGTGGATCTGGGTGACAGGCCTGGTTTCCGCATTAGGGCTTGGCGGGATTTTTGGTACGAGCCAGTTGCAGACACTTTCTAAGCTAATGACAGCTCCGGACGCATCGCCTTCGTTGATATCGCTTAACTTGATGCTTTCTGTGCTTTCGGTCGGCGCACCTATCTGGTTTGCCTGGTTGGCGACAAAGCAGATAGGGCAGCGCTTCCGCTTGTCGGAGGACTATGCTTTTAAAGCATCTATTTCTCGGGCTTATGAGGGGTACCGTCGAGAGGCCGCCCGTATTGATCCAGACCTTGAGGCTCAGTTGCTTCAATCGGCTCTTTCTCGTTTGGACGAGCAACCTTTACGGTTAGTTGAGTCGGCGAGTTATGGAAGCCCATGGCATGAGCTACTTTCGTCCGACGTAGTGAAGGATGCGGCGAAAACTATTCCAGGCTTTGTTGATAAGGTCACAGGCTTCGCCGCTGAAGCTTTGGATAGAATCAAGCCTAAGGCATCTCCTGCAGTAAGTGTTGAGCCAAAACCAGCAGCTTCTGCAGACGAAAAAAACTAGCTATAACCCGTCTCTCTGATCCGAAGTACAGTTGTGGTCGAGCAGTTTGCGTGGCGTGCTGTGGCGCGTATGCCTAAGCCGGCGGCAAGCAGTTCCCGCACTCGCTTGTGTAAGTCGGCGTCCACTGGGCGGCCTTGGTATTTGCCTGCAGCCTTGGCTTTCTCAATGCCTTGGGCCTGACGATCACGCCGCTGCTCATAATCTTTGCGAGCAATCGCGGCCATCATTTCCACCAGCATTGAGTTGATGGCTCCCAGCATCCGCCCGGTGAACTCGTCGCCCTTGGTGGCCTGCATTCCCTGGTGGCTGGTCGGCAGGTCGAGCGCGACGATGCGCAGGCCCTTGGAGTCGATCGCGGCCTTGAGCTTTTGCCAGTCCTCAACCGGGAGGCGGGAGAGGCGGTCTATCGATTCCACCAGCAGGACGTCACCCTTGCGCGCATCTTTCAGCAGGCGCAGCAGCTCCGGCCGGTCGGCGGTGGCGCCGCTGGCGTTCTCCAGGTACACGCTGGCGATGACCTTGTTATGGTCGCTGGCGAACGGTTCAAGCGAGGCGCGGGCGCGGCCGGCGTCTTGCTCTTCGGTGGATGCTCGGAGGTATGCGCGGATGAACATGATGGGTGCCTGTATCAGTTAGGGCGTTCTACTAATGCTGTTGCACTTTGGGTGTTACCTATCAAGCGAAAAGCCCGAAAAAGACAAAATAAGCCCGTATCTGGATAGGCATATTCGGGTGTAACATCTGAGGTGCTGTAACACCCACTTCTACATCACGGCAGAGAACGTGTAACGAATAAAAATCCTTTATATTCAATTGGTTATGTTTTCTGTAACGTATGTAACATTAGTAACACGACTTGTAAGTCCCGTCCCCTTGCCCCTCTTATAGAGGTTCCTACAGCGAGAGTGGCCCCCTCCTGGTTGCAGCATTGAATACCCGACAGTGTTAGCCGGATCCTATTAGGCACCGATGTTGCTATCTGCCTGTACGACGCTTTGTCGCTAAGCGTTTGGGCATGTGCAATATCCTGCCCTCAGGAATTGGGCAGGCGTGATGCGCTGAGTCCATGTCACACGTGGTCCGTAGTGCGACGTTCCAAATGGTGCACCGAAAAGTCGCCGGGGACCCTGACGACATCCTAGCGACACGGGGCATGAAACCCGCGGGATCGAGTTAGTGGTAGGCGTGGGAAGTTACTGAAGTTTCAATCATTGAAATTGAAAGGATTTTGAAGAAAAAAGGGCATCGTTACCGTATTGGTAACGGTACTCGCATGAGGCTGAAAGGGTAGGGCAAATGCACTGGTGAACTGGAGTTCACCAGGTTCACCTGTTCACTAAGCTGGGTGCCCTTCCGCTAACACGATCCGGCGGGTTTCCTACCCCGTACATTCAAGAATGTTCCGGGGTCCCCACTATTGAACCAAAGCCAAGAGTTTGACCCACCTCGCTTCGCTGGAGGAACGATAGTAATGGGGCTAGGGGGATGCCCTAATAAAATCGTGTTACGGGTGTTACGCGCGTTACGCTAATGCATAAATATATGATTTTAAACAATTATTCAGATGTAACGCTGCTGCGAATGGTTTGCCGATGTACGTGTTACATGGCAAATAGGTGTTACATCAATGAATGCTCTAGAGGAGCGATTTGAAATGATTAAGGCGGGGGGAATCGACCTGCGGGCTTTCGCTTACTAGGGCGGCTACCAGCCATAAACGGACTGCCGGCTCAAGGCGAGTCCGAGTGCAATCGGGATTCTCCTTACAACTCAGCCGATCTTTCGTTGCTTGAACCAGATATGCTCGGGTCTATAGTGGAAGGCGTAGCGTCCGTCACACTGCCCGTCATGCAGCGATCAACTACACCGCCATGACGGAGCAGGACATGTCAACAAGGAGGTGGTGCGTGGTTCGGATTCGCAAGATTGAAATTCAGAATTTCAGGTCGATACGGTCACTCACCTGGCTTCCGTCGCCAGGCCTGAATTGCTTAATTGGTTCTGGCGATAGCGGCAAGAGCACCATCTTGGATGCTATTGACTTGTGCCTTGGTGCCCGCCGAAACATTACGTTGGGGGATACCGATTTCTTCGGCCTCGACGTGAGCCAACCCATTCAGATCACGCTGACCTTGGGTCAGCTACCAGACACGCTGAAGAACCTGGATGTCTATGGGCAGTACTTGCACGCGTTCGATAGCACAACCGGCCAACTACAAGATGAACCAATGCAAGGGTTCGAAACCGTACTTTCTCTACGCCTGATAGTGGACAGCGAGCTCGAACCAATCTGGACGTTGGTGTCCGAGCGCGCCCAAGCCTTAGGCCAAGAACGCAACATCGCATGGAAAGATCGATTGTTGTTGGCGCCTGCACGACTGGGCACCTACGCTAACTCCAATCTGTCGTGGACCCGTGGATCCGTACTCAACCGACTCACGGAAGAACGCCCCAATCTAGGCGCCGAGCTTGCTAACGCCTCCCGTGAGGCGCGTGCCACTTTCGGCAATCAGGCAGGACCCCAACTGGCTGAAACGCTGCGAATCGTAACCGAGAAGGCAACCGCCTTAGGCGTTCCCGTCGGAACGCAGGCACAAGCCCTACTGGATGCCCACGCTGTCTCCATCAGCGACGGCGCCATTGCATTACACGATGAGTGGGGGGTGCCATTGCGTTCGTTAGGCACGGGCTCTTCGCGGTTATTGGTAGCTGGATTACAGCGAGCAGCTGCGCAGCGCGCCTCAATCGCTCTAGTGGACGAAGTCGAGTATGGGCTTGAGCCGCACAGGCTCGTCCGACTGCTCGACTCATTGGGTGCCAAGGAGGCTCCATCACCACTGCAGGCCTTCCTGACAACTCACTCACCGGTGGCAGTCAGGGAGCTTCGAGGCGACCAAATTTTCGTAGCGCGAAAGGCACAAGACGGCACTCACCATGTGCTTGAAGTGGGTGTCGAAGACGATGTGCAGAGCACCATTAGAATGGATCCGGAAGCGTTTCTCGCTCGTAGTGTCATCGTTTGCGAAGGGGCCAGTGAAGTCGGGCTCATTAGAGGATTGGATCAGTACTGGACGGCGCGGAACTACCGCTCACTTCTTGCAGCAGGAACGGCCTACGTAAACGTGGGAGGAGGTGAGCCGGACCGGTGCTTTGCTCGAGGCCTTGCTCTACTTAAGCTGGGTTACCGTGTCATGGTTCTTGTCGATGCTGACAAGCCCCCGACTCCTGAGGTCGTAGATGCCTATCGCGCGGCCGGAGGGGCGTTTATTACATGGCGGGAAGGGCGGGCCCTGGAAGATGAACTGTTCGTCAGTCTACCGGATGCTGCAGTAGACACCATGCTCCAGCGTGCCGTGGATTTTCTCGATAGAGATCTAGTAGCCGCGCATATCAGTACGCAATCTCAGGGACGCAACTCCCTGGACGACATCCTGCAGCTACGCCAACAACAGCACCCCTACTCTCCTGAAGTGCGTTTGCTGTTGGCCCTGACATCCCGGAACCGAAAGAACGGCTGGTACAAGTCGCTAACCAAATTCGAGATCCTTGCCCGGGAAATTGTTGGCCCCAACTACCAGGCTATGGACGCTGGGTTTACTGCCTTAGTCAGCCAGTTATTCGGGTGGGCCCATGCCGCCTGAGTACGATTTGTTCGCCTTTCGCAGCGGAACCGTGATGGCGCCAGCCGGCTGTGGCAAGACACAACTCATCGCGGACACGCTGACCCAGCATACCGGCGCCAAACCTGTTCTCATTCTGACCCATACGAACGCGGGTGTGGCCGCACTACGCCTGCGCATGCAACGCGCCAGCGTTCCAGCGTCCGCGTATCGCGTGGCGACCCTCGACGGTTTTGCCATGCGCTTGGTCGGTATCTTCCCAGAGCGAAGCGGGATTCCTGCTGCCATTCTTGAACTGAGAAATCCAGGCGCTGACTATCCCGCGATCCGCTTGGCAGCCTGCACCTTGGTGCAAGCGGGGCATGTGAGCGATACCCTGGCGGCAACTTATGCTCACTTGCTCGTCGACGAGTACCAAGACTGCAACTTGGTGCAGCACGCCTTGGTCACCGCACTTGCGGCGGTACTACCTACCTGCGTGCTGGGTGATCCTATGCAGGCCATCTTCGGCTTTGCAGGCAACCAACTGGTGGACTGGGATGGACACGTGCTCAAGCAGTTCCCGCTCATCGGTGAGTTGAACCAACCATGGCGCTGGATAAACGCAGGTAGCCGCGGGTTTGGCGAGTGGCTTCTGAACTGCCGACGGGTGCTGCAAGCGGGCGGGAGCATCGACCTGGACCAGGCGCCTGCCGAGGTCAACTGGATTCAATTGCTCACCTCCACTGCCGACCGTCAGCGCATGGCGGCAGCACTTACAAGGTCAGTAACACCCGAAGGGCAGGTCCTGGTGATAGGCGACAGCCGCAACACCCGAGGACGCAGACAAATGGCCAGTCAAACCCCTGGTGCTACTGCAGTCGAACCGGTAGATCTAGGGGACCTCACGAGCTTCGGCCGGAGATTCGACTTACAGGCAGCAGACGCCGCTGCGCAACTCGTCAATTTTGCCGCCGAGACGGTAACGCAAGTCGGCGCTGCCGCATTACTGCCACGCCTGGATATCCTCCGACGTGGTTCTGCTCGCACTATGCCTACTCCGGCGGAGGCCGCATTGGTGGCATTCGCCGCGACTCCAACCTTTCTGCTGGCCACGGAAGCGATTAGAGCCTTGATGCGCCAAGAGCACGCGCGAGTATATCGCCCCGAGGTGCTGTATGGCTGCCTGCGAGCTATGGAGACTGCAGCCGGAGGTGGTTGTACCTTTGTGGAGGCCACAATTCGAGAGCGCGAACGCAATCGCCATGAAAGCAGACAGCTAGCTCGGCGGGCTATTGGTAGTACCCTGCTATTGAAGGGATTGGAGGCACAAGTTGCGGTGATTCCCAACCCTGAGAACATGGATGCTCGTCATCTTTACGTGGCGATGACGCGCGGCTCGAGCCGATTGGTCGTGTGCTCTGCTACGCCGCGACTCGTCCCGTAACCCAGATCGAACTAAAACAAATCAAACGGACGTGCCCGTCGAGGCCTAGTTGGCAGATATCGGTGAAAGCGCCAAATAGTAAACATTGTTAGAGGCAGCTAATGGCCGATTGCCGTCTGTCGCGAGCGGCAGCAACCGGCCAAAAGCGGTCATTCAGAAAAGGCGTCTGAGGTGGAATGAAAATCGCTTTCTTATGTAAATTTCAGGTCCGACCAACCAACGATTCGCTGACCGATTTTTCGAAGCAATGCACGATACAACACGGTATAGGCATTTTCACACAGCCTGGACCCAAGGCGGTCATAAAACACAGGCAAAAATGGTGGAGTGCCCCTGCACTCTTTCGTTCATTGAGTGTATTCTGAGGCTTAAGGGGGGGCTTATCACTCTGCGACAGAAAGAGCATTGGACAAATATAGGTAAGGATAAAATAAGTTAACGAGAGCCCTTATCTTTTAATGGCTGCAACCGGCAGCTGCACCTAAATGAGTAATTGAGAACTAGGAGTGGCATTGGTAGATCTAGGGTTTTGGGGGTTGTTCGGTGTGTTAGGTTCGCTAGCATCTATACTGAGCCTTTGTATTTCAGAGAATACGAAATGGGCCAAGTTTATCCATGCGGCCTATTCAGCATTAATTGTTGCCATAATCTTTGGGTTCTTTTCTTATCAAGAAGGTGTTAAGGATCAACTTAGTGAGCTTTCAGAAATAAAAAAATAGAAAGGCAAGCTACCTCCTTAGCAAATCCGCGCGATTTAAGTACCGCGGGCAATATGATTGGCTATTCACTTTCCGTTCTTGCTTTTTTGGAAAAGCACCAAGATAAGTACCCAGAAACATATGACAGAGCCAAGAAAATATACTCAGAATCTAATTGTTATGGGAAAGATGATAGCCTTTCACATTTTTCCGAAATGCAAAAAGCTTCTAGTGCAATGAGAGAGTTAATCCGAGGGATAAGCTCCTTAGATGGGAATTGATTGACTGCCCGCATTGAGTCGGTTCAGGTGTTTCGTACTGGCAGCTACCTACTTGATACGGACGCCTTCGCACCCTCTCTTCAATCAATTGGGACCGCATTCCGCAGCCCCTTAACTTGGACATTTAGCCATGCTGCTACGAGTTCGACAAGTCGGTTGGGGTGAGGTAACCCCCGAAGAAATACAAAACCTACTCACTGACGTTACCAAACAACTCCTCCAGCACGTTCAGGTAGTACCTGATGGAACAATCAACATCGAGCCAGGTAGCACTGACTATCCTGAGGTCAGGTATCGGAATTTCTTTTCAGATCCCTACACGGTATTTCTGTCTGCTAGGAACCGCAGCTGGAGCCAATATTCTTACCAGTTCGCGCATGAGTTTTGTCACATTCTATCCAACTATGAACGGTTGAGGTTGCCACAAAACAAGTGGTTCCATGAGTGTCTATGTGAGCTAGCTTCTATTTTCGTACTTCGGCAAATGGCGCTCACATGGCGAGTTTCCCCGCCGTATAAGAACTGGGTATCCTATTCGGACGCTTTGGCTAGCTACGCAGAGGACCTTATTGTTCAACCAACAAACACTCTACCGAGTGGGCAAAATTTTCAAAACTGGCTACGAGTCAACGAGCCTAGACTGCAAGCCGATCCCTATCAGCGTACGCTGAATCGCTTGGTTGCGGTGCGGCTGCTACCAAGTTTCGAAAAGACTCCAGGCATATGGCGAACCATTCCATTCCTGCCGAATTCCACGGCCGACTTGCAGCTCTATCTTGAGGAGTGGGCTTCAGCATGCCCCGAGAGTGACCGCGTCTATGTCCATGAGGTCAAAGCCGCTCTCTTCGATTTAAGCGCGATTTAACAAGAGCCTGAAGTGCTCACTTCATTCGCGTAAAGGGCTGACGCTATCCGGCATTGCAAATTTCCGCCATGGGTTGAGTTCCGCAGAAATCGGCCAAAAGGAGCCTGTAGGATGTGTCTATGGGGTCCATTGCGGGAGTTCAGATCTTGAATCGTTAAGATATGCCTGAAGCAAAAAATGTGACTAAACCTTGCCATCTGGGAGAGGGAGCACCTATTTTAAGGTGATAGGGCCCAGCTTAGTCAGCTAAACTGGACGCAGGATCGATCGCTGAAGAATTTTGTACTAGCAAATCAATGCTAGCCAATATACAAGAAGACTTAATTGCTAGAGAGCATAAATGAAAAAGCATCGTAATTTTTTCTACAAAAACGATCCTGCTGACCCTAGCTCACCACCAAGCTTACACATTAGAAACGTTATCTTGGTTTGCTTCGGGGCGATAATAATTTCCGTACTATCATATGCTTTAGTTCTGATTGTAAAGACTTGGCCAATCGGCGAGTACTCAATATCCAAGGCCGGGACTTTTGGAGATAGCTTTGGCGCATTGAACAGTCTATTTACGGGGCTCGGTTTTGCTGGATTATTAGTCACAATTTTCTTACAGCGCGAAGACCTAAAGCTTACAAGAATGGAACTTTCCGAGACTAGGGCGGAGATAAGACGTCCAGAGCAGGACGTTTCAACAGCAACAATTCGAAGAGTCATTCTATCGTCTTCTAGCGTTGTATAGAGAAAATCTCACTCAGCTTTCAATTAAATCCGAGGCCAGCCCCGGCACGCGACTTTATGGTATCGATGCGCTTAGCTTTCTCCAGCAAAAATTTGATGCTGCTTGTGGCGCTCAACGTATAATTATGTTTCCGTCAAATTCAAGTGGCAACGACAAGGATGATTATATTTATTGGCTCTATAAGACCAGCAGCATAATTTTCTTCCGGCAAACCAGATATACTGAGACGCTAAACGCGATCCTATCTTTGATTGAAAATGAGTGCTTTATGTCAGAAAAACGAGAGCACTATCTGACAATCCTATCCTCTCAGTTCACCATCTATGAAATCAAATTTTTATTCTATCAAGCATTTCTGAACCCCAATTACCATGCGCTGCGATCCACTATTTCAACGTCGCCATCATTCCAAGAGCGATTTTGCTCGTCGAGTATCCCGCCAAGTCACTGCAAGAGTTTTGAATACTTGTGGCAAATACATCTTCCCCAAAAAAAATTTAACGCTGATCGCCTTTTCTCAATTGAGCGTTTCAAAGCTGCTCGGAAGCGAACAGCTCAGCGCCGACGAGAAAACCAGAACTAAGCCGTCAAAAGATTTGGTTTAATAAGGTGCTAAATTCCGCAATAGATAATAAGTTTATATAAATTAATAAAACTTAATATTAGGTGCCATAAAATGTCCTCTCCCCACCCGACAGATGAGCAAATACTAACGGCACTTGAAAAATCAGGTTTTCTTTTCGAGCAAGAGGTCGCAACCGTTCTAGAGGAAAACGGGTTCCATGTTGAGACATCTTGGTCGTACTTAGATCCAGACACAAAAAAATCACGCGAGGTAGATCTTCGCGCAGTTAAAACCTATCTTCATAATGAAGATCACAAAATTCAAGTTTTTGCAGAAATTCTAGTTGAGTGCAAAGACTCAAGTTCTCCTTTCGTTTTTCTAGAACGTCAAAAAAACAAACGCGAAACAACCATTTTTCACCCTAAAGAATATATTTTCCCTCGCAAGACCTATCGAAAAGAATTAACTGCAAACTCATTCACAGAGGTTCCAGCATTTACCCATTTAGGACTCGCTTCTTCGCACTACTATTTCAAATCCCCGAATAAGGCCACTCAGTTCTCGAAGGTTGTGAGGAAAGGGAGCGACTGGGTTGCTAACCACGAAGGAATTTATGACTCGCTATTCCTCCCTATTGCTAAAGCAGTAGACGCGAGCCTTAAGTCCCAACCTAGCTCCAGGAATACTGGTGAATGGCGCATTGTATGGTTAATATTTCCTGTAGTGGTACTACGCGACCACCTAATGACTCTTACCATGGACGCAAAGGATAAATCGTTGACAGAAAAAGGGCGCGTTACATTTTTGCGTAATTTAGACTCAGACACCCTCAAAGGTGACTACCTCGTTGACTTCGTGACATTCCATTATCTGCAAAACTATCTTAACAACGATGTTGGACAATTTGCTTCGGCAATTGCAGATTTGAGCATTTCCTCCCCGGAGCTCATCAGAGGCGATAAAATTTAGATTATTGGTTTAAATAAATATTACTTATTTATTAAGCATTTTAGGCAATGTTCGCCGGCGATCCCCCTTGTCTGATTGACCGCTTATAGCCGACAGGGGTAGGTTGCCGATGTCCGCTTATGGCCGGCAGTGGTCGTTTGCCGATGCCCGCCTCTGGCCGAATTCTGCCTGTCGCTAACGTCAGCTGTGGGTTGGGTCGACTCCCTCCTGTCGTCACCGGCAGAGAGCGGCCGATAACGGATATTATTGAAGGGTGGATCGTGGTTAGAAGTAGGTTTTACAGTAGAGGAATAAGTCACTCTCTTTTCCCCAATATGATATCTATCAGCCGGGTCAGCACTGCGTCACCGAAAGCCACCCTAATCAACCACCAGCTTTACTAAATGAAAAATTATTATGTTCGGCTGCTGGCCGAACCTACCCCAACTAGTGGCTTTAATCACTCGTTATGTTCTAATTTTACGAGCTTCCCACATACGCCTGATTCGCCAAGAATGATAACTGATACGAAGACGAACAAAGTTGCTAGGGTAGTCTCCATTTCTATAGCAATTGATAATGGCTTTATCGATTATGAGGCGGATTTTATCGGCCTCTTTCAGGATTTTTTCTGCGAGAAATAGATTATCCCTTAAGCCTTTAACCCAGTCAGCGCTGCGAGCAATTATAGAAAGCCCATCTTCTAAGCCATAGAGTTTATATCTGTAAATAGTTTTTGCCTTGATAAGATGCTTTTTATTATTGTCAATTTTATTTTTATAATTTGCGATTGACGCTTCAAGTGATGGGTCGTTTTTATGGGCTTTCAGCTTGAATTTCTTTATTAATATATCTGCTGATGAAAGTATTTCGTGCATATTTTCACCAATACCAATCATACCATCCTCTAATAACTTTCTTATCGACTCTTGACGTTTTATGCGTTCATCTATTTTTTTTGCCGCAATAGTTCCGAATAAGCTAAGGGTAGCGGTAATAGCGGTCATCATCAATGCGCCAAGAGCAGCAATTGTGACGATTGAGTCTTTATTTTCCGAGAAAAAAAACAGGATTTCTTGCGTTGTCAAATCTCACCCCCAATAAAATCCAATGTAAGTGGATGGCACCAAAGGCGTATTTTTTTTCCCCTTCGATGACTGGCAAAGCTCCCAATCCATGTGTAACTCCTTGTCTGATTTGATTGTCGATCCGTAAACGCAACGAAAGTGCGACGTCACTTATGAGCACATTACTGATGGATCAGAAGCATGTCCATGGTCCGTATTTGGTGGACTCTCCGTGTTAAGTGGCTTCAATAGATCGGAAGCGTCGCTTGTGAGCGACCGCTTATGGCCGATTGCCGCCCGCCACGAACGGCAGCCATCGGCCAAAAGCGGAAGTTCGGTTTATAGGAACTGCCTGGTGTTGCGACGATTGCATCAATTAGGCTACTCAACCGGTCATTGAGTGGCTAGTCTGAAGCTAGCCATCAGCGCCCCCCAAAAAGCCTTTGTCACACAACAAATCGGTTAACTAACTGATTCAGGTTCACCGCTAGCTTTGACATCTCACCACACGCACTCGCTGTTTGGGCGGCTCCAGCAGCACTCTGTGTTGCAAGTTCACGAATGCTGACCAGGTTTCGATCAACTTCCCTAGCGACGTGAGATTGCTCTTCAGAGGCTGTCGCGATCATTAGGTTGCGTTCGTTAATTTGAATAATGCCCGTTGATATTTGATCCAGTGAGGTACTGGCCTCTTGGGCAACACCAAGAGATTCGGTGGCCAGGTCTCTGCTTGTATTCATCGCCTTCACGGCTAGGTCAGAATCACTCTGAATAGCAGCAATCATCTGCTCAATTTCCTGAGTCGACACTTGGGTGCGGTGGGCTAATGCCCTTACTTCATCAGCGACCACTGCAAATCCACGACCTTGCTCGCCAGCTCGCGCGGCCTCGATAGCGGCGTTTAACGCCAACAGGTTGGTTTGCTCTGCAATTGCCCGAATCACCTCGACAACTTTAGTGATGCTTTGGGCACGATCTGACAACCCTTGAATCTGTTGGCTTGTGTTTTCGACGTTACCGTTCAGCTTTTGAATTGACTTTAACGTCTGAGCCACCCGCGCCAAACCTACCTCAGTGTAACCCTGGGTACGCTTTGACTCTTCGGAAGCTGACTCCGCGTTGCGAGCGACCTCATCAACTGCCGCACTCATTTCTGTGACCGCTGTTGCAGCCTGATTGACTTCATCGTTCTGGGAAACAAGGCCCCGGCTTGACTCTTCAGTAACCACTGTCATCTCCTCCGAAGCTGAGGCCAACTGGGTGGAAGAATCGGATATCTGCATAATTGTGGCACGCAGGTTTGCCTGCATCTGCGCCAGAGCTTTCAACAGTCTCCCAGCCTCATCAGTACCACTGACCAATATCTCCTTGGAGAGATCACTAGCCGCGATACGCTCTGCCACAGACAGGGCATCGTTAATCGGAGAGGTAATACTTTTCGTGAGCACAAAAGCCAACCCTGCCGTCAAAATGACCACGCCCGTTATAAGTCCGATAACAAGCCAAAAACCATGGCTATAGAGATCGGTCGCGGTTTGCCCTGCCTGCGCTGCGCCTTCGTTGTTAAAGTTGGTCAAGTCTTTAATTTGCTGCTCCATTGTATTCGTGAGCGGGCGAATGCCTGTACTCACCAGATTGACCGCTGTGGCGATCTCACCTTGCCTCATCAAAGGTTCGAGAATATCTAGTTGTTTGGAATATGCATCGGCGCTGTTTTTTACCGGTGTGTAAAACGAGCGCTCTTTATCACTCGCTATCAGAGGATCATAGTTTGCCACCGCATCGGTGAAAGCCTTGCGATAGCCGGCGAAGCTTTCAATGTTCTTTTGAATGGACTGAGGATCGGCAATGGCTCGCTGGGTTTCGAGCCTCAGGCGAAGTGTCGCTTTGTCCATCAAAGCCGTTTGTCGGATACTGGCCATCCAATTGAGCTCAACGTCTTTTTCGGCATCCCTAAGCTTGCCCATTTGCAGGACTGCGAATACGCCGAGTACAAAAACAAGAACTATGATTGAAGCGAAAAACAGGGCAGCTCGTGGAGCTAAATTGAGGTTTCTGACGCGCATACGACGTTCCTGCTTTCCAATGATTGTTGAGATGCTCAAAAGGCTATCGACCCAAAGCTGAAAACTTGAAGCAAGTCGTCGAAAGGTGAAGTGAATGGTCCCTAGTTTCCTAGACACCTATGAGCAGCTGCTTTTGGCCGGTTTCTACCTATGCTGGCGGCGGGAGGGATACCGTCGCTACACGACCCAAAGCTGACGGTGGACTTAGGCAGAGATCGGCCAGCAGCTGCCAGCCGCATGCGTCTTGAAAAGTAGCGGCGCTTCACTCCTTCCACATTTAATTATCTTCGCTGTGCATCTAGTGAATGG
>Ga0308159_1003656_pt1 | contig 15139 bp, 12 predicted proteins | sample PhyCR1_FD_201040 | JGI IMG/M metagenome (GOLD analysis project Ga0308159, IMG submission 201040) | Phyllosphere microbial communities from UC Gill Tract Community Farm, Albany, California, United States - DLSLC.R1 | ecosystem: Host-associated > Plants > Phyllosphere > Unclassified | place: USA... | reverse complement strand
GCCGGGCCGCCAGCGCGAAGCCCACCAGCATGGCCAGCACATCGGCCACCGAGTTCACCACGCTGTCCCCGGTATAGCCCAGCGCCATCGTCGCCTCGCGGTAGCGGTTGATGATGAGCGGGCTGTTCTCGGCAATCTCCCACGCGGCCTCGACCACGGTGGCAACCACGGCGCGGAACGGCAGGCCACGGCGCGGGAACAGCCAGCGCGTGGCGCCGTAGAACAGCAGACCGTGGATGATGTGGGACAGGGTGTACCAGTCCATCAGCTGCTGCGAGTTCTCGGCGCTGTTCACCGCGCCATGCCACAGCTTCACGGTGCCGCAGGTGCAGGTCAGCACCCGGCCCATGGCCAGCTCCGTCGCCGCCATGGCCAGGATGATGCCCAGGATGGCCAGGCCGGCCCACATCCATTCCCGCTGCCGCCGGGCCGTTTCCACTGCCTGCATGACCTGAACTCTCCCTGTCCCCTTCGCTATGTCCCGGCCAAGGCGCCGCTACAATCGGTGATGCGGTGCGCGTTCATCACGCTCCGTTCACAACCTGCCCAGCGCCATTGGCCTCGTCGCCCACACAGCCCCCGGGCTTCCGCGATTTCACCCCGGGCGATCATGCTCTAGAGGGAAGGCGAACCGCCCGAGGCCCGCCGCATGACCCCGACCAAGCCGATCGAAGCGACATCGATCGACTGGCGCTCCCCCAGCCTGCCGCTGATGGTGGCGGCGCTGGTGGCGCCCTTCGCCGCCGTGCTGCAATCCAAGGCGATGACGCCGATCGGGCTGGTGGCGCTGGTGGCCTGCATCCTTCTGGCGCGGCTGCGGCAGGGGGCCTGGGCGGTACCGCGGGGCCCAGTGCTGTGGGCCGGGCTGGTGCTGGGTGGCTGGGGCGCGCTCTCGGCGCTCTGGGCCATCGATCCGCGCCGCTCGCTCTCCGAAGGGCTGGTGCTGGCGGGGATGATCCTGCTGGCCGCCGCCGCCGCCGAGGCCGTCCGCCGCGACGACCCCGCCCAGCGCCGCCGCCTCGGGCATGCGGTGCTGATCGGCTTGGGCATCGGCCTGGCGACGGCGCTGGCCGACCATGTGAGTGGAAACGCCATCCGCGCCGGCGTGCGCGGGCTGAGGGAGGTGCCGCCCAGCCTGGCCTTCGGGCTGAAGCCGGCTGCCTCCGTCATGGCGCTGCTGCTGCCGCTGCTGGCCGGGGCCTGGTTGCCGGCGCGCTGGCGCGTGTTGGCGCTTCTGGCCGGCGGCGCCGTGCTGCTGGCGTTGCCGGGCGATACCGCCAAGCTCGCCGCCCTGGCCGGGTTAGCCGTGGCCGCGCTGGTGGCGTTCCGCCCATGCGCCGCGCGGCCCATCGCGGTGCTGCTGGCGCTGGCGATGGTCGCCACCCCGGCGCTGCTCGGTCCTGCCATCAGCGCCGCGCGGCCGCAGATCGAGCGCATCCCGCCTTCCGCCGTCCACCGCCTGCTGATCTGGGATTTCGCGCTGGGCCGCGCCGCCGAGAAGCCACTGACCGGCTGGGGCATGGAATCCGCCCGCATCGTCCCCGGCGGCGAGGCCCGCCCCTCGCCCGAGCAATTGGCGCGGCTGGGCGTGACGCGGCCGGACCTGCTAGCCTGGTTCGCGGAGCCGCATCTGCGGCTGTTGCCGCTGCACCCGCATAACGGGCCGTTGCAGATCCGCCTGGAACTCGGTTGGGTCGGCACCGGGCTGGCGGCGCTGGCGCTGCTGCTGCTGGGGCTAGCGGCGGGGCGTGGGGCGGTGCCAGCCGCCGCCATGGGTGCGCTGGCCTCCGGCTTCGTCACCTTCTTCGCCAGCTTCGGCGCGTGGCAGAACTGGTGGCTTTGCGCGGCGGCGCTGGCGCTGGTGATCGCGGCGGGAATGCCGGCGGTGAAGACCGGCCAGAAATGAGAAAGGCCGGGGAATGAATTCCCCGGACCCCTGCTTTTTTCTTCGAGTTTTGGCTTTGTACCAATAGGCCGCATGTGGAGCAGGCTAAACGCTCGGCTGCTGAAATCACGCACCTTCCGAAGCACCCCGGCTGTTGAGGTCCGCCTGCAACGGCCCCGACCTCAAACACTGCAAAAAGAAAGGAAGGGGGCCTGGGGGAATTCATTCCCCCAGCCTTACTTTTCAGATCAGGCCTTGATCTTGCTCGCGAAGTGGGCGGAGAAGCGGGCGACGATATCCGTCAGCTTCTCCACCAGCACCGCACCCGTCTCGGCCGAGCACAGCTTCGGGTCACCGCCGGCGACGCCGTCGTGATAGGTGTCGTCATACTCCATCGGCAGGCCCACTTCGGCGCCGTCGAAGCTGGCGGTGCCGAGGCCGGTATAGGGCAGGCCCAGCACGCTATCGTTCTTCAGCTTCTTGCCCTCGGGGATCAAATCCTTGCGGATCAGTTCCGGGAACAGGTGCAGGCCGATGCTGGTCAGCGGGTCCGAACCGTGGCCGGACACAGCCTTGGCCTTCTCCGCACCGATCAGGCCCGGCAGCAGGCCGTAGCTGATCTTCCACAGATACAGGCTGGGCAGGACGACCTTCTTCTCCAGGTAGAGCTTGCGCGCCACCTCGGCGATAGGGCCGACATTGCCGCCATGGCCGTTGATGACGATGATGCGCGTCAGGCCGTTGCGGTGCAGGCTCTCCACCATGTCGGTGATGACGCTGATCAGCGTCGCCTGGCTGATGGCGATGCCGCCGATCATCGGCCCAAACCAGTCGGCGCCACCGAAAGGCAGCACGGGCGCGACGTAGGTGGGGGTGCCGGCCTCGGTGGCGCGGATGGCGGCCAGCTCGGCCACCTTCTCGGCCAGCAGGTAGTCGCCCATGGGCGCGTGCGGGCCCTGGTCTTCATGGCTGCCCATGGGCAGCAGGATGATGGGGTTCTTGGCGAAGGCTTCACGCCCCTCCCCGCCGGTCAGCGTACCCATATGAACCTTGGGCTTGGTCAGTGCTGCCACGCTTGATACTCCATTTTCGAGAAAGAGCCGGGCGGGCTCAGGTGATCTCTTCCGCCCGGATGCAGGCGACGCGCGCGGTGCCGTCGCCGAAGGGCCGCAATTCGGGCACGGCTTCCGCGCAGGCATCGCGCGCATGGGCGCAGCGCGTGCGGAAGACGCAGCCGGATGGCGGGTTGGATGGGCTGGGCGGATCGCCCTGCAACAGGATGCGCTTGGCGCGCTTCTCCGGGTCCAGCATCGGCGTCGCGGAGAGCAACGCCCGGGTATAGGGATGCACGGGGTTGGCGAAGATATGCTTCGCCGGCCCCTCCTCCATCACCCGGCCCAGATACATCACGATCACCCGGTCGCACAGATTAGCGACCACGGGCAGGTCGTGGCTGATGAACAGCATCGCCAGGCCAAGGTCACGCCGCAGTTCGCTCAGCAACTGGATGACCTGCGCCTGGATGGAAACATCCAGGGCGGAGACGGGCTCGTCCGCCACCAAAAATTCCGCGCCGGTGGAGAGCGCACGGGCGATGCCGATGCGCTGGCGCTGGCCGCCGGAGAATTCGTGCGGGTAGCGCTGCGCGTGGCTGGGGTCCAACCCGACCTTCGCCAGCAATTCGGCCACGCGTTGCCGGCGCTGTTCCGCCGGCAGCAGGCGATGGATCTTCATGCCATCGGCAATCTGGTCGCCCACGCGGCGGCGCGGGTCCAGACTGCCATAGGGGTCCTGGAAAACGATCTGCATGCGCTTGCGAAGCTGGCGCCACTCGCTGCGCGACGCCTCGTTCATCAGCTTGCCGTCGAAGCGGACGGTGCCTTCCGTCACCGGCATCAGCCCCAGCATCAGCCGCCCCAGCGTGCTCTTGCCGGAGCCGCTTTCGCCGACGACGCCTACCGCCTCGCCACGCGCAACGGAGGCATCGATATGCTTCACCGCCTGCACGGGCTTGCCCTTGCGGAACAGGCCCTTACCGGGAAAGGTCTTGGAAAGGCCTACGGCTTCGATCAACGGGGCGTTCATGCCGCGGCCTCCGTGGGGGTCAGTTCATGCCAGCGGATGCAACGCACCTCCCGCCCGGCGCGGATTTCCTCCAGCGGCAGCGGCGCGGCCTCGCAGGCCGGGGTGGCGAAGCGGCAGCGCGGGGCGAAGCGGCAGCCGACGGGGAAAGCATGCGGCTGCGGCACGATGCCGGGAATGCCGACCGGCGGCTCATCGCCCTCCGGCACCGCTTCCAGCAGGGCGCGGGTGTAGGGGTGCAGCGGGTTGCCGAACACCTCGGCCACGCTGCCCTGTTCCACCACCTGCCCGGCATACATCACAGCGACGCGGTCGGCGATCTCCGAGACGACGCCGAGGCTGTGGGTGATGAAAATCATCCCCATGCCCGTCTCGCGCTTCAACGCGTTCAGCAGGTCCAGGATTTGCGCCTGCACCGTCACGTCCAGCGCCGTGGTCGGCTCGTCGCAGATCAGCAGCTTCGGCCGGTTGGCGATCGCCATGGCGATCATCACACGCTGCCGCATGCCGCCAGACATCTCGTGCGGGAACACCCGCAGCCGCTTGACGGGGTCGGCGATGCCGACGCGCTTGAACAACTGCTCCGCCTGCTTCCAGGCGTCGGAGTAGGAGATCTTCTGGTGGGCCTGGATCGCCTCGACTACCTGGGCGCCCACGGTGTGCACCGGGTTCAGGCTGCTCATCGGGTCCTGGAACACCATGGCCATCGGGCCGCCGCGCAGCGCGCGCAGTTCCGGCTCCGTCAACCGCAGCAGGTCGCGCCCACCCAGCCAGGCCTGGCCTTCCACCGCCTGGGCGATAGGCGGCATCAGCCCCATCACCGTCGTCGCCGTCACCGATTTGCCGGAGCCGCTCTCGCCCACCACCGCCAGAGTCTCGCCGGCGAAGACCTGCAGGGAAACACCCTGTACCGGGCGGATGGCGCCGCGCGGCGTGGCGATCTCCACGGTCAGGTTGCGGACGTCCAGCACCGCCTCGGTCTGCGGTGCAGCCGCCGGCAGCAAGCCTGGAAGCAGGCGGTCCACCACCCGGATGCGGCGGCGGGTGGCGGGGGTGCGCGGGTCGACGGCATCACGCAGGCCGTCGCACAGCAGGTTCATCGCCAGGATGGTCAGGGTCAGCGCGGCACAGGGCCACAGCAGCAGCATCGGCGCCTGTTCCATGGTGGCGCGCGCCCCACGGATCATCAGGCCCCAGGAGGGCGACGGCGGCACGACGCCGAGGCCGAGGAAGCTCAACCCGCTTTCCAGCACCACGGCGGAAGCCACAGCGAGCGAAAGCTGCACCAGCACCGGCCCTGCCACATTTGGCAGCACCGTACGGAACAGGATGCGCCAGGTTGGCGCACCCAGGGCGCGCACGGCCTCCACATAATCCAGGCTCCGAGCCGAAAGCACCTCTGCGTAGGTCACACGAGCAAAACCGGGCAGGTAGAGCACGGACAGCACCAGGATCAGCGTGCCGGCGCCCGGGCCCATCAGCGTGACGACCAGCAGCGCCAGCAGCACCGGTGGGAAGCACAGGATGATATCCATGCTGCGCACGGTGAAGATCTCACCCCAGCCACGGAACCAGCCGCCGATCAGGCCGAAGGCGGTGCCGATGACGCCGGCGATCAGCGCCGAGGCGAAGGCGACGCCCAGGCTGGTGCGCGCGCCCCAGATGAGGCGGGAGAACACGTCCCGCCCAAACTCGTCCCGCCCGAGCGGCGAGCCGTCCATCGGCGCTGCCAGGCGGTTGGCGATGTCCTGCCGCACCGGGTCCATCAGCCCCAGCAGCGGTGCCAGGATGGCGACGAGGATGATAAGCCCGACGATGGAGCCGGGCAGCCAGAGCTTCTTCATGCCGTGCGGATCCGCGGATCGAGGGCGGCGTACAGCAGGTCCATGATCAGGTTGATCAGCAGGAACAAGCCAGAGATGGTCAGCACGATACCGACGACCATCGGGTAGTCGCGGGCTTCCACGGCGCGCAGCAGCGGCGTGGACATGCCGGGCCAGTTGAACACGTATTCCACCAGCACCGTGCCGCCCAGCAGCGTGCCCATGTGCAGGCCCAGCACCGTCAGCACCGGCGTCAGCGCATTGCGCACCACGTGGCGCACCAGCACGCGGGTCGGGGAAATGCCCTTGGCGCGCGCGGTCCGCACATAGTCGCGGGACAGCGCATCGAGCACCGAGGCGCGGGTCATGCGGAACACCACGGCGGCAAGGCCCTTGGCGATGGCCACGGCCGGCATGGCCAGCAAGGTCATGTGTTGCCCGGGGTTCTGCGCGAAGGGCACGTAGCCGCCGGCCGGCATGATGCGCAGCATCTGCGCGAATACCAGCACCAGCACGGTGCCGACCACGAACACCGGCACCGCCAGCAGGAACGCCGCGGTGCCGGAGGCGATACGGTCGAACACCCCGCCCCGGTGCAGCGCCGCCCAGGTACCGGCGGGAATGGCGACGATCACCGCCAGGATGGTGCCGGCGAAGATCAGTTCCAGCGTACGCGGCAGGCGCAGCGCGATCTCATCCAGCACCGGGTACTCATCGACCAGCGAGGTGCCGAGGTCGCCGCGCGTCAGGCCGAGCAGGAACTGGCCATACTGCGTCATCAGGGGCTGTTCCAGCCCCAGCCGTTCCCGCAGCTCGGCCACGGCGGCCGGGTCCGGCGCCACGCCGCCGGTGGAGAGCAGGATCTCCGCCGGGTCGCCCGGCACCATGTGCAGGGTCATGAAAACGATGGTGGCCACGATCCAGGCCAGGACGAGGGAGACGCCGATGCGGCGGAGCAACCACCACATCAGCCGAAATACGTCTGTTCGAGCATGGCACCGGACGAGGTCGTGAGCGCGCCGGGCAGGTTGACGAAGCCCTTCACCTTCTGGTCGAAGCCATAGCCCTGAGAACGCCAGGCGAGGCAGACCATCGGCACTTCCTCCAGCGCCGCGCGCTGGAATTCCTTGTAGGCCTCGATGCGCCTGGCCGGGTCGAACTCGGCGCGGCCCTTGGCCAGCGCCTCCACCGTGCGCGGCGCCTGAACCATGTAGGACCGGCCGTGGGACGGCGAGAGTGAGGTATCGAAGAAGGCCGAGAGGCCGTCGGGGTCATTGTTCTCGGCGGCTGTGCCGTGGATGGCGATCTCGTACTGCCCGCGCGTGCCGAGGCTGACGCGGGTGGACCAGTCCGGCAACCGCAGCTCGCACTGGATGCCAATGGCGGCCAGGTGCTGCTGCACCACCTCCGCCGTATCCTTGTGCATGCCGTACTGGGCAGTGGCCAGCAGCGTCGTCTGGAAGCCGTTGGGCACGCCGGCCTCGGCCAGCAGCGCCTTGGCGCGGGCGGGGTCGTAGGCCCAGCCCTTCGCCAGCTCCGCATCGTAGTAGGGCGAGCCCTCGATGATCGGGATGCCTTCCAGCGCCTTGCCGCGGCCGAAGAAGGCCGCCTTGACGATGTCCTCCCGCTTGATGGCATGCGCCACCGCGCGTCGCACCCGCGCATCGGTGAACGGGCCGCGCGCGCCGTTGAACACCACGTCCATGAACGGACCCTCGACGGCGTCCAGGCTGAGGCGCGGATCGGCCTCCACCGCGTCCATCGACTGCCACGGAACGTATTCGATCATGTCGACATCGCCGGATTGCAGGGCGGCGGCGCGCAGGTTCTCGTCCGCGTAGACCGTCAGCTTGATGCCCTTCACCTTCGGCAGGCCGGCCTGCCAGTGGTTCGGCACCGCCGTCAGCTCCATCGAGCTGCCACGCTCCTGCGCGGTGACGCGGAAGGGGCCGGCGCCGATCGGGTTATTGGCCTCCGACTTCCGCCAGATGATGCCCATGTTGTAGCCGGCGAACCAATGCGGCAGCGGCGCCACCGGCTCCCGCGTGATCAGGCGCACCGTGTGCGCGTCCGGCGTCTCGATGCGCGAGATGGCCTGGAGCTGCGTCCGCATATAGGCGGTGGAGCGCTCCCCGGCGATCTGCTCGATATTCCACTTCACGTCCTCGGCCGTCACCGGCTCGCCATTCTGGAACTTGGCAGCGGGGTTCAGGCGGAACGTCCAGACGCCGTCATCGCCATGCGCCCAGGAGGTCGCCAGCTCACCCCTCAGCTCGCCCTTCTCATCGTACGAGATGAGGCGGCGGTGGATCAGCATCTTCACCGTACCGGCCGAGGCCCCGGTGCTGACCCAGGGCTGCAGGTTCGGCGGGAAGGCCGAGAGGCCAAAGCGCAGCACGCCCGCGCTGGCCTGGGCACGGGCCGGGACGCGCAGGAACGGTACGGTACCAGCGGCGAGGAGCAAGGCGCGACGGGTCGGGGTCATCAGGGATCTCCAGGCCAGGGCATCAGCGAAGCAGCATCGCTGCCAACAAGAGCAGAGAATCTCGGCGTCCGTCCACGCATCTTCGGGCCGTGGGCCGGCAGCCTGATCGGTTTCCCCAGCGGTTCAGCAAACGCCGTGCCACTTGGGAAACCGGTTGGAGACGGGACTTTGCGCTATTGTGCTGCGATGCAGCAATGACGGGGCGGCCGGTTTCCCGCACAAAATCAGTGCACTCATCGCTATGTTATTAGCCGGAATTGTGCGCCGCATTAGTTTCATTAAATGGAACCTCTGCGGCGCACACCTCGGTTTCGTTCAGCGAAACCGTTCATGGCAAATGCGTTATCCGCGTCACTGGCCGCCAAGCCGGCGCGCGACTCGGGCGAACTTCACCTTGTCGTGCGCTCTCCGCCCTCATCCTCATCGGTGCCGATCAGGAAGTCGAAGTCGCAGCCCTGGTCTGCCTGGGTCACGGTGTCGTGGAACAGCTTGGCATAGCCACGCCGCGGCACCGCCCGCGTCAGGCGTGGCTCGGCGGCGCGGCGCTCCAGCTCGGCTGCGTCGACCAGTAGCTCGATCCGCCGCGCGGACACGTCCAACCGGATCTGGTCCCCGGTCCGCACCAGCGCCAGCGGGCCGCCCACGGCGGATTCCGGCGTGATGTGCAGCACGATGGTGCCGAAGGCAGTGCCGCTCATCCGCGCATCGGAGATGCGCACCATGTCCTTCACGCCCTGCTGCGCTAGCTTGCGCGGAATGGGCAGGTAACCCGCTTCCGGCATGCCCGGCGCGCCCTTCGGCCCGGCATTGCGCAGCACCAGTACATCCTCGGCCGAGACCTCCAGCGCCGGGTCGTCGATCCGGTTGGTCAGGTCCTCGACGCTTTCGAACACCACGGCACGGCCGGTGTGCTGCAACAGCGCCGGGGTGGCGGCTGCGTGCTTGATGACGGCACCGCCCGGCGCCAGGTTGCCATGCAGCACCGCCAATCCGCCGGTCTGCTTCAGTGGCGCGGTGCGCGGGCGGATGACGGTCTGGCCCGGCACGTCCTCCGCCATCGCCGCATAGTCGCGCAGCGTGCCGCCGGTGACGGTCGGCGCATCCATGTCCAGGAACGGCTCCAGCTCCGCCAGCAGGCGCGGCATGCCGCCGGCGTGGTGGAAATGTTCCATGTAGTGGTCGCCGCTGGGCTTGAGGTCGATCAGTACCGGCACCTCGCGGCCGATGCGGTCGAACTCTTCCAGGTCGATCTTGTGCCCGGTGCGCCCGGCAATGGCCGCCAGATGCACGAGCCCGTTGGTGGAGCCACCAATAGCCTGCAACACCACCATGGCGTTGCGGAAGGCGCGCGGCGTCAGGATCTCCGCCGGCTTCGGCGCATGGTTGGTGGCCATGGCGACCGCCGCCTTGCCACTGGCCTCCCCGATCCGCAGCCGCTCCGCATGCGGGGCTGGGATGGCGGCGCTGTAGGGCAACGACATGCCCATCGCCTCGATCATGCACGCCATGGTGCTGGCGGTGCCCATCACCATGCAGGTGCCGACGGAAGGCGCCAGCCGCCCGCTGATCACCTCGATCTCCGTCTCGTCGATCTTGCCGGCGCGGTGCTGGCCCCACAGGCGGCGGCAATCGGTGCAGGCACCCAGCACCTCGCCCCGGTGGTGGCCCACCACCATCGGCCCCACCGGAACCACCACGGCGGGGATGCCGGCACTGGCGGCGCCCATGATCTGCGCCGGCAGCGTCTTGTCGCAGCCGCCGATCAGCACGACCGCGTCCATCGGCTGGGCGCGGATCATCTCCTCCGTATCCATTGCCATCAGGTTGCGCAGATACATGCTCGTGGGGTTGGCGAAGGACTCGCCGATCGAGATGGTCGGGAAGCTCATCGGCAGGCCACCGGCCAGCATGACGCCGCGCCGCACCGCCTCGATCAACTGCGGCGCGTTTCCATGGCATGGATTGAAGTCGCTGGCCGTGTCGGTGATGGCGACGATCGGCCGGTCCAGCGCATCGTCCGAATACCCTGCCGCCTTGATGAAGGCCTTGCGCAGAAACAGCGAAAATCCCGCATCGCCGTAGCTGGTGAGTCCCTTACGCAAACCGCTGGTCATTGTCCCGCACGTCCCTGTTCCGTTCCCGGCCGTCACGGTAGGAGGGGGGGCAGGATTGTCAATCGCAGCGGCAGGAGGCCCCGATGGCCAGGCTCGTCCACAGCATGATCCGTGTCCTCGAGGAGGCACGCTCCCTCGACTTCTACCGCCGCGCCTTCGGGCTGGAGGTCGCGGACCGCATCGCCTTCGACGGCTTCACGCTGATCTACCTGCGGACGCCGGAGGGTGACTTTGAGCTGGAGCTGACGGTGAATGCCGGCCGTGCCGAGCCCTATGCGCTTGGCGACGGCTACGGCCATCTGGCCGTGGTGGTGGAGGATCTGGCGGCCGAGCATGCGCGGATGGAGGCCGAGGGGCTGAACCCGGGGCCACTGCGCGAGCTGCAACACGAGGGCAGCCCATTCGCGACATTCTTCTTCATCGCGGACCCGGATGGCTACCGGATCGAGGTGCTGCAGAAGTTCGGCCGCTTCCGGTAGCGCGCTGGCCTGGGGACGGAAACGCCAAAAGTCCTGAATCATACGAGCAAACAACGGCTTAGAGCATGCTGCGGCAAAGGGTGGGGCCGCAGCATGCTCCAAACTTCGTCAGGCGGACATCACGCATCGGCCGAGAAGGCGATATCCTTCTGGGCCACGATAGCGCCTAGCCGCTCGTTCAACGCTGCGCTGATCGAGTGGTAGGCCGTGCTGCCCAGGGCCAGGCGCAAGGCGGGGCTCTCCTGATCGATCGCGGCGATCATGGCGGTAACGCTTCTGGCAGCGTCGCCCTTGATGGCGAAGCTGCCCTCCCGGATACCGCGACGCATCGCCCCCGCAGGCGTGTCCTCATAGACGGCCATCGGTGCCGCATTCACGAGACCGGCGGCGAAGCTGGTGGCCGTGGGGCCGGGCTCGACGATCAGGAAGTCGATGCCGAAGGGCGCGACCTCCTGGCGCACGGCCTCGACGAAGCCTTCAATGCCCCATTTCGTCGCGTGGTAGAGACTGAAATTGGGGTAGGCGATTTGCCCGCCCTCCGAGGACAGCTGCACGATACGCCCGCCGCCCTGGGCGCGCAGATGCGGCAGCACCGCGCGGATAAGCTGGATTGATCCGGTCAGGTTCGTCGCGATCTGCTGCTCGATCTGCGCATCCGACAATTCCTCGGCCGCTCCGAACAGGCCGTAGCCTGCATTGCTGACCACCACGTCGATGCGCCGCATCACCCCGAAGGCCTGATCGACGACCTCACGCACAGCCGAGGCATCCGTGACGTCGAGCGTCAGGACGCACAGCCGTTCGCCATGAACCGCGCGCAGGTCGTCCAGCGCTGCGGGCCGCCGCACGGTCGCCACGACGCGGTCGCCACGGCCCAGCAGGCGTTCGGCCATCATGCGGCCGAAGCCGGCAGAGGCGCCGGTTATGAGCCAGGTTTTCGGCATGTCGGATCTCCTTTGGATGATCCGCCTAATGTAGCCGTCCCCATTGATGCGATTAGTCGTCGCGAAAGAGATGGGCTCGTGAAATATTCCCACCAATGAGCAAGCCCAGCTTCGCCGACCTCACCGCCTTTTCCACCATCGCCGCACATCGCAGTTTCCGCGCCGCCGCCGATGCTCTGGGTGTGTCGCGGTCCTCGCTCAGCCACGCCATCCTTGGCCTGGAGCGCAATCTGGGGGTGCGGCTGCTGCACCGGACGACGCGCAGCGTGGCTCTGACAGAGGCGGGTCAGCGCCTGCTGGCCCGCATCACGCCAGCGCTGCGCGAACTGGATACGGCGCTGGACGAGGTCGCGGACGATCGCGGGTGTCCCAGCGGGCCGCTGAGGATCAACGCCAACGAGGTCGCCGCGCGCCTGCTTCTACGCGCCGCGGTTCCGCAGTTTCTCGCGCGATACCCCGAGGTCGAGTTGGATCTCGTGACCGATGGGAGGCTGGTCGATATCGTCGAACAGGGGTTCGATGCCGGCATTCGTCTGTACGACACCGTGCCGAAGGACATGGTCGCTGTGCGGCTGGGTGGGGATATCCGTTTTCTTGCGGTCGCCTCACCGGGCTATCTGGCCCGGCACCCGCCTCCTGCCACGCCTGATGGGTTGAGCCACCACCATTGCATTCGCCAGCGCCTGCCAAGCGGCAAGCGGTATCGCTGGGAATTTGGGAAGCGTGGGCAAGAAATGGCCATCGACGTGCCGGGCGCGCTGACCCTCGACCACACCGGCCTGATGGTCGAGGCGGCGTTGGATGGCCTGGGAATCGCCTATGTACCGGAACAGGCAGCCAGGGATGCCCTGAAGGATGGCCGGCTCGTCACGGTGCTCGAAGATTGGTGCCCGCCATCCCCCGGGCTATGCCTCTACTATTCCAGCCACCGCCACGTTCCCGCCAGCCTGCGTGCCTTTATCGATCTGATGCGGGAAAGCCCCGTGCAGGACATGATGGCCTGAGCCGGGAGCACTGGAAAGGGCACCGCCCCTTCCAGTGCTCTGTCAGACAGCGGCGAGCTTGGCGCGGGGATCGACCCGTGCCACGCGGCTCAGCAGGTATTCCACCTCGGCCTTCGCCGTCGCGGAGATCGAGCCAGCCGGCTTGCGCTGCGCGTCGGAGGCGATGATGCCGCGGCGGGCCATCACGTATTTCCGCACGGCGAGGCCGGTGGTGCCCTGCTGCTGCTCGTAGCGCAGCAGCGGCAGGTGCGCATCGAACAGGTCGTGCGCCTTGTCGCGCTCCCCGGCCTGGGTCAGCTTCACGATGTCCACCAGCATGTCCGGGAAGGCGTAGCCGGTCATGGCGCCGTCGGCACCGCGCTCGACCTCGAAGTCCAGGAACATGCCGCCATTGCCGCACAGGATGGAGACGCGGCGCATCCCCTCCTTCTCGAACTTGCGAAGAGCAGAAATCTTCTCCAGGCCCGGCCAATCCTCATGCTTGACCATCACGCAGGAAGGGTTCTCCTCGATGATCCGGCGCAGCACGCCCGGCGTCATCACCACGGAGAAGGTCTGCGGGAAGTCCTGCACGACGAAGGGGATGTCGCTGCCGATGGCCTCCACCGCCTGGCGGTAGTAGCCGACGATCTGGTCATCGGTCCGCAGCGTGTTGGGCGGCGCGATCATCACGCCCGCCGCGCCGGCATCCATGGAGGCGCGCGCCAGGGTCTGCATGGCGGCGAAGCCCGGCGCGGTGACGCCGACGACGACCGGGATGGAGGAAGCGCGCTTGATGAACTGCTTGGCCAGTGCCAGGGACTCGGTGCCATCCAGCTTAGGCGCCTCGCCCATCACGCCCAGCACGGTCATGCCGGTGCTGCCGCACTCCAGGTAGAAATCGGTCATGCGGTCGACCGAGGCCTCATCGACCCGCCCATCGGCATGGAAGGGCGTGGGGGCGATCGGGAAGACGCCCTTGGCGGTGTTGTCGAGTTTCATTGCTTCTCTCCAGAACGGTAGGCACGGCGGGCGGCTGGGATTTGCCGCCCCTCTCATCGGTATCGCGCGTCGGTCACGCCAGGGTGGCGAGCTGCTTCCATGCGGTCACAGCGCGTCCTCCTGGCTCTTGCTTGGTCGGGTGGCAGCGCCTGCCGGTGCTCCCACCCGGGCGACCACGCCGCAGCCAGCAGGCAAGCTCGTTCAGACGGCGCCGGAGGGCAAGCCCGCGGCGGCCAAAGAAGCGCCGATCGCCGCCTCGACCCGCAACGCCGCGTCCAGCGCCGCCCGCCCGGCCCGGCCATCGACCACGGCGGGGCTGCCGGTCAGGCAGGACTGGACGAAGGCGGCCTGCTCGGCCTCCAGGTTGTCGTGGTCGGTCCAGGACAGGGTCTCCAGCCCATGGCTGGGCAGTTGCTCCAGCGATGCGCCCTGCCCCTTGCGGACCAACTTCAGCTCGCGCGCCAGGAAGTCGATGCTGGCATAGCCCTCGGTGCCGAAGACGCGCAGCCGGCGCTCCATCTTCAGGCTGGCGCGGCTGGCGGTGATGGTGGCCTGGGCGCCGCTGGCAAAGCGCAGCCGGGCATTGGCGATGTCCACCCGGTCCGACTCCACGGGCGTGCCCACTGCCTGCACGTCCTCCACCGCGCCGCCAGCCAGGGAGATGACGAGGTCGAGGTCATGGATCATCAGGTCCAGCACCACGGAGACATCCAGCCCGCGCGGCCGGAACGGCGCGATCCGCACCGCCTCCATATAAAGAGGCCTTCCAACTCCGGCGGAGGAAAGCAGCGTGGCGAAGCCCGCCCCAAAGCGCTCCACATGGCCGATCTGCAGGGTGCGGCCCATCTGGGCGGCCAGGGCCACCAGGGCATCGGCCTGCTCCAGCGTCGCCGCGATGGGCTTTTCCACGAAGACGTGCTTGCCAGCCTTCAGCGCCGCCTCGGCCAGTTCGAAATGGAAGGCGGTGGGCGCGGCGATGATCAGCGCGTCGGCAGCGGCGATCAGCTCCGCCGTCTGCCAGACCCGCGTCCCGGCCTCGGCGGCCACCTGGGCGGCCCGCTCGGGGCTGGCATCGGCAAGGCCGAGGAACTCCACCTTGCCCTCGGCGGAGGCCTTGGCGGCCTTCAGCGTGTGGAAGCGGCCAAAGTGCCCTGCCCCCAGAATCCCCAGCTTCAGCCCCATCTGCCTGCTCCATCCACAAGTCTCTGACGGCCCGGCGTGTAGCAGAGTGTGGCCCGGCATGCATGATGGGTTGCGTCCAAGCTCGCGCGACAGCATTTTCCGCAGCCACTGAACTGGGGGGCCTTGCCGGCCATGCTGTATTTCGCGCGGTGGAAGGTCG
>Ga0308159_1003655_pt1 | contig 15139 bp, 17 predicted proteins | sample PhyCR1_FD_201040 | JGI IMG/M metagenome (GOLD analysis project Ga0308159, IMG submission 201040) | Phyllosphere microbial communities from UC Gill Tract Community Farm, Albany, California, United States - DLSLC.R1 | ecosystem: Host-associated > Plants > Phyllosphere > Unclassified | place: USA... | reverse complement strand
TCAGGTCCTCGACGGTCGCCCGCTTACGCCACTTCGCGACCGTCTTCGGGGTGATCCCCAACTCACGGCTTAGCGTCGCGAGCGAAGCTTGGCGCGCTGTATTGCTGTTCGGACGGCATGCGTGGTCAGCTTGACCGTGTTCTTGGCCACATCGAGCTGCTCGCGCGTGGTTTGAGAGCGGTGCGCTCGGCTTCCAGCGCCTGTTCCGAGGCCAGGAGTCGGGCCTGCATGGCGGCGAGCAGCGCCCGCACATCGTCAGGATTTTCCGGTATGTCTATCCCGCCCTGCGACATGGCTTCGTGTATCAGACAGGCGTCCCGCACCCAAGCGGAATGCACGATTTTCTGCGGTTTTTCCGCCTACATCTGCACCGGCAGACGGGGTGCCGGAGGTGTCACGGTACGGCGCCAGTCCATCGCTTCGACGAGCAGCGCGAACTGCGCCGGCGTCAGCACCACGCCGCCATCAACGAGCGGTGGCCAGACGAACCGGTGCCGCTCCAGCCGCTTGGCAAACAGGCACAGGCCGGTGCCGTCCCAATGCAGCGCCTTGAGGTAGCTGCCGCTTCGGCTGCGGAACAGGAAGACGTGACCGGCATACGGCTCCACCGCGAACAGCGGTCGCACCAGCGCGGCCAGCCCGTCAAAGCCGAGCCGCATACTGACCGGCTTGCTCGCGAGATAGACCTTCGTCCCCGGTGCCAAGGAGATCATGACGCTTCCCGCAACGCTCTCAGGACGCGGGCCAGCGCCTTCTCATTGACGTAACTGTCGACCGACAGGCGAACGCCGCTGGCCAAGTCGATGTCGATGCCACCGGGCCGGCTCCCCGGATGCGGGCGAACCAAGTCATCCGGGGCTGGCGTGGCCTCGCGGGCAGGTGCGCCAAAATTGCGCTCGGCCGGTGCTGACGGGGCAGGCGCCACGACCGGTTCAGGCGGTGCCACGTCGGCGACCACGCCATAGGTGATGAACTGCAACGGCTCGCTGGCGATGCGCTCGGCCTCGCGGCGCGTCTTGCGCCAGCCATGGATGAGGCTGGCCGAGATCCCCAGCCGGCGCGACACGCCGACCACCGTGGCGCCCGGCTCGTCGCACTGCGCCAGTACCGCCGCGCGCTCCTCGTCCGCGTACCGTCGGCGACGCTCAACCCGGGTGATGACCTCCATGCGCCCCATCCGCACTCTCCTTACGGAGTGCGAAAGGACACTCCCAAGAGTCCCCGCCTCGCGCAGCAGGGCCGCGCCAGCAACACGCGTCAGGCCGGACGCTTACCTTGCGATCGCTGTATTGCTGCTCGGACGGCGCGCGTGGTCGTGGCGCACCCATGACGTACCTGGCCCATACGGCTTCCTTCCATTCCAGCGAAAGGATCACACCATCAAACCGTGGAATCAAACACCTAGCGACTGGCTCAAGACGACATACTGTGCCGCGCATTACTATTACGCTGCATGCGTGTTCGGTCAAAAATCCAGCCCCATTTGTTAAAATATCGAATGGCGGAGAGGATGTGAGTCAGCATTAACTTGCTAAAACGATAAGAACCACGGGCATGACTATGAGTAACGCCCATGGCAGGCATATAAACTGTGCGGCCATGATCGCCAATTCTACGAACTAGATCTACATCCTCCATATACATAAAGTATCGTTCGTCAAATCCACCTATCTGGGCGAAAACATTCGATCGTACGCCTAGGAAGCAGCCAGATAGGTTGGGGATGTCAATTAACCCTACATTAGGCAACTTCCGGAACTCGTAAGTTCGGTCCAGCATTTCACGTAATGGAGGGAACGGTACGAAACGACGACCGATAAGATTCATCGGAGTTGGTAACGCTTTGCACAGATGCTGTTGATGTCCAGCTTCGTCGTAGATCGCAGGCATTACGGCCGCTACTTCACCGATGCTTTCGAAAATTTCAGTCAGTGCACGAATCACGTCCGACTTAAAAGATATATCCGGATTGATGATAAAATGCACATCTGACCGATTTTTCACTGCATCAAACGCAAGATTGTGACCCGAGCCGAAACCAATGTTGGCCCCGGCATGGTGATAGATAACACGTGGATCTTCGAACAATGTCTGGACCAGCGGCGTTGGCGAGTTATCAACAACCGATAACAGCACGTCGATGTCCGATTCGATCACCGACCGGATTGCTTCCCCATATACCGTAGGATCGTTACGATACAGAACGAGAGATGCGGTAATCTTCATGATGATTTCACATCCTGTTCGCGCAACCAGGCCACAGATTCGCGAAAATCTTCTTCCAACGCGGAAGGTAGACTATAATCTGGGCGTTCAATGGATGTTCCCGGGGTCAGTGACAGCAGTGCCCCGGCAAGCTTTTCAATATTATCGTGAAATACTGCAGCTTCGCCATAGAATTCACGGAACACTGGGGCATCGACGATCCAGCAAGGTACGCCAGCCGCCAATGCTGCGGCAATTGGGCGACTGAAGCCTTCCTGCGTAGCTGCGGATGCAAGTAGATCAACCGCATCAACAAAGGAATTCAGGTCACACTCGCGGCTGTTACACACCGAAATTTCCAGTGCAGGAAAGCGTGCGATCAGGTCATCAGCATAGGCATTGGGCTGACCGTACAGGATCAATCGTAGTCGTTTGGCGGCAGGCGATGCCGCCAGCGCTGTGAACAGCATGAGATAATTTTTCTTTGGGGAATCGGTGCCGAAGAGCCCTACCGAAACCCGGTCAGATACTTTGAAAGTGTCGCCCGTCTTTCGTTTGTCGGGTAGAGTCATGTGATTGGGAGTAGAGCGAATCCGGGCTTGCGGCACGCCACTGCGAAGTAGAAACGCCCGAGCGTCGCAACGGTTAATATATCCAGCATGCGCACGACAGGTTCGTAACGCAAGTAAAAACATAGTTGCCTTTACCTTGCCTTTTCGACCTTTAAACGGAAAAGTATCGTGGACGACCACCATTTGGCGCGAACACCATGGGATCGGGTGTGACGATGGTGTGAATGTCATTTCTCCACGTCTAGAGGCAGCGCGAATTGTGAATGCCGCTTCTAGGGGCGTAACGATACGTACAGCGCAATTCATCGAGAGATTACCGAGTATGGTAGCCTGTTCTGGTGTCCTTACCAAGATAGAGGAAATAGTATCTTCGAGGGCGGCGATATAGTCGAGCGCAAAGTAAAATAGACCATTTGTTGCCTTTATGAAGGCAAGATTGATCAGCATACTGCGTCTCCCGTGTAGCCCAGTGCGCCTTCATAAAGCATGGCAATATGTAGCCAATCGCGCGGCAGGGTCGTCACGACGTAATGCTTCCCCTTCTCGCCAAGGGCTGCAGCCTGCGCATCGGTCATCGCCAGTGCATCGAGCAGCTTGGCGACATCGTCATGCGTTCCATCGCAGGGTATGATCGCTGGCAGTAGCGTGGCGGGCGTAGCGAACCCGATCCGGGTAGCTATAATCGTGCCATTGCCTAGCCCGGCTAAAACGCTGCCGCGCCGGGCAGACACGCCGTCAAGGAAAGGCAGATATAGGACACGGATGTCGCGAAGCGTGCGCGCGACTGCGTGATCGTCCAGCCCTAGAATCAACTTGCATCCGATTGCTTCGGCGCGCCCGGAGACCATCTTACCAAACTCTTCATATCCTGCCGGAATTTCGCCGACGATCGCGATGCGGGCGTCTTCACGCCTAGCTCGCAATGCCTGCATGACGTCCAGAAAATTCTCAAGTCCCTTGTTGGGGCGGATGTGACCGAAGTAAGCAATGTCGATGGCGCGCGCATGGAACTGCGGTGAGGTAGCGGAGAGTGGGATATTACTGATGATGCCAATGACAGACACCGGCACTCGACGCGAAAACAGCGGATGGCGGTGCGCGCGATCGCGCTCGACTTCGGTTGTGAAGATAAAACGGTCAGCGACATGCGAGGCGAGCGCCAACGCCAGTTGTGCCTTCTTCGACAGTGATGAGAATTCGTGCAATGCGAAAGTGGTGCGATACCGGCGTGATAAAGTTCCAATTACGGCGAGCAGATGTGGGACCAAGCTCCAGCCATAGCCTTGAGTAGGATATTGGATTACGACGTCTGACGGACATAACTTCAACAATCTACGGATGATGCCGAGTGCCGCAAATGCTGACCAGTCGCGCTCGATGAACAATGACCAATGTTCTGGCGCAGTTTCCATTAGCCGACCGACATAGTCTCCGACGCCGCACACGTCGGGTGGAAAAGACCCACTAACCATCACGGTCACTGGACCATCGTCCTTTGCTTTTCCGCCATCACTCATGTCAACGAGCTCCATGGCCCGTTATCATTGTACGAGCGGTGCGAACAGCAATTAACAAATCAAGCCAAAACGAGAAGTTCTTCACGTAATAGAAGTCCAAATGTAGCTTTTCCCGCACGTCAGCGACATCAGTGACATGACCCTGGTTAATCTGTGCCCAGCCCGTCACGCCGGGCTTGATAAGATGTCGATAGTGATAGAAAGGAATTTCCTCTTCATACCATTTACTTAATGTCTCGGCTTCCGGACGGGGGCCGATGAGGCTCATCTCACCTTTTACAATATTGATGAGCTGAGGCAGTTCATCAAGGCGTGAGCGGCGCAGGAACCCTCCCAGTCGGGTAATGCGCGGGTCGCCTACCTTAGTCATCGCAGCCTGACGTGCCTGATCCCCCGAACCGGCACCAGATGCATGGTCAGTTCGCATTGTGCGAATCTTGTATACAATGAATGGCTGACCTCGGTATCCAATGCGACGCTGTCGGAACAGTGCCGGTCCTGGCGAGTCCAGGCGCACCGCGATGCAGGTCATTATCATCAAGGGCGATAAGATAATCAGGAGGATCGTCGCAATCACGCCATCGGTTATGGCTTTGATTTTGAGATAGACATCGTTTGGGTTGAGGGAACCAAGAGTGTTTTCGGACAGATGGTTGATCTCAACACGGCCGGATATCTGCTCTAATGCTTGCCGGAAATGGTAGACTGGTATGCCGTTTAGTACAAAACGGGTTATCTGAGCATCCCAGGTGTCGTCATGATCCACATGCAGATCTGCGACGATCGCATCAACATCGGGTTGCGATTGCTGATCCTCTGGCGTTAGTGGCACCCAGTCAACCGTAGCAAATTCGGGTAATGCCAGTATCGTGGAACTGGGTACCACCCCTAAACGCAACCGCCTATTGGCAGCGATCTTCTGGTGAATCGCCAGATACAAGAAAACCGACAGCACGTAGCTACTGAGAAATTGGACGCGACTGTAGTCGATTCGCATCATAAAGAAGGCGACGGCCAGAATGCCGAACGTGGCCGATAATGACATGACGATGTAGCCGCCGGCCGCGATCCCGGGAAACACATGGAGGCGCCGATAGCTGAGAACGCCTAAAAGCAGTGCGGTGCAGCCGCCCAAAGCGGTATTGTACTGAGTGGGCTGGGTCAGCGAGATGCCCGTGGTAAACTGTCGTACTAGCATTGGGCATAGGATCGTCACGATGAAGCCGATCAAGATCATGTACCGTAGCCGCAGCAGCGGATGGGGTGCCGCCCGCGCCGGGCTTTGATGTGGGTCAGCCAACGTTCTGGACTTTGCCGAACGTGACGATTCTGGACGGAAAAATGTGGTCATGGTCAAGGTAGGGTCGCTCGTGTGCGCAATATGCGGCTCTTAGGCGTCGTCTTCGACTGCAACAAGTCGTGGTTTTCTGGCAATGTGCGCCCCCAAATTCGTAAGGAGGGGATGCGAAGCGAAATCTGCCAGGGCGATACCGTATGACAATGCACTCAGGCATATTCCTTTCAATCGCTTGATGGCATAGGTGCACCGGCCATGACAAATCGCGCGTTCCGCTTTTCATCCCCCAGCCTGTCGTTCGTGCTCCTGAGTATTTTACTCAGCACGCTTTGGCTGGGCGGTGGGGCGTCCAAGGCGGATACGTTGGGTCAAATGCTCGTCAGAGTCATCAGCTGGTTGACGCTTGTCGTTGTGGCTCTTTTCGGTGTCCGTCCACGGTTGACCGAAGCGAAGCCCGTCCTGTTTTTGATGATTGCGGCTATCGGTTTGGCGCTGCTCCAACTCATGCCGCTGCCCCCCGGATTATGGGAGCAGTTGCCCGGGAGAGCGCTGTTAGCAGAAGCAGCAGCCGCCAGTGGGCAGCCGCAGCCTTGGCGACCGCTGGCGATCGTTCCGGGGGCCGCGATGAACGCGGCTGGATCGCTGATCGTACCGTTTGTCACCTACACCCTGCTAACAAGTCTATCCAAAAACGATTTGCGTTGGGTGCACGGCTTGATGCTGATTTTGGTTTTAGCTGCCACGTTGGTTGGGCTGCTGCAATTTTCCGGCGCACGATTTAACAATCTGTTCGTCAATGACACACTCGGTGAAGTCAGCGGCACCTTCGCCAATCGCAACCATTTCGCCTTGTTCATAGCGATGGGCTGCACGCTTGTACCGACATGGGCATTTTTGGATGGTCGAGCACCACGCTGGCGCGCGCCAGCGGCCTTCGGATTGACCATTCTGCTGGTGCTGACAGTCCTAGCTAGCGGATCGCGTGCAGGCTTGGCGTTGGGCGCAATCGGGCTGGCTTGCGGCCTGTTTATCGTGCGTAGGGAAATACGGCGTATGCTATCGCGTTATCCGCGCTGGGTATTCCTGTCGTTGATCGTTAGCATCGTGGTGATGGTGGGAATTTCTATCTTGATCAGCGTTGCCGCCGATCGTGCCGTCGCGATCCACCGCATGATAACGATGGATCCTGGACAGGACATGCGCAGCCGTGGATTTCCAGTCGTGTTAGACATGATAAAATTTTATTTCCCCTTCGGATCGGGGTTGGGCGGATTTGATCCCTTGTTCCGGCTTCACGAACCGTTCGCGCTGTTGAAACCGACCTATTTCAACCATGCCCATAATGACTGGCTCGAAATTATATTGGATGCCGGCGTGCCGGGTTCGCTCTTGCTGGCTGCGGCAGTGGTTTGGTGGGGCTTGTCCAGTATCCGGGCATGGCGCGAACAGGTGCACGGCTCGGTGATGTTGGCTAGGCTAGGCTCTGTATGGATCGGTCTGGTGTTTGCCGCCAGTGTCTTCGATTATCCTGCTCGGACGCCGATGATCATGGCTGTAATCGTCATAGCTGCTTGGTGGCTAAATGGTGGACCGCGTACGTTTGCGACCCCCGCTTTACCGGACGACGACCAGCATCTATAGCGGGCGTACCCTTCTCCTTTTATTTTTGGAACGCCTTGAGCGCATGCGCAAATTTCTTACGGTTATCCTGATCGTCGGTGCGTTGTCGGCGTGTGGTCGTAGAGAGCCGTTGCAATCTTCATCCCGGCTAACGGTCGTGCAAGACAGCAGCGCGCTTCCGGCGCCAAGTCGTGCTGACCTGACGGTGGGTGACCGACCGTCGCTTATCGGCCCGCTTGACACGATTCAGGTTGATGTCTTCAACGTCCCGGATCTCAGTCGAGATTTGCAGGTTGATGCCAGCGGTCGAATCTCGATGCCGCTGGCAGGTACGATTGAGGCCAGTGGAAAGACAGCCGAGGAACTCGCGCGTGCGATTGAGGCAGCGCTGCGTGGCCGTTACGTCCGCAAGCCTGAAGTCACTGTCAATATTCGCAACTCGGTAAGTCAAGTCGTTACGATTGATGGTCAAGTCGTCGAGCCGGGACTCTACCCCGTTACTAATCAGATGACGTTGCTACGGGCGATTGCCTCTGCGAAGGGAATGTCGGAATATGGGCGGCAGGACGATGTCGTGATTCTGCGGACAGTGAACGGTCGCCGCATGGCCGGATTGTACAACGTCGCAGCGATTCGTCGCGGTCAATATGATGACCCGTCGATCTACGCCAACGATGTAATCGTAGTTGGTGACTCACCTCAGCGCCGCTTGTTTCGCGATTTCGTTTCGCTGTCGCCTCTCATCGCCGGCCCGCTCATCGCGATATTGCAATAAGGTCGCCAACGTCATGAACATGGTAACATCCCCGCTGCATGGCAGCTTGGCGGCTCCGGACGTCGCGATCCCAAATTGGAACGGAACGGAGGTGGAACGTATTCCAATCATCCGCCAGTATGTACGTATCGCCGTGCGTTGGCGTTACGTCATCCTCGGCTCTGTCGTTGCCTGCGTCCTGCTCGGGTTGATCGCGACTTTGCTAATGACCCCGAAGTATACGGCTGAAGCCACCGTTGAAATCTCGCGTGAAGCAAATAAGGTCACTGATTTCCAGGGGGTCGAACGTGAGGCCAGCGTTCAGGACCAGGAATTTTACCAGACGCAATATGGCTTGCTGAAATCACGCTCGCTAGCGGAACGCGTTGCCACACAGCTACACCTGGTAGACGACCCCAAGTTCTTCGAATTGTTTGGCGTGTCTAGTACTGATCCGGCTTTTCAGATCGTCAATGGTCGTTATCCCGCGTCGGAGCGGGAGGCACGTCAGCGGGCGGCCGGTGGTCTGCTACTGAAACATGTGGAAATCTCGCCGATTCGTTTGTCCCGACTGGTCGATATCAGCTTCACGAGCCCAGACCCGGCATTTTCAGCACGCGTTGCAAATGCTTGGGCCGATGGGTTTATCGAGACCAATCTGGAGCGCAAGATCCAAGCTACATCCTATGGACGCAACCTGTTGCAGCGGCAGTTAGCACAGTTCAAGGAAAAGCTTGATGAATCGCAACGCCAACTTGTTGCCTATGCATCTGCGCAGCGTATCATCAATATCCCCGGCCAGAATAGTGATGGACGCACGTCGGAACGTTCGATCGTCGCGGACGATTTAGCCGCGCTGAACGCTTCCCTAAGTCAGGCAACTGCCGACCGAATCCAAGCGCAGGCACGCTATGAACAATTGGGACGTGCCGGAGCATCCACCGAGGCGTTGCGTAATCAAGCAATCAACAGTTTGCGGCAAAAGCGCGCCGAACTCGCGGCCGAATACGAGCGGCTGATGACGCAGTTCGAACCTGGTTATCCCAGTGCCGTTGCAGTCAAGTCACAGATCACCCAGCTCGATCGATCGATTGCACGAGAAGAAAGTCGTGTATCGGGGTCAATGCTGGCCGATTATCGGGAAGCGGAGGAACGTGAACGCGTGCTTCAGGCCAAGGTCGAACAGTTGAAGTCAAGCTTCCTCGATCTGCGTCGTCGCAGCATCCAGTATAATATATATCAGCAAGAGGTGGATACAAACCGCGCTCTCTACGACGGGCTGCTGCAACGCTTTAAGGAGATAGGGGTAGCAGGTGGCGTTGGCGTTAATAACGTTTCTGTCGTTGACCCCGCTGACGTGCCGTCTCAACCGTCAAGCCCACGTCTGCTTATTAATATGGCGGCATCGCTGCTGGCCGGTTTGGCACTGGGGGCTCTAGCAGCTTTTGCATTGGAGCATATCGACGAGGCCATTGCTGATCCTGCGGAAGTTGAGCGACGGCTGGGTCTGCCTTTGCTCGGCGCGGTACCTAAGGTCGAGGAGGGCACGCCGAGGGATGCACTGCTGGACCGGAAGTCGGATCTTTTCGACGCTTATCTCGCTGTGCAAACTAACCTGGCCTTCGCGACCGAATATGGTGTGCCACGCTCATTCGCGGTCACCTCTACCAGACCGGCTGAAGGCAAATCTACGACCGCTCTGGCCCTGGCAACGACGCTGGCAAGGGCACAACGCCGCGTCATCTTGATCGATGGCGATATGCGGTCGCCGTCGATCCACCATCTAGGTGGCGTCGATCATGATCGAGGGCTTAGCAATTTCCTAGCTGGGCAGGATAATCTTGAAGCGCTGGTCTTCCCGATGCACGACTTGGGCTTCACCGCAATGTCGGCAGGGCCGATTCCGCCGAATGCTGCCGAGCTGTTGACCGGCAATCGTCTATCCTTGCTCATCCAACGTTTGCTCGAGAGTTACGATCATGTTGTTATCGACTCTCCGCCTGTCATGGGGCTAGCAGATGCGCCGTTGATCGCCAGCAAGGTCGAGGGGGTGATCTATGCCGTGGAATCGCATGGCATCCGTTCCAGTATGGTCAAGACCGCGCTCGCACGGCTTAACAGTGCTCATGCTCGTGTAATTGGCGGAGTGCTTACGAAATTCGAGGCACGTAAGGCGCATTACGGCTATGGCTATGAATACGGCTATGGCTACGGTCGCAGTGACAAGATTGCCTCGGATACATGATGACACGGCATCGGTCTCGACGGCGCCGCTCGTTGGCTGAATGGCGGGCGCGGGGCGCGATAGCGATAGCGATAGCGATGGTTGGCTATGTCAGTGTAGCCGCAACTATAGGATATGCAGACCGGGCCACAGCACCTGATCTGGCCTATCGCCTCGCACCGTGGGACGGCCGCATCACAGCAGAGTTGGCATCGAAGCTGTCTGGTGTCGAAGGCAATGCGGCCGATTTGCCACGCGCGCAGCAATTGGCGCGCAAGGCGTTGCGGCAAGATCCAACTGCGATCAGAGCCGTTGTCGCATTGGGGTTGGTTGACGACCAACTCGGGCGCGGTCGGGCGGCTGCTAGATTGTTCGATTACGCGAATGTTCTGTCGCGTCGCGATTTAGCGACCCAGCTTTGGGAGATCGAAACTGCGGTGGCGCGTGGTGATGTCACCGGCACGCTACGACACTATGACATCGCCTTGCGTACTTCGCGCCATGCATCTGACCTATTATTTCCGGTATTGGTGTCTGCGCTCGCTGATCCTGCGATCCGGACGGCTTTGGTTCGAACCTTAATAGGCCGGCCTATGTGGGGGCCGCTGTTCCTTGAATATGCGGCTAGTAGCAGCCCTAATCCGCATATTACATCGTTGCTTTTTCAAGAGCTTCACCGCAAGGGTGTCGAGATAGCTCCAGTTGCCCAGACAGTTTTGATCGACACGCTCGCTTCGCGTGGGGCGTTCGATGATGCCTGGATCTACTATCAAGTGGTGCATCCAAATAGTGATCGCAAGCGCTCTCGGGATCCGCGTTTCAGCGCTAGCTTGGCGATGCCGACGGTATTTGACTGGCGGATTGTGAATGATAGCGCGATCAACAGCTCAGTTCAGCGTACCGGTGATGGCGGCCTTATCGATTTCGCGGCCCCATTCGGGGTTGGAGGCGCGGTCGTGCAACAGGCACAATTTCTGCCGCCAGGCCGCTATCGGTTATCAGGAAGTGCCACGAAATTGGCGTCGTTGGGCAGCGACAGTCCATACTGGGTTGTTAAATGCCAAGAAGGGCAAGAATTGCAACGGATTGACGTACCGGGAACTGGTGACTTCGCTGGCATATTCGATGTTTCAACGCAATGTAAGGCACAAACTTTAACGCTGGTGCTACGTCCGACGGACGCGCCGAATGGCGTGTCCGGGCAGATCACGCGCTCGGCTGTGACTCCTGTTGCTTCAAATGCGGCGATCGGAAATCAGGCGCGATGATGAATGCTCTTATGATGACTGTCGCGGCCATGATGCAGACTGCTGCTCAAGGGGCAATTCCACAGACACGGAGCGATGCCCCGTTACCGGGCCAGAGACAAACGCGAGAGAATGCGTCGCCGAATATCACGCCTATGAACCGGCTGCCAGGTCGGATCGAAAGCCGTATCGACATGCGTATCCAAAACCGCATATCGCGATCATCAGCTGATACGACCGCATCTTACAAAAATGCCGCAGATGAGAGCCGGGGGGCACGTTGATAAGTGTATGCCCACGACTCATGTGAGATAACGTTACCGTAAACGATGACCTGCTGCCCGTTTCCTGAACCGCTTTGAGTTGGAAAATTCCAGTTACGATAGAGGGCCAGGGAAGCGGAGCGAGCAATGAAGAGGTCTAAGTTTTCGAAGGCGCAGATCGCCTTTGTGCTGAAGCAGGCCGAGGACGGCAGGAGTGTTGGTGAGGTGTGCTGCAAACCGGGATCATCGAAGCGACGTTCTGCGCCTGGCGCAAGACGTATGTCGGGCTGATGCCGTCGGAGATGCGGTGGCTGCGCCAGCTCGAGCAGGAGAACGCCAAGTGGAAGCGACTGGTCGCTGACCTGAGCTTCGACAAAGCGATGTTCCAGGATGTCGTCTCGCGAAGCTCTGAAACCTGACCGGCAACTCTTCGACGCCGTCAGGAGCACATGGCAGGTCAACATCAGGCGGGCCTGTGGAGCGCTCCGGGTGGAGCGGTCGAGCTACCACTGTCGCGGGTGCCGCGCGGATCAGGCCGACCTGAAAAAGCGGATGAAGGAGATCGCCGAGACGCGGGTGCGGTATGGCTATCGCCGCATCCATGTGCTGCTCCGGCGCGAGGGCTGGGACGTGAACGCAAAACGTGTCTATCGGCTTTACAAGGAGATGGGGCTGCAGCTGCGGCACAAACCGCCGAAGCGTCGGGTGAAGGCGAAGCCGAGAGAAGGACGCTGCGCTGCGTCCTGTTTGACTGTGATGTGGGCTATGGACTTCGCCCATGACCAGCTCGCAACGGGGCCGAAGCTGCGCATCCTGACGTTGGTAGACACCTTCGGCTTGTTCTCGCCGGCGGTGGTGCCGCGGTTCAGCTTCCGGGCGCCGGACGTCGTGGATGTGCTGGAACGGGTTTGCGGCGAGATGGGCTATCCGGTGTCGATCCGCGTTGAACGAGCTTCGGAACCGCGGCACCGAGGACATTCTACTCGCCGTCGTCGATGGGCTGAAAGGCTTTCCCGAGGCGATCACCGCCGTGTTCCCCGACGCGGTGGTTCAGACCTGCATCGTCCATCTGCTTGGCAACTCGATAGATTTCGTTTCCTGGAAGGACCGCAAGGGCCTGGCGACCGCACTGAAGGAGGTCTACCGCGCGCCCGGCGCCGAGGCGGCCGAGCAGGCCCTGACAGTATTCGAGGCCGGGCCCTGGGGCACCCGCTATCCCGCCATCGGCCAGAGCTGGCGGCGCGCCTGGACGGAGGTCATCTCCTTCTTCGCCTTCCCCGACGAGGTGCGGCGGATCATCTACACCACGGACTCGATAGAGGCGCTGAACTCAAAGCTGCGCCGGGCGGTGCGGGGCCCGAGGGCATTCCCCAGCGCCGAGGCCGCCACCAAGCTGCTCTACCTGATCTTGAACCGGTCGGAGAAAGAGTGGAGAATGCTGCCACGTGAGGGGACCATGGCCAAGGCACAGTTCGCTGTCCTCTTCGGCGAACGCTTCATCAGGGCCATGGCGGCATAATGTTTATCCGCCCGCCCGAACACGAAATTCCTGACAGTCCCCCGCAACGACGCGTTTGGATTGGCGCAGCTGGTCCGCTCGAGCTGGTACAGGCCGGTCGCTGTTCGCTCGATGGATACGCACCGGTTGCGTGCGCTCCTGATCACGCGAGACCAGCTGGTCGGCATGAGCACCGCGCTCATCAACAAGATACGCGGCTTGGCGAAGACTTTCGGCATTCTGGTCGGACCCGGAAAGGGTGGCACCTTCGTGCGTCAGGTCCGGGCGACGCTGCCGGACGATCCGGTCGTTGCCACACTGTCCGAGAGCCTGCTAGTAATGCTGGGCACATTGCGGGAGCGACAGCTTGCCATTGCCAAGCAGCTCGGGCGGATTGCCCGGCAGAGCGGCGCCTGCCGCTTGATGATGACGATGCCCGGTGTCGGTCCATTGACGACCGTCAGCTTCATGACCACCATCGAGGATCCTCACCGGTTCCGACGCTCGCAGGATGTCGGCGCCTATCTCGGTCTTACCCCTCGCCGCTACCAGTCGGGCGAGGTCGACATCAACGGCCGCATTTGCAAGTGTGGAGATTGCCTCACCCGCAAGCTGCTGTTCGAAGCGGCCAACGTCATGCTGTCGCAGGCCTTGGCGCCGAAGGACTGGGCTGCCGCCGTCGCGGGAGATCGGGCTTCTGGAAGGCGCGCGTTGCGCTGGCTCACAAGCTGGCGGTGATCCTACACCGGATGTGGATCGACGGGCGAGGCTTTGACCCGAAGGTGACTGCCATGCCTTGATATCTGCTTTCCGAGCTGCCGCCCCGCCAGGGTGCGGCCACCGCCATCTCGTGACCCGCTTCGTGACCATCTGGAACACGGGAACCACATCGAGAGGCCAGCGATCTGGCGCCATGCTGAGGCTGGACCAGTCCTGACCTCGAAGACGACCAAGATGCGTAAAAGCAGATCGGCTATTAGAACCTTGGCGAACGGCTTGACCGATTAGACCGGTTTTCGGCGGAATTGAATCACCGGGGATTTATAGGGCGGTGATTTTCTGATCCACGATCCGTGCTAGCGGAGGAGGCTGGCACGAATGGGTCGAGCTTTATCGCGTGATCTGCAGGACCGTGTCGTTGCGGCGGTCGAGGGCGGGCTATCGTGTCGACAGGCGGCCGAACGGTTCGGCGTGAGCGCAGCGAGCGCGATCCGCTGGCGGCAACTGATGCTCGCCCATGGCACGCCAGCGGGCAAGGTCAGGGGCGGCGACCGTCGCACGACGAAGATCGAGGAGCATGCCGCCCTCATCCTAGAGGCGGTCAGGCACCAGCCTGATGCGACCCTGGCGGAGTTGCGGGAGATGTTGGCTGCGCGCGGCGTGACCACCAGTATCGCCACGCTCTGGCGCTTTTTCGCCCGGCACGGGATCACGCGTAAAAAAAGACCGGCCACGCGAGCGAGCAGGACCGCCCCGATGTTCTGAAGCGCCGCGAGCTATGGTTCGAGGGTCAGCTCGATCTCGACCCCGAAAGGCTGGTCTTCATCGACGAAACCTGGGCGTCCACCAACATGGCCCGCCGTCATGGGCGCTGCCGACGCGGCGAGCGATTGCGCGCCGGCATTCCCTTCGGCCACTGGAAGACCACCACCTTCACGGCCGGACTGCGCCGCTCCGGCATGGTCGCGCCCTGGGTGCTCGACGGGCCGATGAACGCCGATGCGTTTCTCACCTACGTGACCCGCGTTCTCGTGCCCGAACTGCATCGTGGCGACGCTCCTGTTTCTCCCGCCGTACAGCCCCGATTTCAACCCGATTGATCTGGCCCCCGTTTCACCGGACGGGTTCAAGCGGTTGTAGAAACCAGTGCGCGATGTTCGCGCGGTGAACGCATTTTGAGCCCTGAATGGGGGTGGTTGTCGTTGTAGTCCTCGATCCATCC
>Ga0308159_1003654_pt1 | contig 15145 bp, 14 predicted proteins | sample PhyCR1_FD_201040 | JGI IMG/M metagenome (GOLD analysis project Ga0308159, IMG submission 201040) | Phyllosphere microbial communities from UC Gill Tract Community Farm, Albany, California, United States - DLSLC.R1 | ecosystem: Host-associated > Plants > Phyllosphere > Unclassified | place: USA... | reverse complement strand
GACGCTGGCGTACAACCTGCTCAACAACCAGCCGTCGTCGCCGTACTTCGCGATGTTCCGCGAGGCCGTGTTCGGGTCGGGGAGCGCTGCCGCCATGCGGACGGCGCAGTCCGACTACCAGCGGATCCTCGACCAGGTGCAGGCCTGAGCCTGCCTGCCTGTCTTCTCCGCTCGTCCCGCTCGTCTCGCTCGTCTCGCTCTTGTTGATGCACAGAGAGGTGCACGCATGTCGACCATCTCCACCCGGCGCCCCGCCGGCCGGACCGGCCCGGGCCGTCCCACCGTGGGCCGCGGCCCGGGGCGTGGCGGCTCCGTCCGGACCCGCAACTCGCTCACCCACCCGCCGCGCACCGGCGCCGTCCTCGTCGCCCCGGCGATCCTGTTCGTCGCCGTCTTCGTGCTCGTCCCGCTCGTGTTCGCGCTCTACATCTCGTTCACGAACTGGCCCCTGATCGGCCCGTACCGGTTCATCGGGCTGCAGAACTACCTGACGCTGTTCCAGGACCCGACGTTCGTGCACGCCATCGGCTACACGCTGCTGTACACGGCGATCGTGACCCTGCCGATCCTGGCGCTCGGGTACTTCCTCGCCGTACTCGTCCGGGCACGTCGCCGTGGCAGCACGATCCTGCGGACGGTGTTCTTCCTGCCGTACGTGGTCGGGCTGACGACGCTCTCGTTCATGCTCGTGCTCGAGGCGCAGCCGAACTCCGGGGCCGTCAACATGGTGCTCCGCTGGCTCGGGATCACCGACGGCAGCACCGCGTGGCTCGTGAACGGTCCGCTGGCGACGCTGCTCATCTGCGTGCTCGTGGTCTGGGCGGTGTCCGGGCTGACCATGGTGCTGCTCATGTCGGCGATGCAGGGCGTCCCCGACGAGGTCTACGAGTCGGCGCAGCTCGAGGGGGCGTCCTGGTGGCAGACCGAACGCCTCATCACGTTCCCGATGATCCGCTCCACCGTCGCACTGAGCGTCATCATCTCGGTGATCGGGTCGCTGCTGGCGTTCAACCAGTTCTACATCCTGACCCAGGGCGGGCCGGGCACCGAGACCACGACGATCGTGAACGCGATCTACAACCGCGGGTTCGTGAACCTGCAGCTCGGGGCGGCGACCGCCCAGTCGATCGCCCTCGTCGTGGTGATCGCCGCCGTGACGGTGTTCCAGTTCTGGGCACTGCGAGAGAAGGACTGACGCCATGAGCACCACGACCTCCCGTGCGGCCCTCGCGGCGCCGGACCTGTCCACCAGGACCCTGACCACCACGGGCGACGGCCGACGTCGGCGCCACCAGCAGGGCAGCGTCCAGCACCCGCGCGACACCACCGTCAAGCGCACCCTGTACGCGATCGCCGGCATCGGTTCGGCGCTCGTCTTCGGCGTCCCGCTCATCTGGTCGATCCTGCGGGCGTTCCAGTCCGAGGCCGTCATCACGCAGGCCCCCGACCCGGCGACGTTCTTCCAGCTCGGGTGGCAGAACTTCGCCGCAGTGTTCGCCTCGTCGTCGCACCTGCTCACCGGCGTCGTGAACTCGCTCATCGTGTCGATCGCCACGGCGGTGTTGACCGCGGTGATCGCGACGATGGCCGGCTACGGCTTCGCCCGCTTCCGGTTCCGGGGATCCGGGCTCGTGTTCGGCCTGGTGCTGCTGACGATGATGGTGCCGTTCCAGGCCATCCTCACGCCGCTGTACCTCGAGATGAACGCCATGGGGCTGACGAACTCGCTGCTCGGGCTCGTGCTGTTCTACACGACCGTGAACCTGCCGTTCGGGGTGTTCGTGATGCGGAACGCGTTCGAGTCGATCCCCACCGAGCTCGAGGACTCGGCGTTCGTCGACGGGGCCTCGCGCTTCCGGGTCGTCGTGTCGGTGCTCCGCCCGCTGCTCCTGCCCGGGGCGGCGACCGCGGCGCTCTACGCGTTCCTGGCGTCGTGGACGGAGTTCCTCGGCGCCCTGACGTTCCTGACGAAGGACTCGCTGTACACGCTGCCGGTCGCGCTGCTCAACCTGCAGACCGGGGCGTACGGGCAGGTGTCGTACGGCAACCTCGTCGCCGGGTCGGTGGTGGCGATGATCCCGTGCATCGCGCTGTACGTCGGTTTGCAGCGGTTCTACGTCGCCGGGCTGTCGTCCGGGGCGTTGAAGGGCTGACGGTCGGGTCAGCTCGCCGGCGGCGCCCCTCGCACCGTGCGAGGGGTGCCGCCGGTGTGGTGCGAGGTTGCGTACTCCGTGCGGGGCGCAGGGGCTCGCACCGAGTACGGAACCTCGCACCACACTGATCGCGCGGTGCCAGACCTCGCACGGTGCGAGGGAGCGCGCGGCACCGGGGCTCGCACGGTGCGAGGGGGCGCTACGTGCTGCGCCGCACCACCAGCTCGGGCGCGAGCAGCGTCTCGTCGCGGGGTTCCCCCTCGACCAGGGCCCGCACGGTGTCCAGCACCCGCTCCCCCATCGCCCGGAAGTCCTGCCGCACGGTGGTCAGCGGCGGCGTGAAGTGCGCCGCCTCGGGGACGTCGTCGAACCCCACCACCGCGATGTCGTCGGGAACCCGCAGCCCCTCGTCGGCGAAGGCGTGCAGCACCCCGAGCGCCATCTGGTCGTTGCCCGCGAAGACGGCGTCGACCGTCCCCACGTCGATGTGCCGGGCGGCCGCGAAGCCACTCGCCGGGGTCCAGTCGCCCTCGAGCACGACCGGTTCGAGCCCGGCGTCCTGCATGATCCGCACGTAGGTGGCGCGGCGCACCTCGGACTCCTGCGACACGTGCGGCCCGGCGATGTGCACGATCCGACGGTGTCCGCGGTCGAACAGGTGCTGCATGACGAGCGAGGTGCCGGCCGCCTGGTCGATGGCGACGGCGGCGACGCTCGGCGCGACCGGGGTCCGGACGGCGTCGCGCTGCACGGCGTTCGACACCACGACGGGCACCGTGACCGGCACGGTGAGCGAGGCGAGGGCGTCCAGCACCCGGTTGTCGGCGGCGACCAGCACGATCGCGGCGACGTCCTGCGCGAGCAGCGTGGTGAGCGCCCCGGACAGGTCGGACGGCCGCGGTTCCTCGGGCAGGGTCGACAGCAGCACGTGGTACCCGGCGGAGCGGGCGGCTCGTTCGAAGCCGATCGAGGTGCTCGACGGGCCGTACAGCGCGTCGCCGGCGGTGATGATGCCGAGCGCCTTGCTCCGCCCACCGGCGAGCGCCCGGGCGGCCGCACGGGGCCGGTACCCGAGCTCGGTGACGGCGTCGGTGACCTGCGTCCGGAACTGCTCGCGGACGGTCGGGTCGCCGTTGATCACGCGGGAGACGGTCTGGTGGGACACGCCGGCGCGTTCGGCGACGTCGAAGATCGTCGGGGCCTTCCGGCGCTTGCCGCCCCTGCCCTCGGGGGCGGTCGTGGTGCTCACGCGCCAACCGTACCGCTCGGTCCGGTCGCCGCGGCAAGATCACGAAACGGCGGTGTTGAGTTGACACCCCGTCACGGAACCCACAAGATGTGAGCGCTCACACGAGCGCATCCCACGGGGCACAGCAGCCCCGGCACCCGACCGCGTCGAGGACGACGCGAAGGAACAGAGGTACTTCGATGATGAAGCGCAGGATCATCGCGGGCGTCGCAGCCGTCGGCATCGCGATCTCGCTGGCCGCTTGCTCGGCCGGCGGCCGTGCGTCCACCGATGGTGGCGGCAGCGGCGACAACAAGGGCGCCCTCGTCGGCGTCGCCATGCCCACCAAGGTCTCCGAGCGGTGGATCAAGGACGGCAACGCCGTCAAGAGCGACCTCGAGAAGGCCGGCTACAAGGTCGACCTCGAGTACGGCGACAACAAGGTCCAGCAGCAGGCCCAGCAGGTCAGCAACATGATCACCAAGGGCGCGAAGGTCCTGATCATCGCGTCGATCGACGGTGGCGCGCTCTCCGACCAGCTCGACGCGGCCGCCAAGGCCGGCATCAAGGTGATCTCGTACGACCGCCTGCTGACCGGCAACAAGAACGTCGACTACTACGTGTCCTTCGACAACGAGAAGGTCGGCGTCGACCAGGCGAACAGCCTGCTCACCGGCCTGGGCGTGCTCGACGCGGACGGCAAGAAGACCGGCGAGAAGGGCCCCTTCAACATCGAGGTCTTCGCCGGCTCGCTCGACGACAACAACGCCGGGTTCTTCTTCAACGGCGCCATGAAGACGCTCAAGCCGTACCTCGCGGACGGCACGCTGAAGATCCAGTCCGGCCAGGACGAGCTGTCCCAGGCCGCGACGCAGCAGTGGGACCCGGCCACGGCCAAGGCCCGCATGCAGAACCTGATCGCCAAGTCCTACTCGGGCGGCACCACGCTCGACGGCGTGCTCTCGCCGTACGACGGCATCTCGATCGGCATCATCTCGGCGCTCCAGGGCGCCGGGTACGGCACGAGTGACCGCCCGCTCCCGACGGTCACGGGCCAGGACGCCGAGGCAGCCTCGGTCAAGTCGATCATCGCCGGCCAGCAGTACTCGACGATCTACAAGGACACGCGCAAGCTCGCCAAGCAGTCCGTCACCATGGCCGAGGACCTGCTCACGGGCAAGGACCCCGAGGTCAACGACACGAAGAGCTACGACAACAAGGTCAAGGTCGTCCCGACCTTCCTGTTCCAGCCGACGGTCGTCACGAAGGACAACTACAAGGAAGTCCTCGTGGACTCCGGGTACTACACCGAAGCCGACCTGAAGTAGTCAGGCCCATCTCACGGACCGGAGGCGCGGTGCCAGCCCGCACCGCGCCTCCAGTCCGTCTCCACCAGCGCGCACGCGCGCACGACGGAAAGGCGTCCACATGGCGGACACCATCCTCGAGATGCGGGACATCACCAAGACGTTCCCCGGCGTCAAGGCCCTGCAGGGTGTCTCGATCGAGGTCGAGCGCGGCCAGGTCCACGCGATCTGCGGCGAGAACGGCGCGGGCAAGTCGACGCTCATGAAGGTGCTGTCGGGTGTCTACCCGGCCGGCTCCTTCGACGGCGAGATCCTGCTCGACGGCGAACCCGTGCGGTTCGCGAACATCAACGACTCCGAGGCTGCGGGCGTCGTGATCATCCACCAGGAGCTGGCGCTCAGCCCCTTCCTGTCGATCGCCGAGAACATCTTCCTCGGCAACGAGCAGTCCAAGGGCGGCTTCATCGACTGGAACAAGACGAACCTGACGGCCGCCGAGCTGCTCAAGCGCGTCGGGCTGAAGGACAACCCCGTCACCAAGGTCGTCGACCTCGGTGTCGGCAAGCAGCAGCTCGTCGAGATCGCGAAGGCGCTCTCGAAGGAGGTGAAGCTCCTCATCCTCGACGAGCCCACCGCCGCGCTGAACGACGACGACTCCGCGCACCTGCTCGAGCTCATCCGCTCGCTGCAGGCCGAGGGCATGACGGCGATCATCATCAGCCACAAGCTCAACGAGATCAAGGCGATCGCGGACAAGGTCACGATCATCCGCGACGGCAAGACCATCGAGACGCTCGACATGCGGGCCGACGACGTGTCCGAGGACCGGATCATCCGCGGGATGGTCGGCCGTGACCTGTCGAACCGGTACCCCGAGCGCGAGAACCCCGTCATCGGCGAGGAACTGCTGCGGATCGAGGACTGGACCGTCCACCACCAGCTCGACTCGTCGCGCGAGATCATCCACCAGGCCAACCTCAACGTCCGCGCCGGCGAGGTCGTCGGCATCGCCGGGCTGATGGGCGCCGGCCGCACGGAACTCGCGATGAGCGTCTTCGGCCAGTCCTACGGCACCGGCATCAGCGGCACCGTCTACAAGCGCGGCACCCCGATCAAGACGCACACCGTCTCGCAGGCCATCGACAACGGCATCGCCTACGTCACCGAGGACCGCAAGCGGTACGGCCTGAACCTGATCGACGACATCAAGCGGAACATCTCCGGGTCGGCCCTCGGCAAGCTCGCCAACTGGGGGTTCGTGAACTCCTCGGAGGAGACCACGGTCGCGACCCAGTTCCTCAAGAGCCTCAACATCAAGGCGCCGAACGTCGACGTCGTGACGGGGAAGCTCTCCGGCGGGAACCAGCAGAAGGTCGTCCTGTCGAAGTGGATGTACGCCGACCCCGACGTGCTCATCCTCGACGAGCCGACCCGTGGCATCGACGTCGGCGCGAAGTACGAGATCTACACGATCATCAACCAGCTCGCCGACCAGGGGAAGGCGGTCGTCGTGATCTCCTCCGAGCTCCCCGAACTGCTCGGCATCTGCGACCGCATCTACACCCTCTCCGAGGGCACCATCACGGCCGACGTCCCGCGCGCCGAGGCGACGCCCGAGGTCCTCATGCAGTACATGACCCAGGAACGGGAGACCCCTGTCAATGAACGCGCTTAAGTCCGCCGTCGGCTACCTCACCGGGCAGCTCCGACAGATCGGCCTGTTCATCGCGCTGATCGTCATCGTCATCTTCTTCCAGGTGACCACGAACGGCATCACGCTGGCCCCGATCAACGTCTCGAACCTGATCGTCCAGAACAGCTACATCCTCATCCTGGCCATCGGCATGGTCATGGTCATCATCGCCGGACACATCGACCTGTCGGTCGGGTCGGTGGTCGCCTTCACCGGTGCCATGGCCGGCGTGATGATCACGCAGTGGAACATCCCGTGGCCGATCGCGGTCGTGCTCTGCCTGGTGGTCGGTGCACTCGTCGGCGCGTGGCAGGGCTTCTGGATCGCCTACTTCGGGATCCCGGCGTTCATCGTGACGCTGGCGGGCATGCTCGCGTTCCGCGGCGCGGCGCAGATCGTCCTGCAGAACCAGCAGATCTCACCGTTCCCCGCCGGCTTCCGCTCGCTCGGCTCCGGCTTCCTGCCGTCCTTCGGCACCACCGGGTACGAGCCGCTCACGATGATCCTCGGCTTCGCCGCCGCGGCCGTCATGGTGATCGCCGCGTTCCGCGGTCGCATCACGCGTCGCAAGTACCAGCTCGAGAGCGAGCCGTTCGCCTGGTTCATCGTGAAGACGGCGTTCGGCGCCGTGCTCGTGATCTACGTGGCGCTCCTGCTCGCCAGCTACAACGGCACCCCGATCGTGCTCGTCGTGCTCGGCGCCCTCGTGGTGATCTACTCGGTCGTCATGCGGAGCGCGGTGTTCGGCCGCCACATCTACGCGATCGGTGGCAACGCCCTGGCCGCGCAGCTGTCGGGTGTGAAGACGAAGCGCGTCACCTTCCTGCTCTTCGTCAACATGGGTGTCATCTCGGCCCTGGCGGGCGTGGTCTTCACCGGCCAGCTCAACCTGGCGGCACCGGGCGCGGGCAACGGCTTCGAGCTCGACGCCATCGCCGCGGTGTTCATCGGTGGCGCTGCCGTCACCGGTGGCATCGGCACCGTGCCGGGCGCCATCGTCGGTGGTCTCATCATCGGTCTGCTGAACAACGGCATGTCGATCCTCGGTGTCGGCACCGAGTTCCAGTCCCTGATCAAGGGCCTGGTGCTGCTCGCCGCCGTCGCGTTCGACGTGTTCAACAAGCGCCGGGCGGCGTCCGCGCGCAAGTAGCGCGTGCGCTCGTTCGCGCGTGCGCGCGTTCGCGCGTGTTCGCTTGGTGAGCAGAAACGGTCGGGTCCTCGGTGGGGACCCGACCGTTTCTGCTCACGAACGCGACAGGACGGCCCAACCCCCGGCCGGGAGGCGCAGGGTCCCGTCCCCGAGATCGGCCCCGCCCGCCTCGACCTGCGTCGCGTCGGCCACGGGCACCTCGACGGGTTCGTCCGACAGGTTCAGGGCGGTCACCACGGCGGCATCCGCCGTCGCGGTCCGCAGCACCACGGCGGTGTTGGTCAGGTGCACGACGTCGGTGTGCGCGCGGTGCAGCCACGGGTTCCGACGGCGCAGGGCGATGAGCGCCTCGTGCGCGTGGGTCAGGTCCGTCGGCGCCGGCACCTCGGCCGGGAACTCCGGGCGGACCGCGTCGTCGCCGCCCTCGCGTTCCTCCTTCACCCCGGTCCAGCCGTACTCGTCGCCCGCGTAGACCACCGGGGTCCCCGCCACCGTGAACAGCACCGCGGCGGCGTGCCCGGCGAACCGCTCCCCCACCGCGCTCGCGATCCGGGTGACGTCGTGGTTGCCGACGAACGTGGTCGGGGCGAAGGTCGCCAGCAGCGCGTCGTGCCGCTCGATCGCGTGTGCGAGCTCGTGGCCGTTGCGGTCCGCGATGCCGTGCCAGATCCCCTGCCACAGCTCGTACTGGGTCAGCGAGTCCATCGTCGAGTCGCGCGCGATCGCCGCCGCGTCGCCGTGGATCACCTCGCCGCTGAACCAGGCGTCCGGGAACCGCTCCCGCACCCGCGGCAGCACCCGCGCCCAGAACGCCGGCGGCACCGCGTACGCCGCGTCGAGCCGCCAACCGTCGACGCCGCGGGCCAGCCAGTGCGTCATCACCTGCACCACGAGGTCCTCGGTGGCACGGCTGTCGTGGTCGAGCGCGACGAGGATGTCGTGGCCCTCGAACAGTCCGACGGGCACGGGCTGCCCCGGCTGCCACCCGGACCAGTCGATGGTGAACAGGTCGGCGGTCGGCGCCTCCGGGCCCTGGTCCGACAACGCACGGAACGCCGGGTGCTCACGGCCGACGTGGTTGAACACCCCGTCCAGCAGCACCCGCACGCCCCGCTCGTGCGCCGCGGCGACCAGGGCGTCGAAGTCGGCGTCGTCGCCCAGGCGCGGGTCGATGCGGAAGTGGTCGACTGTGTCGTACCCGTGGGTCGAGCTCGCGAACACGGGGCCGAGCAGCAGGCCGTTCAGACCGAGGTCGACGACGTGGTCGAGCCAGCCGGTCAGGCGGTCGAGGCGGTGTTCGAGCGGACGCTCCCCCACCGGTGACGCGGGGCGGACCTCGGCGCCGACGACGCCGAGCGGGTAGACGTGCCACCACATCACGTGCTGGACCCAGGCCGGCTCGGACGGACGGGCGGGGGCGGTGTCGGGATTCACTGCTCCGATGCTGCCAGGCGCACCTGGACCGTGCGCGTGGTGGCTGTGGACCGCCCTGCCGAGCAGGACGAGGATGGGGCCATGGGACGGGCGATCAGGACGGAAGCCGATGCGTCGGCATCGGAGTCGACACACGCCGAACGGACCTGTGCCTCGTGCGGGCGACGGATGCCGTCGTCGGCGGCGCCGGAGGCGAAGTGGTGTTCGGCAGCCTGCCGCCGACACGGGCTGGACGACACCGACAGGGCCCTCGAGCAGCGCATCGACGAACTGCTCGCGGCACGGGCGCGGACCTCGAGCATCTGCCCGTCCGAGGTCGCACGCTCACTGGACCCGGACGGCTGGCGACCGCTGATGGAGCCCGCACGTCGAGCCGCCCGGCGCATGGTCGCGCGCGGCGAGGTCGAGATCACCCAGGGCGGGTCCGTCGTTGACCCGTCGACCGCCAAGGGCCCGATCCGCATCCGCCGTCCGCGGTGATCCCGGGTCGCGGCGCGCCTGTTTCAGATGCGCTCGTGAACCGTGCGGATGAGCCGTTCGAGCGCGGTCACCAGCGCCCGTGTCTTCTCCTGGGTCACACGCGACGTCGAGTACTGGAAGTTCGTCTTCTCATCGGTCAGGCGCTTGAAGTGCAGGCCGGGTCGAGTGTCCGGTGCGCAGGCCGTGTCGAGCAGCCGACGAGCGGCGGCGTGGTCGTCGCCGAGGTGGTGGTGGCCGAGGATCGCACCGCAGATCGCGTCCGACGCCGCGATCCCGCCGAGCACAGCGTTCGCACCGGCGGCCTTCCAGTCCGCGTGACTCGTGGACTCGACGTAGAGGAGCGCGACCTCGAGGTAGGCCTGCGCTTCGTCTCGGCGCATCGCGACTGCGGCCCTGTCGACGGCGCGCACGCGGGTGCCCATCAGATGTACGTCCTGATCTCCTCGCCGAAGACTGTTCGGGCTTCTTCTCGCCACGACCCGACGAGCGGGTCTCCCTCGGCCACGAACCGACGGAGATCAGCGCGGGTCACGTCGAACACCTGGCACTCGTTGCCGGTCCACCGCCGGACGAGGTCACCGAGGCGGACGACGACGTCGGTGTCGACGGTCTGCTCGAAGACGACGAGGAGGTCCAGGTCGGACGCCGGCGTCGCGGTGCCCCGGGCGACTGACCCGAAGATCGAGACCGAGAGGACCCCGGCCTCCGCCGACTCGACGTAGGCGCCGATCCGACGTTCGAGTTCGTCGCCTGCTTCGAGGCCGAGTTCCACCGCTGGCCAGAGCAGGTGTTCCCGGTTGACCCGGTAGGCGGAGTGCTGGAGACCGCGCTCGACCTGCACGAGCCCTGCTGCCTCGAGCTTGTCGAGCGCGCGTTTGATGCCGGTGTGCTGCGCAGCGCCCGCGACCCGCGCCACCTGGCGTCCGGTCATGCCGGAATCGGTCCGGGCGAGGACGCGGAGCGCGTCAGCCTGCGTGGCCCCCAGCAGTGTGGCGAGTGGTTTCACGAGTTGCATGTCGATGCCTCCGCAAGAAGTGTACCGATCAGCGGTACATGTGGTGCGTTTTTGTGCACACTCAGCGCGCGACGGGACGCGGGGAGGGAACACGTGTCGTCCAACGTCGGTTGCATCGAAGGATGACTGCAACCGGATCGACCGAACAGACCTCTGCCCGCCGCGAAGCCCTGGTCGTCGGAGCCAGTGGCATCACCGGTTCCGCCCTGGTGCGCCACCTGCTCGACCTGGGCTGGGACGTGACGGCGCTCTCCCGCCGACCGCTCGCTGAACAGGGCGTCCGGACCGTCGCGGCCGACCTGCGCGACCCCGAGAGCCTGGCGGCCGCACTCGCCGACGAGCACCCGACCCACGTCTTCTTCACCGCCTGGCAGCGGCAGGACACCGAGGCGGAGAACATCCGCGTGAACGGCGGCATGGTCCGCGACCTGCTCGCGGCGCTGTCGCACGCTCCGCTCGAGCACGTCGCCCTGGTCACCGGCCTGAAGCACTACCTCGGCCCGTTCGAGGCGTACGCCGCGGGCGAGATGCCCGACACCCCCTTCCACGAGGAGGAACCGCGCCTCGACACCCCGAACTTCTACTACGCGCAGGAGGACGAGCTCTTCGCCGCTGCCGAACGCCAGGGGTTCACCTGGTCCGTGCACCGCTCGCACACCGTGATCGGGCACGCGGTCGGCAACGCCATGAACATGGGCCTCACACTCGCCGTGCAGGCCACGCTGGCGAAGGAACTCGACCTGGACTTCGTGTTCCCGGGCAGCGAGGCACAGTGGAACGGCCTGACCGACATGACCGACGCCGGCATCCTCGCGGAGCACATGGTGTGGGCCTCGACGTCACCCGAGGGTGCGGACGAGCCGTTCAACATCGTCAACGGTGACGTCTTCCGGTGGCGCTGGATGTGGCCGCGCCTGGCCGCGCACCTCGGTGTCGACCCCGCGCGCGTCGTGGGCTACGAGGACGCTCCGCGACCGCTCGAGGAGCAGATGGCGCCGTACGAGTCCGAGTGGTCCGGCATCGCCGAGCGCCACGGTCTCGCCGAGGCCGACATCACCCGGCTCGCCTCGTGGTGGCACACCGACGCCGACCTCGGTCGTGCGATGGAGGTCGTCACCGACATGGGGAAGAGCCGCGACGCCGGGTTCACGGCGTTCCGGCGGACCGAGCAGGCCTTCGCGGACCTGTTCGCCCGGTACCGGGCCGACCGCCTCATCCCCTGATCGGTCGAGGGCCGGTCAGAAGGCGTACCGGATCCGGCACGACGGCAGGTGCTCGGCCACGAGTTCGCGGAAGCGCTCGACGAGCTGCCCCTTCATGCCGGACCGGTAGCGCACGTTCACGGCACCGTTCTGGGACACCTTCTGCTCCTGCAGGTCCGGACGCCACAGCAGCTCCTCGGCCTGGGGGTGCCACCCGAGGTTGACCTCGTGCAGGGGCTGGTTGTGGGTCAGGAAGATCACCTCGGCCGCGATCTGCGCCTTGGCGGCCGGGGACAGCACGTCGTCGACCTGCCGGAGCAGCTCGGCCCAGTCCGACTCCCACGTCGGCGTGAGGATGACCGGCGAGAAGTTCAGGTGGACCTCGTAGCCGGCGTCGACGAAGTCGTTGACCGCGGCGATGCGCTCGGCGATCGGGCTCGTACGGATGTCGGTGACCTTCGCGGTCTCGTGCGGCATCAGCGAGAAACGGATCCGGGTCCGACCCATCGGGTCCCAGTCGAGCAGGTCGCGGTTGACGTACTTCGTGGCGAACGAGGCCTTGGCCGTCGGGGTCATCCGGAACAGGTCGCAGAGGTCGCGGACGTTGTCGCTGATCATCGCGTCGACCGAGCAGTCGCTGTTCTCGCCGATGTCGTAGACCCAGGCTTCCGGGTCGCACTGGTTCGGTTCGGTCTTCGGCCCCTGCTTGGCGATGTTCCGCGCCACGTGCTTGGTGATCTGGTCGATGTTCGCGAACACCGTCACGGGGTTGCTGTAGCCCTTGCGCCGCGGCACGTAGCAGTAGGCGCACGCCATCGCGCAGCCGTTCGCGGTGGACGGTGCGATGAAGTCGGCGGAGCGACCGTTCGGCCGGGTCACCAACGACTTCTTCACGCCGAGCACGAGCGCCTCGGTCTTGATCCGCACCCAGCGCTGGACGTTCCGTTCGTCGCCGTGCACCTCGGGGATGTTCCAGTGCGACTCGACCGGGACGATCTCGGCGTCCGGCCAGCGCCCGACGATCTCCTGCCCGCGCTGGAGTTCGAGGGCGGCCGGCTCGGCGTAGATGCGTCGGACGTCGAGCATCGGGCGGACGCGTTCGTGGCTCATCGGCTCCTGTCTACCCGGCACCACCGACGGTGCAGACTCGGACCATGACCGCCGAACCCGACGACCACTTCTTCGTCGTGGACGGCCGACGCTGGCGCCGCACCGACCCCGCCCTGCCCGAGGAACTCGCCGCCGCACTCCGCTCCCACCTCGGGCGCGGGCGCAACGCCGTGAAGACCGCGAAGCGCGCGGGCGACGACGAGGCCCTGGCGGCGGCGAGGCACCGGAACGGCCTGGCCAAGCACGGGCTGGGCGAACGCGGCCCCGAGTGGTGGACCCGCCCCGAGGCCGACCGGATCGCCGATGCCGAGCAGGCCCTCGCCGACCTGGACGCCCTCGACCGCGACTGATCCTTCCCATGACGCCCGCGACGGAAAGCAGAATCGGGCGTACCTGGTCGAAAGTTTCGACCAGGTACGCCCGATTCGACCAGGCCGCGCGCCCGACTAGGCCTCGGTGTGACCCAGGTCAGGCTCGACGAGCAGGCACGCGGTGCGGGACGCGGCGGCGTGCAGCTCGAGCACGACGAGCTCGTTGCGACCGTGGCGGAGCACCGGCCCCGGGATCGCCAGGGTCTGCTGCGGGCCTCGCGACCAGTACCGACCGAGGCAGAACCCGTTGACCCAGGCGACACCCTTCCGGAACCCGTCGAGCGACAGGTACCGGTCGTCCACGGTGTCCAGGTCGAACGAGCCAGCTGCGAACGTCGGCCCGGCGAGCACCTCGCCGCCGGTCGGAGCGACCTCGGACAGCGCGCTCACGGCGTCCGGCGCGATGGGGTCGAGGGCGAGCGGCGACGCCGTCCAGCGGGCCACCGGGACGCCGTTGATCGAGACGCCCCCGATCAGGCCCTTCGGCTCGCCGATGCGGACGCCGTAGTCGACGCGGCCCTGGTCCTCGACGAGGAGCTCGAGCGTGCCGGTCACCGGCGGTAGGGCGATGGCGCGGTCGTGGTGCTCACGTTCGAGGACCCCGACGACGACACCGTCGGCCGACACGATCGCCCGGTCGCGCACCTCGGTGCCGACGGTCAGTACCCCTCCGGCGGTCAGGTCGACCTCGGCGCGGTAGGCGACGAAGCCGCTCGCGGCTCCGAGGGCGTCGAAGGTCGGCGGCTCGTCGTGCGCGGACCACGCCGTGAGCGTGGGCAGCAGGGAACGGAGCGACGCGACGCGGTCCAGACGGACGGCGAGGTCCGTGGCGGGGGTGATCCGGGCCTCCAGGCCGTCGCCGGACGCGTCCACGGGACCGAGGCGACCCGATCCACCCGGCTCCATCGTCGCGGGCAGCGGCGGGACGGGCGCGTAGCGCGCGATCACCGCGCGGAAGGCGTGGAACTTCTCCGTCGGTCGGCCGGCCTCGTCGAGCGGGGCGTCGTAGTCGTACGACGTCGCGATCGGGCGGTAGACGCCCTTGTCGTTCGCACCGTTCGTGAAGCCGAAGTTCGTGCCGCCGTGGAACATGTAGATGTTCACCGAGCCGCCGGCGGCGAGCAGGACGTCGAGGTCCTCCGCGCTGGCGGACGCCGGCGTGGTGTGGTGGTGCTCGCCCCAGCTGTCGAACCAGCCGTCCCAGAACTCCGAGCACATCAGGGGCCCGGTGGGCTGTGCCTGCCGCAGGCGTTCGAGGCGGGCGGCGGACCGTGAGCCGAACGACCCGGTCTTGTGCAGCGAGGGCAGGGAGCCGTCCTCGAGCATCGTGCCCATCGGCTGGTCGACGCTCGTGAAGGGGACGGTCAGCCCGATGTCGCGGTGCATCTGCTCGAGTGCGCGCAGGTACTCGGGGTCGGAGCCGTAGGCGCCGTACTCGTTCTCGACCTGCACCAGGACGATGGGCCCGCCCTGGTCGATCTGCCGCGGGACCAGCACGGGGGCCAGGTGCTGCAGGTACGTCTCGACCGCTGCGAGGAAGCCGGGCTCGTTGCGCCGGACACCCACGGAGCCGTCCGCGAACAACCAGTACGGCAGACCGCCGTTCGTCCACTCGGCACAGATGTAGGGGCCGGGGCGGACGATGGCGTGCATGCCCTCGGCGGCGACGAGGTCGAGGAAGCGGCCGAGGTCCAGGCCACCCGACAGGTCGAACACCCCGGGCGACGGCGCGTGCGCGTTCCAGGCGACGTAGGTCTCGATGGTGTTGAGGCCCATCAGCTTCGCCTTGCGGATCCGGTCGGCCCACAGGTCGGGGTGCACGCGGAAGTAGTGGATCGCGCCGGAGAGGACCCGGTGCGGCTCGCCGTCGAGCAGGAAGTCGGTGTCGCCGATGGCGAAGCGCATGGTGTCATTCTCTCGTTGCCGGCCGGGCCGGGCGTGGAGCCGGGCCGGGCGTGGAGCCGGGCCGGGCGTGGAGCGGGGCCGTGCGGACGTGTCCGCA
>Ga0308159_1003651_pt1 | contig 15163 bp, 13 predicted proteins | sample PhyCR1_FD_201040 | JGI IMG/M metagenome (GOLD analysis project Ga0308159, IMG submission 201040) | Phyllosphere microbial communities from UC Gill Tract Community Farm, Albany, California, United States - DLSLC.R1 | ecosystem: Host-associated > Plants > Phyllosphere > Unclassified | place: USA... | reverse complement strand
GTATCGCAGCGCGCTGCGCGCCTCCACGCTTGGCGGCCAACTGTATTTTCACTCGGCCTATCCCACCCGCGATGTCGATTCGGTATTCTTCGGCCCCGACACCTATCGCTACGAACAGGTGATCGACACCGCGCTGGCGGCTGGTCTGCCGGTGCAGCGCGCGGTCGATATCGGCAGTGGCGCCGGACCGGGAGCGATCAAGGTGGCAGCAGCATGCCCCGAGGCTGAAGTGTGGGCGGCGGATGTGAATCCGAAAGCGCTGGCGCTCACTGCACTCAATGCGCAACTGGCGCGGCTGGACAACGTCCGGGCGGCGCACAGCGATGTACTCAAGGGCGTGGACGGACAGTTCGACCTGATCGTGGCCAATCCGCCGTTCATGGTCGATGATGACCAGCGCACGTATTGCCACGGCGGCGGCGCGCTGGGCGAAGGCCTGTCGCATGCAATCGTGGACAGCGCCATCGCGCGCCTGGCGCCGGGCGGCCGGCTGGTGCTTTATACGTGCGTGGCCATCATCGATGGCGCCGATCCGTTCCGCCAGCAGGCCGGCGCGCGCCTGCTGGCGGCAGGCATCCACTACGAATACCGGGAAATCGACCCCGATGTATTCGGTGGCGAACTCGGTGACGACATCCATCGAGATACCGATCGGATCGCCGCCATTGCGCTGGTGGCCACGCGTCCCACAATTTAGCAATCTGGCAGAAAAACACGCGCTATACAGCCTCGCTGCCGAGATGGCGTTAAGCTGCGTCTTTGCGGCGTGGCGCCACGCGCTGTTGCGCCTCTGGCGCGCGCAGCACCTTGTAGGCGATAAAACGCGGAATGCCGCGGCTCATCGCGTATTCTGCGGCGGGATCGATGCCCATCACGGGCAGCAACTGCTTGGCCTCGTCGATGATGGCGGCGGTGGCGGTAGGTTTGCGGCGGTCTGAGAGTGGCATGGTGAACTCGCGGTTGCATAAAGTTACAATTTACGCCGCTGGCCGGGCGCCGACTGTACGCCTCCTCACCCACGCATCCAGCCAAAACTATTTTTGACGGTGCTGCGCCCGGAATGCACCCGGCAACATCGCTGCCTCGCGCTGGAAGAACTTGGTGAAATTGGTTGGTTCATCGAAACCCACGTGGCCACCCACCACCGCCACCGGCAGCGCGGTGTGGGCCAGCAGGCGCTTGGCCTCGAGCATGATGCGCTCGACGATCATGACCTTGGCGGTGCGGCCGGCGGCGGCCAGCACGGCGCGGTTGAGGGTCTTGTCGGAGCAGCCCAGCGCCGCCGCGTAATCCTGCACCTGGTGCCAGTGGCGAAAACGCTGGTCGAGCAGTTGCTGGAAGCGCCGGTGGCGCTGCCGCTCGACCGCGCGCACCGGATGGTCGGCGTTGGCCGCCTCGCGCTCGCCCCAGGCCATCGCCAGCCGTATCAGCAGCGCGTGCAACTGGTGGCGCAGCAAGGCGTGCAGGTCGCCGCGCTGGGCCGGCAGTTGCGTATCGCGGTGCAGCTGGCCGATGGCCTCGGCTACCAGTTGCTGCATGGCGGCGTCGAGCTGCATGGGCTGACCGCGCCAGGCCAGTTCCGCCCCACCGCTGAGGATATCCGGTGCAGCGCTGGAAGGCAGCAGGAAGTCGGACTGGAACAGCACCAGCCAGCCGTCCCAGGCGCCGTCCACGTCGAATTGCTGGGCCTGGCCCGGCCGGGCCATCAATACCGTGCCCGCTACGCAGGCGACCGGTTCGAAATCGACGGTGTGCGTGCAGCGCCCGGAGGTGAGCAACATCAGCTGGTTGAATTCGATGCGGTGTGCGCGGCGAAAGTGCCCTGCCTTTTGGCGGGGCCACAGCTCCGACACACGGAAGACCTCGATGTCCAGATTATATTGTTCGGGCGGCTGGTAATTCACCCGCTCCATCACCTCCACCGACTTCGGCCCGGCCATCGCATGTCCCATATTGATCATTACTGGTACGGATTCTACCGTGAGTTGCGGCGCCAGTTCGCCTATAGTCGGCAGGAACACATCACCCACTCAAAACAGGACAAATCATGAGCAAGGTTGTTATCGTCTTCCATTCCGGCTACGGCCACACCAAGCGCGTTGCCGAGTATGTCGCCGAGGGCGCGGGCGCCGGCGCCGAGCTGCTGCAAATCAGCGCCGACGGCGAACTGCCCGAAGGCGGCTGGGACCAGCTGGCTGCTGCCGACGCCATCATTTTCGGCACCCCGACCTACATGGGCAGCCCGAGCTGGCAGTTCAAGAAATTCGCCGACGCGACGTCGAAGGTATGGTTTACGCGCGGCTGGCAGGACAAGGTCTTCGGCGGCTTCTCCAACAGCGCCAGCTTCAATGGCGACAAGGCTGTCTCGCTGATCGCCCTGCAAACCCTGGCCTCGCAACACGGCGGCATTTGGGTCAGCCTCGGCATCCCGCCCGCCAACACCAAGGCCGCGCAACGCACCGACTTGAACAACCTGGGCGGCTCGGTCGGCGTGCTGGTGCAATCGCCATCGGATGCGAGCGTCGATGAAATTCCGCAGGGCGACCTCGATACGGCCAAGGCGTATGGCAAGCGCGTGGCGGAGATTGCTGGCCGGTTGGCTTAACGCCAGGTGCGAGACCCCGGCACCGGTTGGATTGGCGCCGGGGCCACAGTTATCGCTGCTCCCTCGTGTGCCACAATCTGAGCACGAAAACCGTCGTTCCCTTGATTTCGTACCTCATCTCGTACTGACCGACAAGGATGCGGCGGACCTCTGCTGGTGCGAATTCATCCAGCTTTTCGCCGATACGCGGATTTGCCGCAAGCCCTGACGGCGTACTCACCAATGACTTGACAACGCGTGCCGCAGCAGGCCTGATTAATCAAACCGCCGCCCCCCTCAACGACCACCGCCGCGACGTATTCCCCACCCTCGGCCCCACTTCGCGGTCCCCTGCCCTGACCGCCTCCTCGAACACCACCCGCTCGATCAGTTCGCGGTCCGCGCCCACGGTTTTCAGGTATTCGATGGCGGCGATGACGCCTACCTGCTGGCGCAGCGCGACGGCCTTGCGCACGTCGTTTTCCAGGCTGTGCTCTGCTGGAGGCAAAACACCGGCCGGCTGGCGGCGGTCGATGGTCGGTTCGGCTACGGTTTCTGTCATGCTGTTCTCCTGATTTAATCAGCCATGCGCACGCAATTGCGTCCGCTGCGCTTGGCGCGGTACAGCGCCTGGTCGGCGCGGAAGTACGCTTGTTCGAAGGTGCTGCCACGCGCGCTCCAGCTCACGCCCACGCTGGCAGTGACCGGGGCCGTGATCGGCGCCGGCCATTCGGTGTTGGCGATGGCCTGGCGCAGCCGTTCGCCCAGGGCCAGGCCCTGCACCTGGTTCAGGCCCGGCCACACCACCGAGAATTCCTCGCCGCCCACGCGGCCGATGAATGCCTGGCCTTCGACCATCTCGGTCAGGCAGGCCACCACGGCCTGGATCACGGTGTCGCCGGCCGGGTGGCCGTAGGTGTCGTTCACCTGCTTGAAGAAGTCGATATCGAGCACGACCAGCACGATGTCGTGCAGCAGCAGGCAGCTGCGCGCGTGTTCGATCACGGCGCCGCGATTCAAGGCGCCGGTCAGCGGATCGTGGGTGGCGCGGTATTCGAGCTGGGTTGCCATTTCCTGCAGGCGGGCGTTGAGCTGGTTCATCTGGCGTTCGGCGCGGTCGCTGCGCTGGACCAGGCGCCGGCTTTCGCGCAGCAGCCGTTCGTAGTGCGCCACCAGCTCGCGCAGCGCGCACTGGTGGTTGTCTTCATGCGCGGCGGCACGGCGGGCCTGTTCCAGCGCGAGCTGCTCGGCCGCGAACAGGTCGGGTTCGGCGTCGGCCACTGCGCCGAAGATCGGCACCGGCGCTGTCATATCGGCCGGTCGGTAAAATGCAGCGCGGCGAAATCGTCGCGCAGTTCTTCGCCGAATTCCATGATGGTGTCATCCTCTTCGTCGCGGTACCAGTTGAGCAGCACTTCATTGCCGGCCAGGGCGGCGTGGTTCAGCGCTTCAAACAGCGCGAACAGCATCTTGGTCGACGAGCTGTTGAAGTACGCCAGCGAGACGTGGACCGTGATGGTCTGTTCACGGCAGTCTTCCAGGTAGCGGCGCAGGCGCTCGATCACCGGGCCATAAAAGGCGGCGGCGTTTTCCGGGTACGACTCGCCCTTGAGCGAAAGCGTGTGCTCGGGGAAGCGGAAGTCCACTTCGGGCGAGGTGGGAGTTGCTGCTATAAATAAGGCGTCCATGGCGGTCAGATGATGGCTTTGATGCAGAAAATGGTGGTGTCCGGCTCGTTCGGCGACGGCCCAAACTCGAATTCCAGCGGCTCGCTCGCTTCGCGTGCCATGGTCAGAAACCCCAGGCCGGCGCCCTTGCTGTCGGCCGGTACTTCGGCGCGCAGCGCCTGCTTGTAGGCGGCCTTGATTTCGTCGACGGTCATGGTGCGCAGCCCTTCCAGGCGGCTGCGCAGGCCCGGTACGCGGTCGGTGGACACCGGGTTGGCGCACAGCAGGAAGAAATGCTCGCCACTGGTGCCGATGCAGAACGAGCCGCGCCGCATCTGCGCGTCGCGCTGGTCGGCCGGCGTGAGCGCCTCGGACGAATAGTGCATGATGTTTTGCGACATCTCGACAAACGCCGAGAAGATGCGGCGCCGCGTGGGACCTGCCGCACCGGCGCTGTCCATGCGCGCGCGGATGGTTTCGGAGATGGCCACCACCACCGGCTGCGAAAAATAGCCGGCATAAAAGAAGATGACCTGGCGCTTCTGCGCCACTTGCCATAGTTCGTCGAATTCCTCGTACAACACGGTGCTACTCCTTAGGGACGGCAACAAAAGAAAGTGAGATCATCGCGGCGCGGCTGTGGCCCTTGCCACGCCGCCAGCGCCTCGAGCACAACGCCGGACAGCGCCGGGGCGCTGGCGTCGGCGGTTTCGGACAGCAGTTCGCGCACGCGGCGCTTGCCGAAGGCGATCGATTTCGGCCCGCCGATCTGGTCGATCAGGCCGTCGGTGGTGACAAGCAGCAGCGTACCCGGCGTCAGCTCCACCACGTGGGTCGGCCACTGCTGGGCGGGATCGGTATCGACGTAGCCGAGGCCGGCGCGCTCGCCTTCGACCACCAGCAACGATTCGCCCGGGGCCAGCAGGTGCAGTGCGATGCGGGCGCCGGCGAAATACAGGCGCCGGGTACGCGGTTCGAACCACAGGAAGGCGGCATCGAGGCCGTCGTCCGATTCGGCGACGGCGCGCTGCTCGGTGGTCTGGCCCAGCAATGCCTTGACGCCGCCGCTGACCTCCTGCAGCAGCCGGCCCGGCGTGCGCGGTCCCACGCGCAGCAGGGCGCCGCTGAGCACCTGCGAGGCGATCAGCGTCATGAAGGCGCCCGGCACGCCGTGGCCGGTGCAATCGCCCAGCGCCACGAACCAGCCGTCGTCGTGCTGCTCGACCAGGTAAAAATCGCCGCCAACCAGGTCGCGCGGCTGCCATTCGAGGTGAGCGTCGGCGAGTTTGGCCAGCGCGTCGCGCGACGGTTTCAGGACCGCGCGCTGGATCACGCTGGCGTACTCGATGCTGTGCATGATCTGGCGGTTGCGCTCGGCCTGCATATTGGCCACCACGTTCATCAGTTGCAGGCCGAAGCCCACGCCAGCCAGTTCGCCTTCGCGGGTGATGATGAAGCCGTCGGCCAACGCTTTTTCGCCGGAAGCGACGGCGCGGAAGGTCAGGTCTTCGATGCTGACATCGCATTCGACGATCAGCGGTTCCTTGTCCATGAAGGCGATGCAGCTCTTCTTGCCGTACAGTTCCTGGTAGAACGGCTTGGACATTTGCGACATGAAGATGTTGCGGCTGATCAGGCCGATCGGGCGGCCGCCGTCCAGCACGGGCAAACTCATCAGGTCGCGGCGCTCGGTGAACAGTGCGTGCACATCGGCGTTGCACGCTTCCGCCGCAATCGCTACCGACTCGCGGCACAGATCGGCCGCAGTCGACTGGCGGTAACGCGGCAAATGCTGGCGGGAGGCGTCGAATTCCACAGTTCACCCAATCAAATAAAAATGCATACTAGCAATTCAATATGACCTCGATATGACATTACCGTGAACACTAGCTCACTAATGAAAGCTTCACACGGTTGTCGAGTTCAGCCAGCGAGGCCGCCATGGCCGCTGCCGATACGGGCCGTCCCAGCAGATAGCCCTGGGCCTGGTGGCAACCGAGCTCGCGCAGCAAGGCCATCTGGGCCGGCGTTTCCACGCCTTCGGCGACGACCGTCATGCCCAGCGCGCGCGCCATCGAGACGATGGCCTGGAAGAACACCCGGCCTTCGTGCGAACGGTTGAGTTCGCGCGTAAACGCTTTATCTACCTTGAGGCCGTCGAGCCGCAGCCGCTGCAATTGCGACAGCGACGAGTAGCCGGTGCCGAAGTCATCGACTAACACGCGCACGCCCAGCGCCCGGATCGCGGTCAGCTCGGCCTGCACATCGACCTGGTCGGCCACCATCGCCGATTCGGTGATTTCCACTTCCAGCAGGTCGGCGTCGAGTTCGTGCTGCGCCAGGTGGCGCGCCAGCTGGGCGGCCACGCTGCCGTAACTGAACTGGCGCGGCGATACATTGATCGATACCGGCACCAGCGGCAGCCCCTGGTCGCGCCAGGCAGCCAGTTGCGCGCAGGCCTGGCGCATCACCAGCTCGCCCAGGCGGTTGATCAAGCCGCTCGCTTCGGCCACCGGAATGAATTGCACCGGCGGCACCATGCCCAGCGTGGGATGCTGCCAGCGCAGCAGCGCTTCCATGCTCACCGGCTGGCCGCTGACCACGTCGACGCGGGCCTGGTAGTGCAGGCTCAGCTGGCCGGTGTCGATGGCCTTGGCCAGGCTGTGTTTCAGGTGGGCGCGGGCGCTGAGCAGCACGTACTGCGATGCGTCGAAGAAGCGGTAATGGCCTTTTTGCTCGCTCTTGGCGGAAAACAGGGCAATATCGGCATGGCGCAGCAGGGCTTCGTGGTCGGCGCTTTCGCCGCAATAGCGCGGATAGCAGCTGATGCCGATCGACGCCTCGATGCGGTGCGCTTCCACGCCCAGCGATACCGGCTCGGCCAGCACGGCCAGCACCCTTTCGGCCAGCAAGGCCAGCTCGGCGAGGTCGTTGCCTTCGCCCGCCGGATCCACCAGCAGCAGGAATTCGTCGCCGCCCATGCGCACCACGCGGTCGCCGGTGCGCATCAGGGCCGCCAGGCGCTGCGCCGCCACTTGCAGCAACTGGTCGCCCACGCCGTGGCCCAGGGTGTCGTTGACATGCTTGAAGTCGTCCAGGTCCACCAGCAGCACGGCCAGCGCGCCGTAACGCTCAAGGGTGGCCGCCAGGCGGCGCGGCAGCTCGCGCACCAGCCATTGCCGGTTGGGCAAGCCGGTGAGCGGATCGTGCAGCGCCAGGTGTTCGATGTCGCGTTCGTGCAGCTTGCGCTCGCTCACGTCCTGCAAGGTGATGGCCAGGCAGTCGCCCACGCGCACGATGCTGCGCCGGCCCCAGCAGATATTCAGGCGGCCATCGCCGGCCATCTGCCGCTCGTCTTCGTAGTTGCCGTCCTGTAGCGCCTTCAGATAGACCGGCAGCAGCGTCGTGCCGAACACGCCCTGGTCGAGGGCGGAGATGCGGCGGCCGATCAATTGGTCGCGTTCGAGTCCATAGAAATAGGCGCCGCGCGCGTTGCAGTCGATGATGTCGAAATCGATGACCGCGCCGGCGCCGTCGCGCACGGCGGCGGCCAGGTAAAAGCCGTCGCTGCCGTGCTCGGTGGCCATGCGGTAGGCCTGGTGCGCGGCCTTGCGGCGCACGCGTTGTCGCTGGATGCCGCGGCTGTAGTGCGTGGCCAGCGCTCCCAGCAGCAGGGTCAGCAAGCCGAGCCAGAAGGCACGGTTACGGCGCCGGGTCCAGTCGGTGGCGGCAGGCGCCAGCGCTTCGAGCGAAGTCATCCCGGCCACCGCCAGCACCGGGTAGGCGCTGGAATGGCGCCAGCTCACCAGCCGTTCGGCGTGATCGTGAAAGGCGGCACCCGGCATCAGGCGGGTGCCAACTCCGCTCCCCAGCTCGGGCGCCGTGGCAAACAGCGACGCGCCGGGCGCCAGCGTCACCGTATTGCCATGTTCTTCCATGCGCAAGGTGCTGGCGTCGCCCAGCACGGCAACCACGCCATTGCCTCCCAGCAGGCGCTGGTTGTAGAACGAGGTCAGGTAACGGGCGTCGAGCGTGAGCGCCAGCACGCCGGCAAAGCCGTCGTCGCGGGCGTCCAGGCGGCGCGTGAACTGGACGAATTCCTGGTTGGCCTGCAATGCTCCGTCCGGCACGATGATGCGCAGCGCCGATGAGTTATTGGTCTGATGAAACGGGAATGAGGCTGGCGAGCGGTCCCGGATACCATGGCTGCGTCCGGCGTGGCGACGCCCGGCACGGCTGAGCAGGCGGCCGTTGGCGTCGTAGATGGCGATCTCGGCAAACGCGGGATCGGTAAACATGCCGTCGCGGTACAAGGCATCGAGCCGCAGGGTGCCGCCGCTCTGCTCCCAGCCATGCTTGAGCTGCATGGTGACCTGGTCCATCTGGGCGATGCTGCGGGTCAGGTAGTGCTCGAACGCATCGACGTGCGCGGCCAGCTCGCGCCGCGCCGTCTGCTCGACGTCGCGGTGGGTGCGTTCGGCGCTGACCACGGCGTGATTCCAGCAGGCGGCCGCTGCCAGCAAGGCCAGCAGCAGCCAGGCCCAGGGCCAATATCGGGAGGCGAACGAGCGCAACATAACATCCAGGGGAACAAAAGTTTCCTGATGTTATCGCGGCAGTATGTCAGCCGCGTGACATTGTGTGATTTTGCGACGGTTAACCCGCCGCAGCCGCCAACCGGACTGAAATCGCCTTGGCGGCCGGCACCATGCTCTCCAGTGCATGATGTTCGAGCGGCAGCAGCGGATTGCATTCCGGGTAATAGCCGGCAATGCAGCCTGGCGGCACGTCATAGCCGACCAGCTTCAAACCCGGCACGGCGCGGACCACGCCGTCATCGGTCACGCCGTGCACGTCCACCATATCTCCTTCCGCCAGGCCCAGGCGGGCGATGTCTGCCAGGTTGACCAGCAAGACCTTGCGGCCACCATAGATGCCGCGGAAGCGGTCGTCCTCGTTGTACACGGTGGTGTTGAACTGGCTGTCGCTGCGAATGGTAAACAGGCGCAGCACGTCGCTGTCAATTGGCCGTTGGTCCGGGTCTTCCTCCAGCGTGGCCGGGGCAATGAAATTGGCGCGGCCGTTCGGAGTTTTCCACTCGCGGTGCGCAGCCGGCACCGGACGCCGGAAGCCGCCCGGCTGCCACATGCGCGCATTGAAGTCCTTGAAAATGTCGGGAAACGTGACGGCGATGGCGTCGCGGATGCGGCTGTAATCGGCCACCCAGTCGGCCCACGGCACCAGCGCGGCGCGTTCGGGCGGCAGAATCGCTTGCGCCAGTCCGGCCACGATGGCCGGTTCCGACCACAGCGTGTCGGCGGCCGGTTCGGCGCGGCCGCGCGAGCCGTGCATGTAACCGGTGCTGTCTTCCACCGCCACCGACTGCTCACCGCCCGCCTGCCGGTCGATCTCGATCCGGCCCAGGCAGGGCAGCAGGTAATTGACGGCGCCCGGTACCACGTGGCTGCGATTGAGCTTGGTGGCGATCTGCACGTTCAGGCGCAGTTGCGACCAGGCCGCTTCCAGGCGGTCGGTATCGGGCGCGGCGCGCAGGAAGTTGCCGCCCAGGCCGATGAAGGCCTTGACAGTACCATCCATCATGCCGCGGCAGGCGGTAACGGTATTCAAGCCCTCGTCACGCGGCGGCGCGAAGCCGTACTGTTTTTCCAGCTGATCGAGCGGCGCCAGCTTCGGCTTCTCGGTGATGCCCACCGTGCGCTGGCCCTGCACGTTGGAGTGGCCGCGCACCGGGCAGATGCCGGCGCCCGGTTTGCCGATATTGCCGCGCAAGAGCAGCAGGTTGGACACCATCTCGACGTTCTGCACACCGTGCCGGTGCTGGGTGAGGCCCATGCCATAGACCGCGATCACGCGCTTGGCAGCGGCATACGTGGCTGCCGCTTCTTCCAGCGCCGCGCGCGCCAGGCCAGACTCGCTCTCGATGGCGGCCCACGACGTGGCGCGTACCGTGGCAGCGAAATCGTCGAGGCCGGCCGTGTGCTCGGCAATGAACGCGGCATCGAGCACGCGCGCGCCGCCGGTTGCCTGCGCCGCGTCGTCGCGCTCGATCAGCACCTTGCACAGGCCCATGAGGGCAGCGCTGTCGCCGCCAGCTTTCACTTGCAGGTACTGGGTGCTGATCTGCGTTTCGGCGGTGCTCAGCATCTCGGCCGGCGATTGCGGATTGGCGAACGACAGCAGGCCGGTCTCGCGCAAGGGATTGAAGGTAATCACGGGCACGCCCTGTTTGCGGGCGGCCTGCAACTGGTGCAGCATGCGCGGGCTGTTGGTGCCCACGTTCTGGCCGAAGAACAGGATGCAGTCGGTCTGTTCGAAATCGTCGAGATTCACCGTGCCGATCGGTACACCGATGGTCTTCGGTAGCGCCACCGACGTGCTTTCGTGGCACATGTTCGAGCTGTCCGGCAGGTTGTTGTTGCCGTACAGGCGCGCGGCCAGCTGGTACATGTACGAGGTTTCGAGCGAAGCGCGGCCGGACGCGTAAAACACTGCGCTCTTGGGATCGAGCGCCTGTAACTCGCGGCCGATTTCGTCGAACGCCGATTCCCACGCCACTTCCACGTAGCGGTCGCTGGCCGGGTCCCAGCGCAGCGGCACGGTCAGGCGGCCCACGGCTTCGAGCTGGTGGTCGGACCACGTGCGCAGTTCGGTGAGCGTATGCTGGTGAAAGAAATCGGCGGCGATGCTTTTGCTGGTGATTTCCCAGGCCGTGGCCTTGGCGCCGCTTTCGCAAAATTCAAACGGGTGCGGGTTGGCCGGCTTGGCCCAGGCGCAACCCACGCAGGCATACCCCTCGGTCTTGTTCTGCTGCAGCATGATGTTGCCGCCCTTGAGCAGCACACCTTCTTCAACCAATATGGTGCCGACTTCCTTGACGGAGCCCCAGCCGCCGGCGGGATGGGGATAGGGTTCGGCGTGCGTTACTTTGGTCATCGGGGTTCCTGGCATGGTGGTCGGCTTGGGTTGGCTTCCAGTGTGCTGTACCGCCCTTCCCGCTTCCGTGCGCGTGCGCACCGACCGGGAAATGCGCTGGCGGCGACCATGCGCTTATTGCCACCAATTGTTAAATCCATGACTACCACTACCATCGATCAGGATGACCCCGTCGCCCGCAACCGCCGCCAGATCGCCCTGCGTGTCAAGCAGGGTGGCCTGTCTGCCTGGCTGTACGCGGTCGCGCAGATGGCCAAGTCAGCGGCCATGGCCTGGCTCGACCGCCGCGCCGCCAGCAAGGGCGCGGCGCTGACTTTGTACGTGCTGTTTTCGCTGGCGCCGATGCTGATGCTGGTGGTGGCGCTGGCCAGCCTGTTTTTTGACGAAGACGTGGTGCGCACCGCGCTGCTGACGGAACTGGGCGGCCTGACCGGCTCCCAGGGCAGCGAAGCACTGAAGGTGATCATTGCCGGCGCGCGCCAGGCCGATGGCAGCCTGGCGGCCAGCATCATCTCCGGCGTGATCGTGCTGGTCACGGCCACCAGCGCGTTTGCGGAACTCAAGGAAAGCCTGGACGAACTGTGGCAGATTCCGCCGTCGCAAGGCTCGGGCGTGTGGCTGTTCATCCGAGAACGCTTCCTGTCGTTCGGCCTGTTGATGGTGCTGGCGCTGATGCTGATGATGTCGCTGTCGATCAATGCCGGGCTGGCGGCGTTCCAGAGCAGCTGGGCCGATCCCACCGATCCGGGCAAGATCTTGCAGTACGCGTTTTCGGCGCTGTCGATGATCATCATCACCGTGGTGTTCGCGTTCGTATACAAGTACCTGCCCGCCACCCGCATCGCCTGGGGCGACGTGATCGTGGGCGCCATCCTGACGGCGCTGCTGTTTTTGATCGGTAAAGTGCTGATCGGGCTGTACCTCGGCCACGGCGACTTCAGCAGCTCGTACGGCGCGGCCGGCTCCATCGTCGCGCTGATCACGTGGATTTATTATTCGGCGCAGATCTTCTTTTTCGGCGCCCTGTTCACCCACGAATACGCGACCACGCTGGGCAGCCGCCGCATTGACGGCGGGCCGGGCAAGGATGGCGGTTCGGGCGTGCGTTAAACATGACCGTACTGGGCGGCCGAGATAAAAAACTGCTAACATCGCCCTTTGTCTGTAGATCCCGTTTATGCGCCTGGCTCTTTCGCTGCTGCTCTCCTGCCTGCCACTGTCCACCCACGCCACCGACTGGCAGGCATTCCACTGGCAAATGGGCAGCTTGCAAGGTGGGCCGGTGGAGCGGCTGGGCGTGGTGCTGCCGGTCACCATCGACGGCATCGATTGCTACGCCCAGCTCGACACCGGCGCCAATGGCGGCGTGATCTGGCACGCGCAGCCGGGCGCCCCCGAGGCGCCTGCCGCTGCCGAAGCACGCAAGGTGCTGGTGGAAATCGCGGGGGCGCGCGCATACGCCAGTGCCGAACCGGCCATCCTGGCGCGGCTGACCACCGCGCTTTGCAAGCAGACCGTGATCGCCAGCCTGGGCAACGCCTTTTTCGAGCAGGGCACGCTCACGCTCGACCTGGGCGGCGCCCGCCTGTCCTACGCGCCGCAACCGCTGCTGGCGAACGACGCCAGCGCCCAGCCGCTGTTCTACGCGCGCTGGACCGGCACCGGCGGCCATCCGCTGGTCGAGGTCACGCAGCATGGCCGCGCACCCGGCTACGCCCTGCTCGACACCGGCGCCACCCGCTTCGGCCTCACCGCCACCAGGGCCGAGGAATGGGCCGCGCTTACCGGCAACGCACCGCTGCAAGCCAGCGACAAGGTACGCAAATACTCGGTCAGGAGCTGGGGCCGCGAGGTCGATTGCTACGAGACCGGGGCCGCTGGCGACTTTAGCGTGGGGGCCGTTGCAGTGGGCGCGGTGACGGCTGCGTATTGCGTGAACCAGGGGTTTGACGCGCCCGTGCGGCTGATCGGCGTGCTCGGGTTGAAGCCGCTGGGAGACCGGGTGGTTACCATCGACTACCCGAGCCGACGGTGGAAACTGGCACAATCTTCAACCGTCGCACCGTGATCCATTTTCCTAACGACGGATGCATCGCCCGCGCGGCAGCAACGTCGCCGAACCAGTGACAGAGGAATCCTTATGAAGCTCGCTGCTGCACAAATCGCGTCGATGGCTGGCGATATCGATAAAAATATCGTCAAGCATGTGCAATCGGTGGAACGCGCCGCCGACCACGGCGCCGATGGCATCTATTTTCCGGAACTTTCGCTGACCGGATATGAGCCCGGGCTGGCCGAAACGCTGGCGCTGCGGGCGTCCGACCGGCGCCTCGATGCATTTCAGCGCCTGAGCGATCACCTCGGCATGCTGATTGCCGTCGGTGCGCCCATGCGCGCCAACGACGGCATCGAGATCGGCATGATCGCCTTTCAACCGGGCGTGGTGCGCCGCGTCTATGCCAAGCAGCTGTTGCATGCCGATGAACTGCCATTTTTCATCCCGGGCGCGCGGCAGCAGCTATTCTCTTTCGGGGACCAGGTATTGGCGCCAGCCATCTGCTACGAATCGTTGCGACCGAACCATGCGCAGCAGGCGGCAGACGCGGGCGCGCGCATCTATTTCGCCAGCGTGGCCAAGTCAGCACGCGGCGTGGCTGCCGCATATGCCCATTATCCGGCTATCGCCAGGCAGCACGCGATGACGGTATTCATGGCCAATTGCACAGGCCCGGCCGATAACTTCGTGGGCGCCGGACAATCGGGTATCTGGAATACCGCCGGTGAACTGGTCGTGAGCGCAGAGGCAACCGGCGAGGCCCTGCTGATTTATGATCTTATAACTGGCGCAGGTGACCTGGTGGCGTTATAGCCTGCCGTGCGTTACGATGGCGGCCCCCTCCCCGTTTCCATTTCTTACCGCAATGTGGATGGACAAGGACTTCGATTCCGGCTTTGGCATCGTTGCCGGAAACCGTGTGCAACCAGCCCCGTGCGCACTGTCATCCTGCGCGCCGAGGGTGTTACGCCGTACGTCATGGCCGATCCCAAGCCATAACCCCCGCCCAACCGACTGCCGGCACCAGCGGTGACTGCTGTCAGCGATTGCTGTCGCGGCGCAGCGCCGCAAACCGCAGCAGGTCGTCGGCTGCCACCGGCCGCGAGATGTGGTAGCCCTGCAGGTAGTGGCAACCCATCGCATCGAGCGCGTCGGCCTGGCCGGCGGTTTCCACGCCCTCGGCCACCAGTTGCAGTCCCAGGCTCTGCCCCATGGCGACGATGGTTGCCACCAGCGCGTGGCTGCGCGGGCTGTCCACCATGCCGGTAACAAAACCGCGGTCGATCTTGAGGGTGTTGATTTCGAACTGGGTCAGATAGCTGAGCGAAGAATAACCGGTGCCGAAGTCGTCGAGCGAAATGCTCACGCCCAGCTCGCGCAGCCGCCCCAGCGCCGCGCGTACCTGCTCGCCGTTACCGATCAGTACCCGCTCGGTCAGCTCCAGTTCCAGCCGCTGCGGCGCCAGGCCGTGTGCGGCCAGCGCCTGCTCCACCAGCAAGAGGAACGCCGGATCGAGCAACTGCCGGGCCGAAACATTGATGCTGACCGCCAGGTGCGGCAACTGGTCGCGCCAGGCGCCCAGCTGGCGGCACGCTTCGGCCAGCACCCAGGCGCCGAGGTCGATGATCAGGCCGCTGTCCTCGGCCACCGGGATGAAGCGGTCTGGCCCCACGTGGCCCAGGGTGGCGCTCTGCCAGCGCAGCAGTGCTTCCACCTTGTCCATGCGGCCGGTGCGGGCATCGATGATCGGTTGATAGACCAGCCGCAGCTCGCTGGCGGCAATCGCCCCGCGCAGCGCGCCGTCGATCACCAGCGCTTCGCGTGCGTAGGCGCTCATGCCGGCGTCGAAGAAGCGCAACGTCCCCCGGCCCGACTTCTTGACGTCATGCATGGCGATGTCAG
>Ga0308159_1003650_pt1 | contig 15170 bp, 11 predicted proteins | sample PhyCR1_FD_201040 | JGI IMG/M metagenome (GOLD analysis project Ga0308159, IMG submission 201040) | Phyllosphere microbial communities from UC Gill Tract Community Farm, Albany, California, United States - DLSLC.R1 | ecosystem: Host-associated > Plants > Phyllosphere > Unclassified | place: USA... | reverse complement strand
TTCGCCCTCCTTGCGACAGGCGGCGGCGCGAGTGCGTGAGGCTCAGAGTGTGGCCGGTGAAGCCAATGCCGCCAACGGCCCGTATCTTGATCTCAATGCGTCGAGTAATCGGCAGAAGCTTTCCCAGAATACCTACCAGCCGTTTCTCGGCGGTTATCCTGCGAATCCGCTTTATGAAACTACCAACAATCTTGGCCTGAACCTCAGCTACGAGTTTGACTGGTGGGGTAAATACCGTAATCAGGTGAATGCGGCCAATGCGCAGGTCGATTCCGCGCGCGCCGAACAGGCTCAGGCGGCGCTGTCGCTTTCCAGTTCGGTGGTCGCAACCTATTACCAGTTGCAGTCCAGTTATGCCGTGCAGAAAGTGTTGCAGCAGGAAGTCGACAACAACCAGCGTTTGGCCGATTTGCGCAAGGCGCAGTATCAGGCGGGTGTGTACGGGGTGGATATTCCGCAGCAAACCCAGGCGCAGGCAGACAGCGCCAAGCAGCAGATAATCGAATTGCAAGCGCAGATTGAACAGCAGAAACATCAGCTTGCCGCGTTGGCGGGTCAGGGTCCCGATGCCATGAACGGCCTGCATCCGGTCGCGTTGCCCGGCGACGACCTGTTGGCGCCCAAAGGCGCACTGACGCTAGATTTACTGGGTAAACGTCCGGATATCGTGGCGCAGCGTGAACTGGTCGAATCCTATTCCCAGCGCATTGCCGCCGCGAAAAAAGAGTTCTACCCGAGTCTGTCGATCAGCGCGTTTGCGGGTCTGAGCACCATCAATTACGGCAATACCAGCCCGAATCTGCTCGAAGCGGCCAGTCAGGCCTGGAACATTGCCCCCGCCATCTCATTGCCTATTTTCCACGCGGGCGCGTTGCGCAGCAAGCTGGGGGAAGAGTCGGCGCTGTATGATCAGTCCGTCGAATCCTACAACCAGACGCTGCTCAATGCGATTCAACAAACGGCCGATGCCATTACGCTCCAGAAAAGCTCTGCACAACAGTTGCAGCAGTCTCAATCTGCCGAAAAATCCTTGCAGGAAGTCTATCGCGTCGCCAATGCGCGCTACTCCGCAGGCACTATCGGACGTGATCAGTTGCTCACAAGCCAGGCGGCGCTGTTACAGCAGCAGCAGGCGGCACTGACAGCAGCCAGCAATGTTCTGCAGGCAAAAATCGGTTTGATTCGGGCGTTGGGCGGCGGTTATCAAGCCCCGACGGCGAACGGCAAAGCATAATAACAAGACTCAGCGTGGAGAAAATCATGAGCGCAAACGCGGAAGTACAACAACCTACCCCGCCACCGGCCAGCAGCAAAAAACGCTCGCGGAAAGTGGCGTTGCTGGTTCTGACCGGCATTTTTATCATTATTGGCATTGCCTATCTGATCTACTGGTTTCTGGTGCTGCGTCACTTCCAGGAAACCGATGACGCCTATGTGGCGGGCAATCAGGTGCAGGTAATGGCGCAGGTGTCGGGCAGCGTGACCGCCGTCAATTTCGACAGCACGGATTTCGTCAAGAAAGGCGATACGCTGGTGGTTCTCGATCCTACCGATGCCGAGCAGGCGTTCGAGCGCGCCAAAACGGCGCTGGCGAACAGCGTGCGTCAAACCCATCAGATGGTAATTAACAGCAAACAGTATCAGGCCAACGTGGCGCTGCGTCAGACCCAGCTGAATCAGGTGCAGGCCGACCTCAAACGCCGCGTGATCCTCGGCAAGGTCGATGCCATCGGACGTGAAGATCTGCAACACGCGCATGATGCGGTCGACAGCGCCAAGGCCCAGCTCGACGTCGCCGTACAGCAGCTCAACGCCAATCAGGCCATGGTGCTGAATACGCCGGTAGCCCTGCAGCCGCAGGTGCTTCAGGCCGCCGCACAGGTTCGTGATGCCTGGCTTTCGCTGCAACGGACGAAAATCGTCAGCCCTATCGATGGCTATGTATCGCGCCGCAGCGTGCAGGTCGGTCAGCAGATAAACCCGGCCGTGGCGCTGATGGCCGTCGTTCCGGCAGATCGCATCTGGGTCGATGCCAACTTCAAGGAGACGCAGCTCGCCAACATGCGTATCGGCCAACCGGCGACCGTGGTCAGTGATATCTACGGCGATGACATTGTCTATCACGGCAAAGTGGTCGGCATGGACATGGGCACCGGCGGCGCCTTCTCGCTGCTGCCTGCGCAGAATGCCACGGGTAACTGGATCAAGGTCGTGCAGCGCCTGCCGGTGCGTATCGAGCTGGACAGCAACGAAGTGAAACAGCATCCGCTGCGTATCGGCCTGTCCACGCTTGTCAAAGTCGATACCCAGAACCTCGACGGCCTGATTCTGGCCGACAAGGTGCGTTCCGAGCCGCTGTACCAGTCGTCGGCCCTCACGCTGAATCTGGCGCCGGTCGATGCCATCATCAATGACGTGATTCACGCCAATGCGGGCTAAGTGCTTCGGAGGTCATCGTGGCTGATAGAAAACCGCTGACGGGAGCGCCCCTCGCCTGGATGACGGTGGCGCTGGCAATGGCGACCTTTATGCAGGTGCTGGACTCGACCATCGCCAACGTCGCCATTCCGACCATCGCCGGTAATCTGGGTGCCTCGAACTCGCAGGGCACCTGGGTCATTACCTCGTTCGGGGTTGCCAACGCCATCTCGATTCCGATAACCGGCTGGCTTGCAAAACGCATCGGCGAAGTGCGGCTTTTCCTGTGGGCGACGGGGCTGTTTGCCCTCGCCTCGTGGCTGTGCGGCGTCTCCAACAGTCTGGAAATGCTTATCTTCTTCCGCGTGATTCAGGGTCTGGTGGCCGGTCCGCTGATTCCGCTGTCGCAGAGTCTGCTGTTGAACAACTACCCGCCCGCCAAGCGAAGTACCGCGCTGGCGCTGTGGTCGATGACCGTGATCGTCGCACCCATCTGCGGGCCTATCCTCGGCGGCTACATCAGCGACAACTATCACTGGGGCTGGATCTTCTTCATCAACATTCCGATCGGGATTGCGGTCGTGCTGCTGACGTTGAAAACGCTGAAAGGACGGGAAACCGAGACGCAAATCCGGCCCATCGACACGGTGGGACTGGTGCTGCTGGTGCTCGGCATCGGCTGTTTGCAGGTGATGCTCGACCGCGGAAAAGAGCTGGACTGGTTCAACTCGCCGGAAATCATCATTCTGACCATTATCGCGGTGGTGGCGCTGGCGTTCCTGATTGTCTGGGAACTGACGGATGACAATCCCATTGTCGATCTCTCGCTGTTTAAATCGCGAAACTTCACCATCGGTACGTTGTGCATCAGTCTTGCGTACATGCTCTACTTCGGCTCGATAGTGCTCCTGCCGCAGCTGTTGCAGGAGGTATTCGGCTATACCGCCACCTGGGCGGGTCTGGCTTCGGCACCGGTCGGGATCCTGCCGGTATTGATGTCGCCGATTATCGGCCGCTTTGCGCATCGTCTGGACATGCGCTGGCTGGTGACATTCAGCTTCATTATGTATGCCGTGTGCTTCTATTGGCGCGCCTATACATTTGAGCCGGGAATGAACTTTGGTGCCTCCGCGTGGCCGCAGTTTGTGCAGGGTTTTGCGGTTGGCTGCTTCTTTATGCCGCTTATCACCATCATCCTCTCGGGGCTTCCGCCTTCAAGGATGGCGGCGGCGTCCAGCCTGTCGAACTTTACCCGAACGCTGGCAGGCTCGATTGGCACCTCGATTACCACCACCATGTGGAGTAACCGTGAATCGCTGCATCATGCGCATCTGAGCGAAAGCATTACACCGTTCAATCCTGCCACGCAGCAGACTTATTCCCAGCTGGAGGGCATGGGAATGAGCCACCAGCAGGCCTCGGGCTGGATAGCGCGGGAAATTACCAATCAGGGGCTTATCCTTTCCGCCAACGAAGTGTTCTGGGCGGCGGGCGGCGTGTTTATCCTGCTGCTGGTGCTGGTATGGTTTGCCCGTGCACCGTTCACGGCGGGCGGCGACGGCGGTGGCGCGCACTAGGCCTATCGTGTGGTCATCCATAAAAACAGAACGGACGCATCGGCGTCCGTTTTTTATTGCCGTCAGTGAATCGAAATCACCACTTTTCCGACGTGTCGCCCCTCATCCATATAGCGCCAGGCTTCAATCGCCTGCTCGAACGGAAAGACCTTGTCCACCACCGGTTGCAAACGACTTAACGCCAGCGCGCGATTCATGGCGATAAAATCCGCTCGACTGCCGACGCTGAAGGGCCTGACGGTCGCGCCACTTTTGAACAGGGTCATGAAATCAATCGCCAAACTGCCCTGCGCCACAAAGCCGAGCATCGCAATCTCGCCGCCCGGAGCGCAGGACAACATCGACTGGGTCAGGGTGCCCGGCCCGCCGACTTCCACTACGCGCGCCACGCCCTCGCCCGCCGTCAGCTCCCGAACCTGTTCAGACCACGTCGGATACTGGCGATAGTTCAGGGTTTCATCGGCGCCGAGTTGCTTCAGTCGCTGGGCCTTGTCGTCTGTCGAGGTCAAGGCAATCACCCGTGCGCCGAGCATTTTGGCAAACTGCACGGCAAACAGGGCCACGCCGCCGGTTCCCTGCGTCAAGACGGTTTCACCCGGCTGCACCGGCCGCGATTGCTGCAAACTGTTCCACGCCGTGACGGCCGCACAGGGCAAGGTGGCCGCCTGTTCCCACGAGAGATAATCGGGGATAGCCACCAGCGTTTCTTCATCCACGACTTTATAGTGCGTCAGCCAGCCGTCGGCCTGCGTGCCGTAAGCTCCTCTGCCCGCCGCGGTTGTCAGGGGGCCTGCTGCCCAATAGGGGAAAAAGCTGCCCGCAACGCGATCGCCGAGATTGAACAGGCTGACAGCCTCGCCCTTTTCCACCACTTCGCCGACCCCGTCTGACAGGGGAATCAGCCCCGGTCTGGGAGAGAGGGTGCCGGTTCCGTGCAAAATCGCCAGATCCCGATAGTTAAGGCTACAGGCGCGAACCTTGATCATCACCTGATTACGGCCCACTCTCGACGGCGACTCTTCCCTCAGGGTTAAACCGTCCAGTGAACCAAAACGTTCCAGTCGATAGCTAAACATCACGATGTCCTTTCAATGCGTTTAAGTGCGAGCCTTACCTTACTGCCGTGCATCTGGACGTTGAATGACCAAAAGTGTATTTTTACCAACCGTTCGTCCGAATTTTGAGATAACCATGGACCCTCTCGATGACGTCTTTGCCGCGATGCGGTTGCAGAGCGCGCTCTATTCCCGTTTGATCCCGCGTGCGCCGTGGGGCGTCAGCTTTGTTAAAAGCCAGTCGATTCGCTTCGGATTTATGGTGGCAGGCAGTGGCTGGCTGGTGGTGGAAGGCGTTGAGGAGCCGGTTTTTCTGCAACAGGGCGAAGGGTTTATCGTCAAGCCGCAGATCCTGTTTTCATTACGGGATGCGCCCACCAGCCCTACGCGCTGGTGCGAAGAGGTGTTTGCCGACTGCGGCGGAAAAAATGCACGTTTTGGCGGCGAGGGCGAAGCGGCGGAAATTCTTTGCGGCTATCTGACCTTCGATGCCTCGGGGGCTGACCCTCTGCTCTCGCTGCTGCCCGATGTGGTCACCCTGCCTGCCGACGCAACCCGTTCTCCGCTGCTCGAAGCCACGCTCAACCTGCTGGCGCTGGAGACGCTGGAACAGAATCTGGGGTCACGCATCGTTATCAGCCGTCTGGCGGACGTGCTGTTTGTTCAGGCGATTCGGGCGCATTGTCTGCGTGAACAGCCGCAACAGGGCTGGATGGCGGCGCTGGCAGATGCCCGGCTAAGAGGCGTGATTCAGAAAATGCATCAGAACATGGCGCATGGCTGGACGCTGCCGCAGCTTGCCACGCAGGCTGGCATGTCGCGCTCGTCCTTTGCCGCCTATTTCAAATCGGTAACCGGAGGGACGCCTGGCGAGTACCTGACACAGTGGCGGATGTATCGCACCCGCTGTCTGCTGCGTCATCCCCAGTTAACGCTTACTACCATTGCAGAGCGCGTGGGTTATGATTCGGCGATAACACTGGGTCGGGCTTTCAAACGCTTTCAGGGCATGACGCCCGGCGAATATCGCCAGCAACTTACCCTGAAATAGACAGCAAAACGGACGCATTGCGCGTCCGTTTTTTATGGGGCTTGAATCCGGCCGAGATTATGCCTGATTCTGACGCCACCAGTCGGCCAGCAAAATACCGGTCGCGACGGACACGTTAAGGCTTTCAACCTTGCCGGTACCGCCGATAGAAACGCTGAGGTCACCTTGCTGCCAGGCGCTGTCAGACAGACCCGCGCCCTCTTCGCCCAGTACCAGCACCATTTTGGCAGGCAGTTCAGCCTTGCCGAGTGCGGTTCCCTTGTGGCTCGACGTGGTAACGATGGTGTAACCGGCCTTGCGGAAGTTATCCAGCACCTCGATAAAGTTATCGGCGATGATGGCTTTAATGTGCTCTGCGCCGCCTTCGGCAGTACGCACTGCGGCACCGGACTCCAGCTGCGCGGGATCCTGTACCAGCATACCCTTGATGCCAAAATGCGCACAGGTACGCATGATGCCGCCCAGGTTGTGCGGATTGCCGACGTTTTCCAGCGCCAGCACACAGTCTTTTTCAGGCGCGGTTTGCAGATAGGTTTCTGCGTCCAGCCCCTGGCGTTTCTTGATAAGGAAACACACGCCGCCGTGGTGTTCGGTACCGGAAGCCTTCGCCAGCTCATCGTCTTCTACAACGTGATAAGCCTTGCGGTTAGCGGCCATCCAGCGCAGCGCTTCGCGAAAACGCGGAGTGACCGACTGCACGAACCAGGCACGGACTATCGAATCAGGACGGCTCGCAAACAGCGCCTGACAGGCATTTTCGCCATACACTCGAGTTTCTTCCTGACGCTGACGACGCAGCTGCTCGGGATCGATGAAGCTTTTACCGCTGATACCGCCGTGATCCGGTGCCGATTCATCATCGGGTGCACGGGAAACGGTTTTCCACGGCGAGGAATTTTCCCACGGGGAAGATGAACCTGACCCTTCAGCTTCACGGTTTGGACGGCCTGCTGGTCGGCCCGGACGCGAGTCACCGCGACGCGAATCCGCACCACGCGCTTCACCACGGGAATCGCTTCCGCGACGTTCGTTGTTGCGACCTTCAAAGGGACGGGAACCCGGGCGAGCTTTATCACCTGGACGTCCTTTATTGTTGGAAGGACGTTTATCGTTATTTCGGTTATCGCCGTCGTCGTCACTGCGGACGTACATCACTTTGACTTTGCCGTTCTTGCCACTGAATGAATCGTTCATTTTTCTCTCCACCTACGCGCTGGGCGCGAAGATTACCTGATGTCTGCGAGGTAAGCCACCTGCTTTGGACCAAAAGCGCAAAACTGTCGTTTTCCAAAAGCCTGAAGCTATCGTATTCATTGGATAAACCGCATTGTTGAAAATCACGGCAGCCACCATAATTGTCCGTATATCTTCGTATCTTAGCCACCGGCTCAGGTTTCTGGTGACGGGATACGTTCTGAAAAGCAGAGGCTAAACTATGAATACGATTTGCTCATCTTGCCAGGCGACCAACCGCTTGCCTGAAGACCGTATTGACGACGGCGCGAAATGCGGCCGCTGCGGTCACCCCCTGTTTCAGGGCGAAGTGGTGCATGCGACGGCGGCAACCCTGGATAAATACCTGCAAGACGATCTGCCGGTGGTTATCGATTTCTGGGCGCCGTGGTGCGGTCCATGCGTCAACTTTGCCCCAGTCTTTGAAGACGTGGCGGGCGAACGCGCGGGTCAGGTCCGCTTTATTAAAATCAATACCGAAGCCGAACCTGAACTGAGTGCGCGTTTTCGCATTCGCAGCATTCCGACCATCATGGTTTTCAACCAGGGTAAAATGGTTGACCAGCTGAGCGGTGCCATGCCGAAAGCGCCGTTTAACGAATGGCTTAATGAATCATTGTAACGCATAACCGCGCCCGGGGCCCATGCATTGTCTGATGGGCCTTTTTATTTCCCTCTCGCCTTTCTCTTTGCCATGCCCGTTTCTTTTCCAAAAAGCCGACTACCCGTGCGGCGCGCATCCGATTACAATAGCCCGATTTACCGCCCCAGGACTCCCCATGCCGGACAATGCCGTACTGCGTTTGCGCGCCGAGCGCCTCGCTAAATCTACCCGCCCCTATCTGGCACGAGGTTCCCGCGTGATCCGCTGTCAGGGCTGTCTGCTGCCCAAACGCAACTGCCTGTGCAGTCATATTTCGCCCCAGCAGGCCACCAGCCGTTTTGCTCTGGTGATGTTTGATACGGAGCCGCTAAAACCCAGTAATACGGGCAGACTGATTGCCGATGTGCTGACGGACACGCAGGCGTTTATGTGGTCGCGCACGGAAGTTGACCCGGCGTTGCTCGAAGCGCTCGCCGACCCGACCCGTCAGGCCTATGTGGTTTTCCCCGGCTCGTTTGTCGAACCGCCGCGCGAAGTGTTTACTTCGTTGCCACCTGGCGGCAAACCGCCCCTGTTCATCATGCTCGACGGCACCTGGAACGAAGCCCGCAAGATGTTCCGCAAAAGTCCCTATCTCGATGGCTTGCCGGTGTTTTCGCTGGATGTCAGCGCAAAATCCAGCTATGTGCTGCGCGAATCGCCGCGTGCAGACCAGCATTGCACGGTCGAAGTCGCGGCCGCCCTGCTCGAAAAAGCGGGCGACCTTGCCGCGGCACAAAGCCTGTCGGCCCTGTTCGAGCGCTTCAGAACCCAATATTTAGCCGGAAAACCTCATCATCCGGTGCATCAACTCACAGCAATCTGTGACGAAAGCCTCTAGAATCCTGTTAGGGTAATCAACAGGAGGCAGGATGAGCCAGCGTGGGTTAGAAGCTTTATTACGTCCAAAATCAATTGCCGTAGTCGGCGCGTCGGACAAGCCCGGTCGCGCCGGATATTTAATGATGCGTAATTTACTGGCCGGTGGATTCAAGGGGCCTGTGTTGCCGGTGACGCCCGCCTGGCGCGCCGTGTGCGGGGTACTTGCCTATCCCGATGTCGCCAGTCTGCCGATGACGCCCGATCTGGCGGTCATCTGCACCCGCGCCGACCGCAATCTGCCGCTGCTTGAACAACTCGGCGAACTCGGCTGCAAGACGGTTATCGTTCTCTCCTCGCACAATACCCAGTTTGCCGAACTCAAGAGCATGGCGCAGCGTTACGCGATGCGGTTGCTGGGCCCCAACAGTCTTGGGATCCTTGCGCCGTGGCTCGGGCTGAATGCCAGTTTCTCGCCGGTGCCTATCCTGCCGGGCAAACTGGCGTTTATCTCGCAGTCCGCCGCCGTCGCCAATACCATTCTTGACTGGGCGCAGCAGCGGTCGGTCGGGTTTTCCTACTTTATTTCGCTCGGCGACAGTCTGGATATCGATGTCGACGATCTGCTCGATTTTCTGGCCCGCGACGCCAAAACCAGCGCCATTCTGCTTTATGTCGAGCACGTCAGCGATGCCCGCCGTTTTCTTTCCGCTTCCCGCAGCGCCTCGCGCAATAAACCGATTCTGGTGATTAAAAGCGGCCGCAGCGCGCAGGCGCAAACGCTTCTAAACAGTCCGCTGAGTCTGGACGCGGCCTATGATGCGGCCATTCAGCGTGCGGGATTACTGCGCGTTCAGGATACCCACGAGCTGTTCTCCGCCGTCGAAACCCTGAGCCACATGCGCCCGCTGCGAGGTGAGCGTTTACTTATTATTGGCAATGGCGCGGCACCGGCGGCGATGGCGCTTGATCAGCTGTTAAGCCGTCACGGCAGGCTTGCCGACTTGGGCGAAGAGTTGACCCAGCGCCTGCATAATCTTTTACCGGCAGAAATAAGCGTAGGGAATCCGCTGGACCTGCACGACGATGCCAGTCCGGCGCTCTATCAGTCAGTGCTTACTGCGCTTCTAGACAGCCAGGATTATGATGCGCTTCTGGTTATTCATGCGCCAAGCGCGGCTTCGCCCGGAACGATCACCGCCGAAAAAGTGATTGCCGCCATCCAGCAGCATCCACGCGGCAAGCGCGTGACGATCCTGACCAACTGGTGCGGCGAGTTTTCGTCAATCGAGGCGCGCAAGCTGTTTACCGAAGCGGGTCTGCCGACCTATCGCACGCCCGAGGGAGCCGTCACCGCCTTTATGCATATGGTCGAATATCGCCGTAATCAGAAACAGCTCAAGGAAACGCCTTCACTGCCTCTGGATCTGAACAAGAATACCGACGGTGCGCACCGATTGATTGACGCGGCGTTGCGTGACGGCACGACTCGCCTCGATACTCATGAAGTGCGGGCCATCTTCAAGGATTATGGCATGGCGGTGCTGCCGACGTGGATTGCCGGCGACAGCCTGGAAGCCGTGGAGATTGCCGGTCGCGTAGGGTATCCGGTGGCATTGAAACTGCGATCGCCCGATATCGACCACAACTCCGAGGTACAGGGCGTGATGCTGTATCTGCGCACCCCGCTTGAAGTGAGTCAGGCGGCCGATGCCATCTTTGACCGCGCCAAACGCGCCTTCCCGCAGGCGACCATTAACGGGCTGCTGGTACAGACGATGGCCAATCGGCCGGGCGCGCAGGAACTTAGAATTGTGGTGCAATACGATGAAGTCTTTGGCCCGCTTATCATGCTGGGCGAAGGCGGTATCGAGTGGCGTCCGGAGCAGCATGCGGTGGTCGCACTGCCGCCGCTCAATATGGCGCTGGCCGGATATCTGGTGCAGCAGGGGTTGAAAAGCGGCAAGATCCGCGAGCGCAACGCCTTGAGGCCATTGGATATTCCGGCATTGAGTCGTCTACTGGTGCAGGTATCCAACCTGATTATCGATTGTCCGCAGATTAGCGAGCTGACCATTCATCCGCTGCTGGCTTCGGGCAGTGAGCTGACTTTGCTCGATGTCTCGCTCGAGCTGACCCCTGATAGCGACAACCGGCAGTCGCGGCTGGCCATTCGCCCCTATCCGCAGCGACTGGAAGAGCGCGTCACCTTGAAAGACGGCTCGACCTGCCTGTTCCGCCCTATCCTGCCCGAAGATGAACCGCTGCTGAAAGCCTTTATCCAGAAGGTAACCAAAGAAGATTTGTACTATCGCTACTTCAGCGAGATCAACGAATTTACCCACGAAGATTTGGCGAACATGACGCAAATCGACTACGATCGAGAAATGGCCTTTGTCGCCGTACGCGGGCAAACGCATGAAATCGAAATCGTTGGCGTAACGCGGGCCATCTCGGATCCCGATAACATCGACGCCGAGTTTTCGGTGCTGGTGCGCTCGGATTTGAAAGGTTTGGGGCTTGGCGGCCGCTTGTTGACGAAGATGATTGCCTACACGACCGAGCACGGCATTCAGCGACTGGCCGGGATAACCATGCCGAATAATCGCGGTATGCTGGCGCTGGCGCGCAAGCTGGGCTTTGACGTCGACGTGCAGCTATCGGAGGGGATTGTCAGCCTGTCGCTTGCCCTGCAAGACGGCAAGAACGGCGCAAAATCTCGGCATTAGGCCGCATTTCAGCTAAAATTTTTACACTTTGCCGCTAACGCGTTACAGAATTAGGACAGCCTTGCAGGCAAAACTTGCGCACATCGGGAGCGAGTAATGGTATTATCGACCGATTGTGCGGTTTGTTTTGAATTGTTATACCGCAATCGCCATTCATTAAAGAGAGAAGAAGCGCACTGTGATGTTGTCTAAATTTAAACGAAACAAACATCAACAACATCTTGCTCAACTGCCCAAACTCCCCCAATCGGTTGATGCTGTCCAGACTCTGTACAGCGCCACAGATTTCCGTACGACGCTGCTTGAGGTCATTGCCAATGCCACCCAACGGATCTATCTGGTCGCTCTGTATCTTGAGAACGATGACGGTGGGCGAGATGTGTTATCGGCACTGTACGAAGCAAAACGTCAACGTCCCGAGCTGGATGTCTGCGTGCTGGTTGACTGGCATCGCGCACAGCGCGGGCGTATTGGCGCGGCGGCGTCAAACACCAATGCCGACTGGTATTGCAGAATGGCGACCGACAACCCCGATGTCAGTGTTCCGGTCTATGGTGTGCCGGTCAATACCCGTGAAGCGCTTGGCGTGCTTCATCTCAAGGGCTATATCGTTGATGATCGTGTCATCTATAGCGGCGCGAGCCTTAATGATGTCTATCTGCATCGTCATGATAAATACCGTTATGACCGCTACCACCTGCTGACCAACGCCCGGCTTGCCGATACTATGGTCAACTACATCCATAAATCGTTGCTCAATGCGCCTGCGGTACAACGACTGGATCGTGAAGATCGTCCGAAAAGCCCCGAGATCAAAAATGAAACGCGTCAGTTCCGCCAGAATCTGCGCGACTGTAGCTATCAGTTCAAGGATTCCGCTTCTGAAAACGAGCTGGCGGTCACGCCGATGGTCGGACTGGGCAAGCAGAACGATCTCAACCGCACGATTTTCCATCTGATGGCCAGTACGGATGAAAAACTGACGCTGTGTACACCTTATTTCAATATGCCTGCCCTGCTGGCGCGCAATATTATGGGTCTTTTGCGTCGCGGCAAGCAGGTTGAAATTATCGTAGGCGACAAGACGGCCAATGATTTCTATATTCCGCAGGATCAACCTTTCAAGATTATCGGCGCCCTTCCCTATCTGTATGAAATTAACCTGCGCCGCTTCCTGAGCCGTTTGCAGCGTTTTATCGACAGCGGCCAGCTTATTGTCCGTTTGTGGAAAGACGGCGATAACAGTTATCACCTCAAGGGAATGTGGGTCGACGATCGCTGGCAGCTGATTACCGGTAATAACCTGAACCCGCGTGCCTGGCGTCTGGATCTGGAGAATGCCATTCTTATCCACGATCCTAATAAAGAGATGCAAAGTCAGCGGCAGAAAGAGCTGGATAATATCCGCAAACACACGCATATCGTTTCGCATTATATGGAGCTTGAAAGCATTCCGAATTATCCGGTGAAAGTGCGCAAGCTTATTCGCCGTCTACGCCGAATTCGTATCGACCGCCTTATTAGCCGTATTCTGTAATTGCCTGAAGCCCGGACATGTTCCGGGCTTTTTAATGGCCTTTTCCCGCAGGAGCAGCCCATTTATGCGAACATTGATACCCGTAATATTTCTTCCCCTGTTTATTTGCAGCGGCTGTACCCATTGGGCCAGGGATAACTGGACAGGCAAAGACAAGGCCGAGCATTTCGCGGCTTCGGCGGTGCTCGCCGCAGCGGGTACAGCGTATGCCAGCAATCAGGGGCGCAGCGAGGCGCAGAGCCGTTCTTTCGGGTTACTGTTCTCTGTAGGAATTGGTGCAGGAAAAGAGTTTTACGACAGTCGGGAAGCCGGCAGCGGATGGAGCTTGAAAGATTTTAGCTGGGATATTGCGGGCGCGGCGACAGGCTATAGCGCCTATCAGCTTATTCATAACAACTAGGGCCTCCGAAGAGGCCCTTTTGCTATTTCACTAAAGAATGTCTTAAAGACGTATCTCTTTGCCTTTCGCATGCAGCTTGATTGAAACAATAAAGGCAATCAGGCTCATGCCGGAAACATACCAGAAAAACACTTCCTCGATATTCCAGGATTTAAAGCTCAGGGCCACATATTCGGCAGATCCGCCAAAGACGGCATTCGCCACCGCGTAGGAAAGACCCACGCCCAATGCTCTGACTTCGGCAGGGAACATCTCGGCTTTAAGGAGTCCACTGATCGAGGTATAGAAGGTTACGATAGCCAGTGCAATAACGATAAGCGTAAAGGCGAGATAAGGGCTGGTGACGCTTTGCAGGGTATAGAGAATAGGAATGGTCAGCAGTGTCGCGAAGCCGGAAAATATCAGCATGGAATTTCTGCGGCCTATTTTATCGGACAGTGCGCCAACAATCGGTTGCAGCAACATAAAGACGAAAAGAGCCAGAGTCATTAATCCACTGGCCGTTTTCGCATCCATTCCCGCTGTATTGACCAGATACTTTTGCATGTAAGTCGTAAAGGTGTAGAAACTCAATGAACCGCCCGCAGTAAAGCCCAGCACCATCAAGAAGGCTTTCTTGTGTTTCCACAGGCCTTTGAGGCTGCCCGCATCTTTATGGTTACGCGTTTCCTTGTTGGAGGTCTCATTCAGCGAGCGACGCAGGTACAGCGCAACCACGGCTAACACGGCACCCAGTCCAAACGGAATGCGCCAGCCCCAGGCACGTAACTCCTCACCAGTGAGCAGCTGTTGCAGGCAGACCAGCACCAGCAGCGCCAATAACTGACCGCCTATCAAGGTGACATACTGGAAAGACGCGAAGAAACCGCGACGACCTTCAATGGCCACTTCACTCATATAGGTGGCGCTGGTGCCGTATTCGCCGCCGACGGACAATCCCTGGAACAGACGCGCGAGCAGCAGCAGGGCCGGCGCCCAGCTTCCAATGGAATCGTAGGTCGGCAGACAGGCTATTACCAGCGATCCGGCGCACATCATGCACACGGAGATAAGCATGGAATTCTTGCGCCCGTGCTTGTCGGCGATGTAGCCAAACAGCCAGCCGCCGATAGGTCGCATAAAGAATCCAGCGGCAAAAACGCCTGCAGTTTGCAGTAATTGCGTGGTGCTATTTCCACTTGGGAAGAACGAGGCAGCGAAATAAATCGAACAAAACGAATAGACGTAAAAGTCGAACCACTCTACGAGGTTGCCTGAGGAAGCGCCCACGATGGCAAAAATTCTACTTTTTTTGTCTTGAGCCGCCACATCTTGCGGCATTGGACGAGAAGTTTCTGTCATTTTTATACTCTCCTGCTTTGTGCAGTTTAGGTCATTTATTATGATTTTTTATGCAATATGCGACCTAAGTTAAGCAGGAAAAGGGGGGGTAAAGCGAGGATTATTGATTATTTATTGTATTAAGCGAGCGTTTTGCGAGCAGTGTCGAACTGCGCTACGCGCATTGATCTACTCGGAAATTGATTTTTTCACCCATACGCAGACGAGAAAAAGCCCCGTTCATACGAACGGGGCTATTTCTTTGTTTGATGCCTGGCAGTTCCCTACTCTCGCATGGGGAGACCCCACACTACCATCGGCGCTACGGCGTTTCACTTCTGAGTTCGGCATGGGGTCAGGTGGGACCACCGCGCTACTGCCGCCAGGC
>Ga0308159_1003648_pt1 | contig 15196 bp, 17 predicted proteins | sample PhyCR1_FD_201040 | JGI IMG/M metagenome (GOLD analysis project Ga0308159, IMG submission 201040) | Phyllosphere microbial communities from UC Gill Tract Community Farm, Albany, California, United States - DLSLC.R1 | ecosystem: Host-associated > Plants > Phyllosphere > Unclassified | place: USA... | reverse complement strand
TATTCACGAAAGCGCTGGGCATGCTCCGATCATTGCAGATACTGACTATAACAATTACCTCAGTTATTTTGGTTCTATTGGCGCAAAAGCGATGTTCTCTGCCAAAGATTTTGAACTTTATGAAGCGATTAGAAAGCTCTCTATTTTGAAGGAAGCTGTTGATGCCAACGAAAGCGAGATCGCCAAAGCAGAAAAAGAACTTCGGTACATTAATGAGAATATGGGCGAACCATCGGAAATGGCATTGTTGGGTCGGCTGCACTGGTGGACAGTGGAATACGGCTTAATTGGGACTTTGGAAAATCCAAAAATCTATGGTGCCGGATTACTTTCTTCCATCGGTGAAAGTGCGAGTTGCATGCAAAGGGATGTTGAAAAAAGTTGGTATAACATGGATACCATTAATTATGCTTACGACATTACTAAGCCACAGCCGCAACTATTTGTTACAGAAACTTTCCAAAATTTAATCGATGTTTTAGAAACCTTCGCAAATACCATGGCTTTTAGGGTTGGAGGTGCAGAAAGTGTAATGAAAGCAATTGCTTGCAAGAACGTTGCTACCGCAGTGTATAGCTCGGGTTTGCAGGTAAGCGGCGTATTTACTGATATTGGCCTAAACGCTGATGATGAAGTAACATTTATTAAAACTACTGGCGTTTCGGCATTGGCTTTCGCAGAAAAGCAGCTTGAAAATCACGGCAAAGATTATCATAAAGATGGGTTTTCCTCTCCCGTTGGAAGACTTAAAAGTTCGCTAAAGCCCCTCGAAAATTATAGTGATGAAGAAATGGAATTGGCTGGGCTTTACCTCGGCAATAAAACCAATTTGACCTTTGAAAGTGGTATTACTGTAGCAGGCAAGGTGAATAATATTTTAAAAAGAGGGGAAAAGACAATATTAATAACGTTTGAGGAATGTACCGTTACCGAAGGCAATGGCAATGTTTTATTTAAACCCGAATGGGGAATTTACGACATGGCCGTTGGAGATAAAATTGTATCTGTGTTTAATGGAGCTGCAGATAAAGATGCTTTCGAAGAAATTACCTTGGTTAGTTTGGAAAAAACTCAGCAAATCGTTTATGATGATAAGACCTTAAAACTTCATCAACTATACAAAACCGTTCGGGAGATTAGGGAAAGCGGTGATCACTTAGCACAGCTGCCTGATATATTTGATCAACTTAGAACCAACCACAGGCAAGACTGGCTTTGTGCCTTGGAAATTCTGGAACTTGTTTACCATAAAAAAATCTACCATCAACTGGAAAGAGACGTTTTGATTTACCTTGAGCTTAAGGCAGCCAGAGAAGCCGATCATCGTAAATTAATTAATGATGGTTTGCATGTGATTAAATATCCGGTGAGCCAGTTAGTTGCGGAATAGTCGAAATACAAATAATTTAAGCCTGCCAAAAATTGATTTTAATTGATTAAATTTGATTATGATAATTGAAATTCAGCAACCCGTTACTAAAGAAAAAGTACAAGAAGCAATAAAAAAAGTGTCGGAAGGAGCTGCAAAAAAAAGCTTACGTAAGCACTTCGGCAAACTTCAGCGTGGACTTGATGGCGTTGATTATCAACAAAAAATAAGAAATGAGTTCATTTAGTTTTGTTGCTGATACAAACTTTCTCATTAATGTTCACGAGGGTTTAGAAAAAACCGAACCCTTTCTAGATGGAACTGCAATCGTTTCAGTAATATCTGAAATTGAATTATTAGGCTGGCATTTGCTTAAGGAGAACGAGAGATTAGGACTAAAATCTTTATTAGAAGATTGTGTAATAATTGAATTGAATTCTGAAATAAAAAATATTGCGATCTCAATTCGTCAGCAATATCGAGTAAAAACTCCCGATGCGATAATCGCTGCCACTTCAAAATTTTTGCAAATTCCACTAGTTACCTCCGATAAAGGTTTTAAGTCGATTTTGATATCGAACTAATTTTAATTTAGCAAACAACAGCAATTTCAAGCTGATATCAATCAAAAGAATAAAATGAACATTATAATTACCGGGGCAAGCAGCGGAATTGGTTTCGAAACAGCTTTAGAATTCAGTTTACAAAAAGAAAACAAAATTGTTGCCATAGCCCGTACTGCAGATAAATTGCGGAAGCTACTAGAAATTGCGAAGGGAATTAACCCTGATTGTACATTATTACCTGTAGAGTTTGACATCGTAAATGACGATTATGCAGCGCTTATTCCATTTTTGAAAGAGCGATTGGGACATGTAGATATTTTAATTAACAATGCGGGTGCATTAATTAACAAACCTTTTCTGCAAACTACAGAAGCAGATCTTGCCGAAATGCTCCAAAGTAATGTGATCTCTCATTTTAGGATGATTCAACAAATTCTACCGCTCATGCAAACTGGCGGACACATTGTTAACATCGGAAGTATGGGAGGTTTTCAGGGCAGCGTTAAATTTCCTGGACTGGCGGCTTATTCTGCCAGTAAATCGGCTTTGCACACACTGACGGAATGCCTGGCTTTTGAATTGGCCGAAACCGGAATTAAAGTAAACTGTTTGGCCTTAGGCTCTGCCCAAACTGAAATGCTGGAGGCAGCGTTTCCGGGATATCAAAGTCCGGTTATGGCCTTTGAGATGGGTAAATATATTGCTGATTTCGCTAAAACCGGGTACAAATTTTTTAATGGAAAAGTATTGCCAGTTGCGGTAACTACACCCTAATAACAATTTTATAATGGTAATTTATCTTTTTGTTTAAAGGATTTGATTACTTTTCCTAAATTAAATACTAATTAATTGTCCCGAGAATAAACTATATATCAATCTGAATTTAAATTTATGGAAACAAACAAAAACTTCACCACTACGGGCGATGGCAAAACGGCTGGCATCGTAAGTTATTTTACCATCATTGGTTGGCTAATTGCGTACTTCGCAATCCATAAAGACAATAAAACCGAACTTGGTAGCTATCAATTAAGACAAACGTTGCTTTTTGCAATCGTATCAACGGTGCTAGGATGGGGTTTAAGTATTTTATTGACTATTTTAATTGTTTCTACTAATATTGCTTCTTTAGGGATTATTGCGACAATCGTTCAGATTGGTCTTTTTGTACTTTGGATTATTGGTTTAATTGGAGCAATTAATGGTCAGAAAAAGCCAATTCCGTTAATTGGAGAAAAAGCACAGACTTTGTTTCCTGGAATATAATAAAATTTCAAAGTTAATTAAGAAGTTCAAGTTTACTTGAGCTTCTTTTGTTTTAACTGGTTTTCCACATTTTGAGCTGCCTTAGATTATTTTTCTATCTTTGGCTCCAACATATGAAGAAAATAATCATTCCAATTCTGTTTTTCATTTTGTCTGCAACCGCAGGAAAAGCTCAAACCATCATACCAGCACAATACCAGGAAATGGTTAAAAAACTGGTTGCTAATCTACCAAAAGAAGCTAAGGCTCCATCAGGTAATCAAGAAACAAAGTCTGAAACACTTATCGATTTTGCTAAAAGCATGTTAGGTATTCGCTACCGTTACGCTACAAGCAATCCGAAAATAGGTTTTGATTGTTCTGGTTTTGTAAGTTATGTTTTTAGCAATTTTGGTTTTAAGGTACCGCGTTCATCACGTGAATTTAGTGGCGCAGGTAAAGAAACCAACCTGGAAAACGCAAAAGTTGGTGACGTTTTAATTTTTACAGGCAGTAACTCTAAAGTAAGACGTATTGGTCATGTAGGCATCGTTTATTCTATCGATGAAAACGGAATAAAGTTTATTCACGCCTCTTCGGGAAAAGCTCATAGTGTAACCATTACCGAGCTTAACGGACATTACAGAAACCGCTTCATGAAGATTGTAAGTATTTTATAGAGTTATTTCTTTAGGTACTTCCACATTCTCGGCTTTCCTTCGCCAAGCCATTCCAAAGCGGTTTCTAAACGCTTTTGTTTAGTAGCTTCAGTTTTTGCCTCTTCTAGCCAAATCACATATTCTCTTTTATTTGATTCGCTAAAATTCTGAAAAACACGTAATGCAACCGGATCGTTCTGTAAAGCATCAACAAGAAACTGGGGCAAAATTAACGGCGGCTTTTCAGCACTTTTTGGTTTCGGCGGAAGTTTAATACCTGCTTCATTAAGCTGTATTGCGTGCTGGATATAAGCCATCAGCACTTCGTCTGGTGGTAAATCTGCAAACGTTTTGATTTTTCCGAGTGCACCCATTGCGTTCGTTCGATCTTTGAAAAGATTGAGTTCGTCTGTCATTAATGAGCCTTTCCAAAAACCAAAAGCACAATGGTTTTTGAATGAAGCCATATGGCAAACCGGACCTTTTAGCTCAAAAAATGGCATGCTCCATTTCATCTTTTCTTCTATCCGGGCATCTGCTTTGTGAACTAGATTTCTTAAATGATCCAAAATTGGAATGGCGAATTCAGCAGAATTAATAATGTACTGATCAACCTGAACGATAGTATGCATGGTGCTTGGTTTTAGAAATTAAATTTAAAGTAAAACGACTTTTAAAGCAAGTGTTACCTCCCCGCTCTCGAGAAAGGTTTTGGCGAGTCCGTGCAGCTCTCGTTCCCTATTGGTAGCATCACCTATTGTGGTATCCAAAATTTCCTTCACTTCAGGATGCGAGCTTACCAAGTCAACTTCCTGCTCATCTGGCAGCACTTCAACATTTCCTAACATCCCCAAATCATTCCCGGTTAACACTTTAGATAAACGAATCGCTTTAGGCAAAGCATCCACTCCTATTCCGAGCTTAGCCAAAGGTTTAGCCACTTTAAATAAATTGTTTTCAGTAACCCGGCAGTACCAATCGCCACCCAAGCGGGCTACCAAATCAATTTTCTTTTGGTCGATTTTCCCACCGTTATCCAAAATATCTTCATTGATGTGGATTAACTTTATTTCAGCGAGTATTAAATTACCAGCACCATGGCTATCGCCTAAAGGGATTACCTGATTAACCACACATTCAAACTGAACTGGTGCTTCTGCAACCCTCGGTGGAGAGACTAAATCAGAAGTTAGCATCGTAAATCCCGCTTTTTCAAACTCATTCACACCTTTTGCATATTCGGTACTGGCCAAGCTCATTTGCTGTACCATATCGTAATTTACAATATTGATAACGCATTCTTTTACCTCCAGTACGTTCTCCAATGTGTGTTTTGTGGTATTATCACGAACCCTTCTTGCTGGCGAAAAGATACAAATGGGCGGCTTTGTACTAAACATATTGAAAAAGCTAAAGGGACTCAAATTAATATTTCCGTCAGCATCAATAGTAGAGGCAAAGCAAATTGGACGGGGTGCAATAGCATATTGCAGATAATCCTGCAATTGCACAGCACTTAAATCTTCGGTTTTTAGGGTTAACAAAGTTGGAATGTTTTAGTTGTTGAAATGTTTTAACGTTGGAAAGCGTGAAAGTTGGAATGTTTTCTAATGTTGGAAAGTTGGAATGTTTTAAAGTTATAAATGTTTGATACTACTTTTTGCTCTTGAGGTTCTTCTTTTTTAATTCAAAATCTCTCAAATAATCTATAAATCGCTTAGTTTTTGCTGAAAATTCAATACACTTATCATACAAAAAATTAAAATCAGTTTGCGATAATTTGTTCGCTGCCTGAACGACTATTGTTTTATTTCTAAACTCACGTGAAGAACCTTTGGCATAAGTTTAAAAACGTACAAAATCAGGATTATTATTGTATTCAAAACCCTCAGCAACATTATCAGACATGGACATGGCTGCTCGTCGAAATTGGTGCTTTAAACCGAAGTCAGATTTCATCGGTTCAGAATCAGAAATACGATAAGCCTCTACCCCAACTTGTTTTGCCAACTGCCAAATTTCCAAATCCTCAAACTTTTCAATCTTTGCCATAACCAAAACGTTAAATGATTAATTTACATGTATTGTGACTATACGACCTGAACGTTTCAACGTTAAAACGTTTCAATTTTTTAACAGAGGATAAAAGTTTTATTTCTTCAAAGCCAAGATCGAAAAATCAGTGTCTGCTTTTGTAATGTTATTGGTTAGCGCACCTAAACCTGTAATTTCCATTTCCACCACATCGCCAGGCTGCAACCATTGTGTTTTATAATTCGGATCATTTAATAAACCGGTTCCGTTTAGTTCGAGGAAGCAGCCCGTACCTACCGTTCCCGACCCAATTACGTCGCCTGGCAGAATGTCGACCCCATAAGCACACCGCTCAATGATCTCGGCAAAGGTCCAATCCATATCCGCAGCATTGCCTTGAGATACCTCTATCCCGTTTACACGACAAGTCATTTTCAAATCGTAAGCATTCCCCACATGGCCTACCTTTGCTGGCACTTTATATTTTTCAAGTTCATCTGGCGTAACCAACCACGGTCCAATCACAGTAGAAAAATCTTTCCCTTTTGCCGGACCAAGATTGAGCAACATTTCTTCCATTTGCAAAGTGCGGGCGCTCATGTCATTCATCACCATATAGCCAGCGATGTATTCATCAGCCTCTGCTGCTTTAATATTTCTGCCTTTTTTACCAATCACTATCGCCAGCTCAAGTTCGAAATCCAATTTATCGAAGTGATCTGGCATACACTCAATTTCTCCCGTACCTTCAATAGCATTATGGTTTGTAAAATAAAATATAGGATACTCATCAAATTGAGGGATCATATCAACTTTGCGGTTTCTTCGTGCTGCTGCAACATGTTGCCTAAAAGCATAACCATCTCTACAACTGGATGGGTGAGGAACCGGAGCCAAAATTTCATAAAAGATTTCCTCTTTAGCCAATAACGATCCATCTTTAATTTGTAAATCAATCTTTTTTGCCCGTTCCATCAGTACTTCTCCTCCTTGCAAAAATTCATTCATCGTATCAGGAAGCAGCTTATCACAACTGTTTAAATTATAGATGTGGCCATCTATGAACAGGCCAAGGTGCTCTCTATCTTCAGTTTTATAACTTACTAATTTCATATAAATTTGGTTAAAGTACGTGGTAAAGCTAATAATTTAGGACAGGAAAAGAAAAATGCCTGCACTATTTAAGTTCAGTATATTTTTGCAGATCTTTTTTAATTAATGGGAAATCTTTCGCTTCCAACTTTTTATAATATCGTTTGTTCGCGAAAAGCTCACCTGTTAACAGACCCAATGAAACGCCAACAGGAATACCAACAATGATCAGAACTACCGATTCCAGTACATTTGAGCTTTCTACCGAGAGGGCAAGAAAAACAAGGGCACCTGCAATTGCAAATGGTGCCACTACTCCACGCCTGTGAATAAATAACTTGTCAATATTTTCCGCTTTCAGTACGCTGGTATCACCATTATTTCTCACCAAAATAAGTTGTTTATCTTCTGCGGCATAGAAAAAACCACGGTATCGCTTGCCAGAGTGCTCAACAACCTTAATTTTATATTTCCATTTTTTTTGAGCCGATACGGTGAAGCAAGTCAGGAAGCAGATGAGGAGCGTTAAGAATATTTTCATCAAAGTTAGTTTAGAATTAAAGATAAAGAAATTTCATCTTTAAAATAAAATCATTACTTTAGCATCATCAAAACCATGATTTTAAAAGCATTACATATCAATTTAGTGAACGATGCCATTGCTGCCCGTCGCTATAAAATGCTATCTAAATTAATCATGGCTCAATATTCTCTGTAATTCTCATCACCTTTCCCTATAATTGAAACGCCTCTGCGTTTTGATTGCTTATTCTTTTAGATCTTATTTCTAACCTAACATATATCATTATGCCTGTTTATCATAAATTGGGGCAAATACCAGCAAAACGTCACACGGTTTTCCGTAAACCCGATGGAAATTTATATGCCGAAGAACTGGTTTCAACCGAAGGTTTTTCGAGTTTATATTCCTTGGTTTACCACTGCCATCCGCCTACCATTGTAAAACATTTAAGTGAACCTTACAGCGCGGAACCAAAAATTGCTCGTGAAAAGCACCTTAAACATACCAGCTTAATCGGTTTCAATATCAAGCCTGAAGATGATTTTTTAAAAAGCAGAAAACCCGTTTTGGTGAATAGCGATTTACACATCGTGTTGGCCGCTCCGAAAAAATCAATGACTGATTATTTCTACAAAAACAGCCAGGCTGATGAAATGATCTTCATTCATGAGGGTTCTGGAAAACTGAAAACGGGTTTCGGAGAAATTAAATTTAGTTACGGAGATTATCTGATCATTCCAAGGGGAACAATTTATCAAATGGAATTTGACAGTGAGGCGAATAGATTGTTCATTGTTGAAAGTTTTAGTCCGATCAGGCCTCCTAAACGCTACTTAAACCAGTATGGACAATTAATGGAGCATTCGCCATACTGTGAAAGAGATTTAAGGTTGCCTGAAAATTTGCAAACGCATGATGAATACGGCGACTTTAAGGTACTCATTAAAAAACAAGGCTTAATTTACCCTTACACTTACGGCACACACCCTTTTGACTATGTAGGCTGGGATGGATATCATTATCCTTACGCATTCTCGATCCACGATTTCGAGCCCATAACTGGCCGTCTGCATCAACCGCCTCCGGTACATCAAACATTTGAAGGGCATAATTTTGTGGTTTGCTCTTTCGTTCCACGAAAATACGACTACCATCCAGATTCTATCCCGGCACCTTATAACCATAGCAATGTAGACAGCGATGAAGTGCTTTATTACGTCGATGGCGATTTTATGAGTCGCAAAAGCGTGGTTAAAGGACAAATTACGCTCCATCCCGGCGGCATTCCTCATGGTCCGCATCCAGGAACAGTGGAAAAATCAATTGGAAAAGAAAAAACAGATGAGTTAGCCGTAATGATTGATCCTTTTAAACCGCTGATGCTTACGCAAGATGCAATTGATATAGAAGATGAACATTACCACAAAAGCTGGCAGATTAATATAGAATAGGTGGCTGGGATACTGAAGTCTAATGCTATAGCGTAGTTAAACAGCAATTAAAGTTGACTTTAGGCTTATTAAAATAAAATTATCCGATCTCGGCCGCCCGACCTCGGACTTAGTAAAAACTTAAATCTTCGGATATCTAAATCGGATTCCGGACTATCAAAAAAATATGGAAACACTAACATTCGCAGAGAAAATAGCCAAGGCACAGGATTTTCTGCCTATTAATGGAACAGATTATATAGAATTTTATGTGGGCAATGCCAAACAAGCTGCTCATTATTACAAAACGGCTTTTGGCTTCCAAAGCTTGGCTTACGCCGGTCCGGAAACTGGTGTTCGCGATAGGGCATCTTATGTTTTACAACAGGGAAAAATCAGGTTAATCCTAACCACGGCCTTGAAATCTGACCATGCGATTGCAGAACATGTTAAAAAACATGGCGACGGCGTTAAAGTGCTTGCCCTTTGGGTTGATGATGCTTATAGTGCATTTGAAGAAACGACGAAACGTGGCGCAAAATCCTACATGGAACCTAAAACCTTAACTGATGAAAATGGTGAGGTTAAAATGAGCGGCATTTACACCTATGGAGAAACGGTGCACATGTTTATCGAAAGAAAAAACTATTCTGGCACATTTATGCCAGGTTATCGGGTTTGGGAAAGTGATTATAAACCTGCAGATGCCGGGCTTTTATACATCGATCATTGTGTGGGCAATGTAGGTTGGAACAGAATGAATGAAGCAGTGCAGTGGTACGAAGACGTAATGGGCTTTGTAAATATCCTTTCTTTTGATGATAAACAAATCAACACGGAATATTCAGCTTTGATGAGCAAGGTAATGAGTAATGGTAATGGTTTCTCAAAATTTCCTATTAATGAGCCTGCAGAAGGGAAAAAGAAATCGCAAATTGAAGAGTACTTAGAATACTATGAAGGTGAAGGCGTACAACATATTGCTGTAGCTACGAAAGACATTGTTCAAACAGTGAGAGAACTTAAATCTCGGGGGGTTGAATTTTTAAGTGCGCCACCTGAAGCCTATTATGATATGATGCCACAGCGAGTAGGCAAAATTGATGAAGAAATTTCGTTGCTGGAAAGTTTAGGGATTTTAGTTGATTGTGATGAAGAAGGCTATTTACTCCAGATTTTCACCAAACCGGTAGAAGACCGCCCGACACTATTTTTTGAAATTATCCAACGCAAAGGCGCTCAAAGTTTCGGTGCAGGAAATTTCAAAGCATTATTCGAGTCTTTAGAACGTGAACAAGAGTTAAGAGGAAATTTATAGGTTCTTCAAATAAGTCGTCATTTCGAGAACGAAGCAATCTCTTTAACATGAGATTGCTTTGTTATTTACTGATTTATAGGTATGTGCTTTTTCAAATTATTTGATTAGTTTTAGGTACACACAAAAAAACCAAATAATTATGAGAACAAAATTGACTCTGCTGATCCTTTTGATGATCACATTCAAAGGATTTTCACAAAACAAATCCGAAACAATTCAAACCATCAATCAATTATTAACTAGCGCTATTGGCGGTACTGACAGTATCTTAATTAAAGGGCAGATTACTCAGTTGAAAATCACAGAAAATGCTTTTAAAGTTGATGATGACGACAAGAGCGGTCACTTTGTAATCAAACTCGAGAGCGAAAATGAATCAATTAAAAAAGACCGTATTACGATGATCAGCGATTGGAAAGGCTTTAAGGTTCATCCGTCAACTAACAACACAATGTTGAAAACCGTCTATCCAATTTTCGAGAAAAGAGATGGCGAGCCAGAGAACGATAAAAATGGGATTAAATACTATTGTTTGGCTGGAAATGAGGACAAACTGATTGCCTCTTTGTTACACCTACAAAACCTGTATTCAAAAAAATAACTTAAACAAAAAGCCAGATGACCTGGCTTTTTCTTTTCATTTAAAGCACTTCGCCGAAGTGTTTATAATTGGATTTGATGGTATCGAAAACCTCGGTCATTTTTCCACCCAGCATTAACTTCGCCATCGATTCTGTCATTCCTTTTATTTGAGCCCACTCTATTTTTGGCGGCATGGCCAGCGCATTAGGATTTGTCATGATATTTAGCAGCACCGGTCCGCTTTCGGTTAATGCGTTAGCAATAGCGGTTTCTACTTCATCAGGCTTTGAAACTGTTATACCTTTGAAACCCATGGCTTGTGCTACGAGTGCAAAGTCAGGGTTAACCATATCTGTTTCATTATCTGGCAAGCCATCAACTTCCATTTCGAGTTTCACCATCCCTAGCGCCCTATTATTAAAAACAACCAATTTTATAGGAAGGTTATACTGTTTAATCGTAGCCAAATCACCCAATAACATTGATAAACCGCCATCTCCGCATAAAGCAATTACTGGCTGCTCCGGATGTGCAAGAGCAGCGCCAATTGCCATAGGCATTGCATTAGCCATAGAACCGTGGTTAAACGAGCCTAACATTTTGCGTTTGCCGGTGCCATCAATAAACCGAGCTCCCCACACACAACACATTCCGGTATCAACCGTAAAAATCGCATCATGAGCAGCCAAACGGTTAATGGTTTCAGCCACAAATTCAGGTTGAATTTTATTTTCCTTACCTTGATCCTTTACATAAACCTGTTGGTTTTCCTTTACCTTTTCGTAAAATTCAAGTTGTGATTTCAAAAATTTATCATCTGTTTTGGCCGTCAATAGTGGGAGAAGTGCTTTCAAAGAATCAGCTACATCGCCACACAAACCCATGGTTAATTTCGCTCTTCTTCCAAGCCGCTCAGGTCTTTCATCTATCTGGATAATTTTGTTCTTCACCGGCATGAAGTTGACGTAAGGAAAATCAGTTCCCAATAGCAGTACTAAATCTGCATCATGCATGGCGTGATAACCAGAGGGTTGTCCTAAAAGACCAGTCATCCCCACCGAATATGGGTTATCATATTGAATACCCATTTTCCCTCTGAATGAAAAGCCAACTGGTGCTTTTAACTTAGAAGCCAGCTCAACCACTTCATCATGTGCTTCAGATGCGCCAATACCGCAATAAATCATCACTTTCTTTTCTTCATTCAGCAGCTCAGCCAATGTAGCTAATTCTCCATCTGAAGGACGAATCACTGGCTTATTACGGAATATTTGCATTGCAGTAACACTTTCCACAGCATCCATTTCGGCCACATCACCAGGTAAGCCAAAAACCGAAACGCCTTTTTTATGGATAGCGGTTTGAATAGCTGTTTGAAACATACGAGGAGCTTGTTCGGCAGTGGTAGCCACCTGATTATAGTAACTACAATCGTCAAAAAGTTTTATGGTGTTGGTTTCCTGAAAAAATTCAGTTCCAAATTCGCCGGTAGGAATAGTAGATGCAATGGCAATCACCGGCACATGAGATCGGTGCGCATCGTAAAGGCCATTTATTAAGTGAACATGCCCCGGACCGCAACTTCCTGCACAACATGCTATTCCATCTAGCTCAGCTTCAGCAGCTGCTGCAAAAGCACCCGCTTCTTCATTCCTGACATGAATCCATTTAATTTTACCATTTCGCCTTACTGCATCATTGAAATAATTCAGACTATCGCCAGTAACGGCATAAACCCTTTTTACACCAGCTTCAACAAGCATTTCTACAAGTTGCTCAGCAACATTTTTGGCCATACAATTTTAGATTATGATCAACATCACTATGATGATGACAGGTTATAAATATTCTCTTGCTTACAATTGTTTGCAGCCAGAAAAAGGAATAATCGAATCTGACTGTTTACAGACTGGGAATCCGACCAGGATTATCTTCTTCACTAAAACTTCATAAATGAAATGCACCTTTGAATAACAAAATACGAAGCGATTTCTGTTTTGTTAAATTCTAAAAACTCATAATTAGTTTTTTAGTTTTCCGGTTACCCTTATCTGATACCTCATGTGTTGCAAAACACATGAGGTTTTTTTATTCTGTACTTTCTTTAAGCATCTGGTATAAATCAGTAGCTGCGCCATCAAACTTGTTTCCGTTAACATAAAATGAAGGTGTACCATTTACGCCACTTCTCACGCCGCTTTGAAAATCATCTTCTACCTTTTGTTTCACTTCAACCTTGGTACTATCCGCTTGAAATTTTTCAATATCCAAACCAATCGTTTCTGCTAATTCATCAAATAAATCTTCATCCAAACGATATTGGTTTTCGTAAAGAGCATCATGCATCTCCCAAAATTTACCTTGCAAGGCTGCTGCTTCAGCAGCTATTGCTGCCGGAAAAGCGAATGGATGTGCTTCCTGTAGTGGAAAATTCCTAAATACGAAGTTGATTTGATCGCCAAAGGTTTCTTCAATTTCTTTTACAATTGGATAGGCATCCCCACAGTAAGGACATTGATAATCGCCATATTCTACAATGGTAATTGGTGCATTTTGTTTTCCCTGTGCATGATCTTTTTCCGTAACTTCCGGTTTTAGCTTACTCATAGTTTCTATTTTTTATCCAACGCTTCTAATGCATCCAAAATTCCATCAGCACCTGGGTTTACTGCCGTAGGCGATAAATAGCTCCAGGCAATTTCCCCCTCTTTATCAATAACAAAAAGTGCCCGCTTACTTTCGCCAACCCCTTCATCATATACGCCGTAAGCCTTAGATACTGCTCCTTTTGGCTCAAAATCTGCCAGGAGCGGGAAATGCAAATTTCTGTCTTTTTCGAAAGCTAGGTGGCACCAAACACTATCCACAGAAATACCAAAAATCTGGGCATCGTGTTTACTAAAATACTTCAGCATTTCATTGTAAAGTGCCATTTGGTCGCTGCAAACCGGACTCCAGTCTGCCGGGTAAAATGCCAGAATCACATTTTTACCTAAAAAATCTGTTAACTTAATTTTTTGATCGGGAGTGGCATTCAATTCAAAATCTGGTGCTTTGGTTCCTTTTTCTAACATGTTATGGGTTTTAAGAATTAAAATATATAACCAACACGAGTAAGTAAATGTTGTTTTTAGTTGATGTAATTGCTAACCGAGCTTCTGCCGTTTGATGAGGTAAGCCTGCAGAATCGGGTAAAATCCATCGTTGATATCTGCATTTACCAAGTCAATTTTGTTTTGAGCGCATTTCAAAGCAAGCTCCTGTCTGTAAGCAGAAACTGAAGCTTTGTAATTCTCTTTCACCTGGTTCGCATGAACTTTAATAGTGGCTCCTGTTTCCATATCCACAAACTGATATGGGCGGTTTTCAAAATCAAAGTCCACTTCTTTTGCTTTATCAACCACGTTGAATACCACAACTTCGTGTTTATTAAATTTCAAATGCTGTAAAGCATCAAAAAAATCGTCGGTGGCTTGGTTGTCGATTTTCGTACTAAACAAATCACTGAAAATAATTACGAGTGAACGTTTGTGAATCAATTCTGCCACCTGGTGTAAAGCGCCACTTAAGTTTGTATGGGCATTCAGCTTTGGGTTCTCCAAGAGATCTTCCAGCTGAGCAAACAAAAACTTTTGATGGGCGGTTGTAGATTTTGCAGGAGAATTCAGTAATACCTCGTCAGCAAAAAGACTTAAACCAAAGGCATCACGCTGCCTTTTTAATAAATACATGAGTGAAGCACTGGCCTCGATGGCGAAGGTGAGCTTATTTTTTTTCGGTTCCGGAAAATACATCGAAGAGGAAACATCGATTACAAACTGGCAGCGCAAATTTGTTTCCTCTTCAAAGCGCTTGCTATAAAGTTTATCGGTTTTAGCGTAGAGCTTCCAGTCGATATTTTTTACGTTATCGCCATTATTGTATTGGCGATGCTCAGCAAACTCTACTGAAAATCCATGAAAAGGACTTTTATGCAGCCCGGTGATAAAGCCTTCAACTACTTGCTTTGCTAATAATTCCAGATTGCCAAAACTGGTTTCACTTTCATACCTTACCGTCTGCATATCGTAAAGCTAATAAAAGATTTATGAATTAAAATAGGTTTTTAGCATTCATAACGACAATATTTTAGAGAAGCAGAATAAGAATATTTTGAAAACGCGGTTTTGGGAGACACAAGATTTAGAAGGAAGGATTTCTGCTATCGGCTGGTGTGTTCACCTGCCGAAACCTCAAAAGATGGTTGGTGAAGACACCAATGCTATTAACTTAAGCTATTTATATGTCTGATGCGTTCTGTTTTTTCTTTTTTTAAATGTTATTCTAGGAAAGCTTCTGTCCGGTTTTATAGGTATTTTAGATGATGCTATTAGCTTAA
>Ga0308159_1003646_pt1 | contig 15202 bp, 10 predicted proteins | sample PhyCR1_FD_201040 | JGI IMG/M metagenome (GOLD analysis project Ga0308159, IMG submission 201040) | Phyllosphere microbial communities from UC Gill Tract Community Farm, Albany, California, United States - DLSLC.R1 | ecosystem: Host-associated > Plants > Phyllosphere > Unclassified | place: USA... | reverse complement strand
AATAAGCATTCAAATTGTCGATAACAAATACAAGTCGGCAACCAGAACGGTTTTACTCCAGCCAAAAGCCACAACAAACTTGCTATCTATTCTTGCAAAAAATGGTAACTGGTATGATTTCAGTATTATAAAGGCCGGTAATTCAATTTTTAAACATCGTTATGCAGGAAAAATAGAAACAGGTGAACTTACTACGAGTGATCCTTATATGGGTAATGCATGAAATATCCCCCATTTCGGGTGATAGTTTTGGAAAGGAATTATATTTATTTTGTTTATATGTGCGGCAATCTGTTTATCAAAAAGATAAAATATATACTTCCTTTCCTTCTTTTCATCGGCCTGAAGGTGGCGGCCCAAAGCTATAATTTTACCAATTATAATTTAAAAGATGGCTTGCCGCAATCGCAGGTTATGGCCTTTTACCAGGCCAAAGACAGAAAACTTTGGCTCGGTACCTATGGCGGCGTAAGCAATTTCGACGGCAAAAATTTTACCTCTTACAGTAAAGCCGAAGGCTTAAATTCAAACTCGGTTGGTAGTATTGTTGAAGACGATAATGGCCAAATGTATTTCGGTACCGAAGCTGGCATTAATACACTTAAGAAAGGGAAAATAGCAAGCATTTTTAAAGGTGAAGGCGTTTCCAGCCTTATTAAAGATAAAAGAGGTAGAATTTGGGGTCTATCAAGAGAAAGGCTCTTTCGCATTGAAGATGGTAAACTAGTTTTTTATTCCATTGCAAATAAAGCTGTAACAGCTATAAATATTGATAGGAGCGGTAGTTTATATGCGGCTGTTTACGATGAAGGTATCTATAAACTAGAAAGTAAAAACTGGACATTATCCCAATCCTTACCCCCAGAATTAGAGAGATTCCCAATTAGAAAAATTTTGTTTGATAGGCAAATTGCCAACAAAATGTACCTGCTTACACAGCGTGGTGGTATCTATGTTTTAGCAGCTGGAAAAATATCCCGGTTTTTTAAGGATAAACGAATAAACGATTACTATGCTATTGCGCAGGACAACCGGAACCAAATGTGGATTGGAACTGAAAAGGGTGCGTACATGATGACCAAGAATGGCTCGGTAATTAGTTTCAATGGCGATAATGGATTAAGCGATAACCAGGTTGATGCTATATTTAGTGATGCTGAAAACAATATCTGGCTTTCCTGTTTTAGCGATGGATTTTATAAATACGAAGGGGATGCTTATATCCGTTATGATAAATTTAAAGGGCAGAATTTCGCTTTTCCAGTTAGTGGTTTAGCTGCCGATAAAAATGAAAATCTGTGGATCGGAACATACAATAAAGGCATGTTCAAATACAATGGAAATGATATTGAAAAAATAAATTTTCCAGCTTTTAAGGATAAAAAAATATTTTTCGTGTATGCCGACAAAGCAAAAAATATTTGGATTTCGGCAAGCGGTAATGGTGTTTGGAAATATAATGGAAAGAAATTCGACCAGGTTTTACCGCCCGATAGACTTGATAATAGCTCAATTGTGGAAGATCAGGTTGGCGGTATTTGGATCAATGGACCTATTACATCGACCTATTTGAAAGATGGAAAATTAGAAAAAGTATCGGGTTTTAGTGGCTATTCATCTTGTATGTATGCGCTAACTCCAGATAGCGTTTTGTTGGGTACATCAACAGGAATTACCTTAATTAAAAATAAGAAGGTTGATAAATTTTTCCAGATAGGTATGCTTAAAGACGCTCTCGTTTTAAATATTATCAAACATAGCGATAATCTGGTTTTTGCGACGCTTGGCGACGGTATTGTAACCTGGAATAACAAAACTAAGGAAGTAAAGCGTTATGCGGCCGTTGACGGATTAAACTCTAACGACATTTACAGCTTGGCCATTGATAATGAAAATAATTTGTGGGCAGGCACGGGCAGGGGTATCAATAAGTTAAATTTTAACCAAGCTACCAATTCTTACAGCGTCGAAAAAGGAAATCCACTGATTGTTGAATGCAATCAAAACGCTATAATTAATTACCGGAATAATATCCTGGTGGGCACCATAACGGGTTTGGTTCAGTGCAAAACAACTCAATCCACCCAGAGTAGGGAAAGTCCGTTTATCCACATTGGACAGGTTAATGTTTTTCATAAAACCGATAGATCGAAGGATTTAAGCCTTGATTTAATAAAGGGCAGGGAAAAGTTCCATCGGTTAAGCTATAGCCAAAATCACTTATCCATTAGTTTTAAAGCTATTTTTTTAACTAATCCTGGAAGCGTTTTGTACCGCTATAAGCTGGTTGGGGTTGATAACGATTTCAGTAAACCTGTTCCGAACACCGAAATTGAATATTCAACCATCAGGCCTGGAAGTTATACTTTCCAGGTATATGCTATTGCCAATGGAGAGCAATCGAATATTGAGCAATTTAATTTTACCGTTATACCACCTTTTTACGACACCATTTGGTTTAAGGCTGCTGCTTTTTTAGTGATAATTTTTTTAATCTGGTTTATATTCTACTTGATTTTCAAAACCAGAGAAAGAAAAAAATATCAGCTAGAAAGAATTAAAATGAACGAGCAGGAAAAGATACGCAAGCAAACTGCCGAAGATTTTCATGATGATATTGGTAATAAGCTTACCAGAATTAACGTGTTATCAGAAATTCTTGATAAAAAAGTAGCTGCTGAAAATAAAGAACAAAAAGAGCTTGTTAGGTTAATAAAAGAAAACGCAGGCCTGCTTTATACTGGCACAAAAGACATTTTATGGGCATTGGATCCGCAGAGCGACAACCTTTATGAGATTTTGATACACATTAAAAACTTTGGTGTAGATCTGTTTCAGAATACCGGAATAGATTTTAAGATGGAAGGCGTATTGCAAAAACACAGAAAGCTGCATTTATCAATGGAGTTTAACCGCAACCTCACTTTAATATTTAAAGAGATGTTAAACAATGTTTTAAAACACTCAAACGCTACCCAAGTGCTTATGTTAATTGTAGAATCTGGAGATAGAACCATTAATATTTTAACTACCGATGATGGAGATGGATTCGATTTGGAAATAGTTGAAAAAGGGAGGGGACTCAAAAATATTCAAACCCGATGTAAACGGATCAAATCTATGTTTCAAATCACTTCTGGTAAAGGAAAAGGAACAACCACAACGATTTCCACCAAAATTTTTGTCACAAATTGAGCAAAAGCGTGTCTAAACAATAAAAAAATCCCATTAATGAGCACAAATTTAAGGATCGTTTTAATTGAAGATGATGATATTCTCAGAATAGGATATGAATCTTTGCTTTCTGATGTAACCGATTTTACAGTGGTAAATTCCTATGCCTCATACGATTTAGCGAAGAAACAGTTGGAGCAGGATCATCCGGAGGTGATATTACTTGATATCCAAATGCCAGGAACGAACGGCTTGCAAGCTTTACCGTTCATAAAAAAAATGTTGCCTCAAACTCACATTGTTATTTTAACTGTTTTCGATTCGCCAGAGTTGGTTTTCGAAGCATTAACCATGGGCGCAGGCGGCTATCTGACTAAAAATTCAACCTCTGCAAAAATTATCGATGCAGTACGTGAGGTAAGTACAGGCGGGGGTGCAATGAGTACAAACGTAGCCAGAATCGTGATGCACTCTTTTCAGAAGAATTTGAATTCGCCCCTAACCAAACGCGAAACCGAAATTTTGGACCGCATTGCAAACGGACAAACCAAATCGCAAATTGCTACAGATTTGTTTATTGATCAAGAAACCGTAAGAAGTCATGTAAAAAATATTTACATCAAATTGGATGTAAATTCAAAAGCGGAGGCTATAAAAACGGCGAAAGAAAAGAGGTTTATTTAAACTTTTTATCGATTAAATTTAGCTGGATGTATCCTGTATAGCTATGTTTATTTAACCACTGTAATTTCTAATTTTAGAAAAATTGCCACCTCTAGTAAATCTTTTAGGAAAAATAATGCGAAAACCACCCTTTTTGGGTGGTTCTTCCGGTTCATTTTCGGTTTAATTTTACATCATCAAACTTAATAACATTTATGAACCCCTCTTCTAAGTTTTTCTATGTGCAAGTAGCCCAACTTAAGGAAGCAAATGATTTCTTTCAAAATCGTTTGGGTATGAACACCGAGCCTGCTTTTTTATCAGAAAAAGAAAAATGTATTCTAGTAAAACCAGATGACACCACGATGATTTTTCTCTCTGAGAAAAAACACGAACATCAAACAAGGAAAGTAACCCTCAATACACCAGATTTGCTTGAAGATTATTGCAGATTAAGAGCCAATGGCGTGACGTTCACTCGTATGCCAATTTATTTGAATGAAGGTTTAAGCGCAATGTTTTCAGATCCATCAGGAAACGAATACACCATTTTGGAGGAAAGACAATACTCCGAAGATTAACTGTACCGACATGAAATACGTTAAAGAACTGAGTAACAAAAATAAAATCGTAACGGAGCACACTTGCGAATCGGTGTATGAGCAGCAAAGTAGCGATTATATGATAAAGTTTGTTTTCAGTGGCACTGAAGATTGTGAAATAAACAACCGTAAGTTGAGTATTTATCCCGATAGTTTTGCTGTTTTAAACGAGGGAAGCAGTTTTAGTAGCCGAATAGATTCCATTACCCCGGTAGATACTTTTTCTGTTTCCTTTGGAAAAACCTTCATTAATGATTTTTACAACTCGATTTCCAACACTAGTGATTTCTTGCTCGATGGAAAGCAAACTAACATTGAGCCTGTATTTTTAGAATCGCTTTACCCATTCTCTGGTGATATGCGCTATAACATTCTTCATTTAAAAGGCCAGATAGATAATGGCATTAACAACGAAATGTTAATTAATGAATACATGTATCATTGCTTATTAAACTATTACAAAATATACGATAAAGAAGTAATTCAAAAAATGGATCGGCTTTCTTTTATTAAAACGAAAACAAAAGAAGAGGTATTGAAAAGGTTAACGCTGGCAAAAGAGTACATCAGCAGCAATTATAACCAGAACATTACGCTAGAAAACATCGCAGACTATGCTTGTTTATCGGTTAACCATTTGTTGCGGACTTTTAAGGAAGCTTATGAAATTAGCCCCTATCAGTTTTTAATGCAACTGAGGTTAAATAGAGCCAAAAACTTATTGCAAACCACGCCTTATTCACTGAATGAAATCGTTGGCTTGGTTGGGTTTGAGTGCCCAAGCTCCTTTATCCGATTATTCAAAAATACCTTTAACATTACGCCTTTGAAATACAAGAAAAGTAGGTTGAATTAAATATTTAAATAGTGATTTTTGCATATTTTAAAAATATATAGTAAACTATTTTTGAAGTTCTTTCAGGACAAATTTTTGTAGAAGTTTTTTCCTGTTTAGGTTAATAATGATTAAAGAAGCAAACTGCCAGGATTGGGGTTTGCTTTTTTGTGTTATTCCGTTTCCCAAACCAAAATTGGTGTTTTTAGCACATTTTAGTTTTACAACCATGTGTAATTTGCGTTTTGATTGGTCTCATGCGTATCAGCAACAAACTAAAAAACTAATTATTTACTAACTATTTCAATTAAGAACATGAAACAAAAATTACTATTAATTTTAGTGATAACGGTGATGTCTTATTTTAATGCTTTGGCACAGAATAAAACGATAACCGGAAAGGTAGTTGATGCCGATGATGGCTTGCCGCTACCGGGAGTATCAATAAAAATAAAAGGTTCTACATTGGTAACACAAACTATTGGAGATGGAACTTTTAGTATTTCGGCACCTGCTGATGCTCAAACGCTGGTAATCAGCTACATTGGCTATCAGACGCAAGAAGTAAAAATAACGGGTACTAACCTAAATATCCGTTTGGTTTCATCGGCCAATGATTTACAGGATGTAATGGTAATTGGTTACGGAACCGTTAAAAAGGAAAATTTTACGGGTTCTGCGGCAAGGATTGACGGCGATATCCTTGAAGATCGTCCAGTATCATCTTTCGAAAAAGCGCTTCAGGGAGCTGCGGCAGGTGTGCAGGTTACCAGTGTTTCTGGTCAGCCAGGAGCAACATCTACAGTGCGTATCCGTGGTGTAGGGTCGTTTTCAGCATCAAGTACGCCATTATATGTGGTGGATGGTATTGCTATTACCAATGGCGATTTGAGTTCGGTTGCGCAATCATCAGATGTACTTTCATCACTCAATCCAAACGATATTGCTTCGGTAACGGTTTTAAAAGATGCTACTGCGGCAGCTATTTACGGTTCAAGGGCGGCAAATGGTGTAGTGTTAATTACCACTAAACAAGGTAAAGCCGGCCAAACCAAACTTAGTTTAAACTCTTATACCGGTTATTCTTACCAGGCGGTTGATAAACACGAAGTAATGGATGCGACGCAATACTATAAAAGTTATTGGGATATTTATTACGCACAACGTTTAGCCGCAGGCTTATCGCCTGATGCGGCGGCTACGGCAGCAAATGGACTAACCAATGGCAAATTAGTAGTTAATCCATACAATACTGCAAACCCTTATGCAGCAAATGGTGTTTTGGCCAACGGCGCATCATTACTTTATGATACAGATTGGCGCAACGAAGTTTTACGTAGAGGCGTTACCAAAAACATCGATTTATCGGCAAGCGGTGGTAATGAAAAAACTAAGTTCTTTATTTCTGGTGGTTACTTTGAGCAAAATGGTATTGTAATCCGTTCAGATTTTAACCGTTACTCGAGCAAATTTAACATCAATACCGAAATTACTGATTTCTTGAAAATAGGTATCAATAACAGCTTGTCTCGCACCGAACAAAATACGCCAGCAGGAAGCACGGGGTCTGACAATCCTGTAAACTTTGCCGATCAAACCGCAAATATTTATCCGTTATATGTAAGAGATACAAATGGAAATGTGGTGATAGATGCAAGCGGAAACCCAGTTTACAGTTATATAAATCCTGTTACTCCAGATTTTAACCCGGTTGGTTTATCCAAGCTAAACGAATACAACACTAAAACTTCAAGAGTAATATCAAGCCCTTTTGCTGAAGTTAAATTCTTAACAGATTTTACAGCTAAAAGTATGCTTGCGGTGGATTACATCAACAACCGCGAACGTCAGTTCTACAATATGGAACATGGCGATGGAGTTAGTGTTAAAGGAAGAGCATACCGTTATACGAGAGAAGATATTACCTTAACTTTTCAAAATACGTTAACCTATGCCAAAACATTTAATCAGCACAGCTTTAACGTTTTGTTAGGTCAGGAAGCTTACCGTACTAAACAAGATTATATTTATGCGCAAGCTACAGGATTTCCTTTCCCGGGAACGGATGAGTTAATTGCAGCATCAACGCCTAATGCAACTCAATCCTATTATACTCAAAAAAGATTATCATCTTATTTCTCTCGATTAGAATATAACTACAATACAAAATATTACTTGTCGGGAAGTTTGAGACGGGATGGATCTTCGGTTTTCGGTACCGATAAAAAATACGGAACATTCTACTCATTTGGAGGTGCTTGGCGTATAGGCAAAGAAAATTTCTTGAAAGATGTAAGCTGGATCGATGAATTGAAATTGAGAGCAAGTTATGGTACTTCGGGTAACGATAGAATTGAACGTTACGCTGCACAAGGCCTTTACGGATTGGGCAAAAACTATGAAGGTCAATCAGGTATCAACTATGTTCAATTAGAAAATCCAAATTTACAATGGGAGCAAAACACAACTGTTGATGTAGGTTTGGAGTTTGCATTGTTCAAAGGAAAATTAAGTGGAGAAGTTTCCTATTACAAAAGAGGATCGAAGGGCTTATTGTTCGATCAGCCGTTAACCCGTTTAACTGGTTTCGATGGTCTATCAACTAATCTTGCATCTATGGATAATTATGGTGTAGAGGTATTGTTAAATGGAAATCCGGTTAAAACCGAAGATTTTGATTGGAATATATCCTTCAACATTACATCGAACAAAAACAAAATTAATAGCATGACTCAAAATGAGGTTATTGATGGTACAAAAAGATGGAAAGTGGGCGAAGACAGATATCAATGGTATTTACGGGATTATGCAGGGGTAGATCCGGCAGATGGCAGACCGATGTGGTACATGGACGATCCTGCAACTGGAAATAAAGTTACTACCAAAAACTGGTCTACAGCAACCCGATACGATGGTTTTGGTTCTTCTTTACCAAAATTTACCGGCGGGTTTAATAACACTTTCAGATACAAACAGTTCGATTTAAGCGTATTTACTTATTTCTCTACGGGAGGAAAAATCTACGATACACTCTATGGAAACTTAATGCATAGTGGTGCTTCGGTGGGTAAACAATTATCGGTTGATACTTATAACCAATGGCAAAAACCAGGCGATATTACTAATGTACCTCGTTTCGTAATTAACAATACGGATTTGGGCAACAGTCAATCTACTCGTTTCTTATATGATGGTTCGTATATGAGAATCAAAAACATCGGCTTAGGTTATTCGGTAAAAAAAGACTGGTTAGAAACCTTACACTTATCAAATGTTAGACTGTATGCGATGGCAGAAAATCCATTCACAATAGCTAAACACAAAGGCATGGATCCAGAATCGGCAATTACAGGTTTAACCGATAACGATATTCCGAATGTCAAAACGTTTACGCTTGGTCTAAATGTTACTTTTTAATTGATTAATAATGAGAAATTCAAAAACATATAAAACCGCAATTTACACTGGTGTCATGCTCCTCTTGGTTGGCGCAACATCGTGTAAAAAAGAGTTTTTAGAAGTTACCCCAACACAGCAAATCAATGCGAAGGATGCGTTTTCTTCACAAGCAAAAATACAGGCTGCCATGACCGGTATTTATGATTTAACCACTTTTTCTGGCTATACAAACAACATGATTTTAAGTGCCGATGTTAAAGGTAACGATGTTATGGTGGTTAGTGGTTCAGGAAACTACAGTAGGTTCGTAAGTCAATATCAGTTTATAGAAACAATAAACAATTCTGACGTATATGCCTGGTGGCAATACAGTTACAAAGTGGTTTCAAATGCCAACCAGTTTGTAGAGAATATTCCCGCATCACCAATTAGTGATGCTTTAAAAACGGAATACCTTGCAGAAGCAAGAGCTTTGAGAGCTTACACTTATTTTTGGCTGGTACGTTGGTTTGCGCAACCCTACAGTGTAAACCCGGAAGCACTGGGTGTACCTATTTTAAGAAAACCATTGGGCCCGAGTGAAGCATCGCCATCCCGTGATAAAGTGAAAGATGTATATGCTTTTATGATTGAGGATTTGAAATATGCCGAAACTAATTTACCAACAACAGGTAGAACAAGTATTTATAGATTGAGCGTACCGGCAATTCAGGGTATTTTGGCCAGGATTTATTTGAATATGGGTAATTGGGCGGAAGCGAGCAGGTATGCAAAATTGGCTCGTGCTGCAAAACCTATGAGTACTGCTGCGGCATTATTGACTGGATTTAACAACCCAACCTCGGAGTGGATTTATGCCATTAATGTGAGAACTGATGATAATCAGGGGTTCTTGGCAGTATCCTCATTTTACGATCCTTACGACGTTGGTTATTCGAGCTTTAGGGTAACTGACGAATTTTTCAATTCATTTGCCGCAAATGATGAGCGTAAAAAACAGTTCCTTGTAAAAAGTAGCCCAACCGCTGCCGCTACCACCGCTGCGTATAGGAGAAGAGGTGAAGGCTACTTGATTAATAAATTTGATTTTACAACAACCAATGCAAATAACCAGGTGTTAATGCGCTCAGCAGAAATGTACCTGATAGAAGCAGAAGCAGAGGCCAGGTTAGGTAACGAAACAGCGGCAAAACAAGCTTTATTAGCTGTTCAACAACGTGCTGGTGTGGCCACTGCTGTATCTGCAAATACTGGCAACGCATTTGTTGAAGAAATTTTGGCCGAGCGCAACAAAGAACTTTACGGCGAAGGACACAAGTTTTTCGATTTATTGCGTACAAACAAAGGCGTAAATAGAACTGGTTCTACTACGCATTGGAAAATCGTAAATTTTCCATCGGGAGATAATCGATTGGTATCTCCAATTCCGCAGTTGGAGTTAGATGCTAATCCGGTATTAAAGCCTCAACAAAATCCTGGCTATTGAGTCACGAACAACATTCGTCTTATGAAAGTTGATGCTGTTCAGAAGACGAGAGACGGCTCCTGGGAATCGGCTTACAGGAGCAGGTTTCAAACTGCCGCTAAGCTACTTTGGTTAAGTGCCTTGGTAGTGAGCGTTAGCGGAAAAGGCATCATTAAAGGTGTCAAGTGAGTGCTAAGAAGGTGAACGCAAGTGAACCAACGATGAGGCGTAGAAAGGATTAGATGATATCGAAACCGAGGTACAATAGCGCTGAGGGACAAGCAGAACGATCACCTGTTTATTGGCTCTGCGGCATCCGGCGTATAGGTGGCACGAGCTTAGCACAGGCTTCTGGAGGGAACGTGAGAACCTGTGGCCAAGATGTTAAGAGAAAACCTCAAGTTGAAGACACAGCAAGAGGGAAAGTACCGATGGGTGGCACGGCGGAACATCTCGTAGTAATGCTGAAGTTCCTGTGATGGGAATGGAGCGAAGGGGTGTATTAACACGCTTTCTATATCTGGCGTGAAACTGATTAGTCAGGAGGTAACAAAAGATGAAAGCAAAACACTAGTGCCTAGCTCGGTACTGGGGTATTGGTTAATAAGAGCCGCTTGATGGGAGACTATCAAGTACGGTTCTATGGGGGACTTGGGGTGAAATTCCTCAGGTCTACTCGACAACCCAAATATATTTTAGTTTTTTTGATTACCCTCTTCAAATTATGGAGAGGGTTTTTTATGTCCGAGCAAATTTAATTAATTGATAATTATGGTGTTATCGGCATATTTTAATTTTCTATTCACACCGATATTTAATAAAAAAACACAAATAATTATGAAACTCAACGCATTGGTGATTTTATTACTAGGTATGATAATCACAAACAACATTTTTGCTGGCGAAAAACCAACAGCAAGCCACAACTCGGTTCTCAATCATTTTATGGATAGTTACATCAACTCTAATTATAAGATGTTAAAAGCCATTTTAAGTGATGATGCTGTATATACTTCTAATCGAGATGTTCGGGTGATTAAGCACAGAGGCGTAGATGTTTTGAACCAGCTCAAAAAAAATGATGGCGTTAAACAGAGAGATTGCAATATTAGCTCAACAATAATTTCAGAAACAGATGCTTTGGTAATTGCCCGAGTGGATATTAATTACGACCTGTTTGATGGCAATCAACAGAATATTGTAGTGATAGAAAAGAATAAAAATGGTGAATGGAAAATTACACAGGTGTATAAAATGTTCATCAGTGGCGAGAGTTCAGTAAAAAAACTTGTTTAACATTTCGTTTTGATTAAACAAGAAAGCCCCGATTTTTTTTGGTCGGGGCTTTGATATTTTATAAATATTTACTCTAAAATGTTATTGGCAGCTCTGCCTGGATTTTATCCCAGCCGATAACTAGTTTTGCGCCACCTTCCTTTGCAATAAAAGTTAACGAAAAGTATTCTATTGGTTTTGCTAACGCCTTAACAGGTACATTTGTCCTCACAACATCCTTGGTTTCATCATAAGAAAAAGCGCCCCATTTATCGGTTTGGCTATTTACAATAATTGTCCAGCTGTCTTTATTTGGGATGGCAAATAAACTGTACGTTCCAGCTTTTATTTTTTTTCCTCCAATATTTACTTTTTTGAAAAACTGAATTTCCGTATTTTCATTAGCACCGAAGCGCCAAACCTTTCCGTACTGCTCTAATACACCAAAGATATCACGCCCTTTTCTCTGCGGGCGAGAATAAACAATTTTGATTACCGGTTTAGTAGCATCCTTCGCTTTTGGGGCATTTAAAGGAAAGTAAACTATATCTGCAGGACTCGGATCTGCTGCCGGAAACTTAACCTCATTTGAGGAAGTTTCTTGAGCTTTTACTCCGAAGCACAAAAGAGCGAAAACAACAATGAATATTCTTTTCATTTGCTGTATGAGTTATTAATGTTTAAAAAGGGATGTGGAACTAATTGGGGGTGGATTAATATTTTCTGCCTTTTACTATAGCATTTAAAAATAAGCCTGCAGTTAACAAACCCAAAACGCCACCTAATAATGCGAAAATATAGCTCTGCGTAATTACAGCTCCAGTTAAAATCCCGAAGAATAAACCTAAAGCATAATATAACCAGTTGAAATTATTGCTGCTGTTTTCTTGTACACTCATATTTTTTGTTATTTGGAAGCAAAGTTAATATTTATTTTAAAATTTGGTTCTTCAATGATTATCAATATTCATAATTAATTGTCAATTCTACTTAACTGGTAGCCATCTTTTTTCAAATAGCGTATTAAGTCGGGCAGGCGGTCGTAAAACTTATCCTTTCTTTTGGTATCAGTGCCAATGTGTAACAACAAATAAAATCCGTTTAAGCCATTGGCCTTTTGTTCTTTGAAGTTGGTAATGGATTTATAGATCTCGTCTGTTGTACGATAACTGGTGCCCATTTCAGGAAAGGTGTAATCTGCATTAGATCGGGTTCCTGGTGTAAAGTTGATAAGCTGCAAGCCTTTTAAACGGGTCCAGCCGGCTATCTTTTCGTTGTACCATTCATATGGAGGAAGAAAGTAGGATGCATCACTTTTCTTAATTCCAAAACTGGCCATGGCTTCATAATTCGCATCCAAATCTTCATCAAATTGTTTTTGGGTAACAAGCAGGCTATCGCGATTTTTCCAGTCGCAGTAAAGCAAATGTTTGTCCGAATGTGCTCCCAGATAATGCCCGGCCGACTTTAATCTTTTTATAAGTAATTTAAACCTGGGGTTTCTATAAAAATTTCCGGTCAGAAAGAACGATGCTTTTATATTTTCATCCTTTAGCGTTTGGAGTATTTTCTCTCCGCCATCAGCAAATTCATCACCTGTAAACACCAGCGAAATCTTTTTCATAGTCGAATCTCCGCGAATATTGGCACCTAAGCTGTAGGTTTTATTGCTGGCTGTTTTCGCCTGAGTTTCTTTTGCCGCCATCAGGTAAATTAACGAAGCCGTACCATCCATGGTGGGTTCGTTGGTACTGTAATCACCATAATCATCGTGATAAACAGCTAAGTCGCTTTGAAATTCGGCGTATTCATCAGCATCTGATAATTTGATGCCAATTAAACTATTGTAGATGTTGGCGTAAACCGGGCCGTCAACTAAACCTCCGTCGGTGGGATAATTTTTTAAATGGGTAAATGCCGAATGTGGGTCGGCAGGGGTATCATCCCAGTTGGGCAAACCATAAACCATGCTTGTTCCCCATGGATTACAACCAAAAATCCAGTCGAAGTTAGCTTGCTCTAATGCGGTAAACTGATTATCTCCCGTTAGTTCTTCATACCATTTACATTGCATGGCAAAGGCCACGGTTAAATTATTGCTACACCAGATAAAAGGGACGCCACGATAAAAGGCATTTGTTTTTGCCCGAGCCCAAACTTGCTCGATTCCTTCCTTATAATAGCGTTCAATTTTCTGTCTTTCTGCTCCGGTGAGTTGTTTCGCAAGTTCATAATGACCGAGGTTGATGAATGGGTAATATTGATAATGTGCTGCGGTATCTTTAGCTAACCAGGGTGTTACTTTTTCCTGGTCGGCGTAAGCCATCGCCGACTTAGATGCTTTTAAATCTGTCTCTGCAAAGCCAACTGAAGCCATAGCCAGTTCCATATCGTCAACCCAATTGTCTTCCGCATAAATATAGGGCGATTTAACAGATGCAGTTTGCGTAACGCCCGGTTTCTGCAGTGCGAAACTCAATGCAGAGTTCCCCTTCCTGGCAAGCAGAACCGAGTATTTCTGATCGGTACTATTAAATAATTTTGCACCTAAATTAAAAGCGCTGGCGAACTTTGCTGCGGTAGAACTTGTTCCCGTTGTGGCATTCAAAAATTTGCCACGTTGCTGCGGTTTACCGTTGATGAAATATAGCGGTCGTTCGAAGCCCTTTCCGTATTGGCTATCTTCTTTCGGAATTCTCATCGAAATATGGTCACGGTCATCGGCCAACTGGTTAAACATCACTTTTTTCTTTGGATGCATTTTTAAAAGCCAATCCAATCCCCATTTTGCTTCGTCCAAAACATCGGCCTTGCCGTTTTTTCCGTCTAAACCGTTTGCTTGTTTTTCATCCGTAAAAACAGCAGGAAAATCCCGATAGGCCATCAGTAAATGATAAGTGGCATTGGCCGAAGTGGTGGAATATTGGAGATAATCACTCGCATCATGCCAGCCGCCAGAAGCATCGAAATGGGTACTATCTTTTATTCCAGCTTTAGCGCCGTATAGCGAAAAACCATCATGGGTATGGCAGCTATCTTTTAAATAAGGATTAAAACCACTCCTTTGCTGGCGCATGTAACGAAGACAGAAATTGGCCGCACCTTTGTAAACATCATTGTTAATAATAACCAGCGGCGATAAAACACCATCGGCCTTGATGTAAAATCTCCCTGATTTATTAAAGCCAGAAAAATTAATTCGTGCAGTTTGTTTGAAAGGGCCATAGGCGCCGAATGGTTTAACGTTGAGCGAGGTGTAAACAACCTTTTTAGTTTTTTCCTCGATCAACTCAAACAAGGCAGGAGTTTGATCGGATTTACTAGCCCAAACCGCCACCTTTGATCCATTTACCGGATAACCAAGCAGGTTAATCCTGATCCAGTTTTGCTCCCGATTTTTATCCCGAAAGGAGAATAATGAAAGAATACATAAGAGCACTAACATTAATAGAGAAACCTTTTTCATCATAGCAAAATTTTTATAGCCTTAAAATTAGGCTTTTATCAAGATAATGTAAAAGAAGTAGTATTTGATTTGGAAGTTAATCAAACGATTGATTAATTTTGTGCCATCAAAAGATGAAGACAGAAAAAGTAGATAAAAAACAAGCCATTCTGGATGCAGCCGAAAAACTGTTTTGCGAAACAGGATATGAGGGCACTTCAACCAGGCAGATTTCAAAGGAATCTGGAGCCAACATGGCAATGATCAATTATTATTTCGGGTCGAAAGAAGGAGTTTTTATAGAAATAATGAATAATCGCATTGAGGGTTTCGCCTCTCAATTA
>Ga0308159_1003644_pt1 | contig 15212 bp, 18 predicted proteins | sample PhyCR1_FD_201040 | JGI IMG/M metagenome (GOLD analysis project Ga0308159, IMG submission 201040) | Phyllosphere microbial communities from UC Gill Tract Community Farm, Albany, California, United States - DLSLC.R1 | ecosystem: Host-associated > Plants > Phyllosphere > Unclassified | place: USA... | reverse complement strand
ACAATTGTATTTTCTCTAACAGCACCACTCTTGCCGGGCACATTACCATTGGAAACAATGTTGTTCTTGCTGGCTTGGTGGCTATTCACCAATTTGTTAAAGTTGGTTCTTACGCATTTGTAACTGGCGGATCATTGGTTCGTAAAGATGTTCCTCCGTATGTTAAGGCTGCCCGTGAGCCACTTTCTTATGCTGGTATTAATTCCGTTGGCTTGCGCAGAAGGGGCTTTACCAACGAACAGATTGATGAGATTCAGGAAATTTACCGTGTTCTTTTTGTAAAACACAATAACGTAACCAAGGCTCTAGACATGATCGAGGCCGAATTCAAACCAACGGAAATTCGTGATGAAATTGTAGATTTCATTCGCAATTCTAACCGTGGTGTGATGAAAGGTTTCGGAATGGGCAGCTAAGCCTAGGGAAGAAAGACCAAAGCTTAAAGCAATTATTCATGAGCAATTTGACGCTAATCAGAACCCATTCAGACAACCCTGATTTTCGAGAACTGGTTATTTTGTTAGATAAAGATTTAGCCATTAGAGATGGTGGTGAACATGCCTTTTATGCTCAATTTAACAAAGTAGATGCGATTAAAGAAGTTGTTGTTGCCTATCAAAAAGAAATTCCTATTGCTTGTGGCGCAATAAAACCCTTCTCTACAGCAGCAGCCGAAGTTAAACGCATGTTTGTTCATCCTAGTTATAGAAAGCAAGGTATTGCAGCCACAGTTTTATCTGAACTGGAAAATTGGGCTGCAGAATTAGGCTTTAGTCAAACGGTTTTAGAAACAGGCAAAAAGCAACCCGAAGCCATTGCTTTATACCAGAAAAGTGGCTACAAGATTATACCGAACTATGGTCAGTATATCGGTGTAGACAATAGTATTTGCATGGCCAAATTGCTGAATGTTTAATCCTAATCACAAAACCTTTAATGAAAATCGTTTTAAATCATGTTGGCAGAAGGTTTAATAAGGAATGGATTTTTAGAAATCTCAGCACCGAATTCAGCACTGGCAACAGTTATGCTATTTTAGGTCCCAATGGTTCAGGGAAATCTACTTTATTGAGTGTTTTAACTGGAAGTTTAACACCATCGGAGGGAACACTCTCGTTTTCGGATGATAAAGAAATTGCCATAGAGGATATTTACAAACACATCAGTTTAGCTGCCCCTTATTTAGAACTGGTAGAAACTTTTACTTTGAAAGAAATAATTAATTTCCATTTCAAGTTCAAGAATTTCGCAGCCGGAGTTGATGCTAAATCTTTGATTTCCATTTTGGGTTTAGAGAAATCGGCTAACAAAGAAATTAAGTACTTCTCATCGGGAATGAAACAAAGAACTAAACTGGCTTTGGCCTGCTGTTCTAACTCACCAATATTATTTTTGGATGAACCCACGAGTAATTTAGACGTTCAGGGGATAACCTGGTACCGAGAATTAATTGAAAACTTTACAAAAGGCAGGTTGACAATAATCGGTTCAAACCAAATTCAAGAATACGATTTCTGTACAGAACAGATTCAAATAGCTGATTTTAAATAGTTTACATCCAAAACTCATTTAGAAGAAAACACTTCTTTTGTCATCATTTTGTATTATAAATTAATTTTAATAAAAATATTTTGTAATTGATGAATACTTCTTACCTTTGCACCACCAAAAAGAGAAAGAAATTTTAATTTATCTCTCCCAGGAAAACGATCATATTCTCCGTAATACGGAAACAAGATATACAGCTTTAAAAAGCGAAAAAATTTTTTCATAGTTTAGTTTGAGGTTTAGGTTGATTATGCCTTTGGAGTGGTTCCCAAAGGCATTTCTTTTATACGAAGGTTTTAAAAGAGCTTGTTTCTTGCCCAAGCCCGCTTTATCTAAACCCGATTGCCCGACAATACCTCTATTTTCACAAAAATAGTAAAGAAAAAGCGGGAAAGCAATCCCGTAATCAGAGGTTTTGCTCGAAAGGAATTCCTTTGGAACTTTCCAAATCAAAATTGATTTTTTTAACTTTGATGTTCAAAAATTTTTAAAGATAACACATTACAAAAATGTCAAAAGCATCAGAAGTAAAAAGCGGAAACGTGCTTCGTTTTAACGGAGAGTTAGTGAGTGTAGAAGAATATATTCATCGTACGCCAGGCAATTTGAGGGCATTCTATCAAGCCAGGATGCGCAATGTAAAAACAGGAAAAATTGTTGAATACCGTTTCCGTACCGATGAAGAAGTGACCATCTGCCGTGTTGAAACCAATGATTATCAGCATTTATATGAAGATGGCGATTATCTTGTGGTAATGGATAACAACACTTTTGAGCAGTATAACATCCCAAAATTACTTTTCGGAAGCTCAATTAAATTTTTGAAAGAAGGCATGAATGTAACCATTGCTTTTGAAAGTGACGAGCCGATTGTTGCGCAATTACCGAACAATGTAGAGCTGGAAATCACCTACACAGAGCCAGCCGTTAAAGGTGACACTTCTACAAGTGCTCAAAAATATGCCACTGTAGAAACTGGCGCCGAAATAAGGGTTCCATTGTTCATTAACCAGGGTGATAAAGTAAAAGTAGACACCAAAACAGGCGATTACATGGAGCGGGTGAAGTAAAAATTTGAGCTCGAAATTTCCCTAAACCTTAAGCCTTATCCCTTAATCCTTTATAGGTTTTTACTAAAATAATTTTACCTTTGCCGACACAAAAAACTGAAATATAAATCCAATTAGGATCACATCATATGGCTAAAGCATCAGAAATTAAAAACGGTAACATCTTACGTGTAAATGGCGAGTTAGTTACTGTTGACGAATGGAATCACCGTACACCAGGTAAAGGCGGCGCTTTTTACACCGGTAAATTCCGTAATATTAAATCGGGCAGAATTGTTGAGGCTCGTATGGGTACAGACGAGGCTGTTGAAATTTGCCGTGTGGAAACTAGCGATTATCAATATCTTTACGAAGATGGCGATTATCTGGTAGTAATGGACAATAACACTTACGAGCAATATAATGTAGAGAAAACGCTCTTTGGTTCTGCAATCAAATTTTTAAAGGAAGGCATGAGTGTTATCGTTTCAATGGAAAGCGATGAAGCGATTATGGGTCAGTTGCCAAACTTTGCTGAGTTTGAAATTACCTATTCTGAACCAGCAGTTAAAGGCGATACTTCTACCAACGCATTAAAAGCGGCAACACTTGAAAATGGCGTGGAGGTTAAAGTGCCTATGTTCGTAAACCAAGGCGATAAAATTAAAGTTGATACGCGTACAGGTGAGTATGTAGAACGTGTAAAATAGATTATAAAATCTTAAAACGAGCCCTTGGATTTATTTTCAAGGGCTTTTTTGTTAAAAATTTTTGTTACGGAACCGCAGATTTACGCTGAGAATTTCATTAAGAACGGCCGTCATTGCGAGGCACGAAGCAATCTCCTTTAATAAAATCAGACAACAAATGAGATTGCTTCAATCGAGAAAAATCGATTTCGCAAATACGAAAAGTTAAAAACGTCAATGGTAGGCACAAAGGATCTGTTTCATCGGCTGCAGATGCTTCGTGCCTAAGCATGACAGCATATTCAACGTTGCTGCCATAAAAAAGTGTTTCGACTACTATCGCCTGCCTGCCGCAGGCAGTTTAGAAATATAGCCAGCACAACTATGTTCCGTTGCTAAGCGCAGAAACTAGCGCTATTTCTAATTGTTATATTTGCCTAAACGTAAAGCCATGTTAAAATCCGAAATCAGAAAACAAGCTTTGAAAGATAGATTAGCGATTCGCGATATGGAATATGAATCGCTAAATACTGGATTGCTAAATCAATTCATTAAGCTGGATTTTAGCGCAGTGAAAACGCTACATATATTTTTACCCATCATCGAAAAAAAAGAACCAAATACTTTCTTGCTCATCGAATGGCTGGCAGAACAACATCCCCAAATCAAAATCATTGTTCCGAAGGCTGATTTTGAAACTGCTTTAATGACCAATCACGAATACCTGGGTGTGGACGATTTACAGAAAAATTTGTACAATATTTTAGAACCTCAAAAAGGCATCATCCATAATGGTGAAATAGATATGGTTTTAATCCCATTGCTGGCTTTTGATAGGCGGGGTTATCGCGTAGGTTACGGCAAAGGCTTTTACGACCGTTTTCTCCAAAATATAAATGCTCAAAAAATAGGGCTATCTTTGTCGCCTGCGATTGATAAAATCGATGATGTGAATGAACATGACATCGCTTTAGATTTTTGCATCATACCAACAGAAACTATCAAATTTTAAGCTTTAATCATGGCACAGGAAATCGTTATCAAAACCGAAAAACAGTATGAAGAGAACATGATTGCGGTATTTGAATTGCAGGAAAAAGAAGAGCTTACCGCTGAGGATTTAAAGCAAATTGAGCTGATGTTGAAAGCTGGCGAGAAATACGAGGAAGAGCATTTATAGGAATTTTTCTATTTAAATCTTGGTCAATCATTTGTCCACTTCGGTCGATTAACCTTTTACTTAGCTATTCTTACCAGCATAAAGTCTGCTTAAACCCCCGAATCTGCGGGGAATGATTTCCACTCAAGATAGATTTATAGTAGGCAGATGGTTTATTGCCTTTTAGGCTTCTGCATATTACGCTGATTTTCGCGGAAACAAATTTCTCGAAAATTGACAAACATGGTTCCTTAAATTTCAAATTGACCGAGTATAAAAACATCTTCTCCCTCTAAAAGCGATTCCGCTAGATATTTAAGGAGTTGGTTACCTGTTCTTCAAGCTGTGATGAGTTAAGCGAATTAAAATCCTGACTTGTTACCGACAGATTTATTCCAATTCCAATAAAACAGGGCAGTGATCAGAGTGGATGGCATCAGGCAAAATCCTCACATTTTTCAGCCTACTTTCGAGAGACTTTGTGGCCAGGTGATAATCGATGCGCCAACCCAGGTTCTTCCCTCTCGAACCCGCACGATAGCTCCACCAGGTGTAATGGTGTGGATCTTTATTAAAATGACGGAAAGTATCTATGAAACCATTTTCGAGAAATAACTGCATCCATTCACGTTCTTCGGGCAAAAATCCTGATGAATTGGCATTCGATTTTGGATTATGAATATCAATGGAAGTATGGCAAATGTTATAATCCCCACTTACAATTAAATTAGGTATTTCGTTCCGCAATTCGCCAATGTATCCATCAAAAAAGTGCATGAACTCGTATTTTTTTACTTGCCGTTCGTCGCCGCTCGAACCTGACGGCATGTACAAACTCATGAGGGAAAAATCATCAAAATCAGCTCTTATAACTCGACCTTCTTTATCAATCCATTCTTCTCCACATCCGTATTCAACATGATTGGGCTTTATTTTGGTTAGAATCGCGACACCACTATATCCTTTTTTTTCAGCTGGATACCAATAGTGATGGTAACCGAGTTGCTCAATTAAAGCTATAATTTCTGGAATTTGTACAGGCAATGCTTTCACTTCCTGCAGGCAAACCATATCAGCATTAGTAGCCTGCAACCAGCCGAAAAAGTTTTTGGTACTTGCCGCTCGAATTCCGTTAACGTTATAGGAGATGATTTTCATCAATGTTTTGTTATCATTCTATCTTTCAAAGAATCCAGCAACAGCTGTTTTTCCAATTTCTTCGCTTCCCTCTTTTTCAAAATGCTAATATCCATTTTAACATCTTGGTTAGGGCGATTATTTTTATCAGTTTGTAGCATAGCGATTTTATCAACCATATCTAAGCCGACCACAATTTCGCCATAAACGGTATAATTTCTATCTAAATGCGGTGTACCGCCGATGGTTTTATAAACCTGCCGCTGATATTCTGGTATTTTAAACTTCAATCGTTTTTCTTCGAGAGAATTCAACTGCTCATCAGTAAAAACCTTGCCTTGCACTAAATAAAACTGACTTCCGCTAGATTCTTTTTTAGGATTAACCATATCGCCTTCTCTTGCCGCAGCCAGAACGCCTTTCTTATGAAATAAACTGTCGCTGAATTCGGCTGGAATGGTATATTTCGGGCCGCCTTCTCCAAGCAAAGAGTCCGGTTTAGCATTTCTCGAATCCGGGTCACCACCCTGAATCATGAAATCCTTTATCACTCTGTGAAATAACGTTCCGTTGTAATAACCATCTTTTGCAAGTTTCAGAAAGTTTTCCCGATGTAAAGGGGTTTCATTATAAAGTTTTACAATGCATTCTCCAAACTCCGTTTTTATTCTGATATATTGATTTTTAGGCTTCGCAGCAAAGGCCGAAAACATCGAAAAAGCGCAAACGAATAATAATAATTTCTTCATTTATTTGTGTTTGAGGCTAAATTAAACTAAAAAATGAATTTCAATAAATAATGAGTGGCATTATTCAATTTTTTTTGCCATATCTTTGTACAAATGAAGTTAAAACAAAAAATAGCACTTTCTTTGGCCGTATTCTATGCGGTTAGTGTTATGGGTTTGGCTTTAAGTTTGCATTTTTGCGGCGGCAAACTAGAGAATGTTAAGCTGTTTAGCAATGAAATTTCTTGTAAGTTTTGTGCAGATATTCCTGTTGAAAAAATTAAGGATGATGGCTGTTGCAAAAACACGCAGGTAACTGTTAAAGTTAAGGATAGTCACCAAACTGAGGCACAAACACAAATGCCAAAGTTATTTTCTATTCAACTGTTTCTACATCCGCCGGTTTTAGAATTTCTTTCAAATATCACCCCCGCATATTTTAGCAAAATCAGCAATAAAGCACCTCCGCTTTCTTTAGGCGTTGCTTTGCATGTTTTCAATTGCATTTTTAGGAATTAGGATTATTCTTCATGTCTGTTACCTCGAAAGAAGTGTAACGGACTGAGAGAGATCTATATGAATTAGATTTCTCCGTCGTGGATCACTCAGTCGAAATGACGAGTAATTAAACATTCTAATTCCAAAAATCATGAAAACAATAAAATTATTCAGCATTATTATGCTAATCTTCGCCGCACAGGTTTCGGCACAACAAATATCAACAGCCGATTTACAGGTAACTGGTTTAACCTGTTCAATGTGTTCCAACGCCACTCAAAAATCTTTAGAAACTTTGGGTTTCATCAACTCTGTTAAACCAGATTTAAACAAAAACATCTTCGTTTTAAATTTCAAGAAAGGCGCTGATATCAACTTAGATATGGTGCGCAAAAAAGTACAGGATGCGGGCTTTTCGGTTGGTGGTTTAACCGCGGATTTCACTTTTAATCAGGTGAAAATAGATGATAAAGGTCAGGCAATTGTTGATGGTAATGTTTATCGTTTTGTAAACGCCAAAAACAAAACTTTAAACGGAACGGTAAAAGCCTCGGTTATTGATAAGAATTTCATTTCAGGTTCTGCATTTAAAAAACAGTCGGCTACCGTAAATTCTGATGCGTATGCAAACGGAACTGCAGTTGTAAATGGTAAAAAAATGCGTGTTTATCACCTGGTTCTTTCTTAAGATGAGAAGGATTTTTTTAACGGCGCTGATTTTGATTGGCGCCGCTGGTGTGGCTTTTAGTCAGGAGTTGTACGTTTTCACGGAGCCAGCAAGCAATATGCCCACCAAATCAATTGGTGTTCGTATTACCAATGAGGGCATGTTTAACAATCCTGGTTTTGTGAGCAGAACTATTCCAGAAGTCATGTTTGGTTTCAACAAAAACCTGATGATGCATGCACAAGGTTTTCTGTCAGATTTCGACGGCCGTTTTCGTGTGGAGGGTGGAAGTTTATATGCCAAATATCGTTTTTTATCAATTGACGAAAGCCAAAGTCATTTCAGGGCTGCTGCGTTTGGTAGAATAAGTACAAGCAAAAGGCCGGGATTTAGCAGGGATATTAATTTAGAAGGGGATAATAGTGGATGGCAAGCGGGGTTAATATTTACGCAACTGTTGCATAAACTGGCAATTTCAGCAACATTAGGTTATTCAAACGCTTTTGAAAAAAACGATAAGGTGCTAAGACTGAATACGCCACAACCTGACCAGATGCTTTCTTATAGTTTATCTTCCGGATATCTGGTTTTGCCTTTCGTGTACAAAGACTACAAGCAACCTAATTTTAATTTGTATTTTGAAATATTGGGAAAGACAGATCCAAACTCAGGCGAATCGTATTTGGATTTGGCCCCTGCCTTTCAGGTTATTTTGAATAGCACAACCAGGATCGACTTGGGCTACCGCTTTCAGGCGACAGGAAATATGGCCAATAGATATACCAAAAACATGTATCTGCTGAGAGCAGAATTTAACTTTTTTAATGCTTTAAAATAAATTAAAGTTGAACGTCAAGTAAGCAACTAAAATTAATATGTTGATTATACAAGCTTCAGCGCAAACAAAACAATATACTCAAGATGAAAAAAATAATGATCATGATGGCTATTATTGCCATTGCAACAACGAAATTAACTTTCGCACAAAGTAAAACTGATGCTGCTTTTAACCAAGTGTTAACGGCTTATTACGATGTGAAGAATGCGCTAGCAACCGATAAGAAAGATGTAGCAGCAGAAAAAGTGAAAGCATTATCAGCCAAAGTTGAGGCTATCCCGCACAAAGATTTGCCAGCCACACAACACACACTGTGGATGGAACAGGCAAAAATAATTAAAGCAAAAGCAACTGAATTGGCTGCAGGAAAAGATATCAAAGCACAAAGAAAATCTTTTGAAGGAATTTCTTCAGCGATGATTAAAACCGTACGTAACATCAAGTTTAACAATGCTAGGGTTTACGTTCAACACTGCCCAATGGCGAAAGCAAGCTGGTTAAATGAAAAAGAAAACATTGAAAACCCGTATTATGGAAGCATGATGTTTGAATGTGGCGACGTTTCTGAAACGATAAAATCAAATTAGTGAAACTGCACATCGTAAACATGATGTGCAACCTTTAAAAAATCAAAGTAAAAGCCGAGCTCAAAAAGCCCGGCTTTTACTTTTTAAATAGGAATTTTTATCTATCGCTTAGACCGTTGGGCCGCCATAAACCACAGTCGCTTATCAAGCGCCTCGCTTTTGATTGTCTACAATTTAACTTAACGGATAAAAATGAAAATAGTTGGCTAACCCTTTTTCCTAACATACATCAAGCTGTCGGAAGATGGAATAAAGTAACTTTAAAGATAATTTTAACATCATGTCAACATTATCACAATTTAGAAGCTTTACCCAACGTTTGCCACAAACCGATTTAATGCCAACGATTTTTATTGGACATGGCTCGCCGATGAACGGCATTGAAAACAATGAGTTTAGCCAAAGCTGGGCAGACCTTGCAAAAAATATTCCGGTACCAAAAGCGGTCGTGGTGGTTTCTGCACATTGGTATACCCATGGAACTTTTGTTACCGTGATGGATTTTCCTTCAACCATTCATGATTTTGGGGGATTTCCGCAAGCACTTTTCGATGTTCAATATCCTGCACCGGGCGATGCTAAACTGGCCACTGAAATTCCAACATTAGTTCATTCTACAATTATTGGTTTAGACCACGATTGGGGTTTGGATCATGGCACCTGGACCGTTGTAAAACACATGTATCCCGAAGCCAACATTCCAGTTCTTCAATTGAGTATCGATTATACAAAATCTCCAGAGCAACATTATGAAATCGCCAAAGAAATGTATGCGCTACGCAAGAAGGGTGTCTTGGTTATTGGCAGCGGAAACATGGTGCATAATCTCCGCATGTTAAGCTGGGAAATGATTGACGGCGGCGGGTACGATTGGGCAAATGAGATGAATGACAAATTCAAAAATCTTATTGCAAATGGCGATCACCAACCGCTCATCAATTACAGAAACTTAGGCACCGAGGCCATGTTGGCTATTCCTACGCCAGAGCATTATTTGCCCTTGATTTATAATTTAGGATTGAAAAATGATAAAGAAGAGGTGTCTTTCTTTAACGATAAAGCAGTTGGTGGTTCATTAACCATGACCTCTGTTTTAGTGGGATAAACTGCTGTCATGTTGATATTGAAAGCATCTTAGGAAGATTGAAAAATTCTTCACCACCTTCAGAAGGCAAATTAAAATGCTGCTTTAAATTCTATACAGTTCTATTATTACACGCATGCATAGCGATATGGGATGCTAATGCTGATGGACATTTATCGAAGAGGATTACGAGGTTAAGTTTTTAGATATGGTATTTGTAATATGTGCTAAATGATGTTTTCCATGCCGCGCATAATTACCCAACATATTGGCCAAGGTAAATTCTTTTCCATGTTCTGGGTGAATGTATTTTCGTTGATAATCTTCCAACTTTAGCGTTTTTAAAAAAGCCACCCAGCGCTGATGCAAACCTTCCAAAAGAATAATGGACATCTCAATATCGCCATTTTTTGCTTCTTCACACTCTGCCCAACGTTCTTCATAATAAGGCCTGATGATTGGCATATCCTCTGTGATAGTTTGTTTGAAACGAATGTAGGCATTCATGTGGCTATCCGGAAGGTGATGAACAACTTGCCTTAATGTCCACCCTTCGGGGCGATAAGCCTGGTTTAGTTGCTTTTTGCTTAGATTTTCAGTTGCATTTTTGATTTTTTCTGGCAAAGCCTCGATCTCAGCTATCCAGATTTTAGTCTGCCTATCGTCAAAAACTTCAGGCATATTAAACTGCCCGATTGGGTATTTAAGTTGTTCTAAATCCATAAAAGCAAATTATGCCTTTTTCAATGAATTTTTGTAAAAATGTTTAGAAATTTACCATTTAGGAAGGTAAGAAAATGTAAGTTATTGAACTATATGGCATATAGATATCTTATGCATTGTCTTTGTGTTTAAATTTACTTAAAATCAATTCATTTCATTAAAAATCCATTCATTTAAAGCATATTGCAATTAATTTTAGACACCACCAATGAAGAAGTTGTTTTTTGCCTTCGCATTTTTAGTTCCCTTGGTTATTCATGCTCAAACCATTAAAACAGACGTGCTTGTTTTAGGTAATTCAAATGCTGCTTTTGCCGCAGGCGTTCAAGCTGCCGAATCGGGTGTAAATGCAATTGTTTTAACACAGCGTGATGGTTTCAAACTAAGTGGTCTTAAAAGTTTACCTCAAAATGGCGTTGTGAGGGCTTTCGAAAAGAGAGCCAGAAAGTCTTTAAAACTTGCCGATAGTGTTTCATTACCCGAAATGACCAATCAAGTTGTAAACGCAGTAATTAAAAATTGGGCTGATAGCGCTAAACTTCTTGATGTTATCAACAATACGCCATACTATCATATTAAACGTTCTGGAAATGGTTGGGAAGCTAAATTGACCAAAGAAAAAAGTATTAAAGCAAAGGTATTGGTTGTAACTGATCAGATTGAAAAGATACTTCCAGCTTTAAAAATAGAAACTTTAAAACCAGCAGAAGCAAATACTATTAATTATGCTGAAAACTTATATCGTACAACAATTGCTGGCATAAATGGAACATCTAATTATCTTTCGCTTTATAATTTGCTGATTCCAAACCAGGAAAATATTTTATACATCAAAACTGATAATTTTGAAATCGGACAGGCGGCTGGTGCCGCCGCAGCGTATGCAGCATTTTATAAAACCAAAACTAGCTTATCAAACTTAAAAAGAATTCAAGGGAAATTATTAGCTTACAAATTGTCGTTAATGCCTTTTGAGGATGTTAAAATCGTTGATTCAAATTGGCTGGCGATTCAAAAAGTGGGCATTACCGGAATTTTAAAAGCGGATATAGAAAATGGGAAGGTTTATTTTCAACCCGAAAAGGCAGTTAACTACAATGAAATAAAGCAACCTCTAAAAAATTACTACTACAAAGCTCAAATCTGGTTTGATGATCATCAAAACATTCCAATCAATCTAGATAACACCATTTCAATGGTCTGTTATGTTGGGAATAAAGCCGTTGTTGCAACCAGAAATGAAATTGAGAAGAAGTGGAACAAGACTTATAAATTTTCTTCCAAATACGATTTGAAAAAGGTTTTAACACGACGAGAATTTTCAGTGATCATCAACGAATTTTTAAAGCCTTTTGATGATGTGAACGTGGATAGAACTGGGCGGGTAATGCGATAAAAGCTGGCCGCAGATTCGCAGATTATTAAACAAAATTATTTCAAAAAATTTAGCCAGTTTTTTCCTCCCCTATCAGCGGAAGTAATGAAATATAGAACAATACTATCCCGTCACTTTTCAGAGAGGGATTTGATGGACGCTAAGGAAAAACAAGTGGGTTAAAAGTCTTTGCAATCAACACTCAATTAATACGGTGAAGCGTTGTAACATTTCCATTTCCTTGGCACATTAGCTCGGGCATTGTCTAAATTGCAGCATCCAAACACAAATTCATGAAAAAATATATACTTTTCTTATTGATCTGCTCAAGTGAGTACACGTTCGCACAACAAATAGGTCCATTAACGGTAGAAAAAATTATGCGAGACCCAAAATGGATGGGAAGTTCGCCTAAAAATTTCCGCTGGACGGCAGATAGCAAAACTTTATACTTTAACTGGAATCCTGAAAACAATGCAAAAGAGGCATTATATAAAATATCAACTTCGAATTCAAACCCAATTAAAGCCGTTAATCAGGAAGATGAAAAATTACTCAACGTAAATTATGTTTACAACAAAGATAAATCGTTGGGGTTGGTAGAAAAGAGCGGTGATATTTATCTTCAAAATTTTAAAACAAAGAAAGAAAATCGGTTAACCAATACACTGGAGAGGGAAAGCAGCCCTGTTTTTTTAAGCAACGGAGATGTAGTTTACCAATTAGGTGAGAATTTATTTCAGCTTGATTTGAATACAGCTGGGACTAAGCAAATAACCAATTTCGTTAAGGGTAAAGCTTCTGGAAAAATAAGTTCCAAGCCTGCTACCGAACAAGATGGTTGGCTTAAGGCTCAGCAAACAGAGCTGTTCGATATCATTAAAAAAAGAAATGCAGAAACTCGTGGTGGTACAGGTCGTGGAGGCAGAAGTCGCTTCAGCGGACAATCTGGCGATACAAAAGCTTTAAAACCGCTTTACACTGATGATCGGTTTTTAAATAATGTCGTCATTAGCCCTAATGGTCGTTTTGTAACCTACAAATTAACGGCTCCGGCTCAAAATAACCACAATACCGTAATACCAAATTATGTAACGGCATCTGGCTATACGGAAGATATTCCCGGCAGAACCAAAGTTGGCGAAAATGAAAGTGTATCCCAAGGATTTATTTACGATACGCAAAGGGATTCAGTATATGCCATTCAAACCGCTACCATTCCAGGGATTAAAGATATTCCTGATTTTTATAAGGATTATCCAAAAGTACTGGATTCTTTAAAGAAGAAAAATAATGATAGGGTAGTGAATTTTTTCGGCCCATTGTGGAATGAGAATGGAAGTGCTGCAGTTATGGTAGCAACTTCTACAGATAATAAGGACCGCTGGATTTTAAACTTAGATGCTTCGACTGGCAAATTCAATTTAATAGATCGTCAGCATGATGAGGCATGGATTGGTGGCCCCGGCATTAGCGGTTTTTTTCAAGGAAGCACGGGTTGGGTAGATAACAACCATTTTTATTATCAAAGCGAGGCCACCGGTTATTCACACTTATATGTTGCAGATATTTCAACCGGCGCTAAAAAGCAACTCACTTCTGGTAAATGGGAAGTTCAATCGGTTCAGTTAGCAGAAGACAAACGAAGCTTTTATTTTAAAACAAATAAGGAACATCCAGGCATTACAAATTTCTTTAGAATTGGTGTAAACGGTGGTGAACTGGTTCAAATTACAACCATGAAAGGTTTAAATGATATCACACTGTCGCCGGATGAAAAGTATCTTGCCATCAATTATTCTTATCTAAATAAACCAGGCGAGCTATATATTCAACCAAACAAACTTGGGGCAAAAGCAGTAAAAGTTACGGAGTCTACCACGAAAGAATTTAACTCATATAAATGGCGTGAACCCGATATGGTTTCGTTTAAAAACCGCTACGGTGCTGAGGTTTACGCAAGAGTTTATAAATCTGATCATCCGCATCCAAACCACCCGGCAGTGGTTTTCGTTCATGGAGCTGGTTATTTACAAAATGTGCACTTTGGTTGGAGTACCTATTTCAGGGAGTTTATGTTCAACAATTTGCTGGCCGACAATGGCTACACGGTAATCGACATTGATTACACTGCAAGTTCAGGTTACGGTCGCGATCACAGAACAGGTATTTACCGCCACATGGGTGGAAAAGATTTAACAGACCAGGTTGATGGTGTTAAGTTTCTGGTAGAAAATTATGGTGTTAATCCTAAACATGTGGGTTTATATGGTGGTTCTTACGGCGGCTTTATTACGCTAATGGCGATGTTTAATGAACCGAACGTTTTTGCCAGCGGCGCTGCTTTGCGTTCGGTTACCGACTGGGCGCATTACAATCATGGTTACACTTCCAATATTTTAAACGAACCTTTTAACGACCCGATTGCCTACAAACAAAGCTCACCAATTTATTTTGCTGATAAATTGAAAGGCAATTTATTAATGGCGCATGGAATGGTTGATGTGAATGTTCATTTTCAGGATATTGTTAGGATTACACAGCGCTTCATCGAACTCGGAAAAAATAATTGGGAACTGGCTGTTTATCCAGTTGAAGACCATGGCTTCATAGAGCCAAGCAGCTGGACGGATGAATATAAAAGGATATTCAAATTGTATGAAGATACATTGAAGAAATAGGGTTAGAACTATTAAATAAACCACCCCCATTCCCCCTCTATAAAAATAAGGAGGGGAGTTGGATTTTGCATGATAAAAATTGCTGCCTAAGTTATTAGCGGTAGGTTTAACCTACTGAACTAAAATTTTAAGGAAAATCTGCCTAAGAGTAACAACTCCCCTCCTTTTTTAGGAGGGGTAAGAGGGTGGTAAACCTGGCAACCTACATTAATTTAATCTCAAGACGTGCGGGTTTCTATTAGCCAACCTGATAGATGCGAAAATTCTTTTAATAAGCAGCAACCCGAATAGGCTTACATGCTGAGGTACCAAGCAATCCTACTACAATCGCGGTTAACCCAGTGCTTTAAAATTGCTTCGTACCTCGCAATGACGACAAAATCAAAGCCAAATATCAAAAATTATATATATTTTAATCATTATAGTTTTTGACTATATCGTCATCAATA
>Ga0308159_1003643_pt1 | contig 15212 bp, 11 predicted proteins | sample PhyCR1_FD_201040 | JGI IMG/M metagenome (GOLD analysis project Ga0308159, IMG submission 201040) | Phyllosphere microbial communities from UC Gill Tract Community Farm, Albany, California, United States - DLSLC.R1 | ecosystem: Host-associated > Plants > Phyllosphere > Unclassified | place: USA... | reverse complement strand
CTGGCGCAAGAACGAGGTGCCTCTCGACGAGTACCCGGCGGGCACCGCGGGGCCGGCGTCCTGGAACGCGTGAGCGACGGGCCGTCCGCCTCACCGACCGAGCGTCGTGGTCTCATCGGAGACGCATAAGTTCATACGGGAACACGACGCCGCGCAACAGCGTTCAATGAGGCGGGTCAACGGCGTCCCGGATCAGTCCCCGTTCTCAGGAGTCCCCATGTCTCTCGCGCTCGACCGCACCGCCCCCACCGACGCTCCCATCCTCGACGTGCTCGCCGAGCGCTGGAGCACCCGCGTCTTCGATCCCGAGACGCCGATCGACGAAGCCGCCCTGCGTTCCGCTCTCGAAGCCGCCCGCTGGGCTCCCTCGGGCATGAACTTCCAGCCCTGGCGCTTCATCGTGGCGCGCCGGGGCACGGCCGCGCACGAGAAGGTCGTGTCGGCGCTCATGGGCTTCAACCAGGCCTGGGCGCCCGACGCCGGCGCCCTTCTCGTCGTCCTCGCCGAGACCGAGACCGAAGACGGCGAGGCGCGCACCTGGGCGCTCTACGACAGCGGACAGGCCGCCGCGCACTTCACCGTTCAAGCCCACGCAGAGGGCCTGTCGACCCACCAGATGGGCGGCTTCGTGGCCGACGACCTGCGTGCCGCGTTCGACATCGATGCCCGGTTCACCCCCGTCACCGTGATCGCGGTCGGGGCCCTGGGCGACATCGACGCGGCCGAAGAGGGCCTGCGTCAGCGCGAGCTCGCTCCGCGCCAGCGCCGCACGGTCGAGGAGTCGCTGCTCGTCGACGACTGAGCTCCGGCATCCCTCTCAAGAAACGCCGTCCCGAGTGAGACCGCGCCTCTCGCCCGTGGCGGCGTTTCTCGTCGTCTCAGCTCGTTCTCCGGCCCAGCGGGTGTTCACCGCGAGCCCATGAGATCGAAGACCGAGTGAGAAACGCACGCAAGATGGGTGAATTCAGGACCTGAACGAACATCGACGTGCCTCGCTGGCCGTACGCTCGCGCAACATGACCCGCGAGCGCCACGAACCAAACCAACGTCACACAAAACCTCCCGTGGGCGCTCGCCTTTCCGTGTGGCTTCTGTGGCCGATTGCCACGGTGATGTTGGGTGGCGTTCCGTTCCTCCTCGCGTCCGCGCTCTCCAGCGGACGAACCCGGGTGATCGGCAACTTCTGGGAACCCATCTACGCACTCGGGCAGTGGGCCGAACCCGCGTTTGCGTCGGGCTTCGACGCGTTGGCGGTATTTACGACTCTCCTCGTTGCCATCGCGGCGATAACAGGGTTCTCAGGCGACTGGTCGGCCCTTCCCGTTCGAGCGCGTAGTCACTTCTCAGCACTCGTGGTTCTGGCGGTAGCTCTGCTGGTGAGCCTGGCAACTCTCACGCCCGCGGTGATAGCGACAGCACCCGGCACGTCATCGCGAGCAGCTCTTCTCTGGCTCGCCGCCTGGGGCGTCATGCTTGTCACGCTCGCGATCGCCGAGGTTCTGCCATTCCGGTCGCAGGTTGTTCTCGCCCGCTTGCGCGCGTTACGCGCAGAACAGCGGGTGAAAGAGGTCGGTTACGATCTACCTCCGCACGACGCATCTCTTCCCGCTTGGCCGATCGCTGCTCTCGCCACCCTCTTCGGCGTACCGGTTGTCGCGTGGGTGCTCTTCAGCACGTGCGTGGCCGTGATCAGCGGCTTCCCCCTTCCCAACGGCGGGCTGTTCGTAGCCTTGGGATACGGCGGATTCATCTCCCTCGTCGGATGGATGCTGCGTAGCAATGCTTCTGCATCGAGCGCCTCCCGAATGGGTGCCCTTCTCGTCATCGCGACGGGGATCGGGATCACCATCACTTTCGCGATCACGATAGCTGCCGTATCCGCGGCCGTCGCCTGGGGGCTTGCCGTGGTGGCGTGCGCCAGCGCGGTCCTCCTCCTCCCTGTGTCGGTGACGCGTAGCGTCCCTCTTCTCCGCATCGTTCAGAGGTGGCGGACGTTTCAGTCCCTCGGCTCTCTTCGCGCTCGATCCCGTGACATGGCGGCCACATGGCGGGCAACACGTGCAGGAGCACGTGCGACCCGCACCCCTCGGTGGAAAGAGGCGCTTCGGGCTCTCCTGAGTTGACGCCGGTTTGGGGCACTTCGGTCGGCCGACCCCGCCGCTCAATGTGACGGTCGATAACGTTCACCGACCTACGGACTGCAGGGATGCGACATCCACGACGCCGCACCCCCTTCTCGCTCCTGCTACTCGACGATCTCGGCCTCGATCACGTCGTCGTCGCCCGGCTCCGGTTGAGCCGGGCCGGTGCTGGCGAGCATGAGCGAATCGCCGTCGCTGGCCACGTCGACCCGCACGACGTCGCCGTCGCGCACCGACCCCGCGAGGATCGCCATGGCGAGGCGGTTCTGGATCTCGGTCTGGATCAAGCGGCGCAGCGGCCGGGCGCCGTACACCGGGTCGTAGCCGCGCTCGGCGAGCCACGACCGGGCGTCGGGGGTGACGGCGAGGCTGAGCCGACGCTCACGCAACCGCTTGTGCAGCGCATCGACGGCGAGCTCGACGATCTGAGCGAGGTCGTCGTGGCTCAAGGCCTGGAAGATCACGATGTCGTCGAGCCGGTTCACGAACTCCGGCTTGAACGCCTGGCGGACGAGCGCCTGCACCTGCTCGCTCTTCGTCTCCATCGACAGGGTCGGATCGATGAGGATCGGCGAACCGAGGTTGGAGGTCAGGACCAGGATGACGTTCGTGAAGTCCACCGTGCGGCCCTGGCCGTCGGTCAGGCGACCGTCGTCCATCACCTGCAGCAGCACGTCGAAGACCTCGGGGTGGGCCTTCTCGACCTCGTCGAGCAGCACGACGCTGTAGGGGCGTCGGCGGACGGCCTCGGTGAGCTGCCCGCCCTGCTCGTAGCCGACGTAGCCCGGAGGGGCACCGACCAGGCGCGAGACGGAGTGCTTCTCGCCGTACTCCGACATGTCGATGCGCACCATGGCGTGCTCGTCGTCGAAGAGGAAGTCGGCCAGCGACTTCGCCAGCTCGGTCTTGCCGACACCGGTGGGACCGAGGAACAGGAACGAACCGACGGGCCGATGCGGGTCGCTGATGCCCGCGCGCGAGCGACGAACCGCGTCGGACACCGCCTTCACGGCATCCCGCTGCCCGATCAGGCGCTTGCCGAGCTCGCGTTCGAGGTGCAGAAGCTTCTCGGACTCGCCCTGCAGCAGGCGACCCACGGGGATGCCCGTCCACGCCGCGATCACGGCCGCGATGTCTTCATCGGTCACCTGCTCGTTGACCATGCGGTCGCCGGCGGGCTCCTCGCGCTCGGCCGTCATCAACTCGCGCTCGAGGGCGGGGATCTCGGCGTAGAGCAGCCGCGAAGCGCGCTCGAGGTTGCCCTCGCGCTGTGCGCGCTCGGCATCGACGCGAGCGGCATCCAGCCGGGTCTTGAGATCACCGACGCGGTTGAGTGAGGCGCGCTCGCGCTCCCATCGGGCCTGCAGTTCGTCGAGCTTGGCCTGCTCGGCTCCGAGCGTCTCGCGGAGGGTCGCGAGGCGCTCCTTCGACGCGTCGTCTTTCTCCTTCTTCAGCGCGAGCTCCTCGAGCTTGAGACGGTCGACGTGGCGACGCAGCTCGTCGATCTCGAGCGGGGCCGAGTCGATCTCCATGCGCAGCCGCGATGCGGCTTCATCGATCAGGTCGATGGCCTTGTCGGGCAGCTGACGCGAGGGGATGTACCGGTTCGACAGGGCCGCAGCGGCGACCAGCGCGGCATCCGCGATGGCGACCTTGTGGTGCGCCTCGTAGCGCTCCTTGAGGCCGCGCAGGATCGCCACGGTGTCCTCGACCGTGGGCTCTCCGACGTACACCTGCTGGAAGCGGCGCTCCAGAGCAGCATCTTTTTCGATGAACTCGCGGTACTCGTCGAGCGTGGTCGCGCCGATCAGGCGCAGCTCGCCGCGAGCCAGCATGGGCTTGAGCATGTTGGATGCCGCGACCGACCCCTCGCCGCCACCCGCACCCATGAGCACGTGCAGCTCGTCGATGAACGTGATGATGCGGCCGTCGGACTCGGTGATCTCTTTGAGGACGCTCTTCAGGCGCTCCTCGAACTGGCCGCGGTACATCGCGCCGGCAACGAGCGCCGAGATGTCGAGCGAGACCAGTTCTTTGTTCTTGAGGCTCTCGGCGACGTCGCCCGCGACGATGCGCTGAGCCAGCCCCTCGACGACGGCGGTCTTGCCGACGCCGGGTTCGCCGATGAGCACGGGGTTGTTCTTGGTGCGCCGGGTGAGCACCTGGCTGACGCGGCGGATCTCGCCGTCGCGCCCGATCACGGGGTCGAGCTTGCCCTGGCGGGCCCGGTCGGTGAGGTTGATGCCGAACTGCTCGAGGGCGCTCCGCGCGTCCTCCTGCCCCGGCTGTTGTGTGGCGTTCATGTGTTCTCCTGGAAGTCTGTTCGCAAACTTGAGTTGCGTTGACTCAAGTTTAGCAGCGAGACGAGCGGAGGGCAATGGATGCCAACACCTCGGCCTCCCCGCGCCGGCGCCCGCCCGTCCGCGCACCGCCACCGTGCCGCCCGCCCCCGCGGCTCGCCGAGATCACACATTCCGCGCGAGATCACCCGTTGTCCGCCTGCAACGTCATGTGATCTCGACGCGAGCGTGTGATCTCGGCGGCAAGGCGGGCGGGGCGGGGCTCCGTGCGCGGCGCGGCTCAGGCGGGGACCGGCTCGACGGTCGCGGCCTCGGCGGATCCGGATGCCGCCTCCCCCACGCACGAGAAGCGTGCACGGTAGGCGGTCGGGGTCAGTCCCATCGCGCGGGCAAAGTTCTGGCGCAGGACGGCGGCCGAGCCGAAGCCGCACTCCGCGGCGATGCGATCGAGGCCGAGCTCGGTCTCTTCGAGCAGCCGCTGGGCGTGCAGCAGGCGCTGCCGGGCGAGCCAGGCGGCCGGGGTCGCTCCGAGATCCGCTTTGAAGCGGCGAGCGAAGGTGCGGGGTGACATGTGGGCACGGGCGGCGAGGCGTTCGACCGACAGTTCGGCGTCCAGGTTCTGCAGCATCCACTCGGTCACCGGGGCGAGCGAGAGCGAGGAGTCGATCGGGATCGGCGAGGCGATGAACTGCGCCTGACCGCCGTCGCGCTGAGGCGCCACGACCATCCGCCGGGCGATGCGGTTCGCCAGCTCGGTGCCGAGCTCCTGCCGGAGCAGGTGCAGGCAGGCGTCGAGCCCGGCGGCGGTGCCGGCGCTGGTGATGATGGTGCCCGACTGCACGTAGAGAACGTCGGGGTCGACCTCGATCCGGGGATACATGCGGCTCAGCGTGTCGGCGTAACGCCAATGAGTCGTCGCGCGTTTGCCATCCAGAACCCCGGATGCCGCGATGACGAACGACCCGCTGCACACGCTCAACAGCCACGCGCCGCGCTCGTGCGCCGCGTGCACCACCTCGATCACACGCGGGTCGACGGCATCCCACTGCGACCGGGGAATGGGCGCGAGCACGAGGATGTCGACGTCGGCCGCCGCATCGAGACCGTGCTCGACGTTGACCGAGAACCCGATGTTCGAGGGCACCACCCCCGCGTCGGGGGCCACGATGCGGAAGTCGAAGTTCGGAATGCCGTCGTCGCTGCGATCGAGACCGAAGGCCTCGCACGCCAGCCCGAACTCGAACGGAGCAAAACCCGGCTGGATGACGACGGCGACCGAGCGCATGAAAACCTCCGGCGTGGCAGAAATCTGACGAATGCCGTCCATCATGCCACTCGTGGCCGGATTACTCCAGTCGTAGCTTTTCTGTCATGGCTTACTTCATCGCCCTCGGCATCCTGTCCCTCGCCGGCATCGTCGGAACCGTGTGGCTCGTCCGCACCGACGGTTACGGCCGCATCCCCACCGATCCGCAGCGCGCGGCACCCGCATCGACGGCGTCGCGTGCTCGCTCGAGACGGCCCGAGGCCGATGCTGCTCCGCGTGACTCGGCCGCACCCGCCCCGCACGCGTCGGCCGCCCCCATGACGGCCCCGCTGCGCGCCATCACCGCGGAGTGACGGCAGCGAGGGTGGTGGCGCGACGCGCAGCTCACCGCCCCCCGGCGACCGCGCGGGCGTACACGTCGACCATCGCGGCCGTTCGCGACGACTGCCGGAACCGCTCGGCGATCGACGGATCCGGCTCGACGGGGGTGCCGGCCGCGATGTCGGCGGCAGCGCGGCGAAGCGCCTCCGCGAGCGCTGAGACCGTGGCATCGCTCACCGCCCAGATGCCCGAGCCCAGCTCCGCGGCGATATCGGGGTCGCTCACCACCGCCGGCGTCCCGAGCGAGGCCGCCTCGAAGACGGTCATGCCCTGGGTCTCGAAGCCGATCGAGGTCTGGACGACGGCGTCGGCATCGGCCAGACGACGGAGGGTCTCGGCGTAGGGCAGGCGACCGGCGAAGATCACGGACGCTTTCGGCGACGACCGCTCGACGAGCCGCCGCGCGGCACGGAACTGAGCCCCGCCACCGACGATCTCGACCTCGGCGTCGACGCCCGAGGAGATCACCGCCTCGAGAAACGGAATCAGGCGCTTCTCCGGGCTCATGCGCCCGAGCCAGATGAAGCGCGGTCGCCCGGGCCGGCGCTCACCGGGTTCGGCGTGCAGGGCCGCGTCGAGCACATCGTCGTCGATGCCGTTCCAGATCACGTCGACCGCGTCGGCCACGCCGTGCTCCTCGAGGCGCCGCGCGAAGTGACTCGACGGCGCAGTGACCGCCCTCGAGAGACGGGCCAGCTGGCGAAGGAACGCCCAGCCGTCGGCGCGCGCGGGCGCGATCTTCGCCGATCCGCGTGTCTCTCGCGCGGTCGGGCGGGATGTCTGCCGGGGCGGTGCGTTCCCGTGCGTTCCGCGCGCGTGCACGCCCGCCCGGGGCAGCACCCGCCGGGCCCAGGCGTTGAGCCCGCGCAGCACGAGCCCGGGGAAGGGCGCCGTCGCCTCGATCCCCACGTCGACGCGGTTGTGCATCGTGTGCACGACGGGCAGCCCATGCCGCGCCGCGTAGCGGTGGCCGATGAACGCCCCCCAGAAGTCGGCCTGCACGTGCACGACGTCGACGGGAAGCCGCGCGCCCATCTCGGCATCCAGGAATCTGTCGGTCCGAACGCCGGGCCAGGTCAGGGCGTACTCGCGGTCGGGGGTGATCGCGATGGACGGCAGGTCGAGATAAGACGCGTCGCTGCCGCTCGGCCGGTGAAGGCGCGGTGCGACCACCGTGACCACATGTCCGGAGCGCTCGAGGAAGCGCTTCTGCAGCCGCATCGACACCTGGGCGCCGCCGAGCGACTCGAGGTGCTGGTCGGCGAACATCACGACGTGCACGCTTTACTCCGGCAGGGGCCGACCGCGGTACAGCGCCTCGAAGGTGTCGAGCGTGCGGGTGATGTCGTGCACGGCAACGGCGTCGAGAGACGCCTGCTGCATGCGCGTGCGGTCCTCGGGCGAGGCGGTGAGGACGTCGGTCAGGCGCGCTGCGAGTTCTTGGGCGTTGCCCGGCTCGAAGAGGTAGCCGTTCTCGCCCTCGTGCACGAGGTGCGGCAGCGCCACGGCATTCGCGGCGACGATCGGCAGACCGGATGCCATGGCCTCCATCGTCGCGATCGATTGCAGCTCCGCGATCGAGGCGATCGCGAACACGCTGGCCCGCGAGTACAGCGTGCGGAGGTCTTCCTCCGACGCGTGTCCGTGGAACGTCACACGCGATGCGACGCCGAGCTGCTGCGCGAGTGCCTCGAGCTTGGCGCGCTGGTCGCCACCGCCGACGACGTCGAAGCGGACGTCGAGGGCGGGGTCGAGCTGCGACAAGGCCGTGAGGACGACGTCGATGTGCTTCTCGGTCGTCAGGCGCCCGACGAACAGCATGCGGTTCGCGTCACGAGGCGTGAGGTCGGGGCGATAGTTCGAACGGTCGATGCCGCAGGAGATGGGGATGACGCCCGAGATGTCGATCGTCGACTCGAGGAAATCCGCGGCCTTGCGCGTGGGCGTGGTGACGGCGCGCGTCATCTTGAAGGTGCGCTCGGCATCGGCCCACGCCAGCTTCACGAAGATGCGGTCGAGGAAGTCGGGGAGCGTGGTGAAGTCGAGGATGTTCTCGGCCATGACGTGGTTCGTCGCGATGACCGGGATGCCGCGCTTACGCGCCTCGCGGGCGAGCCCCCGGCCGATGACGATGTGCGACTGGATGTGGACCACGTCGGGCTTGATCTCGTCGAGCAGGATGCGGGCGTAGTGCTTGGAGCGCCAGGGGAGCACGAAGGTGAGCCAGTCGTGCGGGAGAAAGCGATACGAGGGCAGCCGGTGCATGGTCATCGGCTGGTTCTCGATGACCTCGGTCGCGGTGCCGTCCTTGCCGCGGCCCGCGCTGGGCGCGGCGACGTGCACCTCGTGGCCCCGCGCGACGAGACCAGCGGCCAGGCGCTCCGCGAAGCGGGCGGCGCCGTTGACGTGCGGGAGGAAGGTGTCGGCGCCGATGAGGATCCGCAGAGGGCGGTCGGGGGTCGATGCCGATTCGGACGGGTCGGTCGACGCGGCGGGCGCGGGTGAGTCAGCGGGCGCGGGGGAATCGGCGGGCGTCGCAGGAGTGGTCACGAGGGGTGAGGCCTATCTATGCGGCGGTCGGTTCGCAGGGGCAGGTGCATGCGTCCGTCCACTGTACCCGAGCGGGTTTTGCGGCTCCGGGGCTCTCCGCAGTCGCCGCGCAGAGCGGGCACCCCGCGACGTCGACGAGGGGCATCCGCGGCGATGCCGTCGGGGCTGATCGGTGGGGGGCATTCCCGCACCGGCGGCGCCTCCACCGACGACAGGGGGCGTGCGGCGGCGAAGCCCGCCCGGTGCGGGACCGAGCGGGCTTCGCGGCGCAACGCGATGCGTGTGCCGCCGCTACGGCTTCCCCTCGAGACGCGGGTCGGGCGACGGCACGCCCTGAGCCGGACGCGGAGGGCCATCGGTACCGGCCGCCGCGGGCACCTCGGATGCCGCTGCCGCGAACGTCGACACGACGACGGCGTCATCGGTGGCCGGGGCCCGCCGCGCCTCGCCCTCGGGGACCGATTCTGCTTCATCCGTGTCGAGGTCGGCACTGGCCTGCTCGAACTGCGAGCGGTAGAGGCGGTAATACGCCCCCTCGACCGCGATGAGCTCGTCGTGCGTACCCTTCTCGACGATGTCGCCGTGCTCCATCACGAGGATGAGGTCGGCGTCGCGGATCGTCGAGAGACGGTGCGCGATCACGAACGAGGTGCGCCCCTCACGGAGGGCCGCCATCGCCTGCTGCAGCAACAGCTCGGTGCGCGTGTCGACAGACGAGGTCGCCTCGTCGAGGATGAGCACCGACGGCCGCGCCACGAAGGCCCGGGCGATGGTGATGAGCTGCTTCTCGCCCGCGGAGACGTTCGCGGCGTCTTCGTCGAGCACGGTGTCGTACCCCTCGGGCAGAGAGTGGACGAACTGATCGACGCGCGTGGCCACGGCGGCCTCGACGATCTCCTCATCGGTCGCGCTCTCGCGGCCGTAGCGGATGTTGTCGCGGATGGACCCGGCGAACAGCCACGGGTCCTGCAACACCATGCCGGTCCGCGATCTGACGTCGTCGCGCCGGAGCTCGGCGATGTCCTGCCCGTCGAGCAGGATGCGTCCGCCGTCGAGCTCGTAGAACCGCATGATGAGGTTGACCAGGGTGGTCTTACCCGCGCCCGTGGGACCGACGATCGCCACGGTCTGCCCGGGCTCCACCCGGAACGACAGGTCGGTGATCAGCGGCCGTTCGGGCGTGTACGCGAAGCGGACGTTCTGGAACTCGATGACGCCGCGCCCGTCGATGTGCACCGGCGCGTCAGCGGCATCCGGATCCTGCTCTTCGGCGTCGAGCAGGGCGAAGACGCGCTCGGCCGAGGCGGTGCCCGACTGCACGACCGCGGCCATGCCGCCCAGCTGCGACAGCGGCTGGGTGAACTGCTGCGAGTACTGGATGAACGCCTGCACGTCGCCGAGGCGGATCTGGCCGCCCGCGACCATGAGGCCGCCGAGCACGGCGATCCCCACATAGGTGAGGTTGCCGACGAACATCATGCCCGGCATGATCATGCCCGAGAGGAATTGCGCCCGGAAGCTGGCCTGGTAGAGCTCCTCGTTCTCGGCCTCGAACTTCTCGCGCGCGTCTTTCTCGCGGCCGTAGACCTTGACCAGCGCGTGGCCCGAGAACGACTCCTCGACCCGGGCGTTGAGGCGCCCGACCTTCTTCCACTGGTCGCCGAAGGCCTTCTGCGACTTCGGGCCGATCACGCCGAAGATCACCGCCATGAGCGGCAGCGAGACGAGGGCGACGAGCGCGAGCTGCCACGAGATCGTGAACATCATGATGAGCACGCCAACCACGGTGAGCACCGATGTCAGCGCGCTCGAGAGCGACTGCTGCATCGTTTGCGTGATGTTGTCGATGTCGTTGGTGACGCGAGAGATCAGCTCTCCGCGCTGCACGCGGTCGAAGTACGACAGGGGCAGCCGGTTGATCTTCGCCTCGACGTCTTCGCGCAGACGCCACATGGTGCGGACCATGATGACGTTGATGACGTACCCCTGGATCCACGACAGCAGCGAAGAGCCCACGTAGATCGCGAGCACGGTCACGATGACGATGCGGAGCGCGTCGAAATCGACACCGGCCCCGACCGAGAAGTTGCTCATCGCGCCGACGATGTTGGCGATGTCGTTCTGCCCGGCGGCGCGCAGGGCGTCGACGACCTCGGCCTGGGAGGTGCCGGCGGCGAACTGCTGGGCGAGACCCCGGGAGACGACGCCCTCGAAGATGATGTTCGTCGCATCGCCCAGCACCCGCGGAGCGAGCACGGCGAGCACGACGCCGATCGCGCCGAGGATCGATACGAACACGAACGCCGCGGCATGGGGCCGCAGGAGCCCGATGAGACGGGCGAAGCTCGGCCCGAAGTTCGAGGCCTTGCCGGGCGCGACGCTATCCCAGCTGCCCGAGTTCAGCCGCGCCTGTTCGGCGAGCTCGAGTTCGGCGCGTTCTTCGTCGGTGAGGGCGTCGACGGTGCTCATGCCTCGACCCCCAGCTGCGACTCGACGATCTCGCGATAGGTGGGGCTGGTCGCCAGCAGCTCGTCGTGCGTGCCCAGTCCCGCCATGCGGCCGTCTTCGAGCACCACGATGCGGTCAGCGCCCGTGATGGTGGAGACGCGCTGCGCCACCACGATCTTGGTGACCTCGGGCAGCTCGCGCCAGAGGGCTTGTCGTAACCGCGCGTCGGTACTCAGGTCGAGCGCCGAGAACGAGTCGTCGAAGACGAGGACCGCGGGGCGGTGCACGATCGCACGCGCGATCGCGAGGCGCTGGCGCTGACCACCCGAGACGTTCGTGCCGCCCTGGGCGATGCGCCCCTCGAGCTTGCCGTCCATCGCCTCGACGAAGTCGCGCCCCTGTGCGATCTCGAGGGCGTGCCACAGCTCGTCATCGGTGGCCTCCTCGCGGCCGAAGCGCAGGTTGGAGGCCACGGTTCCGCTGAAGAGGAACGGCCGCTGCGGCACGAGACCGATGCTCTTCCACAGCACGTCGAGGTCGGCCTCGCGCACGTCGACGCCGCCGACACGCACGGCCCCGGCGGTGACATCGAACAGGCGCGGGATGAGCGAGACGAGGGTCGTCTTGCCCGCCCCCGTGGATCCGACGATCGCGACCGTCTCTCCGGGCCGTGCCGCGAAGCTGATGCCCGAGACGACGGGTGACTCGGCGCCCGGGTAGGCGAAAGCGACGTCGTCGAACTGCACGGCTCCGGGTTCGGGCAGGCTCTCGACGGGATTCGCCGGACGGTCGAGCGTCGAGCGGCTGTCGAGTACCTCGCCGATGCGCTCGGCCGAGACGGCGGCACGCGGGATCATGACGGTCATGAAGCTCGCCATGAGCACGCCGCCGAGGATCTGCGCCACGTATTGGATGAAGGCGAACAGCGTTCCGATCTCGACGCCGCCCGCGTCGACCTGGATGCCGCCGAACCAGATGACGCCCACCACCGTGACGTTGAGGACGAGCATGGCGAGGGGGAAGAGGAGCACGAAGAGCGAGCCGACTTTGCGGCCCACCACGAGGATGTCGGTGTTCGCCTCGCGGAAACGCTCCTCTTCGATGCGTTCGCGCACGAACGCGCGCACGACGCGCACGCCGGTCAGCTGCTCGCGCATCACGCGGTTCACGCCGTCGAGCTTGGTCTGGTAGCTGCGGAACAGCGGCACCATGCGCGCGATGACGAGCCCGGCCACCACCACCAGCGTGGGTACCGCGACCGCGATCAACCAGCTGAGTCCGACGTCTTGCTGCAACGCCATGATGATGCCGCCGATGGCGAGCAGCGGCGCGCTGACGAGCATGGTGGCGCCCATCATCGCGAGCATCTGCACCTGCTGCACGTCATTGGTGTTGCGGGTGATCAGCGAGCCCGCGCCGAACTGCGACAGCTCGCGCTCGGAGAACCCGCTCACGCGCTCGAAGATGTCGAGGCGGATGTCGCGCCCTGCCGCCATCGCGGCACGGGCGGCGAAGTACGTGGCGACGACGGATGCCACGATCTGCCCGAGCGAGATGACGAGCATGAGGCCGCCGCGCGACCAGATGAAGCCGGTGTCGCCCTGGGCGACGCCGAGGTTGATGATGTCGGCGTTCAGACGCGGCAAATACAGCGTCGCGAGCGCGGACGCGGCCTGGAAGACGAGGATGGCGACGAGCAGCCAGCGATAGCGCGAGAGATAGCGGATGAGGAGTTTGCCGAGCACGAAGCCCTCCGAGGAGATCGACGCGATCGCCATGACCGCGGACTCCAGCCTGGCACCGACCTCCGACATCGGCGACCCCTACAGCGATGGGAGCGTTCTCTCGTCGCGAACGCGGGGAATCGGCATCCGTATCCCAGGGGCCGGATCGTAGGCTGAGCGCATGTCTCGACTCCAGGCCGACGCTCCCGCCGACCTCTGGGTGCCGGTCACCGGTTCGCTCGGATTCCGCGGCCGCCGCCATCGCAAGGCGGCGATCGGCATGCTGCTCAGCCAGGCCAATCAGGTCGCCGGCGCCACGCCGAAGCCGGGCGGCGGCGCCTTCGCGTGGATCCTGAGCCAGGCGGCGCCGTTGCTCATGCGCCGTGCGGCCGGCCGCGTGCTCGTGTGGGTGTGGAAGAGCGACCCCGAATTGCTCGTCGTCATGGCGCAGCTGCAGGAGGCCACGCCGCAACTGCGCACGGCGCGCGCCATGATGCCGATGGAGTACGACGACACCGAGTCGTTCCGCAATCCGCACCTCGGCGTCGGCGAGAAGCTCGCGATGCCCTTGCCGGCCGACCCGAAGACGCCGCCATTCGCCACCTACACGTGGGACACCGGCTCGCACTTCGTCACGGTCACCGCGGTGTGTTCCGATCGCGAACGCTTCGGCACGGTCATCGCATCCGTGGACGACGTGGCGCGGACGATCCGCGTGGTCGACGACCTCCAGATGGGCGAGGCCCCCACGGTGCTGCGCCTCGACCCGGCCTGAGCCCGGTCACCAGAGCAGGCTCGGCCCAAGAAAACAGGCCCACCCGGCCAGATCCGCCCGGTTTTCGTCGCAGAGCCTGTTCTCGTCGCCGGGCACGCCCCGCGCTCGGCGCTCGTCCCAGCGAGAATCGCCGGGGCGCTCTCGACGTCAGTCGCCGTGCATGTCGCGCGGACGCCACAGCACGATGTCCGTCGCGCGGCGCACGCGCGCACCGTGGCGCAACGTCACGACCGAGCCGGTCGCGCCGGCCGCGAAGACGCGGGCCCCGGGGCGGGACTGCCGCTCGATCGTCAACTGCCGTTCGAGGTCGTCCACGCGACGCGCGAGCTCGTGCACGCGCTCCTCGAGGGCGAGCAAGCGCGCGATGGCGGGGAGGCTCATCCCCTCGCCCGACAGACGCGCGACCTCGCGCAGCTGCTGAACGTGCCGACTGGAGTATCTGCGCGACCCCCCCTGGGTACGCGCGGGCACGACGAGCCCGAGCCGGTCGTACTGCCGCAGGGTCTGCGGGTGCATGTTCGACAGCTCTGCGGCCGCGGCGATGGCGAAGATCGGGGCGTCTTCGTCGATCTCTCTTGCGGACACGTCTTCACCTCTTTCGTCGTGCCGGGTGCGGGTGCCGGGCTCTCGGCATCCTGTCGTATCGGATGCCGAGAACCTCGGCGACGCGCACGGTGTTACCGCGCTTTGGCCATCAGGTCGGCGCGGGGGTTCTCTTTCGGCTCGAGCTCGTGGAAACGCTCGAGGGCTTCGCGGGCGGCGTCGTCGAGATGCGCGGGGACCGCGACCTGGACCTCGGCGAGCAGGTCGCCGGTGCCCTTGGTCGTCGAGATCCCGCGACCCTTGACGCGCAGCACGCGTCCCGAGGGGGTGCCGGGGGCCACACGTAGGCGCACGGGGTCTCCCCCGAGCGTCGGCACCTCGATCGTCGCGCCCAGAGCCGCCTCGGTGAAGGTGACCGGCACGGTGATGCGCAGGTTGAGGCCGTCGCGTGTGAAGACCGGGTGAGGCCGCACGGCCACGGTCACGACGATGTCGCCGCTCTCGCCGCCGTCGGGGGAGGTGCGTCCTCGACCGCGCAGCCGGATCTTCTGCCCATCGGAGACGCCGGCGGGGATCTTCACCTTGAAGGGCACGTTGTCTTCACCGGCGAGAGTGATGGTCTCACCCTTCGCCGCGGTGATGAAGTCGATCGTCGTGCGCGCCGAGACGTCGGCACCCTTCTGCGGGCCGCCGAAGCCACGGAACCCTCCCGTCGTCTGACCGAAGCGACCGGAGCCGAAGCCACCGCCCTGCTGGTCGAACATCGTGAAGAAGTCGTCGAAACCCCCCGACGGCGCCTGTCGGCCCTGCCCGAAGCGGCTGAAGACGTCGTCGAAACCGCCGCCGCCTCCGGCCCCGGGAGCCGAGAAGCGCGCGCCCGAGCCCATGGCACGGATCTGGTCGTACTCCTCGCGCTGCTCGGGGTCGTTGAGGACCGAGTAGGCCTCGCTGATCTCCTTGAAGGTCGCTTCGGCCTTCGCGTCTCCCGGGTTCGAGTCGGGGTGGTACTGGCGCGCGAGCTTGCGGTACGTCTTCTTCAGATCGGCAGCGCTGACGCTCTTGTCGACACCGAGGACTTTGTAG
>Ga0308159_1003638_pt1 | contig 15226 bp, 14 predicted proteins | sample PhyCR1_FD_201040 | JGI IMG/M metagenome (GOLD analysis project Ga0308159, IMG submission 201040) | Phyllosphere microbial communities from UC Gill Tract Community Farm, Albany, California, United States - DLSLC.R1 | ecosystem: Host-associated > Plants > Phyllosphere > Unclassified | place: USA... | reverse complement strand
GCGTCGTACTTGCCCGAGCTGACGCCCAGGGGCCAATCCTCCCAGCTGGTCTGCACCACGTTGAGCTGCAGGCCGAGGCTGTCGGCCACCAGCTGCGCGGTGTCGGCCTCGCTGCCGATGGTGGTCTTGTCATCATTGGCCAACAGCGCCAGCGGCGGCCCGGCCACGCCGGACACGGCCACGGTGAACTTGCCCGGCTGGGCGAACTTGAAGCCCGGCGGGATCTGCGCGATGGCCGCCTCGTTGCGCGGCACATGGATGCGCACGCGGTCGGGGCTGAGGTCGACCTGTTGCACGGCAAACGCTTGTTGTGCGGTGCTGACGGCAAGTGCCAGCAGGGCGATGCGAGCGGTAGAGATAAACATGGGCAGTCACTCCGTTAACTAAAGCACCTTGCCGAGAAAGGCCACGGTGCGGGGATGTCGGGGTTGGCGGAAAATCTGTTCGGGCGGGCCCTCTTCGATCAGTTGGCCGTCGCAGAGGAACACCACGTGGTCGGCGACCTCGCGGGCAAAACCGATCTCGTGGGTGACAATCACCAGGGTCACACCCAATTGGGTCAGGCCCTTGATCACGTCGAGTACTTCGCCCACCAGCTCAGGGTCGAGGGCCGAGGTGGGCTCATCGAACAGCAGCACTTTCGGGTCCAGCGCCAGGGCGCGGGCGATGGCGACGCGTTGCTGCTGGCCGCCGGAGAGCTGGCGCGGGTAGGCGTCGACTTTGTCTGCCAGGCCGACCTTGGCCAGCAGCTCGCCGGCCTTGGCTTGGGCCTCGGCCTTGCTCCAGCGCTTGTGCGCCAGCGGCGCTTCGGCGACGTTTTCCCAGGCGGTGAGGTGCGGGAACAGGTTGAAGTTCTGGAATACAAAACCGACGTCGATGCGGCGCTTGAGAATCTCGCGTTCCTTGAGCTCGTACAGCAGGTCACCCTTGCGTCGATAGCCGACGTATTCACCGTCGATGGTGATGTGGCCGCTGTCGATTTTTTCCAGGTGATTGATGGTGCGCAGCAAGGTGGACTTGCCCGAGCCGGACGGCCCGAGAATCACCGTGACCTTGCCCGGGTCGATGGTCAGGTCGATGTCCTTGAGCACCTGCTGGTTGCCAAAGCGCTTGCCCACGCCCTGGATCTGAATGCGCCCGGCGCGTGCTTCACCCATGGGTTTTCTCCTTGAGCCAGCCGCGCAGACGTTGCAACGGTGTGGGTGGCAGCACCCGCGCCGTGCCCCGCGCAAAATAGCGCTCGACGTAGTACTGCGCGCTGGTCAGCACGGTGGTGATGATCAGGTACCACACGGTGGCCACGATCAGCAGCGGGATCACCGCCTGGGTGCGGTTGTAGATGACTTGCACGGTGTAGAACAGCTCCGGCAGCGCCAGCACGTAGACGATGGAGGTGCCCTTGACCAGGCCGATGATCTCGTTGAACCCCGACGGCAGGATCGAGCGCAGCGCCTGGGGCAGGATGATCCTAAAAATGCGGCGCGAGGCCGGCAAACCGAGGGCCGCCGCCGCTTCGTGCTGGCCGGCGTCCACGCCGATCAGGCCGCCGCGAATGATCTCTGCGGCGTAGGCCGCCTGCATCAGGCTCAGGCCCAGAACGGCTACGGTGAACTGGCTGAGCACATCCACCGTCGACCACTCGGCGAACACCAGGCTGGTGAACGGCACACCGACCACGATGTGGTCGTACAGGTAGGCGAAGTTGTAGAGGATGATCAGCACCAGCAGCGCCGGCATCGAGCGGAAAAACCAGATGTAACCCCAGGCCAGGGCCGCCAGCAGCGGCGAGCCCGACAGCCGCGCTAACGCCAGCGCGGTGCCGAGGATGATGCTGAACACCGTACTCAGCAGGGTCAACAACAGCGTCTGGCCAAGGCCGCGCAGCACCGACGGCGAGAAGAACCACTGGCCGAACACGCCCCATTCCCAACGCGGGTTGGTGGCCAGGGAGTGCACGATGGTCAGCAGCACCAGCGCGGCGAAGATCGACCCGGCCCAGCGCCAGGGGTGCCGGGCGGGCACCACTTGCAGGGCCGTGATCGGTGTGGAGACACGCGCCTGGCGAACCGCGCTGGGCGGGTCGATCAGGTCATAGGATTTGGCGACGATGGGCATGTTTTAGTCCTCTTAAAAGGCGTAAGTCAGCCGGGTGTAGTAGTACCCGCCGGTAAAACCGTAGGGCGAATAGGTGCCGTAGCTGCTGACCATGGTGCTGCTGGGCACGCCTTGTTTTTTCGGGTAGACGTCGAACAGGTTCTTGGCGCCGATGGCCACGTTGAGGTCTTTGGTGAGGTTGTAGCCAAGGTCGAGGTCGGTGATCCATTTGGCGCTGTAGACCCGGTCGAGGCTGCGGTCGTCGGAGACGTTGACCTCTTTGTAGGAGCCGTAGCGGGTCAGGGCCAGGTTGAGATTGAAGCGCTCGTAGCTCCAGTCGCCACCGAGGATCAGCTTGGTGCTGGGCTGCACGCCGGTGATCAGGTTGCGCGCCTGGCGGTCCATCAGGTCGTAGGCGGTGCCAAGGATCGTGGTGGATTCCTTGTAGTTGAGGATCTTGGTCTGGTTCCAGTTGAACGCCGCCGTCCACTTCAGCGCGCCATATTGGCCCAGGTCCTGGCTGTAGTTGCCGACCAGGTCGAGGCCCTTGGTGCGGGTGTCGGCACCGTTGATGAAGTACTGCCCGCCGGAGGTGGAAGTGATGCCATTGCCTTGCAGCACCTGGGTGATTTCCGGGCCGAGCAAGGTGCCGGTCAGGGTGATGCGGTCACGCAGGTTGATCACGTAGGCGTCGGCGGTGAAGTTCAGGCGATCGGTGGGCGTGAGGGTGAAACCGAGGCTGAAGTTGGTCGAGCGCTCGGGCTTGAGTTCCTGGGCGCCGAGGGCTTGGGCGGCGCCCGACCCCACCGGCAGCACGCCGTAGTTGATCGACTGATACACCCCATTCACCACGCCATAAGTGGTCGAGCGCGCACTGAACAGGCTGTTGGCCAGGGACGGCGCACGGAAGCCATTGCTGACGGTGGCGCGCACGGCGAATTGCGGGTTGAAGTCGTAGCGAGTGGTCAGCTTGCCGCTGCGGGTAGCGCCCACGCCCTGGTTGTAATGCTCGTAGCGAAACGCGGTGCCCACGTACCAGTCGGGCACCGGGTTGAACCCGACGTCCACGTAACTGGCCAGGCTGTTGCGCGAGGCGCTGCTTTCTTCATCCGGCGAAATGCCGTTGGTGACCTGCGCGCCGCTGGATGCGCAGTTGCCCGGCGCCACGCAGTAGCCGCCGTTGGCATAGGACTCATAGTCACCGGCCTGCACCTCATAGGTGTCGCGCCGATGCTCGAAGCCGTAGCTGAGGTCCAACGGCTTTTGCAGGCCGATGTCGAAGCCGCGCTTGAAGTCGAGGTTGGTGGTCAGCTCGGTGGAAATCCACGTGCCGGAAGTGAAGTGATTTGGCGTGGCCTCGCCCAGCGACGGGTTCTGGTTATGGGTGGTGCCTTGCTCCGCGTCGTTGCGCCCGTAGGTGGTGGACAAGTCCCAGTCCCACTCGCCGAGCGTGCCTTTGCCGCCGAACGCGGCCTGGAAATCGTCCTCGTCGATAAACCAGGTCGGCGTATAGCCACCGGGGTAACCGTTGGGCCCGGTGGTGATGGTATTGGTGATGGTCGGCAGGCGGAAATTCTGGCCCTGCTCGGCCTTGCGCCGCGAATAGGTGGTGAAGGAATACAGGCTGAAACTGTCGTCGATCGGCAGCTCGGCGTTGTAGCCCAGGGTCAGCAGGTTGGTCTTGGGCGTGCCGTAGCCGCCGTAGGTGGAGCGCCCGGCCTGCTCGTAGGCCTGGGCGTAGGTGTAGCCGTTGGCGCTGGCCTTGTTGTCATCGTTCTGGCTACGCGCATCCAGCGCCAGCTGCACGATGCCGCCGTTGCCGATTTCGAAGCCCTTGTTGAGGCTTTGCTGCACGGTCTGTTTCTTGCCGTCGTAGCCGAGGCCGGCGTTGGTTACCGAGGTGCCGCTGGTGTCGGCCTTGAGGATCACGTTGATGACGCCGGCGATGGCATCCGAGCCGTACTGGGCCGCGGCGCCATCGCGCAGGACTTCCACATGGTCGATGGCGCTGATGGGGATCAAATCGAGGTCGGCCGGCGCCGCGCCGGTGTTGATGCCGTTGATGTTCAATGTGGCGGCGGTGTGACGGCGCTTGCCATTGACCAGCACCAGCACTTCGGCGGCGCTCATGCCGCGCAGGTTGGGGGCGCGGGCGATGCCGCTGGCGTCCCAACCGGTTTTTTCCGGCAGGGTCAGCGACGGGATCACCGCGCTCAGGGCTTCCATCAAACCGGGCTTGCCGGTGCTTTGCAGTTGCTTGGCGCTGACCACATCGATCGGCACCGGGCTGCTGGTGACGGTGCGCTGCTCGGCGCCACGGTTGCCGGTGACCACCACGGTGGACAGGGTGCTGTCGTCCTGGGCCTGGGCGGCGTTGGCCAGCAGGGCCAGGGTTAGTGCGGCGATGGGTTTTAAGACGTGTTTCATAGGCGTTCCCAGCTTTTCCAAATCGCGAAGTCGGGCAGGCACGCGGTCGTGCGCGATGCTCCGGGGGGTTAGGGGTGTTGCGGCGATTTGGGGCTAGGTGTGGCGCGGGGTGTGAATTGGCAACATACGTTGAACTCCCTTCCAACGATTCTGCTGCGGGGTTGGCAGCGCAGAATCCGAATCTAGATTGGTACCATCCGAGGTCAGGGGTAGGCTGTTGCGATCAAACATAACGGAATGGGTTTGGGAAATATAATGCTATTTGGGCATAAGCTAATATTCCTGAATTTCATTATTTATTTGTGTTGTTATTCATATGTTTGATTTTTTATTGGGTGCATATCCGTTGCTTAGGTAACGGCTGCTTAGGGTTCCGCCCTTACGGCGGGTTACTTTTGGAAAAGAGCCCCAAAAGTAACCAAAAGGGCTCTTGCCCCAACACTCGGCACCTCGCTTAGGCTCGGTGTGCCCGAACGAAGGCTTTGGAGCGTGGGCCGCCGCGATGGGCCATCCTTGGCCCAGCGCGGCTAACCCGGCGTCCTGCCGGGTTACCCACGCTCCAAAGCCTGCGTTCGGCCAGCGTGTTTGACGGGGCGCCTGAGATCAAAAGCAAAAGCGCGGCGGCCTGGTAGCCGACCGGTTTCTCATGTTGGAACTCGGTTAAAAATGTGGGAGGGGCGGTGCGACGATTCGACTTGCCCCCGATGAGGGAGTGTCAGTTGATAAATCTTTAGCTGACCCTCTGCCATCGGGGGCAAGCCCCCTCCCACATTGACTGTGTTCAGGCCGCTGGATGGGTTTTGTCCAATGCCTTGTCGACCAGCAGTTGGACGCCTTCGAGCATTCGGCATATGCCCAGGGCTACGTTGCGTTGGGCGCCGTCGATTTCAAAGGCAAGATGGGTGGCGATATCGCTGATGGAGGCCAAGTCCTGGGAGGCGTTGACCAGTAAGGTTTCCGTGTCCAGGTTGGCGCGAAGCGTGAAGAGCCCTTCGCGAGTATCAGCGTCTGAAGAGCTGGGGGAATTGGGGCTGTTTTTGATCATGGTGGAACTCCTGGAAGTAGAGCACCCCGGGCAAGATCGGACGGTCAAATCCGGCCGCTGAATTGGCAGCGACGGCAGGGAGGTTAGTCAGCCGGGTTCCGAGCGACAACCTGAAAGCCTTGTGGGAAAAATCTGAGATCCAACTGTGGGAGGGGGCTTGCCCCCTCCCAAATTTTCAACCGAGTACACCAGACACCACGCCGGTCGGCTCTAAGGCCGCCGCGCTTTTGCTTTTGATTTTGATCTCAGGCGCCCCGTCAAACACGCTGGCCGAACGCAGGCTTGAATCCGTGGGTAACCCGGCAGGACGCCGGGTTAGCCGCACTGGGCCAAGGATGGCCCATTGCGGCGGCCCACGGATTCAAGCCTGCGTTCGGGCACACCGAGCCTAGGCGAGGTGCCGAGTGTTGGGGCAAGAGCGTTTTGGTTACTTTTGCGCTTTTCAAAAGTGACCCGCTGTAAGAGCGGAACCCTAAGCCGCCGTTACCTAAACAACGGATATGTACACCAAAAGACCGCTATCGGGAGCAAGCCCCCTCCCACATTTTTAACCACGTTCCTTCAGTTAGCCGGCTTCAACAACTGCATCTGCTGGCGATAATCATCCGTCACCTGCCGCGCCTGGCTGCTACTGGTAATCACCCGCGGAGTAATAAGCACAATCAACTCGGTCCGGTCCTTGGACTTACTGGTATTCCCAAACAGCCACCGCAACCCCGGAATCTTCCCCAGATACGGCACCGCACTCACCGACTCCGCGTTGTCCTGCTTGATCAACCCCCCCAGCAACACCGTCTGCCCACTCTGCACCGCCACCTGCGTCGACACCGAGCGCGTAGAAATACGCGGATTCGCCGGCGTGTCGCTGTTAGTAGAAGCCTGATCCTGCGCATCACTGACCTGCTGCTGAATATCCATATACACCAACCCACCCGGATTGATCCGCGGCACCACATCCAGAATCACCCCGGTCTGCACATATTCAACGCTGCTCAACGTGGTGTCGGAGGTGCCGGTATTCACCGTGGTCTGGCTGATGGGAATGTTGTCCCCCACCTGAATCTGCGCCGGCTGGTTGTTCATCACCACCAGCGACGGCGCCGACAGCACCTGGGTGCGGCCGTTGGTTTCCAGCGCGTGCAAGGCCACTTGCAGGTTGGAGCTGACAAACGAATAGAACAACGAATCCGCGCCCAGCCCTGCCCCGCCGCCGCCCAACGCGCCTTGGCTGCCGGAGGCGTTGGCCACGGTGGTGCTGGTGGAATTACCCGCCAGGCGGCCCAGGTACCATTGCACGCCAAGGTCCAGTTCACCGGTGAGTTTGACTTCGAGGATGCGCGTTTCGATCTGCACTTGCAGCGGCGGGTTGTCGAGCCGTTTGATCGCCGATTCGATTTCCTTCCACTGCACCGGGCGCGTGCGCACCAGCAGCTGGTTACTGCTTTTTTGCGCGGTGATGCGGGTGCCGGCGTCGAGGCTTTTGGCCGGGGCGCCTTCGGTGGCGTCTTGCTCGGCGGTGTCCTCGGCTTGCGGTTCCTGCTCCTCATCCTCGGCGGCAGGCTGGTTGTTATTGAGGTTATTGCTCAAGCCGCCCGGCGTGCTGCCGGAGGTGCTGTTGGTGCCGGGCGACGACAGGGTCGCGGTGCGCAAACCGGGGGCGACCTTGGCCGGGGTGTCGTCCTTGATCGCGCCGGTGCCGTAGATCTGCCGCAGGTACTTGGCGAGGTCGGTGGCCTTCATGTTGCGCACGTCGTACACATACATCTGCGGCTCGTTGCCGCCGCCTTCGTCGATGGTGTGGATCCAGTCACCGACTTCACTCAGGTACTGCGGCTGCGACGAGATCGCCACCACCGAGTTGGTCCGCTCGATCGGCAGAAAACGCACCATGCCCGCCAGGGGCATGCCGCTGTCGGGGCCGAACATCTTTTGCAGCTCGGGCATCAGCTCGGCGACCGAGGCGCGTTGCAGGCCGAACACCCCGACGGACATACCTTTGAGCCAGTCCACATCGAAGGTGTCGATGGTGTCCTGATAGTTGGCCAGCTCCTCCGGCGTACCGGCCAGGCTCAGCACATTGCGCGCCGGGTCCACCAGCAAAAACGCGTTTTCGCGGGCGAACGGTTTGAGCAGTTTCTGCATCTCGGTGGCCGAGATATAGCGCAGCGGAAACAGCCGCGCCGACAAGCCGCTGGACGGCTGCGACACACGCATCTCCGGCACCAGCTTGCCCGCCACGGCCTGGCCGGCCGGCAGAATCACATAGCGGTTGCCCTGCTTGATCATGGCGTTGTCGGTCCAGGACAGCAGGGTTTCCAGAATCGACAGGGCCTGCTGCTTGTTCACCGGTTTGGAGGTGGAGAAGCTGACGTTGCCTTTAACGCCCTGGGCGATGCTGTAGTTCTCGTGCAGCAGGTCGCCCATCACGCTGTTGATCACCGCTTCGATCGGCTGGTCGGCGAAGTTGAACACGATGTCACCACCGCCCTCCTCCCTGGCGGCAGGCGCCGCTGTCGGTGGCCGCACGAACTGCTGGTTGCCGCGAATCAATTGGCGTTGCGGCGGTGTCTTCGCCTGGGGTTGGGCAGTGTCGAGCGGCGCCTGCTCGCTGGCCGGGTCCACCGGCGGGCGTTGTGAGCCGGTGCCTTGCATCGCCTCGTGCAACAGGGCTTCGTCCGGGTCGAGGTGGTCGGGGAATGTCCCGCAGCCGCCGAGGGAAACAGCGGTAGCCAGGCACAGCACGGTGGTGCGCAAAGCGCCGGGGAATGTATCGATCAAGGGACGGACTCGTGAGGAAGGGTAATCGGGGGTGCAGTGGACGGCGCCGGTAAACGCAGGCCGCGCAGGCTGAGGGTTTGCGTGCGGCCGTCGAGGACAAAGCGGGCATCGCGGGGTGTGAGGTGTTCCAGGCGCCAGCCATTGGGCAGGGTCTGGTCCTGGTGGACTTTCAGCGGTGGGCCATCCGCGCGTTTGAGCAGTGCGACGCGCAGGTCACCGTCGAGGACGATGCCGGTGAGCGTCAGGCTCGACAGTGCCGAGACGGCCGCTTGGCCGACCGCACGATCAGGGCTGCGGTCGGGGCTGAACAGCGGTGCCTGCCAGGTGCCGGCCAAACTTTCCAGGGTCGCGGTTGGTGCCGACAACACCTTGGCGGTCGTGTTGGCGCGCGCATCGGGAGCCGGCGCGGGCAGCCACTGCGGCGCATCGCCGATGCTGCTCAAAATGCCCAGCATCAATACCCCCAACGCGGCGGATAAGCCGAGCAATCCCCATTCCAGGGGGCGCAATGCATTGATCATCGGGCCACCTGCTTCGCGCCGGCCGGTTGCAAGTAACCGCGCACCAGCAGGTGCACCACAAGTTTGCCGGCACCGCCACTGGCGGGGGCGTCTGGCGGGCGACGAATGCTCATCTCATCCACAAACAAAAACGGCCGCTGGTACTCCAGTTCATGCAGGATCGCGGTCAAGGGTTCGATGGCGCAGTTGAGCGTGAGGCTGACCTTGACCTGGCGATACGGCTCGGCGTCGTCCTGCTCCGGGGTGATGGGCATGCGCTGGGTCAGGCTGCAACCGCCACCGAGGCCGGCGCGGCTGTTGATCAGGTCGGCGATGCGTTGCATCAGGTCGGCCGCCACCGCGCTGGGGTCATCGCCGGGCAACAGGCTGGTGCTGCTGGCCGGGTCCTGGCGGGCTTGCTCGAGTTGTTCGCGCAGGCTGTCGCCCTGGCGCAACACGCCGGCGTAGCGTTGCTGTTGTTCGCGCAACTGCTCGGCCTGCTCGCCCATGGCGCGCAGGGGGCCGGCGAACCAGCTGTCGATCAACAGCCAGTAACCGGCGCCGAGCACCAGCGCCAGGGTGATCAGGGCGGCGCCACGGCGTTCACGGGGTGTCAGTGGTCGGCGCATCGGCGGCCTCCTGGTGCAGGTGGGCGCGCAAGGAAAACTGATCCTTGCCGGTTTGCGCGTCGGGTTGAATCACCCCTTCGAACTGGGCGTTTTCCAGGCTGTGGCAGCCTTTGATGCGGGTAATCAGCGCACTGGCCTTGGCGCTTTGCCCGGAGAAGGACACGTCGGCGCCGTCGTTGACTTCCAACTGGTCGATCCAGGTGTCGGGCGGCAGGCAGGCGGTCAGTTCGTTGAGCAGCGCCGCCAACGGCGGTTGAGCGGCTTTGCGGCGGATCAGGTACTGCGCGGCGCCACGGGTGTTGAGCAGTTGCTGGCGCAAGGCCTGGACCTCGGCGACCTGCGCCCGTTGCGCCTGAACGCTGTGCTGCATGGCGTCGAGCACGCGCTGGCGGTCATTGAGCCACAGCAGCATGGCGGCGATCAGCAAGGCGCCGCAGAGCCAAGGCAGGCTGCGTTGCAAGCCCTTGCCCGGCGGGCGCTGGCGTGGCCGCAGCGGCGTGGGCAGCAAGTCGATGCCCATCGGCTTGCCGCCGCCGCCGTCCACATCCACAGCATGGGGTTGCAGGCCGAGGGCGGCGCAGTCGGTGAGGATCTGGTCGAGGCGTTCGCGCAGGATCGCCACCAGCGTCACCTGCAAGTGCGCAGGCGTACGGCGCTCCTGGCGCGCTACGAAGTACAGTTGGGCGGCGTCGAAGGGGGTGAAACGATCGAGTTCGTAACCCACCACTGCTGACAGGTTGCGCGCGGCGGCCAGGGGCAGTTGCAGGGTTTGCACCAGCACCGCATCGGGCGCGAGCAGCAACACCTGGCGCACTTCGCCGGCGAGTTTTTCCACCGGCGCAGTCAACGGCCAGGCATAGACATGCTCGGGGATATCGGCGAACGACAGCCATGCCGGCAAGCAGCCGCGCAGCTCCTTGAGCCACAGCCGCCAGCCCTGTTGCAGCAGGCTGCCGTGCCAGCGCTGCAACGCGGGTTGCAGGTATTTATTCATTCTTGCCAACGTAAGACTCGATAAGGTTGTGCGCTGCCTTGCGCGGGGCTCAATAAAACCGTGGTTTGCAGCTCGGCGTGGTAACCGCCGGGGCGTTGCGCGCGGCTGTTGACCACCAGCACTTCACCGGGGTCTGCGCCGACCGCGCTTTGGTGCGGCAGGTTGAGTGCACGGCGCATCAACGGGCTGGCGAAGGCCGGATCGGGGCGGTCCAGGCCGCTCCACAGGCTGATTTCCGCTACCAACGCGCTGTACAGCGCCTGGGTCATGCCCGGCAGTTGCCGTACTTCTTCCACCACCCGAAACGGCGCCAAGCCCTGGTTGCGACGTACTTCCAGGTCCCTGGCGAGTTGGTTGGCCTGGGCCTGGCTGGCGCCGCAGGCCAGGGCCAGGCGCGCGAAGTCGGCCACCTCGGCGCTGTTCAAATACAACTTGCCGCGCTCGCTGCGCAGGCTGACCTGCAACTGCGCGTCGTCGAACTGCAGCGCGATTTCACGCCCGTCCGCAACCCACTGTTTACGCTGCAACGGGTCCGCCAGCGCCTGCATGGCCAGCGCCACGCCTGCCTCGGCCGCCAGCACGGCCTGGGTGTGCTGGCGATGCCAGGCCGCCTGGCGGGTTTCCAGTTGCACCCAGCCGGCCAGGCCACCGAGCAGCAGGCTGAGCAGGGCCAGCACCCACAGCACCAGCAACAGCGCCACACCGCGTTGATGCTTGATCATTCGGGCGCCCCGCCGGACAGGTTCAGGCGCAGGGCAACCACTTGCGTGACCCAGGGCACCGGCCCGTTCACACGGGCGGCAATCCGCACCGCGTAGGGCAAGCGCTTGGTCCACGGCCACACGCTGATCCAGCCGGTGGCCTGGCCCTTGGGCGACACGCCGCGATAGCTCAATTGCAGGTCTTCGACGCCCTTAAGCAACACCTGCGGCTCACTGCGTGACGCCGGCACGCTAACCTGCGCCGAAGACTCGAACCGCGCGAACGCCACCTGCAAATCGCGCTGCGCCTCGGGCCCGGTCAGTTGCAAGGTGAAGCGCTGAATCCCGCCGCCGAGTACACCGGGCAAGGTCGCAACAAATTGCATGCGCTGCGGGCCTCCGGCGAAAAAACCATCGACCTGGCTGTCGTCCTCGGTCACATCCAGGGGCAACGCCTCACTGATCGAGGTGCGTAAAAACTGCTGCGCGGCGCGCATTTCATCCAGGCTGACCGTGTAGCGCTGGGCCTTGAGCACGGCGCGATTGGCCCCCAGCAGCGCGCCGCCGACCAGTACCAGCAACACGCCCAACAGGCTCAGCACGATCATGATTTCAAGCAAGGTGAACCCCTGCTGACGCCGCTTCACAAACCGGCCCCGGCGGCACGCAGTTTCAAGGTGCTGAACTGCGCCTGGCGCGGGCCGTCGCGCACCGTGAGGTCGAGGCGAAACAGATGCGCCTGGCCGATCCGGCTGGGTTGTTGAGCAATGCGCAATTGCCAGGCAATGCCGTCCATTTCGCCCTGGCGCGTGCTGCTCTGCAACGGCCCCGCGCCCTCCTGATCCATTACGCTCAACGCGGCATGGGTGAGCCGGTCGCTGTGGGCCACCTGCAGGAGCGAGCGCGCGCTCTGGCCGAAGGCGACCAGCAACACCGTGCTGCAGATAGCCATCAGCACCAGGGCGGCGAGCATTTCCAACAGGGTGAAACCGCCTTGTGGATGTTTCATGGCAAGGCCTTGGAATGCACGCTACCGGTCAGCCAGCCAATATCGATGCGCCAGCGCCGGCTGCCGTTGGCCAACAACAGGTTGCCGCCGGTGGAGCTGCCGTCGGGATAGAACGCCACGCTGGAGCCCGCCTGTTCGGCGGTGTGCAAGGTCACCTGCAAGCCGGCCGGCCAGTGTCTTTTCGGCCGCCCGGGGGCCTGGACGCTCAAGTTGCGCAGGTCAAATACCGTGCTTTCGGTGGTGCCACTGACAATCGCCCGCGCCCGCGTGCTGCGCAGCGCCTCGACGATCTGCCCGACCGCCTGGCGCTCTTTGGCGGCGCGCAGGCCTTGTTGCAGGCCAAAGCCGACCAACCCGGCCGCGATGCTGATCAAGACGATCACCACCAGCATCTCCAGCAGGGTAAAGCCGTGTTGAGCCTTGGCCATGGTCGCGGGTTATTCCCAGTTGCCCAGGTCGGCGCTGTAGCCTTCGCCGCCCGGCTGGCCGTCCTGGCCGTAAAAGATCAAATCGAAGGCGCCATGTTCACCCGGGAAGCGATAGCCGAAGGCATGCCCGAACGGGTCCTTGAGGTCCGACGGCTTGGCGTACGGCCCGGCCCAGCCGGCGCTGTTGGCCGGTTTGTCGACCAGTTGTTGAAGGGTCTTGGGCGGCGAGCCGACATCCAGGCCGTAGCTTTCGATTTTCATGCTCAGGCTGGCCAGTTGCGCCTTGCCCGCGCCGTATTTGCCCTTGTCGACATTGCCGCCGACCTGGCGCACCACGATGGTCGCGACGATGCCCAGCAGCACGATCACGGCGAGCATTTCCAGCAGGGTAAAACCGCCCTGGCGGCGGGCGGGCTTGAATCGGGTATGGCGCATCGGTGGGTTTCCTTAAGGGTTCATATATTGCTGGTGAGGCTCATCAGCGGCAGCATGATCGCCAGCATGATCACCGCCACCAGCACCGCCATGACCACGGTCAGGGACGGCACCAATGCGGCGAGCAGGCGGTCGATGCCGCGCTTGGCTTCGACGTCGAACACTTCGGCGACCTTGAGCAGCATGCTGTCGAGTTCACCGGCCTGTTCGCCGACTTCAATCATTTGCAGGGCCAGGTCCGGCAGCAGCGGCTCGCTGCCAAAGGCGCTGGCCAGCGTGCCGCCGCCCTTGACCGATTCGGCGGCCTGGGCGACTTGCGCTTGCAGCGCGCGGTTGGTGCAGACCTGCCGGGCGATGACCAGCGCTTGCAGGAGCGCCACGCCGTTGCTCAGCAAGGTGCCGAGGGTGCGGGCCAGGCGCGCGGCTTCGACCCGTTGCAGCAGCGGGCCGATCACGCGGATGCGCAACACGCGGCGGTCATAACGTTCGCGGCGCTGGGGGTCGCGCAGACGTGCGGCCAGGGTCCACACCGTCACGATCAACCCGGCCAGCACCGCCAGGCCATAGGCTCCGAGGAACTGACCGAGGCCCAGGATCACTTCGGTAATCAACGGGATCGGCACGCCCAGGTCCTTGAAGATCGGCACAAACTGCGGCACCACATACGCCAGCAACAGCGCCAGCGAACCGAGCACGCCCACCACCAGAAACGCCGGATAGATCAGCGCGTTGATCACTTCCCCCCTCAATAGCTGGCTGCGTTCGAGGTAGTCACTGAGCTGGCGCAGGGTGTTTTCCAGGGCACCGCCCGCCTCGCCGGCACGCACCATGCTCAAGTACAGCGGCGAGAACTGGCTGCCCTCTTCTTCCAGCGCCTTGGACAGGGGCTGCCCGGCCTTGACGTGTTCACGAATGCGCTCGATCAGCGCGCGGGTCTGCGGTTGGCCGGGTTGCTTGAGCAGGATGCCCAGCGAGCGTTCCAGTGGCTGGCCGGCGCCCAACAGGGTGGCCAGTTGCTGGGTGAAGCTGACCAGCGCGGCGCCGTTCAACTGACCGCGCCCAAAGGCCTTGCGCAGCCCTTGGGCACCGGCCACCTCAATGTGCAATAACAACAAACCGCGCTTGTGCAGCGCGGCGACGGCGGCGTCCTGGTCCTTGGCTTCCAGGGTGCCGTTGTGTGGCTGGCCCTGGCTGTCGAGGGCGCGGTATTTGAACAGGCTCACGCGCCGTCTCCACGGGTGACGCGCAGCACTTCTTCCAATGATGTAACCCCGGCCACCGCCTGGCGCAGGCCCTCTTCATGCAGGGTGCGCAGGCCGCCACGGCGGGCCGCCTGCTCAAGCGTGGCGGCGTCGGCCTGGCGCATCAGCAGGCTGCGCAATTCGTCGTTCATCACCAGCAGTTCAGTGATTGCGCTGCGGCCGTGGTAGCCGCCGCCCGGCGCATCGGCGCGGGGCCGGTAGAGCATGATCGGGCGCTCGTCGGTAAAACGGTCCAGGCCGTGTTCGGCGATCAATTCGGCGGGGGCTTCGAAGGCTTCGCGGGTGGCCGGGTCCAGGCGTCGTACCAGGCGCTGGGCGAGGATGCCGTTGACCGTCGAGGCGATCAGGTAGCTTTCCACGCCCATGTCCAGCAAGCGCGTGATACTCGCCGCCGCGCTGTTGGTGTGCAGTGTGGAGAGCACCAGGTGGCCGGTGAGGGAGGACTGGATGGCGATGCGGCAGGTTTCCAGGTCGCGGATTTCACCGATCATGATCACGTCCGGGTCCTGGCGCACGATCGAGCGCAGCGCGCCGGCAAAATCCAGGCCGATGGCGGGCTTGACCTGGATCTGGTTGATGCCCTCCAGCTGGTATTCCACCGGGTCTTCGACGGTGATGATCTTGCGCTCGGCGGTATTGAGCCGCGACAGCGCGGTGTACAAGGTGGTGGTCTTGCCCGAGCCGGTCGGCCCGGTGACCAGCAGGATGCCGTGGGGCCGTTCGAGCACTTCCAGGAAAGTTTCCAGGCGCTGGCCATCGAAGCCCAGGCTCTGGAAATCGAACTGCACGGTCTGGCGGTCGAGCAGGCGCATCACCACCGACTCACCAAAACTGGTGGGCACCGTCGACACCCGCAAGTCCAGCTCCTTGCCCTGGATGCGCAGCATGATGCGCCCGTCCTGGGGCAACCGGCGTTCGGCGATG
>Ga0308159_1003636_pt1 | contig 15227 bp, 8 predicted proteins | sample PhyCR1_FD_201040 | JGI IMG/M metagenome (GOLD analysis project Ga0308159, IMG submission 201040) | Phyllosphere microbial communities from UC Gill Tract Community Farm, Albany, California, United States - DLSLC.R1 | ecosystem: Host-associated > Plants > Phyllosphere > Unclassified | place: USA... | reverse complement strand
GTAGCAGCGGCCCGATCAGCGACCATTCCTCATCCGACAAACCGATCCGTTCGCCCAAGTCTGCCTCCAAAAGGCAGCCTTGAATCAGTGGCGCACCACGACGTCAAGCTTTGTCCACGATGCCTAAAGACCGGACAGAGACGGGGTGAGGCTCAACCTTGGTCCAGACTGTCATAGTCGATACACCACTCCGAAGCGGGCTGCTCAAACGCCACCCGCTGTTCGCAGTTATCTCGACGCGGTCTTTCGGTAATCCAGCGGTGGCTTGCGATTTCCCAACATGGCCTCATAGGTGAAATTCGGCCCCCGACGCTTCTGGAGCTCCGCCTTGGCAGCACCTATTTCGGCCGGGTGTCGGAACAGTTCAGCCGCCGTCAGCGCGAGCGTCTTGGAAGCAACGATGGCGCCCTTCACGCCGATGCTTGATCCCGCCGCCGCGACGTTCTGCCAGCTATGCCCCGCCGAACCCGGCACGAAGGTGGCGGTCGACAACCCAACCGTCGGCGTTACCCAACTGACGTCCGACACATCGGTCGACCCGCCGATCGCCTTGGTCTCGAGCCGAGCGGGTTCGATCTGGCCGACGCTGGCAAGCGCGGGCGCGCCCGCCGACATCGATTTTTGCAACTGGGTGGCGAAGGCGATCTCTTCGGGTGTCCAGGTGATCCCGCCCACGGCATGCAGCCCACGATCCATCGCCTTCATCAGCACTTCGTTCGGCAACAGGCTGTAGACGCCACCGATCTGTTCGAAGTCGACCGTCGTTTCGGTGCCCATCGCGGCGCCCTGCGCGGCCTTCTTGACCCGCTCCATCACCGATTTGACGATCTCCGGATCCTGGTCGCGGACATAATAATAGACTTCGGCCTCGTCGGGGACGACGTTGGGCGCCTTGCCCCCGTTGGTGATGACATAGTGGATCCGCGTATGGTCGGGGACATGCTCGCGCATCATGTTGACCATGGCGTCCATCGCCTCGACGCCGTCCAGCGCCGACCGCCCCTTTTCGGGCGCGCCGGATGCATGCGACGACTTGCCGTGGAAACGGAACTTGCCGGAAATATTAGCAAGCGACGGTGCCTGCGACGCCGAGTTCACATTGCCCGGGTGCCAGTGCAGCACGGTGTCGACGTCGTTGAACAGGCCTTCGCGGACCATATAGACCTTGCCCGACCCACCTTCCTCGGCTGGCGTCCCATAGACACGGATTTCGCCCTGCACGCCGTACTTGACCATCCAGTCCTTGACGGCGATCGCGGCATAGGTGGACGCGGTGCCGAACAGATTGTGGCCACAACCATGACCGGCATCCCCACCCAAGGGGGTCCGTACCGGCACTGCGGCCTGTGACAGACCGGGGAGAGCGTCATATTCGGCAAGCACGCCGATGACCGGTCCGGTGCCGTTTCGGAAGCTCGCGACGAAGGCGGTCGGCTCGCCAGCCACCCCCGCCTTCACCGTGAACCCCGCAGCCTTCAGCCGGGCTTGCAGCAGCGCCGAGCTTTTCGTCTCCAGATAGCCCATCTCGGCATATTTCCAGATTTGCAGCGCGGTGTCCGAGATCGGCGTGGCATTGGCATCGATCGCGGCGATCAGCGCGGTGCGATCGGTGGGCGCCAGATCCTGTGCCGTTACGGGCATGGTGGCGGTCGTCGTCATCAGCGCCGCCCAGAGCATCATGGTCTTCATCATCTATCTCCTCAACTCCGTGCGGATCAGAACTTCTTGGTGATTCCCATGAAGAAGTAGCGACCGATCACATCGTAATTCTGGGCGTCGTAATTGCCTTGGGTGTCGCCGACCTGCGGTGGCTTCGTGTTGAACAGGTTGGTGACGCCCATCCGGAATTCGGTAGTGTCCCCCGCCTCGAACCGCGCGTTCAGGTCGTACACGCTGTATGCAGCGACGCCGCGCGTGCTGCTCGCGGGATTCACGACCTTCGCCGAGGCGATCATGCCGTCGATATACCGCCACCGCAGCCCGAGGCTGGCTCCGCCCAGGGAATAGGTGAACGATGTCACCGACTTCCATTCGGGATGCGCCAGACCTGCCGTCGTTTCGACGCCGGTCCCGATGCTGCCGGCATAATCATAGCTCGGCGCGCCCGGCAGCGCCTGGATCGTGAACGACGCCAGATAGCTGACCGCGGTATTCAGCGCGACCGTCCCTGCGTTGCTTCCCAGCCCGATGTCGGAAAGATTGACCTTCCAGTCGAACTGGGCGTCGATGCCCCGCACCTTGAAGGTTCCGAGGTTGAGCAGCGGTTGCAGCGGGTTCACCGGCACGCCGTTCGACGTATTGCGGGAGATTAGCGAGCAGTAATAATTGCTTGCGGCATATTGCGGGTTGTTGCCGCCCGCGTTGAAGCAGAACTGGAATGCCTGCGCAATCGAAAGCGGGCCGACCGCCTGCTTGATGTCGATGCGGTAATAATCGACCGACAGCGACATGTTGCGGAATAGCGGCGACGAGAAGGGCGACTGGATCACGCCCCCTGCCGAATAGGTGTCGGCGATTTCCTCCTGAAGGTCGGGGTTGCCACCGGTCAGCGCGAACACCTGCGCCGTGCCGAGCTGATAGCTATCGATGATCGCGGTCGGCACACCCTGTTGCAGGCACAGCGCACGGACCTGCGCGCCGTTCGCCCCTACGCGGTAGGACGATCGCACGTCGCACGGATCGCCGTTCGCGGTGGTCGCGGCGGGGCTGCCGATCGCGACGCTGCCGGTCGAGATCGGGGCGTAGAGCTCGCCCACGCTCGGGGCGCGGATCGCGCGGTTATATCCCCCGCGCAACCGCAGCGCGTCGAACACCTGCCAGTTCGCATCGGCCTTGTAGGCATGCACGCCGCCGACCGAATTATAATTGGAATAGCGATAGCCGAGATCGAGATCGAACTGCTGGATCAGTGGGATATCGTGCAGCAACGGCACGAGCAGTTCGCCATAGACCTCGCCCACCCTGACCGTTCCGCCAGCCGCGCGCAACACGCTATAGCCCAGGATATCGCTGGTCCCGTCAGGCAGCGAAAGCTGCGCATCCGGCTGGAACGCATAGGAATTGCTGCGATAATCGGCACCCAGCGCGAAGCGAAGGCTCCCCGCCGGGAGTTCTGCCAGGCCGCCCTGGATATTTGCCTCGATCGTCTTTTGCTGGAGTTCGTTGGTGTTGAGCGTGCGCCGTGAGATATAGCTGACGCATTCCTGCGAAGGCGTCACGTTACCGAACGGGTTGAAGCCACCGGCGCACAGTTCGGTGCCGCCGGTCGGGCTGTTGAGCAGGCGCGAGATGGCGCCCGCGCTGGCGCCGCCGGTTTGCGCGTTCTGGAACTTGGCCTTGCTGGTGTTCGCGTAGATGTCCCAGGTCCAGTCGCGGATGCCGAGCTTGCCCGACAGTCCGGCGGTCAACTGATATACGTCATACTCATAGGACTGGACGCGCGGGCCCAGGATGTTGAGCGCCTTGTAAAAGGTGACCGCCGCATTTGGGTTGGGCCGCGACGCCAGGATCGAGCGGAAGGCCGGGGAGATGAACGGGTTCGTCGTCGGCACGGTCAGGCCATAGACGTTCGAGGCCAACGTCGGGTTGGTGATCCCGACCGAATTATAGGTCGTGTAGCTGAACTGGCCGAACGCCTTGATGTTGTCGGTGACGTCGTAGTCGACCTTGCCGAACACCGAATAGCGATCAAGATCGGCCTGTAGCGATCCGCCATTATAGCCGAAATTGACCTGCTGGCTGTTGGTGCCGCTGTTGACGATATAGGCTTCGTCGGTCTGCGGGTCGCGATAGTTGAGCACGGGCACGCCCGCGGTGCTGAACAGCGTCTGGTCGGTGTTGAAGCCGATCTGCCCGGTATAGCGTCCGGCGGCGTTGCCGGTCAGCGCCGGCGTTCCATATTGTCCCACGAACACCGAATTGACCGCGGCAAGCGTCGGCAGGTTGGCGCCGAACAGCGCGGTGCCCTGCGGGATCGTGCTCAACCCGGGCGTGGTGGTGCGGAAGGTATAATAGTCGCGCTTGATCTGCTGCGCAGGGTCACGGCGGGTATAATCGAACGACAGCACGGCGTTGCCGCGATCATCGGCGAACGTCGAACCGGCGGTGGCGGTGATGCGATAGGTGTTGCCGTCGCCATAGTCGCTCACGCCCGTCTGGCCGTTGAGGGTCACGCCCTTGAAATTGCGCCGCAACCGGAAATTGACCACGCCGGCGGTCGCGTCCGACCCATAAGTGGTCGATGCCCCGCCGGTGATGACCTCGATATTCTCGATCAGGGCTTCCGGAATGGTGTTCAGATCGACCGAGCCATCGGGGTTGGAGGGCTGCATCCGGCGGCCGTCCAGCAGGATCAGCGTACGCTTCGCCCCCAAGCCGCGCAGGCTGGCATTGGCCTGGCCGCCGTTCAGACCGGTGCTGGTGCTGCCGGTATTGCCTTGGCCGAACGCGCCGGTGAACTGCGGCATCTGCGACAATGCGCTCTCGACGGTGACGCGACCGGTATTTTCCAGCGTATCGCTCGACAGCGAAACGATCGGGCTGTTCGCGACATAGTCGGACCGGGCAATGCGCGATCCGGTGACGGTGACTTCCCCAAGCGATGCATCCTCGGGCTGCTCAGCCTGCACGCTGGCCGGTGGCGCCGTCGGCACGCTGCTCTGCGCATGGGCCGTGCCGACCGCGAGTGCAATGGAAGCGCAGCTCCCGCCGAGAAACGCCCGCGTGATACCCCGTACAACCATGTCGAACTTCCCCCTTGAACCAACCGCATCGTTGGCGGCCTCAAGGATCATGACGCGGTCGGATCGCGGCACCTCACCTGCGAAAAGAAAAAGATTCCAAGAAAAGAAGAGCAATTGTTTCCAACCGCTCCCCGAATGCCATTCTCACGTACTATTATATCATGAGGTCAACGTGTGGCGGTCACCGAAGGACCGTATAGCAGGCCGTTGAACAACAGCTTGAACGTCGCATAGGGCTGTGCGCGCTGGGTGATTTCAGGGCCCATCGCGAACAGCTTGCCCTTGCCCAAATCGGCATCGACGATCGCGACCGTGCCGTCGAGGCGACCTTGCCCCACCGCCCAGCCGCTGCGCAACGGCGGCGCCCCCTCGAACCACGCGACCTTCCTCGCGGTGCCGGACAGCGTAAACGGCTGACTCTCGTCGAAGAAGATATCGACCGTCGGCGTCATGCCGTATGCCAGCGGCTGCCGGGTATCGACCTGGGCGGACAGCAGTGCGCCAGGAATGTAGAATTGCTTCTTGTCGAGCGCAGCGAGCGACCCATCGGCCTTCTTTGTGACCAGCGCAGGCTGTATCTGCGGATCGAGCAGGGTCGCCAGCCGGTTCGCGCTGCCGACCGTCACCACCGTCCCCCCAGCCTTTGCGAACGCCGCGACCGCTGGAAGCGTCTTTTCGGGCGTGACCTCGCCCAGCCAGCCGCGATACTCGACGGGGATGCTTTTCGCGGCAGGCATCGCGAACCGATTGCCACCCGGATACGGCCCGCCCGGCGTCGAGGGCACGGTACCGTCGGCAAACAGCAGCACATCGTATTTGGCGTTCAGATTCCCGGCATCCAGCTCTTGCGGATACACCACGCTGAACGGGAATTCATATTGTTCGAGCAGCCAGCGGGTCCAGCCGGCGGGGATCACCCCGCCATAGCGATCGACCAAGCCGACGCGCACCGGTTTCAACGCCAGCCTGGTGGCATTGGGCGCACGATCCACGGCATAGGCGTCGATCCCGAGCTGCCTGATCGACGGCGCCATGATGGCAGCGGCGGCCGCCGACGCCGGAACCCAGATCGCGCCCGCCGCCAGATCCTTGCCGCCCGCCCTGGTCGCGGCCCCGATCCAGGCCACGGGCACACCCGCTTTGAGCAGGCGATTGGTGAGAATGAAGCTGTTGTTCGCCTCGTGCCCGACGATCCAGCCCGCCTTGCCCGATCCGATCACGCGGCCGGAGTTCACCGCCAGCAGGTCGGGCACGGGTTCGAAGCTGCCCGAAAAATCGTCGAGCACGCGATCGAAGCGGATGCCCATCTGATAGGCCAGCGTGTAGCCGGTGACGTCATATGGCGCCTTGGGCGGGCCGCCGGGGAATTCGGGGTCGTGCGGATGATCCTGCGGTTCGAACATGTCGATCACGTGCGGGCGATATGCCTGCGCGGTCTTCACCACATAGGTCCCCGCCGGATAGCGCTTGCCGCCGGCGGTGAACGGCGCGGTGGCACGATCGACATCGACGCCGTTCTTGATCAGCGCGTTGAGGAACGCGATCGTGGTCGGCATGTCGCGCTGGTCGGGACCCAGCACATAGCCACGCGGGTCGCGCTTGGCCGGGTCCTGCAACACCGTGGCATAGAGCGAAGGCGCGACCATCCCCTCCTTGGCGCGGCTATTATAGCCCACATAGCCCTCATCGGCCTTGGCCCCCTTCCCCGCCTCCTTCAGCGCATCGACGCGTTTTGGCGTGGTGGTCCAGCTATCCTTGCTGCCGCGAACGATCGCCTGATTACCCATCCGCCAGATGTTCATCAGCAGCCGCTCACGATTGCGCGACGCGTAATCCATGACCGCGCGGTTCAGCGACCATTGATATTCCAGGCTGTCCTTCAGGTGCCAGTTACCCGGTGCAATCGGCAGCGGCTCATCGCTGCGCGCGAGCTGGGTGTCGGCGATCAGCGGGATCTTTTCCGGAGTCGGACCGCCAATGATCTCGGTCAGCAGGCCGATCGAATTGTGGAAATAGGCGACGGACCGCTCCATGCCGTTGTGCCAGGTGGAATAGGGCGCGGCGCTGCGCATCCCCGATCCGCCTTTCTGCTCCGACACCAGCCGGCTGTGCATTGCGGAGCCGACCTCTTGCAATTCGGTCATCACGATCGGATTGTAGTTGTAGTTGAACGGATCGCGGAACGGCGGCACGAACACCACCATGCCGGCGGGGCCGGTCTGGTGCTGGTTGAAGATGATCTGCGGGAACCAGGTCCGGAACAGCATCCTGTTGACCGCTTCTGTCTCCGGCATCTGCACCATGAAGCTGTCGCGGTTGTTATCGTGGCCGATATATTTCTGGTAGAGGCGCGGGATGGTCCGGAACTCGCGATCCTTGGCGTCGGGGTTGCGCATATACCAGTTGGCGACCAGCTGAAGCCCGTCCGGATTGTCCTGCGCGAACAATATGATCTCATCGTTCAGCACGCGCATGGTTTCCGCGTCGGTCCCGGTCAGCATGCGGTAGAGCACATGGATCTGGCTTTGCGTCGTCACCGTCTCGGTCGCGTGCATGCCGGCGTCGATCCATACGATCGCCTTGCCCTCGTTCGCCAGCGCCTGCGCCTCGGTCTCGGTCTTCACCTCTGCCTTGGCGAGTTTGCGCGCGATGTCCCGGTAATGGTCGAGCTTCGCCAGGTTCGCAGGGGAACTGACGATCGCGACCCACATCGTGCGCCCCTCCGCCGATTTGCCGATATCGACCAACTTCATACGATCCGATTGGCTCGCGAGCTTCTTCAGATAGGCTTCGTAGGCGTCGTAATCGGCGAGGAAATAGTCGCTGCCCGGTTCCTGCGCAAAGGCTTCGAACGGCGCGGTAACGGTACCCACCTTCGGCGTGATCGGTTCGGCGGAGGCCGCACTTGCAAGCGCAAACGCGCCGGCGCCCAGAAAAAGCATGACCTTCGACATATGATATCGCCCCTTTGCCGCCGGACGTCACCGCCCCCGTGTTCATCAAGACGTATGCTCATGTCGGTCCCTCAGTCGGCTTCGATGATAAATCAGCCCGGCAGAAGATCGAACGCCACCGTCAGCCGCGGGGCGTCCCCGGAAAACGGCTCGGTACCGTGCCAGAGATAGGAGGGGAACAGCACCAGTTGCCCCGGCACCGGCCGGACATGACCGGTCGGCGGCAGCGCAGGTCTGGTCGGCACGCCGGGCCGACCGAAGGCCAGCCAGCCCTGCGGTTCCTCCGCCACGGACGCCGGCAGATCGACATAGAAGGCGGACGACAGCCAGCCGCGCGGATGGACGTGATCGGTATGATAGCCACCGGGCCTCAGCAGCACCGACCATGCGCCCGCAAAACGATAGCCGCCGGTGTTGCGCCGCCGCACCGGATCGGCGCCCGTCCCCAACTGTGCCAGATGCGCCCGGATCGGCATGTCGAGGGCCGTGAACAGGGCGCGAAGGACCGGATGATCGACCTGGCTCAGATCCTCCTGGGTCTGGCTGCCCTGGCGAAGCGACTGGCCGAGCGGATGGGTTCGCCACGCATGGCGCGCGCGCAACGTCTCGGCTAGATCGTTCATGAAAGCCGCTAACGAGGGCCATCCCGGCGGCGCGTCGATATTGCGCGCCGAAACCAGGGCGGGATCATCGCACAGGGCGGCATGGCGCGGATCGCCGAGCAGCCGCCACGCGGTTGCGAGCAACGCGATCACCCCCTGATCGTCCGGTGCGGCAGCGCTGATCCGCATCGCCAACGTCGCCGCCTCTGCGGGACGCCCGTCGTGCAGCAAGGCCTCGACCACCGCCTTCGCCGCTTCGGCAGAGGACGGCGCAAGCCGCAAGGCCGCCGTCGCATGGGCAAGCTGGCCCTCGGCATCGCCCAGAGCGGCCCGCGCATTCGCGGCGAGCAGATGCAGCCCGGCATCCGCCGTACGCGCGATCGCCCGGTCGAGTACCGCCGCCGCACGCGCGGGCTCGCCTGCACTCATCAGCACGACCGCCTCGACCGACGCGAGTGCCGGTACGCGGTCCGCGTCGATCGCCGCCAGTGCCACGCCGACGTCAGCAGTCCGCATCCACCGCAGTTGCGCCAAGTCGCGGTGCGCCGTCACATAGTCCGCGCGCGCCCCGATCGCAGACAAAAAGGCCGCCTCCGCCGCATCGAGATCCCCCGTCCCCTGCAGGGCCCGCGCGTGTACCAACCAGGTCTCGGGCGCGGTGGATCCCTTGGCAAGGGCGCGAGCGGACGCCGCCACCGCTGCGGCGAATTCGCCGAGATCGCCCAAGGTAGAGGCAAGATTATGCTCCGCCACCGCGCTTTCGGGTCGTTCCGCGACGGCGCGGGCGTACAGGGTCGCGGCGGTGCGCAGATCGCCCGCCGCCTTGGCCCGCCGCGCCTGCTCCATCGTCGCGGAGGCGGTCACTTGGGCATCGTCACCATCAGCACGGCAAGCGTCAGGGTGCGGATACCCGTACGGATCGCCTTGTCGTGATCGGGTGCGAAGAAGGGCGAATGGTTGCTCGGCACCGCCTCGCCCTTGGCCTTGAACGCGGCCAGTGTCGCGGCGTCATAGCCGCCGATCGTGAAATAGACCGACGGCACGCCGGCATCGACGAACGCTGACCAATCCTCGCTCGCCGACCATCCGGGCGCGGTTGCGGGCACAAAGGTGACGCGGTCGCCACCTGCCGCCTTCAGTTCCGCCGCCGCGCGTTCGGCAAGCGCATGGTCGTTGAACACCGCTGCGGTGCCGTACAGCCACTTTACGTCGGGCGCGGGCGCCATCGACATCGCCGCCGAAGCCTCGGCAGTCCGCTTCACACCGTCGAGCAGCAATTGCCGCACATCCTTCTCGAACGACCGCAAGCTCAGCTTCAGCGTGGCGGTGTCGGGGATGATGTTGCCGACGGTTCCCGCCTGGAATGCACCGATGGTGACCACGCCGAACGCGTTGGCGTCCTTCTGCCGGCTGATAACCGCCTGTACGTCAGTGACGAAATGCGCACCCATCACGATGGGATCGATCGTCGCGCTCGGCATCGATCCATGCCCGCCGCGCCCCTTGAAGGTGATCTGCAAGCTGTCCGAATTGGAGCTGGTGACGCCGTCCTTGATCAGCACCGTGCCCGTCTCGCCCGACCCAACATGCGCGGCGAAACCGTAATCGGGCTTGGCGAACCTGGTGAACAACCCGTCATCAAGCATCGCCTTGGCGCCTTTCAACTGCTCCTCTGCGGGCTGGGCGATGAACATCAATGTGCCCTTCCACTGCGGCTTCATCGCCAGCAGCGCCTGCGCCGTCCCGACCCACGCCGCCATGTGCACGTCATGGCCACAGCTTTGCGCGACGAACGTCGTCTTGCCTTCATATTCGGTCTGCGCACGGCTCGCATAGGAAAGCCCGGTCTTCTCCTCCATCGGCAGGCCGTCGAGTTCGGTACGCACCATCACGGTCGGCCCGGGACCATTACGATAGATCGCAACCACCCCTGTCCCCCCCACCTTCTCGGTCACGGTGAAACCCATCGCTTTCATCTTGCTCGCCAGCAGCGCCGCGGTGCGCACCTCCTGCATTCCGATTTCGGGATGGGTATGGATATCACGGTAAAGCGCGTCGAGCGCGGGATAGGTCTTCTCGATCTGGGCGTCGATCGCCGCCCTGTTGGCGGCGGGGCCGGGCGCGGGATCGGCCCACGCCGCGCCGACGCTTGCCATCATCGCACATCCGGTAAGCAGCATCATCTTCATAGAAAACATCCATCGTTCGAGACCGGGGCGATGCCCCCTTCTTTGCGAGACGTGATTGCGTTCGATGCCCTCACCGCCACGACGCCGCGCCTGTCATAAATCGCGATCAAGCGACAGCGTCACCGTGCGCGGCGCGCTGCTGTAGAATTGCCGCTCGCCGAATGAACTCGACGTCAGCCGGTTTGCGACGACCGCATTCAGAACATTGCGCACACTGATCGCGGCGCGCCACCTTGCCAGCCGGATATCGGCGTTGGCGTCGATCACGAACCTTGCCGGGGTAACTTCGTAATAGGTACTGCGATCGTTGAAGGCGGTCGGCACACGGGTCGCGCCGAGCGCGTCGATGCCGAAAGTGGCAACCTTGCCGCCCGCTACCAGCATGCTGGCCTGCGCTCCCGCCGCATAGCCCAGCCGGGGCACATTGGGCAGCGGATCCCCGCGCCGTCCGGCGCCATCCGTGGTACCGACCGGCTGGTCCTCGCCAAGCCGCGCATAGGTATAGTTGGCCGACCCGGTGAGCCGTATGGCACCGATCGCCAAGCTTGCCTTGGCCTCGACACCATCAATCCGCACCGTGCCGATATTGGTATTATACCCGAACGCGCCGTTCGCACTCGACGCCGCATAGATCACGTCGGACCAATCGATGTGATAGACCGCACCCTCGATGGCGAGCCGCCCGCCCGCCCCCCTGGTCCTGATGCCCAGTTCGTAGTTCCAGACATGGTCGGCGTCGTAGATGCGTTCCTGTTCGGTCAGATCGGGCGTGATGTTGACCCCGCCGGGCCGGAACCCCTCCGATGCGATCGCATAGACCAGGGTTTCGCCAGGCAGCCGATAGGCGAGTTCCGCCTTCAGATTGACCCCGTCGTCGGCACGCGCGTAGCGACCGTTGCCGATCGCGCCGGTCCCCGTGATGATATTGGGAATCGGGACCGACCCATCGGCACTACGCCGATAGTGGAAATACCGCAGCCCCAATGTCGTCGACAGTCGCGGCGCGATGCCCCAGCGCGTTTCCGCAAACAACGCCTGCTGGTCGAGCGTGCTGTGCAGCAGCCGCAATCCGGTGATGTCGACCGGTACGTTTCGCTGCCCTGTCACAGCGTCGGCACGGACCGTATAGCTTTCCGCCGAATCGCGCCGCCGCTCGACGAACGCCCCGATGGTCCAGGCGGGCGCCCCCGGCCGGTCGGAGGACGCGCGAACCTCCGCGGTCGTGCTCTCGACGCGAAACGGCTGGTACAGCACGCCCGGCAATCGGGTTTGCAAATAGGCCTGGAACGCGCTGCGCCGCTCAGATGTGCAGCCGGTTTCGCCGACGAGCATCGCATATCGCCGGCAACTCGCGTCGCTGGTCGCCTGCTGCGCCAGTACCGCCGTGAAGTCGCCTTCCTTGACGATCGTCCAGCGATAATGCGAGCCCGTCGCGACCACCGCGACGGCGTCGGTCGTCCAGTGCGCGGTGACACTGGCGAGGTCGAGCCGCTCGCTATTGGGCGTGCGCACCGGCTGATCGTTGCGATAGCGGCCCAGGTCCGGGTACCAGAATCCCGCATCGTCGATCCGCGTATGCTGATGAAGCGCCAGCACGTCGACGCGCACCGCCTGCGATGGTGTCCAGGCAAGTCCCAGCCGGACGCCTTGGCGCAGCACGGCGCCGGTGTCCTTCAACGCCAGCCGATCATTGTCGATATAGCCGCCGACCGTCCGACGATGCACGACGAACCGCGCTGCCAAGGTGTTGCGGACGATTGGCGCGTTGACAACCGCAGCGACATTGTCGCCTGTCCCGGCGCCCTGTATCGCCGACACGCCACCCTCGACATGCCCCGTCCAGCGCGTCGCGTCAGGTTGGTTGAACAGCACCCGCAGCGTACCGCCCATCGAGCTGGCGCCGTAGAGTGTACCCTGTGGTCCGCGAAGCAGCTCGATCCGGTCGATATCGACCAGGTCGATATCGGGGGTACTCGCGGCGGGATCGAAAGTGGTTCCCGACGGCCCGCTGATTGGGGTTTCCCCATAATAGACCCCGACCATGGACTCGCCGGTTCCGGTGACACCGCGAATCGCGATCCGCTGCTGCAGCGGTGCCGTGGCGATCGGTACCAGCCCGGGCAATATAGCGGCGGCGCTGCGAAGGTCATACGCGCCCCGGGCTAAGACCCGGGCACCACTCACGGCGTCCATGCTGATCTCGGTATCGCCGAGAAAGGTCGGGCGCTTGAGTGCCGTAACGACGATCTCGGCAGGCGGTGCCGGGATGTCCGGCGCGCGCCCCGCCGGTCCCGCCGCCAAGGTCCTGGCAACCGATCGCCGCGTGGCCTCGCGAACGATGATGATCACGCCAGCGCGGACACGCTTTGCGACCAACCCGGTATCGGCGAGCAGAATCCGAAGCGCGCGCTCCGGTTCGATCGGCCCGTGCAGCGCCACGCTGGTGCGGCGGCCGATCACCGCAGGATCGAACAGGATTTGCTGCCCCGTCTGGATCGCCAGTCGACGCAGCGCGACATCCAGCCGTCCGGCGGGGATGGCTAAGGCGACCCGGTCGTGCGGCGACGATGTCGCCTTGCCGTGAATGAGGCAGGCTAGGGATATCGCAATCATTCGTATGGCAAGGTCACGGGCATGCATCAGGACGCGTGGTTCGACCCCCGGAATACGCTGTTGCCTCTCCCATCCGCTCTGATGACGGTTTGGTGACACTGTACGCTTGACGGCCTGCTGGCAACATGATCGATTGCGGCGAATATATATAAAGGGGGATGCCGGAGGCTCGGGCGGACAAGACGGGGCCGATCATGCGGAATTCCTATGCACGCAGACCCGGCGATGACGGGGGGGCCATCGACCTATCGGGTCATCTCAACGCGGTCCGGCGGTTCCTGACGAAGCGTGCGCCGATCGGCGAAGTCGACGATCTGGTCCAGGAGGTCGCGTTGCGCATGCAGACCCGCCGCACGAATGCCCCCATCGACAATATCGACGGGTATCTGTTCCAGGTCGCGCAAAGCGTGCTCGCCGATCGCGGCCGCCGCGACACGGTGCGCCACCGTTCCGCGCACGACAGCCTCGAAGAAATTCATCATCCCGTTGAGGATCGCTCGCCCGAGCGCGTCCTACAAGGCAAGGAGCATCTCGCGCAGCTCATCGCCGCGATGAATGACATGCCTGAGCGCATGCGCCAGGCGTTCGTCCTTCATCGCTTCGAGGAAATGAGCTACGCTGCGATCGCCCGACATATGGGCATATCGGTGAGCGCAGTCGAAAAGCATATCATGAAAGCCATCAAGCACCTTGCAGGCTCGCTACGCTGATGGGTTCCGTATCGAGGGATCCGGACGCCGCGGCCGCATCCTGGTATGCGCGACTGCATGCCCATGACGCGACACCAGCAGATCGGGCCGCGTTCGGGCAGTGGCTATCGGCGGACGATGCGAATGATCGCGCCTGGCATGAACTAGTCTCCACAATCCGGATCCTGGATGACGCGCGAAGCAATCCGGCACTGCTGGCGATGGTGGCAGCGGCCCGCGACCAAGCGCGCCCCGCCCCTGTGCGTCGCTGGTGGCCGATGGCGACCGCCGCTGCCGTGCTGATGTCCATCGGTACCACTGCCGCACTGGTCGTCGACAGACATGCGGCGCGGCCAGCGACCCAGGTCGCGGATACGCGCTATGTGACGCCAACCGGACGAGTGCGCACTGTCACGTTGCCGGACGGAACGCTGATGACCCTCGATGCCGCGTCCGCGGTTCGCGTTGCGGCGCCGGGTGCGACCCGCCGTGTGGCGATCGATCGCGGCCAGGCGTTTTTCAAAGTCGCGCATGATGCCCGCCATCCGTTCATCGTGTCGGCAGGCGGAAACAGCGTCACCGCGCTCGGGACGCAATTTGCGGTACGCGCGGTGGCCGACCGGGTCGTCGTCAGTTTGGTCGAGGGATCGGTTCGCGTCGACAGCCGCGTGATGGATCGCACGATGACGCTGGTGCCAGGCAATATGCTAATGATCGACCGATCGGGTGTGCAACTCACCAGCGCAGGTGCCGATATCGCCACCGGATGGCGCAAGGGTGAACTGACGTTCGAGGCTACGCCATTGAAGGAGGTTGTGGCCGAGCTTAACCGCTATTCCACGCAACACATCGAACTTACCGACAAGCGCCTGCAGAACCGTGTGTTCAGCGGCGTCCTGAAGATCGATGGCGGCGGCTCTGCGCTTGCCGACGCGCTATCGGCTTATGGGATCGCTCGCGTAATATATGCCGACAAGACACGATTGGCTCTCGCTTCCCAATCGTGAAAAGCAAGTTGCGCGGGCAATCTTGTCAGGGCGGCGGAGCGTCGCTCCCGATCCGTTTGTCGGTCGATGAGGTGACGCTTGAGGCTGAAATGGTTGCGGATATTGGCATGGACGGATGCGAACATCCGTAGCGTCTTCATCTGGTGGAATCGCAACATCGGTCGCTCCCATCGTCTAAACGGCGATAGCGGCACTCCACACCGTTATCGGCCCGGCGACCGATCGATCCATCGCGAGCCTTCTTAGGCATCATGGCCCGTATCGACGGATTGCTCGCGACGCCTAGGTGTTTGATCCCGCAGTATGGTGGTACGTTTGACCATCATGCATGGCGGGAGGAGCAATGGCGCAGGTTCTACACGGGAGCGCCCGCACGACGGAGGCAGTCCGTCGAGCGATACAGCGGAGTGAAGAGAGCGTAAGGGCGCTGG
>Ga0308159_1003634_pt1 | contig 15232 bp, 15 predicted proteins | sample PhyCR1_FD_201040 | JGI IMG/M metagenome (GOLD analysis project Ga0308159, IMG submission 201040) | Phyllosphere microbial communities from UC Gill Tract Community Farm, Albany, California, United States - DLSLC.R1 | ecosystem: Host-associated > Plants > Phyllosphere > Unclassified | place: USA... | reverse complement strand
CGCCGCTGCGGCTCGGTGGCGAAATCCATGAGCTCGCGCAGCAGTGCCCGCGCGCGCTCGTCCTCCATGCCCACGATGCCGCCGGCGTGCGACGCGAGGTACAGCGACGAGCGGCCGTTCACCGGGTTGCGCCAGGTGAGGCGCCAGGTGACCGGCGGCAGCGCTGCGCGCTCGTCGGCGCCCATCATGGCCGGATCGATCTGGTCGCGCGACGTGGCGTAGCTGTGCAGTACCTCCAGCTCCTGCAGCGCGGCGCGGCGCGCGTCGGGCAGTGCGGCCCACGCCGCGCGCGTGGACACGAACTCGGTGCCCCCGCCGTCCTCGGGAATCACGCGTGCCGACAGCACCGACGCCAGCGCCGGCAGCCTCTTGAACGAACTGTCGGTGTGCCACAGCTGGTTGGCCCGTGCGATGAGCATGGCGCGGTCGCTCGGCGCCACCACGCCGCCATCGGGGCCGATGTTGCTCATGCGCGAGTAGAAGGTGCCCGCCCCGCCCGAACCCACCTTGGTCTTCTCCAGCGCGCCGAAGCCGCGCGCGAAGGTGGCCTGGATGTCGTCGCTCACGTCCTGGTTGCGCAGGACGACGACCGAGTGCTCCTCGAACAGTTCGCGCACCTGCCGGTGCAGGGTGTCGGAACACACGATGTCCAGCAGCGTGGTGCCTTGGATCTCGATGCCGAAATCGGGGTGCAGGGCGACGGTTTTCATGGGATGGGTCTCCTTGGTTGCGGCCAATCTAGCAGCGGGTTTGCAGGCCTTCCTAGGGTGCTTGCGCGAGTCGCCTCGATTTACATGGATGTGAAAAACACCAATGACGCGCAGGTGCGAAAGGACGTCGCCAACGCGACTTGCGCCGGCGGCCCGCCGTGTCCAAATCGCGCGCGCCATGACCACGCACATCATCAAGACGGCCCGCCGCGCCTTCGAGGTGCTGGAGCTCTTCCAGGCACGCCGCGCGCCGTTGCGGCTGCAGGAGGTCTGCGCGGCGCTCGCGTACCCGGCGTCGAGCGCGTCGGCGCTGCTCAAGTCGATGGTGGCGCTGGGCTACCTGCGCTACGACAAGGCCGCGCGCACCTACATGCCGACGATGAAGATCGCCGACCTCGGCGGCTGGGTGCAGAGCGCCCTCTTCGGCGACGGCTCGGTGATGCGGGCGATGCACGCACTGTCGGAGCGGTTCGGCGAGACGGTCACGCTCGCGGTGCAGAGCGACCTGCACGCGCAGTACGTCTACCTGATCCAGTCGCGGCTGCCCATCTGGTACCTGCCGCCCATCGGCACCAGCCGCACGCTCACCGCGTCCGGCAGCGGCCTGCTCATGCTGGCCGCCAAGAGCGACGCGCAGATCCGCAAGGTCTGGAAGCGCATCGACTTCCATCGGCTCGACCCGTCGCGGCCCACCCTGGCCGAGGTCATGGCGCAGGTGGCGGTGTGCCGGCGCCAGGGCTGGTTCTTTTCCAAGCACCGCATCGAACCGGGCGCCGGCGGCATCTCGGTGCTGCTCGAAGACCCCAAGTTCGGCCGTGGCTACGCCCTGGGCGTGCACGGTCCGGTCGAGCGGCTGGAGGCGCGCGAGGCCGAGATCGTGGCTGCGCTGCACACGGCCGCACGCGCCGTGGACGGCCACTGAGCTGCGCGCGCTGCAACGGGCCGCGGGGCGGCGCGCTAAGCTGCGCCGCCATGCCTGCCCCTGCCCCGCCCCGTCTCATCCGTTTCCACAAGCCCTACGGCGTGCTCAGCCAGTTCACGCCCGAGGGCCGCTGGCGCGGGCTGAAGGAGTTCATCGACCTGCCGGGCGTGTACGTGGCCGGCCGGCTCGACGCCGACAGCGAGGGGCTGCTGCTGCTCACCGGCGACGGCGCCCTGCAGGCACGCATCGCCGACCCTCGGCACAAGATGCCCAAGCGCTACTGGGTCCAGGTGGAGGGCGAACCGGATGAGACGGCGCTCGCGGCGCTGCGTGCGGGCGTGACGCTCAACGACGGCCCCACACGGCCCGCGCAGGCGCGGCGCCTCGAGCCGCCGCCCGAGGTGCCGCCGCGCGAGCCGCCCATCCGCGAGCGCAAGCGCATTCCCACGGCGTGGATCGAACTCGCGATCCAGGAGGGCCGCAACCGCCAGGTGCGGCGCATGACGGCCGCGGTGGGCTTTCCCACGCTACGGCTCATCCGCGTGGCCGTCGGCCCCTACACGCTGGACGGGCTCGCGCCCGGGCAGTGGGCGGCGCAGCCGGTGGCGGCGCCGGGCTCAGGCGGCGTGCACGGCGCCTGAGGCGCGGCGCGCGGCACGGGCCGGCTGGGCGGGCGTCAGGTAGATGCCGCGTGCCTCGTGCACGCGCTCCTCGCGCAGCGTGTCGCGCGCCTCGTCGTCGGCGCAGGCGGCGCGCAGCAGGCGGTCGACCTCGTGCAGCGGCCGGGTGAACAGGTGCTCGATGGACGCGCGCTGCGCTGGCGTGAGCACGCGTTCGCGCGCCAGGCGATCAAGCTGGCGGCGCGCCTCCTGCGGCGCGAAGTCCATCAGCTCGAGCAGTTCGATCACGTGGCGCATCTGCGGGCCGTCGAACACGGGGGTGGCGAAGTCGTCGGGGGTCATGGGGTGGCTCCTGCCCGTCGGGGCGATGTGTGTGCAGGGCAGTCTCCAGACGCTGGCTTAGGCGGGGCTGAAGGCGGTGGTGGCGCCGCTGCTGGTAGGCTCGCCCCCCGTGAACCTGCGCACCAAGATCGTCGCCCTGGCCGTGGCCCCGCTGCTGGTAGCGCTGCTGCTGGTGGCGCTGGCGGTGCGCCACCAGGAACGCGACCTGGCGCGGCGCGAACGCGTGCTGATCGAGCAGAGCTACATGGCCCAGCGCCGCGGCGAGCTGCGCAGCTACGTCGACCTGGCGGTGAGCATCGTGCGGCCGCTGTACGAGGCCGGCCAGGACGACGAGGCCACGCGCGCCGAGGCGCTGCGGCGGCTGGCCGCGCTGGACTACGGCAGCGACGGCTACTTCTTCGTCTACGACCTGCAGGGCCGCTCGCTGATGCATTCGCGCCAGCCCGAGCTGGTGGGCCAGGACCTGTGGGACCTGCGCGATTCGCAGGGCCGCTACACCATCCGTGACCTGATCGCCGGCGCGCAGCGCGGCGGCGGCAGCTACGTCGAATACGAATGGCGCAAGCCCTCGCTGGGCACGGCGGCGCCCAAGCTGGGCTACGTCACGGCCTTCCCGCGCTGGAACTGGATGGTCGGCACCGGGCTGTACCTGGACGACATCCAGTCCACCATGGATTCGCTGGACCGCCAGATCAGCAGCAACGTGACGACCACGCTGCTGTGGATCGCCGGCATCGCCGCGCTGTGCCTGGCGGCCGTCAGCGCGGGCGGGCTGGCGCTCAACCTCAGCGAGCACCGCGTGGCCGAGGCCAAGCTGCGCCTGCTGGCGCGGCGCGTGGTGCAGTCGCAGGAAGAGGAACGCGGCCACCTCGCCCGCGAGCTGCACGACGGCACCAGCCAGACGCTGGTGTCGGCCAAGCTGCTGATCGAGTCGGCCGTCGATGCGCTGGCGCGCGAGCAGCGGCCGGTGCCGCCCGCGCTGCCCAAGGCGCTGCAGCGGCTGGGCGATTCGCTCACCGAGGTGCGCCGCATCTCGCACCGGCTGCGCCCGGCCCTGCTCGACACGCTGGGCCTGCCGGCCGCCATCGAGCGGCTGGGCGACGAGTTCGGCGAGGACGGCACGCTGACGACCACGCTCGACGTGGAGGGCGAGCCCTTCGAGCTGTCGCCGGACGTGAAGACGGCGCTCTTTCGCGTGACGCAGGAGGCCCTGACCAACGTGCACAAGCACGCCCGGGCGCGGCGGGTGCACATCGCGTTGCGCTTCGACCCGTCGGCCGGCGTCCGCCTCGATGTCGAGGACGACGGTGCAGGCTTCGACGTCGAGGCCGCGCAGGCCGACCCGCGCCGCGGCATCGGGCTGCGCAACATGCGCGAGCGACTGGGCGCCATCGGCGGCCAGCTGCACATGCGATCGGGGGCGGGCCGCACCACGGTCACCGCCGAGGTGCCGGCCGCGAGCGCCCGCGCCGAAGGAGCGCCCGCATGAGCGCCCGCCCCGTCGCTGCAAAGGCGCACCCATGAACGCCGCGACGCCGGTGCGCCTCTTCCTCGTCGACGACCACCCGCTGGTGCGCGATGGCCTGCGCGCGCGCCTGGGCGCGGTGCCGGGGCTGGAGATCGTGGGTGAAGCCGGCAGCGCCGCCGAGGCGCTGGCGCAGGTCGATGCGCTGCGGCCCGACCTGATGCTGGTGGACGTCGGCATGAAGGACATGAACGGCATCGAACTGGCCGCGCTGCTGCTGCAGCGGCCCGCGGCGCCGCACGTCGTGATGCTCAGCATGTACGACAACCCCGAGTACGTGCAGCGCGCGCTGCAGGCCGGTGCGCACGGCTACGTGCTCAAGGACGCCCCGGCCTCGGAGATCGTGGCCGCGATCGAGGCGGTGTCGGCCGGCGGCACCTTCCTCAGCCCCGCGGTGTCGAAGAAGCTGTTTCGCAACCAGGCGGCACGGCCCTTGCTCACGCCCCGGGAGGCCGAGATCCTCACCGCCCTCGGCCGCGGCGAATCGAGCAAGCAGATCGCCCGCAGCCTGGGCCTGAGCGTGCGCACCGTCGACGCGCACCGCCAGAGCATCAAGCGCCGCCTGGGCATCGACGGCCAGGCCGAGCTCATCAAGTACGCGGTGGAGCACACGCGGCAGTTCGGCGGCGCTTGAGCCCTAGGGTTGTCCCTTAGGCAATGCTGCGCAACCCGCTTGCGCAGTGCAACCGATGCGGCGCCGCCCCGCAAAGGAAAGACTCCCGGGGTTCCAATCCGAGGAGACATCTTCATGCACAGCATCCGCCGCCACCTGGTGTGGCTGGTCGTGGCCGTGGTCGGCGCCTTCGCGCTCGGCACCGTGGCCCTCAGCCGGGGCGAAAGCATCAACGCGTTGTGGGTGGTCACGGCCGCCATCTGCGTGTACCTGATCGCCTACCGCTACTACAGCCTCTTCATCGCCGACAAGGTGCTCGGCCTGGACGGCAGCCGCAAGACGCCGGCGCACCGCCACAACGACGGCCTGGACTACGTGCCGACCGACAAGAACGTGCTGTTCGGCCACCACTTCGCGGCCATCGCGGGCGCGGGCCCGCTGGTGGGCCCGGTGCTGGCGGCGCAGATGGGCTACCTGCCCGGCCTGCTGTGGGTGCTGGCGGGCGTGGTCTTCGCCGGCGCGGTGCAGGACTTCATCATCCTGTTCATCTCCACGCGGCGCGACGGCCGCTCGCTGGGCGACCTGGTCAAGCAGGAGATGGGCGTGGTGCCCGGCATGATCGCGCTCTTCGGCACCTTCATGATCATGATCATCATCCTGGCGGTGCTGGCCCTGATCGTGGTGAAGGCGCTGGCCGAATCGCCCTGGGGCACCTTCACCGTGGCGGCGACGATTCCCGTCGCGGTGTTCATGGGCCTGTACCTGCGCTACATCCGCCCGGGGCGCATCGGCGAGGTGTCCGTCATCGGCTTCGTGCTGCTCATGGCGGCCATCTTCGGCGGCCAGGCGGTGAGCCAGAGCCCGACGTGGGCGCCGCTCTTCACCTTCGACGGCAAGGCGCTCACCTGGATGCTGGTGGGCTACGGCTTCGTGGCCGCCAGCCTGCCGGTGTGGCTGCTGCTGGCGCCGCGCGACTACCTGTCGACCTTCCTGAAGATCGGCACCATCGTCGCGCTGGCCATCGGCATCGTGTTCGTGATGCCCACGCTGCAGATGCCGGCGCTGACGCAGTTCGCGCAGGGCAACGGCCCGGTGTGGTCGGGCAGCCTGTTCCCGTTCCTGTTCATCACCATCGCCTGCGGCGCGGTGTCGGGCTTCCATGCGCTGATCTCCTCGGGCACCACACCCAAGATGCTCGACAACGAGAAGCACGCGCGCTTCATCGGTTACGGCGGCATGCTGGCCGAGTCCTTCGTCGCGGTGATGGCGCTGGTCGCGGCCTCGTGCATCGAGCCCGGCATCTACTTCGCGATGAACAGCCCGGCGGCGCTGGTGGGCAGCACGCCCGAGGCCGTGGCGCAGGTCATCTCTGGCTGGGGCTTCGCTGTCACGCCCGACATGCTGCTGCAGACCGCCAAGGACGTGGGCGAGAGCACCATCCTCGGCCGCGCGGGCGGCGCGCCGACCCTGGCCGTGGGCATGGCGCACATCCTGCACCAGGCGATCGGCGGCCCCGCCATGATGGCCTTCTGGTACCACTTCGCGATCCTGTTCGAGGCGCTGTTCATCCTCACCGCCGTCGATGCCGGCACCCGCGCTGGCCGCTTCATGCTGCAGGACCTGATGGGCAGCTTCGTGCCCGCGCTCAAGCGCACCGACTCGCTGCCGGCCAACCTCTTCGCCACCGCGCTCACCGTGGCGGCCTGGGGCTACTTCCTCTACCAGGGCGTGGTCGATCCGCTGGGCGGCATCAACACGCTGTGGCCGCTGTTCGGCATCTCCAACCAGATGCTGGCCGCGGTGGCGCTGATGCTCGGCGTGGTGGTGCTGTTCCGCATGAAGCGCGAGCGCTACGCCTGGGTGGCGGCGGCCCCCGCCGCCTGGCTGCTGGCCTGCACGCTCACGGCCGGCTGGCAGAAGATCTTCTCGGCCGACCCGAAGGTGGGCTTCCTCGCGCATGCCGCGCGCTACACCGAAGGCCTGGCCAACGGCGTGCTGGTGGCGCCGGCCAAGACGCCCGAGGCCATGGCCCGCATCGTCTTCAACGACCGGCTCGACGCCGGGCTGTGCGCGCTCTTCATGTTCGTGGTGCTCAGCGTGCTCGTCTACAGCGTCAAGGCCTGCCTGGCCGCGCGCGCCGCCAACCGGCCGACCGTGCACGAGACGCCGTACGAGCCCCTGGCGGCGGTGCCCGCACGATGATGATGAAGCTCGGCAACCTCGGCCTGCCCGAGGCGGGGCGCTACCTCGCGCGTTCGACGCGCGCGCTGGGCCAGTCGCTGCGGCTGATGGTGGGGCTGCCCGACTACGACACCTACCTGTCGCACATGGCGGCCACGCACCCGGAGCGCGCGCCGATGAGCTACGAGGCCTTCTTCCGCGAGCGGCTGGAGGCGCGCTACGGCGCGGGCAAGGGGCGCTGCTGCTGAGCTGCGCCGCGCACGCCGCTGGCCATTGAGCCGGCGGCCGCTCGCGCCCACGGGGCGGGCGCTGCGGCCAACGTCGTTCAAGAGATCGCGGCGCTCCTCACTGCGCCAGCTTGCGCAGCAGCCAGGCCATCGCGGCCTGCTGCGCCTTGAGGTCGCCGCCCGCATCGACCGCCAGCGCCGCACGGTCGAAGGCCGCCGACAACAGGTCGCCCAGCACCGGCAGCGCCACGCCGCGCGGTGCGACGCCGGCCGCGCTCAGCCCCTGCGCCAGCGTGGCCGCCGCAGCGGCACCGTCCATCGCCAGCACCTCCGCCAGGCCGAGCACGGCCGGCCCGTCGACCAGCAGCAAGCGCGTGCGGCCCGGCGCCGTCATGGCGCGGAGGTAGGCGTCGCTGCCGGCGATCAGGGCCTTGAGCGGCGGCAGTCCTTCGCGGGCCGCCGCGCGGATGTCCTCGGCCACGGCGGCCATCTCGCGCGCCAGCACGGCGCGGAACAGGTCGCGCTTGTCGGCGAAGTGGTGGTACAGCGCGCCGCGCGTGGTGCCCGCCGCGGCGGCCACCTCGGGCGTGGAGGTCTCGGCGTAGCCCTTGCCGACGAAGAGCGCGCGCGCCGCGTCCATCAGCGCGCCGCGGGTGGCCTCGGTGCGCTCGCGGTTGCTGCGTGGCGAGGTGGCAGGCGCATCGACCGCGGCGGCCATGGGCTTGCGATCGACGGGGTCATCCAATGACATACATACAGCCTGTACGTTAATATTCATAAAACATGCAGCCTGTATGTTAGTTCAATCTTATCCAGGAGAAGCGATGTCCGCGCCCTTCAAGGTCAGCAGCTACTACCCCGTCGTCATGACCCGCGACGTTGCCGGCACCAGCGCGTTCTGGCGCACGCATTTCGGTTTCGTGCCGCTGTTCACGAGCGACTGGTACGTCCACCTGCAGCTGGAAGGCGACGCTGCCGTCAACCTGGCCGTGCTCGACGGCGGCCACGCCACCATCCCCGAGGCCGCGCGCGGCCAGGTGGCCGCCGGCCTGCTGCTGAATTTCGAGGTCGACGACGTCGATGCCTTCCATGCGCGCGTGCAGGCCGCCGGCCTGCCGGTGCTGCTGCCGCTGCGCGACGAAGCCTTCGGCCAGCGCCACTTCATCACCCGCGATCCGAACGGGGTGCTGATCGACGTTATCAGGCCGATCCCGCCGACGGGCGAGTTCGTGCAGCAGTACGAGGCCTCGGCATTGCCGCCGGGCTGACACGTGGGCGCCGGCCAGCCGCTATAGACTTCATAGCGCGTCGCGCCTGGCCCACAGGCGTCGGCCCATTTGGTTCCTGATCCAGCGCCCTGCATGACACCGACTCCCATTTCCCATCCGTTGCGCCGCCGCCATGTGATCGCCGGCCTGGCTGCCGGCCTGGTTGCCCCGGCCGTTTTGGCCGCGCGCCCCGCCACGCCGCCGGCGCCCTCGCTCTGGCCCAGGGCACTCGCGGTGCCGGGCGGCGTGGCACGGCTGTCGCTCGGGCCGGCCGCCGACCGGCCTGTGGCGCACACGCGCATCGGCGACGCGCAGGTGCCGCTGCTGGTGGTGGGCGATGCGATCGACTGGACCGCGCTGGTCGGCATCCCGCTGGCGGCCACGCCGGGCGGGGCTGCCATCACCAGCGCGGGCCGCAGCGTCCCGTACACCGTCGCGCCCAAGCAGTACCGCGAGCAGCACCTCAAGGTGGCGCCGGGCACGGTCGATCTCTCCGCCGAGGACACGGCGCGCTACGAGCGCGAGCGCGCCCACCTGGCCGGCGTGATGGCGACCTTCACCGATGCGCCTCCCGCCACGCTGCACATGGCGGTGCCGGTGCCCGGCCGGCGCTCCAGCTCCTTCGGCCTGCGGCGCGTGTTCAACGGGCAGTCGCGCAATCCGCACAGCGGCATGGACATCGCGGCCGGCACCGGCACGCCGGTGCGCGCCCCGCTCGCGGGCCGGGTGATCGACACCGGCGACTATTTCTTCAACGGCGGCACCGTGTGGCTCGACCACGGCGCCGGCCTGCTCAGCATGTACTGCCACCTCAGCCGCATCGACTGCAAGGTGGGCGACGCGGTGAAGGCCGGCGACGCCTTCTGCGCGGTGGGGGCCACCGGCCGCGTCACCGGGCCGCACCTGCACTGGTCGGTGATGCTCAACCGCGCGATGGTCGACCCGGCCCTGTTCATCGACGCATGACCGCCGCGTCCGACCGATTGACGTGCAGGCTGGTTGCGCCTTAAAACGGTGCAAAAACAGGAGTCGGGCGCGATGATCGCTGATTTATTCGAACAGGCCCTCGGGCGTGCGGCGGCACTGCCCGCAGACGCGCCTGCCGAGCGCATCGATCGCGCCGTGCACGACGTGGTGCAGCTCATGCGCGAGCATCTGGAGATGGACGTCGCCTTCGTCTCGCACTTGCACGGTGGGCGCCGCTACTTCGTCACCGTCGACACGCGGGCCGGCGCCGAGGTGATCGCCACCGGCGGCTCGGCGCCGGCCGACGAGAGCTTTTGCCAGCGCGTGATCGACGGCCGCCTGCCGCAGAGCATCCAGGACGTGCGCCTGCTGCCCGGCGCCGCCGAACTGCCGCGCACGCCCTTCAGCATCGGCTCGCACCTGAGCACGCCCGTGGTGCTGGGCGACGGCAGCGTCTACGGCACGATGTGCTGCTTCAGCTTCGAGGCGGCACGGCCCCTCGTCGACCGCGACCTCAAGCGCCTGCGGATGGCGGCCGAGCTCACGGCGCGCCTGATCGACCAGCGGCATCGCGTCTGAGCCGAGGCCCGGTCGGCCGCCGCCGCGACAATGCGGTCCTCCTGCGGCCGCGCTGAGGCGTTGGAGACGAGCCCACGCCATGACCGCCCCTGCCGCCGCCCCCCTCCTCCAGCTGCGCGACCTGCGCGTCGCCTTCCCCGGCGAGGCGCCGCTGATCGACTGCGCGTCGCTGGCGCTGCCGTGCGGCCTCACGCTGCTCGAAGGGGACACCGGCTCGGGCAAGACCACGCTGCTGCGCGTGCTGGCCGGCGAACTGCCCGCGCAAGGCACGCTGGCGCTGGCCGGCATCGAATTCGCGCAGTCGCCCCAGGCCTACCGGCGCGCCGTGTTCCATGTCGAGGCGCGCGACCCGGCGCTCGACGCGCTCACGCCGCACGCCTGCACCGCCGCCTGGCGCGCGGACGACCCGGGCTTCGATGCCACGCGCTGGTCCTCGATGGTCGAGGGCTTCGCGCTGGGCGAGCACCTCGACAAGCGCATGGACATGCTCTCCACCGGCTCGCGCCGCAAGGTGGTGCTGGGCGCCGCGCTGGCCAGCGGCCGGGCCCTGGTGCTGCTCGACGAGCCCACCGCCGCGCTCGACAAGGCCTCGGTGCGCTGGCTGTGGCAGGCCCTGGCCGAGAGCACGCAGCGCCGCGCGCAACAGGCCATCGTCGTGGCCAGCAACCTGCCCGTGGAGGGCCTGCCGCTGGCCGCCACCTTCACCCTTCCGCTTCGCTGACCGATCGATGTCCCTGTACGCCCGCCCCCTCCCGTCCGCCACCCGCCGCCGCTGGCTGCTGTGGGCTGCCACGGCCGCATTGCTGCCGGCCGCGACGGCGGCGCAGGGGAAGGCCCCCGCGGCCCCGGCCGCCCGCGTGCCCCTGCTGCGCGTGCACATGCCCCGTCGCGGCGGCAGGCGCCTGCTGCGCGGCCGGCTGCAGGCGCCGACCCACGGCGTGCGCGACTACCTGATCCAGGCGCGCGCCGGCCAGTCGCTCGAGGTGGAACTGGAGACGCTCGCGCCCGGCGCCTCGTTCAAGGTGTTCGGCCCCCACCAGAAGGACGCGCTCTTCATGAGCGAGTTCTCGGCACTGCCGCTGTGGCAGGGCCGGGTGGCGGCCGATGGCGACTACCGCGTGCGCGTGTCGCTCAACGCGGTGCAGCGCGCCCGTGGCGAGTCGATGGATTTCATCCTGCGGCTCGCGCTGCGCCCCACCTGACGGCGGGCCGGGTCCTCAGGCGCGCGTGCCGGTGGCGCCGTCGAGCGCCATGCGCACGCGCAGCGCCAGGTCCGACAGCCGGTAGGGCTTCTTGAGGATGTCGAACTCCGAGGGCGCGACCTGGTCGATGTTGCCCATGTCACGGTCGTAGCCGGTGGTCAGCAGCACGTGCACCGAGGGCAGCATGCGCCGCATCTCGCGGGCCAGCGTGTAGCCGTTGATGCCGCCGGGCATCACGACGTCGGAGAAGAGCAGGTCGGGCATGCGGTCCGGCGGCAGCGAGCGCACCAGCTCCAGCGCGGCGCGCCCCGAGTCGGCCACGTGCACGCGGTAGCCCAGGCCCTCCAGCATGTCGCGCGCGAGTTCCGACACCTCGGGGCGGTCTTCCACGACCAGGATGGTCTCGGTCCCGCCCCGCTCGTTGGGACGCTGGCCGCTCTCGCCGTCGGCCCGAACGGCATGGCGCACGGCCGGGAAGAACATGCGCACCGTGGTGCCCTGCCCCGGCTCGGACGACACCGTCGCCGTGCCGCCCGACTGCTTGGCGAAGCCGTACACCATCGACAGGCCCAGGCCGGTGCCCTGGCCCTCGTCCTTGGTGGTGAAGAAGGGGTCCATCACCCGCGCGAGGATCTCGGGCGCGATGCCGCTGCCGGTGTCGGTGACGGACAGCTCGGCATAGGCGCCGGGGCGAAGGCCCGCGGGCAGCTCGCCGCTGTCGTCGCCTTCGCCGGCCGCCTCGACCGCGCGCGTCTCGATGCGGATACGGCCGCCCTCGGGCATGGCGTCGCGTGCATTCACCAGCACGTTGAGCAGCGCCACCTCGACCTGCGTGGTGTCGAGCTCGCAGTTGGGCAGGTCGGGCGCCAGGTCGAACTCGAGCTGGATGCGCTCGCCCAGCGTGCGCTGCACCAGCGCCGTCATGCCGGTGGCCAGCGTGTTGAGGTTGATGGTGCGCCCGCGCAGCTTCTGCTTGCGCGAGAAGGCCAGCAGCTGCTGCGTGAGCGTCGACGCCTTGGTCACGGCGCCGCGGATGCTGTCGATGCCGCGGGCGATGTCTTCGGGGCCGAGCTTGCCCCGGCGGGCCCGGGCGCCCATCAGGTCGAGGTGGCCCGACATGACCTGCAGCAGGTTGTTGAAGTCGTGCGCGATGCTGCCGGTGAGCTGGCCCAGCGCCTCCATCTTCTGTGCCTGGGCCAGGCCCTCCTCGGCGTCGCGGCGGCGGCTCACGTCCAGTTGCGAGGCGAAGAAGAACACCAGCTGCTCGTTGCGGTCGTAGACCGGCGAGATGAACAGCGCATTCCAGAAGGTCGAGCCGTCCTTGCGGTAGTTGAGGATCTCCAGCGAGATCTCGCGCCGCTCGTCGATCGCCTGGCGAATGGCCTGCACGGTCTGGCGATCCGTCGCGGGGCCCTGCAGGAAGCGGCAGTTGTTGCCCAGCAGTTCGTCCATCGCGTACCCGCTCATTGCCACGAAGGCGCGGTTGGCGAACACGATGGGGTTGTCGGGCTGGCGCGGATCGGTCACGAGCATCGGCATGCGCGTGGTCTCGATCGCGGCGAAGAAGATGTCGTCCTTGTGCGAGACGAACTGGGAAGGCCCGCCGTCCTCGACCTGGACAGGGCTGCGGCCGGGAATCGGCGGTTTTTCGGGTTGACTCATGGGGCGCGGGCCGCAAGGGCCCCGGATGATGCGCGATAGCGTACCTTCGCTCCAAGGCGCCGCCTGTCGGAGAACGCGCCGCGCGGCCTGCACCGCCCGGTCATTCGGGGCGCTTGTAGACCAGGCCCAGGACGGCGCCGTTCTCGTCGGCGGTGCACACGGCGCTGCGCTTCTGCGGGCCGACAGCGAGGTTCACGGCATAGACGCCGTCGCGCGGCGTGCTGCTGCTCATCACCGCGACGGCTGCCGGCGGCACCTTGAACTCGCGCGCGGCGGCCGCCACGCAGTTGCGCACGCTCACCTCCGGCGGCCCGCCCACGCGCACCGCGGTGCTGCTGCAGGCGGTGAGGGCCAGCGCCGCGAGGCCGGCAGCGGCAAGGGGGACGGGTGCGAAGGAGCGGATGCGGATCATGGTCGAAATTCCTTGGAAACGATGGCCGCCAGCATGGCCGTCATGATTTGAGCGCGCCGCGCCGCGCTGGTTCGCAGGACGCCGCCGGTACGGGCCGCCGTCCGCCACCGCGCCGCGGCCGAGCCCGTGGCTCAGGCCACCGGCCTCCACAGCGCCGCGCCCTCGCGCAGCGCATCGGCGGCATCGTGCACGACCTGGCGCAGTGCGCCGTCGTGCAAGGCGGCACCGGCCTGCAGCGCAGCCGCGGCGGCGCCTTCGGGGTCGTGGTCGAAGGCCCGCAACGCGCGCAGGACGGCGTCGAGCGCAGCGCGCTGGGGGTCGGCTGCTTCGCAGGCATCCAGCGCGGTCTGCAGGGCGGTCACGGCGTGGCCCAGGTTCAGCGCCGCGAGCAGCCCCTCGGGCGCGTCGCCCGAGCGGCCGGCGCGCTGCAGGTCCAGCAGCAGCCGCAGGATGCGCCGCGCCGTCTGCGCCTGCCACTCGCCCGCCACCGCGGCGGCGCGCGTGCGCGGGTCGTCGAAGAGCCGCGCCACGTCGCGCCGGATGTGGCCGGCCAGCGCGCGCGAGCGCGACGCCGATCGGTCGGGTGCCAGCAGGAAGGCGCTGCCCACCAGCGCGGCCCCCGTCATCAGCGCCGCCGCGCCGTTGAGGATCTCCGGCCCGCCGGCCGCCGGCATGCCCGCCTGGCTGCCGAGCATGAAGCACATGTTGGCGTCCAGCGCCGGCATGGCGGTGTGGCGGCTCACGCGCGCCAGGGCGCCGACGACGATGAAGGGCACCAGGCTCAGGACCAGCGACACCGGCCCGTCCACCTGCGGCTGCACCACGAAGCGGTAGAAGGTGGCCGCCACCACGCCCGCTGCCACGCCGGCAATGAGCTTGGGCGCCACCAGGCGCGGCGCTGGCAAGGTGCCCAGCACCATCGAGAAGATGCACACGCCCAGCGCCGCCAGCTCGGCCGCGGGCCAGCCGGAGGCCAGGCCCACGGCCGCCGCGACGAAGGTGCCCAGCCCCGCGGCCACGGCGTTGACGGCGGCGCGCTGCCAGTCGCGCTGCGGCGTCAGGTAGGCGGCCGCACGGGGCGCGAAACCGCGCACGTCGGCCGCGGCATCGACGCGCTGCGCGAACAGGGCCTGCTCCGCCGCCACCAGCCAAGCGACGGCGCGGTGCACGCGCTCCTCGGGCGTCGCGACGCGCGGCGGGAGCTGGGCCGGGTCGAGCGGTGCCGGCTCCCAGGGCGCCGCCTCGCGCATCAGGGCGGCCTGGCTGGCGAGCTGGCCGGCCAGCGCGTCGGGCACCGGCTCGCCGCGCAGGCGCCGCGCGCGCAGCGCCGTGGCGGCAGCCATCAGCGCGATGGAGGCGGCCACCAGCGCCGTGGTGTAGCGCAGGCGCCGGTAGCCCTCGACCGAGCCGGCGGCCACGGTGCGGGCGGCAGCGTCGACCTCGCCCATCTCGGTCAGCACGCGCCGCTCCAGCGCCGCCGTGTCGCGCCCCGGGCGGCCGGCCGCGGCCTCGGCGGCGAAGTGGGCGGCGTCGGCCGCCAGGTGGCGCACCCGCTGGTAGAACTCGCGCCGGCGGGCCGAGGGCGTGAAGAAGCCGGTGACCAGCGTGACCACCACCACGCCGATGAGCGTGCACTCGACGCGCGCCACCGCCAGCGGCAGCAGCCGCTCCGGTGCCAGCACCGACGGCAGCACCACCACGGCCGCCGTCATTCCGGCCATCAGCGCGGCATACGAGACCACGCCGCGCAGCAGCGCCGCACCGGCGGCGCCCGCCGCCACCCACAGGCCCAGCAGGGCCAGCGCCGCATAGGGGCCGGGCACGGCGCGCAGGATGGCGAAGCCCGCTGCCGCGCCCACCAGCGTGCCAACGATGCGGAAGAAGCCGCGCTCGATCAGCAGGCCGCGTGCGTTCTGCGCGACGACCCACACCGGCATCGCGGCCCAGTAGGCGTTGTGGACGTGGAAGGCCGCGGCGATGGCGAAGGCCAGCGTGGCGGCCAC
>Ga0308159_1003631_pt1 | contig 15249 bp, 13 predicted proteins | sample PhyCR1_FD_201040 | JGI IMG/M metagenome (GOLD analysis project Ga0308159, IMG submission 201040) | Phyllosphere microbial communities from UC Gill Tract Community Farm, Albany, California, United States - DLSLC.R1 | ecosystem: Host-associated > Plants > Phyllosphere > Unclassified | place: USA... | reverse complement strand
AGTTTGTACTTTTGCAGCGGAGAGTTGGCAGAGTGGTCGATTGCGGCAGTCTTGAAAACTGTTGACTTGTTAAAGGGTCCGCGGGTTCGAATCCCCCACTCTCCGCATAAGGAGAATGATTTCTCAAACTCATAGGGTTGCTCGATTTCGAGCAACCCTATTTGCTTTAATAACAGTGTGTTACATTTTAAATCTGGATTAACCGAAGGTGTTCTAAACATCCCATTTTTATATGTGAGACCTTCTTTGAACACCTCTCTAATCATCGCATGTTTTTGCCCAAGCGGTGCATCGATATATACCTGATGCAGGTTCAACATATACGGCAAAACCAATAAATCCTGCTGGATATTGTCTGCCAGGTTATTCAAATTTTCAATTTCATCGTTCAACTTACCCTTTTCCCCTTTGAATTTTTGCATGTTCCTCTTATAGGTATCATCATTGATAACATCAGTAAAAAGCTTTTGGTCAACGGTTGCTATCATTACTTCTATCGCTTGCAGTTGCTGCCTAAGCTCTTTTAGCCTATTTTCATTTGATTTAAGGATTTCTTTTACTTTTTCCGAGACCAACTGCACAACTTCATCCACAAATTCATTGGTAAAGCTTAAATGGCGCAACAACTCTTCAAATTTTTCATGCAACTCTATCCCAGATATATTTACGCCGGAATGATCCAAACAACGGTAATACATGTACTTCTTTAATTTTCCGGTACTCCATCCAGCGGTGAAATTTCTGCCACAACAAGGACTTTTAATAATACCTTTTAACGGAAACTCTTCTTTCGGCTTGGATTTCATTTCCCTTTTATTGCCTTTTAACTTATCCTGAACACGATAATAAAGGGATTCTGGTATAATTGCCTCGTGTTGACCTTTCACCAGTTTTTCGGCAAGTTTGCCATAGGCGCAAACCCTTACCAGTCCGCAATACAAGGGATTGTTAAGCGCTCTAAATATTGCACTGGCAGAGTTATGAGGAAAACCAAGCTTTTTCACCTCCTTGTGAATGATAAAATGAGGGATACCGTTCAGGTAATCCCTGTAGATTTTTTCAATTATGAATACCTGTGATTCGTTTACCTGTAAAATCATTTTCCCATCGGTGTGCTTACCATTGATGTAGCCATACGGAGCTTTGTTTAGGTATCGACCTGATTCCTGTGCATGTCGTGCGCTTACTTTTGCCCTCTTCCTGATAGTCATCAGTTCCTGATTGGCGATCAGGTATTTAAAAGCACGGAGTAAAAATACAGACGGGTCGCTGGTATCAATGTCCAACGGCTCACTCACCGCTATTACCTTCAGATCATGCTTTTTCTCTAAAAATTCGATCTTTTGCAGAGCTTCCGGCAGGTTCCGGCTGAAACGGTCATGGTCGAATATCACAAGGTATTTGACCGACTTTTTATTCTTCTTAATAAAATCTTCGAGTGCCCGATAATCCGGCCTGTCAAAGGTGAAACTGCTCTCCCCGTCGTCAATAAACAATGAGCCAAGCACAAGGTCATTACGGTCGCAATAATCACGAATGCTCTTTTCCTGATAGTCCAGCGAGTGGGTAGACTGATCTTTTTTACTGATCCTTATATATCCTATAGCGTTCATCTTCTATACTTGTTTAATAGGTTTTCAAATACGATATCTGCTATTAAATTTATGAAAATTTTATCGCTGTTTACAGGTTTTTCTTCCTTTTTAGGCTTGGGAATTGGCTTTTTACGATTTGGCTTTGGTCGCCTTCTAGTTATTATTTGTTTCATCCGGCAAGATAAAAAACTCAAATAATACAATATCTCTAGTGGTGAAGTTTCTAAAAAATGATCAATCCCCGTTTTTTTCAGCTCTTCTCTAGTCGAGTAGTTCAATCCAACTCCATATACATTAGATTGCGTCTCTTTTCTTACTATTTTTTAAATTTACTTATCTGCGCAAATAGGTTGCGCAGTAACTATATTTCTTTGTTCATATAAATCATAAACTTTTAGCTGGCGAATTAAAAATTGGAAACAATATGGATGCAAACGACTCTTTAAATAACTTTGATTATGATGGTTTTATGGCTAGGGAATTTCCTATGCCGGAAGGTAAATACCCTGATATCGGGCGATCACTGGAGCATCTCAACAAGATTACCAAATTGCTACTGGAGTGTGCCTTGCAAAGTATCAGGGTTGCTGAGCGTGATCCAAACGCTTCTGCCGTGCATGCCAACACGCGGTATACCATCGCTTGCAATTACCGGCTAAGGACGATCAACCTGATAAAGATTTTCACTGAGCTTTTGGATTTAAAGGGCGGTTCGATCTTCGATGAGGGAACGGCTAATATCGTCGCACGAAGCCTGCTGGAAAGCTATCTGGTGTATTACAGGTTATACAATGGCTGCAAAGGCGACAAGGAGATCCAGGAGCTTTATTTTACTTTATACGACCTTTCTTCGCGATTGCACTTTGTCAAATTTGGAAATACCTTGCACATGGTAGCCCCAGAGAAATTTGATGAAGCTGGTCTTAGGGCGCAGATCGGGAAATTGATCAGTGAGGTCAAGAGCAACAAAAAGTACAGCAAGTTACCTCAGGGAATAACGAATGTCATTCAAAAAATCGAAGCTGGTAAGCAGGACTATCTTAGTTTTGTTAATTTCAACAAACTCATTAGGGAAAGCCCGCTACCAACTGAGCTGGTTACTGCGTTCTATTCTTATACCTCTTCTTTCGCGCACGCTGAAGGGTTCAGTTCGATTGTGTCACAGGTATATTTTCAATCCAGGAAACACTGGACGACGTTGAACGAAATGCTTAAATTCAGATTAATCTATCCTTGTCTGGCAGTTTCCGCTCAGTTTTATATATCTTTTATTGAATATGATAAGACGCAGTTGGCGGATGATAAGGAGAATGAAATATGGGAAGTGCTGTCACTCTGCAAATATTACCTGACTGCTTTCAACCTCAATAAATAGGATAATTAACCCATAATAAGGGAAGTAAAACATACTGCTCCGCTTGTGGTGACGGAGAAATGCAAAATTAAATCAAAATGGAAAAACAACCTTTGAATAATGATGTCTCAGAAAATGATTTAGCTAAAATATTCGAGTCTTTGAATACTTTGAATAAGAAGCTAAATCAAACGGCAATTGATATTTTCACAAATGAGACTAATCGTAAATTACTTTCCAAACCTAGTCATTTTACCTTCTCAATTGTGCATAGAGCCATTGAATTAAATAATGCTTTCCGGACTCTTGCGGAAGCAAACAATTGGATAACTGGCATTAATCTGATCAGGCTGCAGGCAGATAATTGTATGAGGTTATTTGCTTGATCACTGGTTCCAGATAGGTTAGACTTTTATAATCGCATCCAAAATGGAGAACATATCCGAAACATTAAGGACGCGGAAGGTAATAAGATGACGGACCAATATTTGTCCACAAAATTAAATGAGCTATATCCGGGGTTTAGAATATTGTATGAAAATACAAGCGGTCTGATCCATTTCTCCAATGAGCACATGAAAATAAATACAGACAGGATTGATGACGGCGATGACTTTATGATGTATATAAGATTGGCAGAAACTACGGAATTTCCTATCGGCAAGAAGGTAGACTATGCTTTCAATATGTTTATCGTGAGTAAGGAATTGCACAGCCTTTTAAATGGGTATAAATTAAGCATGATGGATTTCATGAAACGATTTGATAACGAATAACATATTTAAAATGAACTATCTAAAAAAACATATTGAATCAGATCAGATGCAATCCGCTTGCGTTCCTGCTGTTCTGATGCTAAAGAGATCTTCAATAGTTTTTCAGATTCTTCCTTCTTCATCCTGAACAATTTATTGCGGTAGAGTAGTACGATAATCACCACACTTAGTACAGAGGCAAGTAAAATCACTGTCCCTAACCAAAAAAATAACTTGATGTCTATTTCGTTTTCCATACCCCGATAATTAAAAGTAATCTCAGAACGAGCGTTGCAATAATGTTGACCAATCAATAATTATAATCACCGTTTTTAAAGAAATAATAAGTGAATAGGAAAAGTAATAACGTACTGGCGTAATATACGGAGAAACCAACACAGTAATAAAAGGATGGTGTTTTCCATAAATCTGTATCAGTATCGTCCAGCAAATCTTTAAAATAGCAAAAGGAAAAAAAGAAGACAAAGAGTGAAATTGAAAAGCCATTGACGGCTAAAGCTCGGCCTTTATGCACTTCATTCCAATAAAAGAATGATATCAGATAAGTTGAAATTAGAACAGCAGAAAAGAAGTAAAGAGTTTTTTTGTAACGCGGCCTAAACATCCGGAAGAAATAATAAAATAGCGCAATCATTTCTAATCCTGAATAAAGCTGAAACCAATAAGCAGTATTTATCTTTAATATTTCTGTTCCAAAAAATTCATATAAAGTAGCCACAGCGGTAATCCAAATAAACGGGACTACCGGCTCCTTCTTGTCAAAAGCTCTTCTTTTCCATAGCAAAATGCTTAATGGTATAATTCCTATAAAAAGAGCTAAAAAATATAATATTTGGTACAATTTATCGCTTTATCAATTTACTTTTTACTGGGCACTCGGAAGGACAAGCAGCTAAACGTTCGACTAATACACCATTTGTTAGGTCTTCTCCGTCTTTATCCACGCCAACCAAAACAAGATTGGCTTCGTTCCTATCAGGATCATAACCATTATATATTCTGATTCCGATACAATTTTCCTGTTGTAGAATGAGTTTTACTTTTTCCCCACCAACAAAATGCGACTTGATCTGATTTGGGTTTCTCTCTTGAAAAGAAGTGGTGAATTTTACTGCCTCATCTAAAGCAATAACCGCTCCTGTATTATTATCTAGCTTCATATTCTACTGAATTAACTACTGCATTTGTAATATTTATACGCTAATTTGTAGAAATTACATAGCAATTTAAACATTTTTTTGTAAAAAATAATAAGGATAAACAATTTTAATCGGTAGGTTTTAGATCTTTAAGCGACATGATATCTTGCTTTACGGAGTGAAAGGTAATGCTGACGAAATTTTTGGAATTGATGGGATTCATTATGTTTCGCGTACTTAACTGGCCACTTAATCCTAAGTGAATCCTAAGCATAACTTAGCTAGCTTTTTTGACTAACATAGTCCTAATAGGCTTCTAGTGATTAATGGATCCCTGGAATCAAAATTACTTTAAAAAAGATAGAGGAATTGACTAGGGCTTTAGTAGAAACGCAAGTCATGTAGGTTGCATTGGAAATCATAATTGAGGTCGATGAAGTGAACTACACAGCAAAATTCGTAAAATGCATGGAACTTATTTAGGAGCCAAAGATCTTTTCATTTTTCTGGTTTCTAAAAATATTGATTAACCAACAACGTAAAAAAAATGAGCGGTTTTGATTCCGCTCATTAACTAAAGAATATCTATGGGTTTGAGTTATGAAAAATCGGTAAGTGAAATCACTCTCTCCTGTTTAATCTTCCATTTACCATTTTCCTTTTGTAGAAAATAAACCCTACTTGTTGATGATCGTCCAGGTGAATTGGTTAATTTCAATATTGAAATGGCTAAATTTCCATCGGCGCTCAAAATAACAGGGGCGAAAACTAAAATATATTTCGCTTTTCCTGTATTTTTAAACCATGGCTTGTTAGCCGTAGAAAGTGAATAATTGGAAACAGTTGCGGTATCTACACTATTTAGAAACTTTTTCCATTCAGTCCTTTTCCAGACGTTTGAAGCGGAGGTATCTATGCCATCTGGACTTTTAAAATCAAAGTTTCTGATTACAGTTTTTTGCGTAGTACCATACACGGTATACTTAGCCTCTGACGATAACGTTTTATGTAAAAGTTTATGGATCTCGCAAACTTGATCCTTTTCTATTGTCTGCGACTGAACCTGCAATCCTACAAAGGATAATAACAGGAATGTTATAAATATTTTCATGAGCAACCTTTTTTAGTAGTAGATCCTTGTGAATGTTGTGCTTCTTTAAGTACATTGGATTCGATCCTGGATTTGTTAGAAGCAGAATTGTATGCCTTTGTGCCCATAAGCCCTCCCCATGCAAGGTCTTTACAATATTCATCTATAGTTAAAGACGCATCAGGAGAAGTTATATTGTTCAATCTTGCATAAAAGGCCAACATTCCTGCTAGTTGATCGACATACTTTTTAGCGATCTGTTCGTGTTGTGCAGAATTCTGATTCCTTACGGCGCTACCGTCCCTTTTATAAAAAGCTCATTGGCAGCAACAAAATCTGTATACCCTGGTTCATTGGTTCTTGCCATTCCATAAAGGAAATACACATGCATGCTTTCATGGATCATTGTTCTTGCGATCGAAAGATCGGTGCCGGAATTCAACAATGTTTTGTTAAAATCAATGTGGGCACTTCCGTGAAGACCGTAGGTGTCTGCATTGGTCTGGGTAACTGATCCTGTTTGAGGGTCTATCTCATCAGGAATTACTTTTTCCCCAATCTTTACATCCCAACCAGGGGTAGTAGCCACTTTTTCAAAAATTGCCGATACATTATTCATCCCTGTTTCATAGTTAAAGATCCTTTTTAGGGAAGAAAGAACATTGGCTGATGCCTTCAGGTCTAAGAGCATAGTTTTTAGACAAGGTCTGGCAGAGGTATCTAATGTTGCTTCTGGAAATTCATAACTGTCCTCTCCAGAGCTACTGCCCCCTCCTCCGCCTCCTGTCCCGCCACCATCGCCACCAGTTCCGGTGCCTCCTCCATTATTTCCGCCCGGCAGACTGATGGGATTAACAGGGAATGTTGGATCGCTCGGCGTTGTAGGCGGGGGTGGTGGAGTTCCGTGGATCGTTACTTCTTCCAGATCAATACCTCCGCCTTCTGCCATAACCCGGTTCATAGGTGTAAGGCTCTGCAACGTTGCTATTTTTAACCTTGACTGTTTCATTATCCCCCTATCCGAATTATATGCCCCCGCTGTTAAAAGACCACCTGTACTCGAAAACATTTTTACATCAAGTTTATACTGATCATTCCTGTGATATTTCTTGATGATACCGTATGCTTTTCCTTCAACTAAAACTACGTTCATTTCGACTAAGGTTGAGTCGCTGAAATGCATAGGTACGCCGATTACCTTCTGATGCAAGGAATTATTCATGTAACGGGCTTTTGCCCACATTGGATTATATTTCCTGATGTTAAATTCGCCTGGTAGCACCGCCCTTGCAACTTTAAGCTGGTCCTGACGCCATTGCTTCGCCGCCGCGAGTAGGTCACTGTTGATTGGCTGCTCCTGTGGGGAACCGGATGAGTCTTTTCGACAAGCATTGATGCCCAATAGTAAGGCAATCATAATGCTGAATAGCACGTAAAATTTAGATCTGTTTTTCATTTTTTTTCTTTTTGTATTTAAGTAAAGAGGATTGGGTTTCGTTTTTTATTAATACAGCTTCGGGATTACTTATCTTAATTGGTGTCTTTTTGATCTCCATCGCGGTCTCCATATATTTTTTCCAGTTTCCGGTTTTTTCGTATAGCTTAAAAAGGGCAAATTTTTGACTCAACATACCAGGCACCATATTGGCGGACCTCCTAAAACACACTTCTGATTGCATATAGTGGCCTATATTTGCGTAAGCCTGTCCAAGCTGGTTGTTTACCAAAACATTATCCCCCAGTTTCCTGCATTTTGTCAGGATATTGATTGCTTCAACTCGGTGTCCGTGACGTAAGAGCTCTGCACCATAATTGTACGTAAATGTCCAATTAGATGAAAGATCGCTAGAAACCCGGTTATACTCACGCAATGCCTGGTATTCATTGTAATCCCACATCGGACTCGCTGCTCTCCATTGTTGGATTGAATTAATGAAGCGCAAAGTAGGTGCTGAAATAAAAATGAAAACAGGAACGATCAGCCAAACCACTTTTGGATTGAAAGATTTCAGGTAGATCGTCTTCGAAGGTACTAGTGCAAGCAGGGCGAAAAATATACAGCTATTGGTTTCAACGGCAAAGGGATATGAAAAGAGCGAAAAGATTAAGATAGAAAATATTGAAAGAAATACAGGAATGAATTCCTGCTTCACCAGGCGTATAACTCTTACCAACTGTAGAATGATCAAACTAAATAGGAAAATTCCAACAATACCACCTTCAATCGATATCCTTAAATACTCATTAAATGGGGTATAAATAGTACCAGCCAACATTTTTTCAGTTGGTGTTCCCATTGATGAATCAAAGTATTGCCCCTGGTAAGTGTTGTAATTTGCAATAAATCCATCTGATCCATGACCAAATACTGGTTTTTCAAAAAACATCTGAAAGGAAACCTTCCAAATTAACATCCTGCCTTGAACAGAATAGGGGTTTAAGTGGTAAAGTTTAAAAATCAAGAAGGCAGCTGCGCAAAGAATGATACCGAAATATACCCAGACATACTTGCTTTTTATTATTTTAAACCATGGAACGTAGCAAATAATAAAAGGGGCAATTGCAGCAATGAAGGCTGCACGTGATGAGCTCAAGATTAAAGTCGCAGCTAATATTAAGATTAAAATACCCTTTATCAATTTCGCCTTGTTGGTTGAAATTTGTAAAGTCAATATAAGAGGGATAATGCTGGCAATAAATCCGCCCAGCAATCCCGGGTTGACGAAAAGACCGCTTACTATTTGCATGCGGTTATATAAAGGAATAATTTTAAAAAGCTGCAATGCTACTGCTAACACATTTACAAGGGCTACAATAAGCAACACGGAAATCACTTCTCGGTTAAGATAATCTGCTTTGAGCATTAACCGTATCAAGATGTATATAATGCCGTATGATAGGTAACTATAAAATTGTAAAGGATCCACAAATGGATACGATTCTTTGATTGAACGGCATAACATATACCCTAAGAACACCAGTACGTAGATGTCAATAATTTTAATTGAAAACAATTCACGTTTAAAAATCCAGAGGGGGATAACTGTTGCTCCTACTATAATGCAGATCAAATGAAATATTGGGCCATGGAGTTGTCTTTCCCAGATATCGCTTCCCAAATTGAATAAGAATGATGAGACAATACATAAGGCAAATGCCGCTATGCCTATAGTTTTTGTAAAGTCAAATGAATCCTTTGTTAGCCCGAGCATTATTATCCTCCAGTTATCATTACATCAAATGTATAAGTATGTCTAATAAGTAGCGCCTAATATAACTGTTTGAATTGTATTATTTATATCAGTCAATACGTATTTTCATAGATTCTTGCAGTTATTATATCCATTATCTGATTACTTGTACCTCCGAAATAGAAAATTTAACAGTCGCAATATTGCCGAAAATGAAACCTTTTATATCCGTGAGTAATCCTTTTTTATTCACCTTTTGGACTTAGTAGGAAGGATATTATCTTTTGTATTGATTGCTTGCATTGAAACGTTTCTCATAATCTAAAAATGAGTATGAATGTGGTAAATCATGACTAATCTTGTTACTGAATGACGGCAATTTGGTTATATCGTCCAATTATTGGAATAAGGAAAGAACATTGATGAGTATATATTTTATGTACTAGTGAAAATGAGAAACTACCAAGTAGATACTTTAATAGGAAATATAACCATCAAGGTACCTAAAGACAGATTTAGTGTTTAATCATCATTTTTCAAATCTTCCTTTCTCTTCTTATTCTTGTAAATTTCCCTGATTGTTCTGAAAAGTTCCTGTAGATGTTGCAGTGGGTAATCCGATTCCCCGCCAAAATGGTATCAAAACCAACAAAAAGCCTGCAAATCGTAAGATTAGCGGGCTTTTTTGATTTTGTGGAGTCCTAAAAAAGATTGACGGAACATTCTGCTTATTAGATAAGAGATATCGATTGAACCGGGCACATTGTACTTATTATTTACGATGATGAAAATATGATCAGTGCCATTAGCCCGCAGACTTCCCTTTCTCCTTTCAACTCTGGCGCTCTTTATACGTTTTAAGCATTTTTGCTAGATGCTTGCGGGCTTCATGAATCCTGGTTTTCACTGTGCCCAGCGGAATATCCAATTCCTCTGAAATCTCCTGATATTTATAGCCCTCTACGTATCTTATAAATGGCACAGATAGATGAACAGGTAACTTGGAAAGTGCCCCCTTGATATCCCCTAAAAGAAAATCTGTGGTCGACGCGATAATGAAAAATTAATTGGTACCTTCACAAACAATCTCTAAGCTAAAATAAGCTTACAGTGCCAAAGGGTATGGATAATACGACCGAACTTCAAGAGAAGCTTTTATACTATGAAAAAGAAAATCAGGAACTTAACAACCGGGTTGAGGAACTCTCAGATTTTTTTGAAAATGCTTCTATCCCACTGCACTGGGTCGATGGGAATGGCGTGATTATCTGGGCCAATCAGGCCGAACTGGATGCCTTAGGATATCTGAAAGAAGAATATATAGGTTATCCTATCAGTAATTTCCATGCAGATTCCGAAATCATTGACGACATACTCAATCGCCTGATTAATAATGAAACGCTTTATGACTATTCTGCCCGGCTTAAATGCAAAGACGGATCGATAAAACATGTTCTGATCAATTCAAACGTGTTCAGAAAAGAAGGCAAATTTATGCATACCCGCTGTTTCACACGGGATGTGACGCAGAAAAAGAATGAAGAAAAAAGAAAAAGTGACTTCGTTTCCATGGTTAGCCATGAGCTAAAGACCCCGCTGACCTCGATCAATGCCTACATTCAACTGCTAAAAAGGAAATCCAGTGAAGAGCCCAGCGCGTCATCCCTTGATATGTTATCGAAAATAGAATCACAGGCTAAAAAGCTGGTAGCTATGGCAGATGAATTTCTGAACCTCTCTAAAATAGAAAGCGGTAATATTCAGCTTCGCAAGGAAGACTTTGACTTAGGCACGATGATTTCGGAAATAGCCCAGGAAATGCAGTTATCCACATCAAAACATACCATATATACTCAAGGGAGTGATGCGATCACCCTTTACGCCGATCAAAATAAGATTGCTCAGGTTTTGACCAACCTGGTCAGCAATGCAATTAAATATTCGCCCATAGGTGGAACAATTACCATCGGTTGCGAAAAACTGACAAATCAGCTTAAGATCTTTGTCCGAGACGAAGGAATGGGCATCAGTCCTGCAGATCAAAAAAAACTGTTTGATCCGTTCTATCGGGTAAACAACGATAAGTATAAGGATGTAGGTGGATTTGGGATCGGACTATATCTTGTATCAGAAATATTGAAACATCATGATAGCAAGATTGAAGTAATCAGCGAACAAGACCAGGGTTCGACCTTCTTCTTTGTCATGCCTATGCAAAACCAGCAATAATCATTTTGGGCAGCACATTATAGCCTACCACATTGCACGCGCGTTAATTTAACCTGAGGTAGGAGTCTGCTATTTTAGCCAGTTCTTCGATGGCAAAAGGCTTTTCAATATAACCGTCCGCCCTGCAATCATCAATCAGGTGGGAGTAAACCTTGGTGCATCCGCCTTGAGGTTTAGCGACCTGGACACGCCTTTAAAAAACTTTTGAAATTCCGAACTTCTATAGGATGTGTCACTGCTAGCCATTTTTCTCTTAAAGAATATGTAGTCAAACCAACCGTAAAGAATGGTTCTATAAGCCTGCCTTAAATTGCTTTGTAAGTAAGTTATTTATATCTATTCCTGTATTACTTACCATAATTCCTGATTTGTAAGCTAAATGAACTTTTAGCGAATCCTTAGCTTAATTTTGTATAGAAGATTAGCCAATGGAACCGATTATCAAGCTGGAGAGTATTACTCAATTTAATGAAGAAAGGGGCCAGGAAACGCTCCATCCACTGATCACGTTGTTAGACCAAACCAAATCGAAACCGATAAGGGTACACCGCTTTTTATCAGAATTGTACATTGTGTTTTTAAAGCAAGATAAATGTGCAGATATACTATATGGTCGCAGTCAATATGATTATCAGGAAGAATCGCTGCTTTTTATTGCTCCTGGTCAGCTTGCAGGTTTCCAGGAGGACGGCACATCAATACAGCCCAATGGCTGGGTCCTTGCTTTTCACCCGGATCTGATCAGGGGAACAACACTAGGAAAAACAATGAAGGATTACCATTATTTCTCCTACGATGTGAAAGAAGCACTACATGTTTCCGCAAGGGAAAAGCAAACCTTAATGGAATGTTTTGGAAAAATAGGTTACGAACTGGCTCATCCTACAGACAAACACAGTCGTAAGCTTATCGTTAGCAATATTGAATTGTTGCTGAATTACTGTGACCGTTTTTATGACCGGCAGTTTATTAGCCGGGAGGATGTGAATAAGGATGTCTTGACAAAGTTTGAGGAACTGATCGACAATTATTTTATCGCAGATCAGCGTTTAGCAGGGCTGCTCACTGTTGCCTATTGCGCTGAACAACTTCATTTATCTCCAAAATATTTTGGTGACCTCATCAAAAAAGAAATAGGTCAGTCTGCCCAGGAATACATACAAAATAAAGTGATCGCTATAGCTAAGTAACGAATCTTTGATACCAGTAAATCCATTAGTGAAATTGCTTATGAAATGGGATTTAAATATCCTCAACATTTTACGCGCATGTTTAAGCAACATGTAGGACAGGCTCCGCAAGACTTCAGATCATTAAATTAAGATTCACATCAACTCCCCCCAATGAGAACATCAACCATTTTTCAATCCACAATTGCACTCTTATTTATACTATCCTTAACAACCACTAAAGCACAGGAAAAAAATAATCGAATGTCAGCATTAAATACACATCAGCAAACTTTAGCTTCAATATCAGCACTCACCGCAACCGGAAATTTATCGGAATTAAAATCTGCCCTGAACAAAGGACTAGATGCGGGTCTTACCATCAATGAAATAAAGGAATCGCTTGTACAATTGTATGCCTATTGCGGTTTTCCACGAAGCCTGAACGGCATCAGTACATTGATGACAGTACTAGAAGAAAGAAAAGATAAAAATATACGGGACCCTGAAGGTAAAAGTGCTACACCAGTAAAGGATAGCAATAAGTACGAATCCGGAAAGCGTAATCTACAACAGCTGACGGGCATTGAAGAAAAGGGCCCTAAAACCGGAGCTAACGCTTTTGCACCGGTAATAGACTTTTTTTTGAAAGAACACGTATTTGCCGACATCTTTAACCGTGATGTGTTGAACTTTCGCCAGCGCGAATTTGTCACCATTTCTGCATTGGCTGCGATGCCCGGCGTAGAGCCTCAACTGAAAGCACATCTGTCGATGGCTAAAAACACAGGCATAACGGATCTGCAGCTGGTAGAACTTGCCGGTGTAATCGAAATGAACGCTGGCAGAACACAGGCAAATATTTTACGCAGGCTTATTGCGCAACCAGAATTACCGGTTATACAGCCTGACATGATGATCAGAATATCAGAGATAGAAATCATTCCTGAATATTTGGAAGAATATAAAACCATTCTCCAACAGGAATCGTCACAATCTGTTAAAATGGAGCCCGGGGTCATATCAATCTTTCCTATGTACCAGAAAGAAAACCCAAAGCAGTTCAGGCTTCTAGAGATTTACGCCAATGCTGCAGCTTATCAATCTCATCTGCAGTCAGTCCATTTCAAACATTATAAAAGTAATACCTTAAAAATGGTAAAATCGCTGAAGTTGGTAGACATGGTCATGCTGGATCCTGAAACGATTGAACTGATCTTCGAGAAACTAAAATAAAAACTCGGTTTTATCCCGCAGCGCGGTTGCAGGATTTATACTCAATAGTGACAGGTAATTTCAATCGATTTTAAATATCCAGGATTGAAAATTCGGACAGTAGTCAGGCCAAGAGGTTGCCATACTGGACTAAGTGGCAAAAAAGGGGATAGATACAAAAGGTGGCGGGAAAAATTCCCGTGCCTAAATCAAGAATTCTGATACAGCCAGCTGGATGCTAGCAGTATCAGAATTTACGCTTATCCTAAATATTCCATATCTTCCTGTGTCAAAGAGATATCAAGTGCAGTATACAATTTCAGTAATCACTTTAGTTCAGCCAATAGATGCTTTTCTAAGGTGTTCAATGTAAAAATAGATTTCACAAAGATGTCCTTTGCAACTTCACGATAATTCTCCTCGTTCAATCCAAAAAACTTGATCGCTTTCTTTACATTTTTGTTTGAATTGCTAAAACGATGGGCGATCATCCCAGATCTTAAATCTTGCAAGTACCTAAGAAACTCAAACATATCAGGCATTGGTAATTCTAAATCCCCCAAAAACCGTTCAAACTTTCTAAGCCCCCTTTCTTTTTCGATTTTGTTTAGTCCCTCGCTTAATTTAGATTCGTTTAATCATCAATCGTAAGCTTTACTATTGTGAGCATTTGTTCACTAAATGATTTGATATTGTTCTTGGTTGGCAGATGCAGCGAAGTAAATAAATGGATATCGGTTCCCGTTAGGGGCAGGTAAAGTGGCCATCCGAATTTTTCTTCCCACATTTTATTGAAATTTCTATATTTTGATTTGAAATATAGATCAACAGTTTCAGGTTCTTCCGCCCAGTTTCCTAAAACCATTGTATTATGATAGGTCTTACTGATATGTGCATTGTTTGGCATGAAATTGTACTGCTTCCAGTGTAGCTGTTCCTTGTGGGGTATTTCTGTGAAGTAATGGATAAATACTGGTACATAATCCTCTACATTATTATCAATCTTCAAGGTAAAATGTCGACCTTTCAGCGTAAACCCTCAACATTGTATTCTTAGGGGTTATTATAATATTTATCCAACACCTCTTTTTAAAAGTAGGTCAGGACAAGAAACTTCACTGCCTCATCGTTGCACTTGTGCAATTGTTCGTTACCATCGTCATCATAGCCGCTAATGAAGGCCTCATATTCACCGCTGTTGTCCAACCATGTACTGTTGGTATTTGATTGATTAAGGGATTACGATTTTTCCAAGTACCCAATGCTGGAGATTTCCCTTTGACACATTCAATGGTCTTACTAAGTTCCCGTAGTTCGAATATGCCCCAACTGTGTCAATATCCATAATTTCCATTCCAAAATCACTAGTGGATATTCCGACCCATACTACACCACCCATTCCGAGGCATAGTACACCAGTCATTCCGAGCCAAAGTACACCAGTTTTTGTTTGAGGCAATTAAATATTCCGAGGCAGAGGGCACCACTTTT
>Ga0308159_1003630_pt1 | contig 15249 bp, 14 predicted proteins | sample PhyCR1_FD_201040 | JGI IMG/M metagenome (GOLD analysis project Ga0308159, IMG submission 201040) | Phyllosphere microbial communities from UC Gill Tract Community Farm, Albany, California, United States - DLSLC.R1 | ecosystem: Host-associated > Plants > Phyllosphere > Unclassified | place: USA... | reverse complement strand
ACCACGGCGTCGAGCTGGAGATCGGCACCGCCACGCAGCCGATCCCGATCCATTTCTCCTTTGCCGAGAACGACCACATCGAGGGCACGATGAGCGTGGAGCGCCGTGCGCTCATGCGCGACGTCTTCGACCTGCCCGACCTGGCCAGCATGGACGACGGCATTGCCAATGGCACGTTCCGCGCAAAGCCGGGAGAGCCCGAACCGCTGTCGCTGTTCACTGCGGCGCGCGTCGACTACTCGCTGCACCGGCTGCGCCACTACACCGGCACGGCGCCCGAGTGGTTCCAGAACTTCGTGCTGTTCACCAACTACCAGTATTACATCGACGAATTCGTGGCGCTCGGCCACAAAGAGATGGCCAACCCCGACAGTGCCTACATCGCCTTCATCCAGCCAGGCAACGTCACCACCTACCGCAGTGGCTACGAAGGCCCCGAAGGCGGCATCGCGCCGCCACGGCTGCCGCAGATGCCGGCCTACCACCTGGTGCGCGAAGACCGCACGGGCATCACCATGGTGAACATCGGCGTCGGGCCTTCCAACGCCAAGACCATCACCGACCACATCGCCGTGCTGCGCCCGCATGCCTGGATGATGCTGGGCCATTGCGCCGGCCTGCGCAACAGCCAGCAACTGGGCGATTACGTGCTGGCCCACGCCTACGTGCGCGAAGACCATGTGCTGGACGAAGAGCTTCCGCTGTGGGTGCCGATTCCGGCGCTCGCAGAGATCCAGCTCGCCCTGGAAAAGGCCGTGGCCGACGTGACGCAGATCGACGGACCCGACCTCAAGAAGATCATGCGCACCGGCACGGTGGCGAGCACGGACAACCGCAACTGGGAACTGCTGCCCGAAAACGAACCGCAACGCCGCTTCAGCCAGAGCCGCGCGGTGGCGCTCGACATGGAAAGCGCGACCATCGCGGCCAACGGCTTCCGCTTTCGGGTGCCGTACGGCACGCTGCTGTGCGTGAGCGACAAGCCGCTGCACGGTGAGATCAAGCTGCCGGGCATGGCCAACCACTTCTACCGCGAACGTGTCGAGCAACACCTGCGCATCGGCATGCGCGCGATCGAGATCCTGCGCAGCGAAGGCTCCAGCCGGCTGCACAGCCGCAAGCTGCGCAGCTTCGCGGAAGTGGCCTTCCAGTAAGGAATGTCGATACGCTTCGAGAAGATGGACGAGCGAACGATGAACAAGCCCATGGGCGCCAGCCGCCTGGTCTACTCCACCGAAACCGGGCGAGCATGCCCCGACTGCGGCCAGCCGGTGGCCGCCTGTACCTGCAAGCAGGCCAAGGCACCACCGACCGGCGACGGCATCGTGCGCGTGTCTTATGAAACCAAGGGGCGCAAGGGCAAGGGCGTGACCGTGGTGCGCGGCGTGCTGCTCGACGAAAAAGCGCTGGTGGCGCTCGGCAAGCAATTGAAGTCGGGTTGCGGTTCGGGCGGCACCACCAAGGACGGCGTGATCGAAATCCAGGGCGACCACCGCGACCCCGTCATTGCAGCGCTCCAGAAGCAGGGCATGACGGTCAAGCGCGCCGGCGGCTAGGCATGGCGCCCGAAGACCTCGAAACGCTGGTCCGCCTGGAAATGCCTTTCGGCAAGTACAAGGGCACGGTGATCGCCGACCTGCCGGGCAACTACCTGACCTGGTTCGCGCGCGAAGGCTTTCCCAAGGGCGAGATCGGCCGGTTGCTGCAGCTGATGCACGAGATCGATCACAACGGCCTCTCGGGGCTGCTCAAGCCACTGCGGCGCTGAACCGCAGGCCCACGAACCGCAGGATCATTCGTCCCGCTGCTGCGCTGCCGCCCTCAACTTGTCTTTCTTGCTTGGGCGCTTGCCCTTGACGCCGCCGTTGTCGGCGCCCGTCACAGGCGCCAGGGCCGGCGCACGTGCTTCCACGGGTTCGAAGCCCGCGACGCGCTCGCGCGGCACGTTGAGGCCCTGCCGTTTTTCAATCAACGCAAAGTGCGCATCCATGTCGGCAGTGATGAAGCTCAGCGCCACGCCGCTCTGGCCGGCGCGCCCCGTGCGACCGATTCGGTGCACGTAGTCCACCGAAGAACGCGGAAGATCGTAATTGACGACCACTGGCAACTGCACCACGTCGATGCCGCGCGCCGCAAGATCGGTGGCCACCACCACCTGCACGCGTGACGCCTTGAAATCGGCCAGCACCTGGCTGCGCTTGCCCTGGCTGAGCACCCCGTGGAAGGGCTCGGCCTCGATGCCCGCCTTGCGCAGCTTGTCGGCCACGATCTCGGACGCGAACTTGGTCGCCACGAACACCAACACCCGCGGCCAGCCGCTGTCCTTGACCAGCCGCACCAGCAACTGCGTGCGCCGGCTGGCGTCGACCTCGATGGCGCGCTGGGCGATGGCCGGCTCGGTGGCAGGCTCCGAAACGACCTCGATGCGCACGGGCGTGTGCAGTACCGACTCGGCAAGCGCTTCAATCGCTTGCGGGAATGTGGCGGAAAACAGCAGGTTCTGGCGCCTCGCCGGCAACATCGCCAGGAGGCGGCCCAGTTCGTCCGCAAAGCCCAGGTCGAGCAGCCGGTCGGCTTCGTCGAGCACGAGTGTGGCGACGTTGGACAACCGAAGCGCGTTGTGCTCGACCAGGTCGATCAGCCGGCCCGGCGTGGCGACCATGACGTCGGCGCCGCCGCGCAGCGCCATCATTTGGGGGTTGATCGACACGCCACCGAAAGCCACCGCAATCCTCAAAGGCTGCGGCAGGTGCTGCGCCAGGCTGCGCAGCGACTCGCCCACCTGCGCCGCCAGCTCGCGTGTGGGAACGAGGATCAGCGCGCGCACACGTCGCGGCGACTCGCCTGCGCCCTGCGACAGCGCTTGCAGCAGCGGCAGCGCGTAGGCGGCCGTCTTGCCGGAGCCCGTCTGCGCCATGCCCCGCACGTCACGGCCCGCCAGAATGGCAGGTACTGCTTCGGCCTGGATGGGTGTGGGCGCGCTGTAGCCCTGCTCGGCAGCGGCACGCGCCAAGGCTGGCAATAGGCCCAATGAAATGAATGGCATGTAAAAAAAGAGAAACGAACAGGTGGATCGGCGGGACGGACAAGGATAGCCAGCATCCCCGTCGCCCGCTCTCGAATCAACATGAAATAACCAAAACGGTGCAATCAAAGCGCAGGCTGGCGCCCCTGTTGCATCTGATGTTTTTTTGCCACTTTCATGTTTCTTAAAACCATTCGCCCAAAACACGCTGGCATGGAGCACAATCTGCAAACGTGCAAAACAGCCAGTTCTGTTGGGCACGGTACGGTGATCGGTCAGTTTCGCGCCACAGCGCTTTTCAGTTAGTTGTGATTCTGGGACTCCATCGCTTTGTTTTTTTGGTTTGAATTAGGAGTCCCTCCATGGGCAAGAAACTCTACGTAGGCAACCTGTCCTACAACATCCGCGACAACGACCTCGAACAGGCTTTCAGCCAGTACGGTTCCGTCGCCAGCGCCAAGGTCATGATGGAACGCGAAACCGGCCGTTCGAAGGGCTTCGGTTTTGTCGAAATGGGTTCGGACGCTGAAGCGCTCGCAGCCATCGAAGGCCTGAACGGTCATTCGCTCGACGGTCGCGCACTCACCGTGAACGAAGCACGTCCGATGGAACCCCGTCCTGCTGGCGGCGGTTTCGGCGGCGGCCGTAGCGGCGGCGGCGGTGGTGGCGGCTACGGTGGTGGCGGCGGCGGCGGTTACGGCGGCGGTGGCGGCCGTAGCGGTGGCGGCGGTGGTGGTTACGGCGGCGGCGGCGGTGGCCGCGGCGGCTACTAAGCCCTCCCCCACGCTCAAGACAGAAGGCTCCTTCGGGAGCCTTTTTTGCGTCTGGCCGCAGCGCGATCCGGCGAGTGCAGCACACTTTTTACGCGTTACTGCGTACCACCCCGGTCAGCCGGCCGTCAGGCGCTCCCGACGACCCTCAGTGCTCCAAAACAGAGGGTAGAGACAATGGGAATCAAGAGTCAGGCCGACTTCTTTTCGGGGGTCATGTTCACTGCCGTGGGCGCCACCTTCGCGGTCGGCGCCAACAGCTACAACATCGGAGACGGCGCCCGCATGGGCCCCGGCTACTTCCCACTTATGCTGGGCATCATCCTCGCCGTGCTGGGGCTGATCATCATCTTCCAGTCGCTGGTCGTGGAGACGGCAACGGGCGACAAGATCGGCAAGTGGGCCTGGAAACCGCTGTTTTTCGTGATCGCCGCCAATCTCGCCTTCGGCGTGCTGCTGGGCGGACTGCCGAGCATCGGCCTGCCGGCCATGGGAATGATCATCGCGATCTACGCGCTGACCGTCATCGCCAGCCTCGCGGGCAACGAGTTCAAGCTGCGCGATGTGCTGGTGCTCGCCACCATCCTCGCAGCGGGCAGCTACGTGGCATTCATCTGGGCGCTCAAGTTGCAGATCCAGGTCTGGCCTACCTTCATTTCGGGCTGAGGAGACCTTCATCATGGATCTGATCCACAACCTTTCCATCGGTTTCGGTGTCGCGTTCACCTTCACCAACCTCCTGTACTGCCTGGTCGGCTGCATCCTGGGCACGCTGATCGGCGTGCTGCCGGGCATCGGCCCGGTCGCCACCATCGCGATGCTGCTGCCAGCCACCTATGCGCTGCCACCCGTGTCGGCGCTGATCATGCTGGCCGGCATCTACTACGGCGCGCAATATGGCGGCTCGACCACGGCGATCCTGGTCAACCTCCCGGGCGAGTCTTCCTCGGTCGTGACCTGCATCGACGGCTACCAGATGGCAAGGAACGGGCGGGCCGGACCGGCGCTGGCAGCGGCGGGGCTAGGCTCGTTCTTCGCAGGCTGCGTCGGTACGCTGATCCTGGCGGCCTTTGCGCCGCCCTTGACCGAACTGGCCTTCAAGTTCGGCCCGGCCGAGTACTTCTCGCTGATGACGCTGGGCCTGATCGGCGCGGTGGTGCTGGCGTCGGGTTCGCTGCTCAAGGCCGTGGCCATGATCGTGCTCGGGCTGCTGCTGGGCATCGTCGGCACCGACGTCAATTCGGGCGTGGCGCGCTTCAGCTTCGACATTCCGGAGCTCACCGACGGTATCGGCTTCGTCGTGATCGCCATGGGCGTGTTCGGCTACGGCGAAATCATCGGCAACCTGTCGCAGCCCGATGACGAGCGCGAGGTCTTCACGGCCAACGTCAAGGGCCTGTGGCCCACCAAGGACGATTTCAAGCAGATGACGCCTGCCGTGCTGCGCGGAACCGCGCTGGGCTCGGCGCTGGGCATCCTGCCGGGCGGTGGCGCGCTGCTGGCCGCGTTCGCGGCCTACGCGCTGGAGAAGAAGATCAAGATGAAGCCGGGCGAAGTGCCTTTCGGCAAGGGAAACATTCGCGGCGTGGCGTCGCCGGAGTCGGCCAACAACGCCGGCGCGCAGACCTCGTTCATCCCGCTGCTGACGCTGGGCATTCCGCCCAATGCCGTGATGGCGCTGATGGTCGGCGCCATGACCATCCACAACATCCAGCCGGGTCCGCAGGTCATGACCAGCAACCCCGAACTCTTCTGGGGCCTGATCGCTTCGATGTGGATCGGCAACGCGATGCTGATCATCCTGAACCTGCCGCTGATCGGCATGTGGATCAAGCTGCTGACGGTGCCCTACAAGTTCCTGTTTCCCGCGATCGTGCTGTTCTGCGCCATCGGCGTGTACTCGACCAACAACAACACCTTCGACGTGTGGATGGTGGGCCTTTTCGGCTTCATCGGCTACCTGTTCCTCAAGCTCAAGACCGAGCCGGCGCCGCTGCTGCTGGGCTTCATCCTGGGCCCGATGATGGAAGAGAACCTGCGGCGCGCGCTGCTGCTGTCGCGCGGCACCTGGAGCGTGTTCGTCACCCGGCCGCTGTCGGCCAGCCTGCTGGTGGCCGCATGCCTGCTGCTGGGCATCGTGCTGCTGCCCTCTATCAAGGCCAAGCGCGAAGAAGCCTTCGTGGAAGACTAGGCTCTTCGCATCGGGCCAGGGTTCAAGCCTGGCGGGGCTTGACGCGTGAGGCTGCTTCCTTGGCGTTGGTGCGGGCGGTGTCGATGTCGGCCGCATGCGCCAGCGCCACGCCCATGCGGCGCTTGACGAAGCTTTCGGGCTTGCCGAACAGGCGGATGTCGGTGCCGGGCACTTGCAGTGCGTCGGCCACGCCGTCGAAGGCGATGCCGAGGGCGTCGGCGCCGCCGTAGATCACGGCACTGGCGCCCGGGCTCTTGAGCGTCGTGTCCACAGGCAGGCCGAGGATCGCGCGCGCATGCAGTTCGAATTCGTTCTGCCACTGCGTGGCCATGGTCACCATGCCGGTGTCGTGCGGCCGCGGGCTCACTTCGCTGAACCACACCTCGTCGCCCTTGACGAACAGTTCGACGCCGAAAAGCCCCTGCCCGCCGAGGTCGGACGTGACCTTGGCGGCAATGTCCTGCGCCTTGCGCAGCGCGGGTGATGCCATGGGATGCGGCTGCCAGCTCTCGACATAGTCGCCGCTCACCTGCACGTGGCCGATGGGCTCGCAGAACGAGGTCTCCACCGCGCCGCCTGCGCCGACGGCGCGCACGGTCAGCAGCGTGATCTCGTAGTCGAAGTCGATGAAGCCTTCGACGATGATCCGCCCGTGGCTCACGCGGCCGCCGGCCATCGCATGGTCCCAGGCCTTCTGCACGTCGGCAGGGCCGTCGATCTTGCTTTGCCCCTTGCCCGAACTGCTCATCACCGGCTTGACGATGCACGGATACCCGATGCCGCCGTCGATGGCCGCCTGCAGTTCGGCCAACGAGTCGCAGAACCGGTACGGGCTGGTCGGCACGCCCAGCGTTTCGGCGGCCAGGCGGCGGATGCCTTCGCGGTCCATCGTCAGCCGTGCGGCGCGGGCCGTCGGGATGACGCGCACGACGCCCGCGTCCTCGAGCGCCTGCAGCATCGGCGTGGCGATGGCCTCGATCTCGGGCACGACGAGCTGCGGGCGTTCCGCCTCGATCAGCGCCTTGAGCTGCGCCGGATCGCTCATGGTGATGGTGCGGGCGTGGTGGGCGACTTGCTGGCCGGGCGCGTTCTGATAGCGGTCGACCGCTATCGTTTCGACGCCGAGGCGTTGCAGGGCGATCAGCACTTCCTTGCCGAGTTCACCGGAGCCGAGCAGCATCACGCGGGTTGCAGAAGGGGAAAGAGGAGTACCGAGGGTCGTCATGGCCGCCACTTTAATGCAGCCGCCGCCATGTCGCCCACGGGAACGGCGCGGCACGGCTCCTGCGACACAATCGATCCAAGCGGGCGCGTTTGCCGCCCCACCCTCTTCAAAACTTGCATTCAGGAGCACTTCAATGCGCATTCAAACGGTTGGCATCATCGGCGCGGGCACCATGGGCAACGGCATCGCACAGGCCTGCGCGGTCGTGGGCGTTCGGGTCGTCATGGTCGACATTGCCCAGGCAGCGGTCGACAAGGGACTGGCCACCGTCTCGAGCAGCCTCGACCGGCTGATCAAGAAGGAAAAGCTGACCGCCGAACAGAAGACGGCGGCGCTGGCGCTGATCACCGGCTCGACGAACTACGACGACCTGAAGGATGCGCAGCTCGTCATCGAGGCGGCCACTGAAAACTACGAGCTCAAGCTCAAGATCCTCAAGCAGGTCGACGCCATGCTGCCGCCCGAAGTCATCGTGGCGTCGAACACGTCCTCGATCTCGATCACGCAACTGGCGGCAGTCACCTCGCGCGCCGACCGCTTCATCGGCATGCATTTCTTCAACCCGGTGCCGATGATGGCGCTGGTGGAGATCATCCGCGGCTACCTGACCAGCGATGCCACGCACGATGCCGTCAAGGCGCTGGCGGAAAAGCTGGGCAAGTCGCCGATCACGGTCAAGAACGCGCCTGGCTTCGTGGTCAACCGCATCCTGGTGCCGATGATCAACGAGGCTTTCTTCGTTCTGTCCGAGGGCATTGCCACGGCCGAGGACATCGACGCGGGCATGAAGCTGGGCTGCAACCAGCCGATCGGGCCGCTGGCGCTCGCCGACATGATCGGCCTGGACGTCTGCCTGGCCGTGATGGAGGTCTACCTGAAGGAATTCGGCGACTCCAAGTACCGCCCCTGCCCGCTGCTCAAGGAGATGGTCGCCGCGGGCCAGCTGGGCCGCAAGACCGGCCGCGGCGTTTACAGCTACTGAAGAGAAGACGGCACCGCAGCCGCAAAGTTCTTTCACCGGAGACAAGCCATGACCGTCATCGCCACCACCCCGCCCGCAGAAGGCTGCATCGATACGCAAGTGCTCGACCACGTGCTGCTGATCGGCATCAACCGGCCGGCCAAGCGCAATGGCTGGACGCCGCAGATGTTCCGGCGGCTCGCCGAGGCCTACACGCGCCTGGACGACGACCCCGCCCTGCGCGTGGGCGTGCTCCATGCCATGGGAGATCACTTCACGGCGGGGCTCGACCTGCCACTCATTGCCGAGTACATGAAGCAGGGCAACAAGCTGGTGCCGGACGACGGCACGCTGGTCGAGCCGCACAACATGGGATTGCCGGGCTACCGGCGGCGCACCAAGCCGATGGTGGTGGCGGTCAAGGGCATCTGCTTCACGGTCGGCATCGAGCTGATGCTGGCGGCCGACATCGTGGTGGCGGCCGACAACTGCCGCTTCTCGCAACTGGAAGTGCAACGCGCCATCATGGCGTCGGGCGGTGCGACGATCCGCATGGCCGAACGCGCTGGCATGGGCAACGCGATGCTGCACCTGCTCACGGCCGACGAATTCGACAGCGCCGAGGCCTATCGCCTCAACTTCGTGCAGAAGGTGGTGCCGGCCGGCCAGGAGCTCGACGAGGCGTTGAAGATCGCGCAGCGCATTGCGGCGCAGGCACCGCAGGCCGTGGTCGCGACGCGGCTCAACGTGCTGCGCGCGATCGAGGAAGGCGCCGTCCAGGCCACGCAGGATTTCGAGCCGGTGAAGCGGCGCCTGCTGCACAGCGAGGATGCCGCCGAAGGCATCCGCTCCTTCATCGAGCGCCGTCCGGCGAAGTTCACGGGCCGCTGAGCCGGAGCCACTGTCCCCATGTCGCCAACCTTTCGCCCCCTCGCGCTCGCCGCGCTCTTCTGTGCCTGCACCATGAACCCCAGCCAGGCCCAGACGCCGTCCGCCCCCGCCCTGCCCGATCCCGCCACCACCTCGGTGGGCGCCATGGGATGGATGCAGGGCTTTCCGCCGCCGGCCGACAAGCTCATCGTGTTCGAGAACCCCATGAGCGGTGCCTTTCCGCGCAACCGCTGGACCTTTTCGCATGTGCGTGAACTGGGTCCGACAGCCAACGTCTGGCGTGGCCCCGGCGCCGGCAGCGCGCTGGTGGCGGCGCCGCGCGATCTCGATGGCGTGGCGTTCAAATCGATGGGCGGCGAGGAGCTGAATTTCGGCCAGATGCTCACCCGCACCTACACCGACGGCGTGCTCGTGCTGCACAAGGGCCGCGTGGTCTACGAGAAATACTTTGGTGCGCTCACGCCCGAACGGCCGCACCTGGCAATGTCGGTCACGAAGTCCTTCGTGGGCACCCTGGCCGCGATCTCGGTGGCCGAAGGCAAGCTCGACCCGGCCGCGCCGGTGACGCAGTACCTGCCCGAGATGAAGGAAACCGCATACGATGACGCCACGGTGCGTCAGGTCATGGACATGACCATCGGTGTGAAGTACTCGGAAAATTATGCCGACCCGAAGGCGGAGGTGTTCGACTACGCACGGGCCGGCGGCATGATGGCATCGGGGCCGAACTACGCGGGCCCGAAGACCTTCTACGATTTCCTGAAGACGCTCCAAAAGGAAGGCGAGCACGACGACGGATTCGCCTACAAGACGGTGAACGCCGAAGTGCTCGCATGGATCCTGGCGCGTGCCAACAACCAGTCGCTGCCCGAACTGCTGAGCGAGAAGATCTGGCGCCGCATCGGTGCCGAGCAGGACGCCTACTTCATGGTCGACCGCATCGGCACGGCGTCGGGCGGCGGCGGACTCAACACCACCTTGCGCGACCTCGCCCGCTTCGGCGAGGCCATGCGCAACGGCGGGCGCGCCAACGGCCAGCAGGCGATTCCTGCCTCGGCGGTGGCCGACATCACGCGCGGTGGCGACCCGGCAAAATTCGCCAAGGGCGGCTATGCGCTGCTGCCAGGCTGGTCGTACCGTGACATGTGGTGGATCACGAACAACGAACACGGTGCCTACATGGCACGCGGCATCCACGGCCAGAGCATCTACGTCGACCCGAAGGCGGAGATGGTGATCGTGCGCTACGCAGCGCATCCCGTCGCAGCCAATTCGGGCAACGACCCACTCACCCTGCCAGCGTTCCACGCCGTTGCGAAGGCGCTGATGGCGCCCTGAAGCCGCGCCGGTGGTCCGACCCTGCCGGCCGGATGGAATTACATTGCACGCAATTTAATTGCACGACATAATCCAGGTCATGCGCTCCGCACCCACCACCCTCGCCTCTCACGACATGCAACAGTTGGACAACCAACTGTGCTTCGCGATGTATTCGGCGTCGCTGGCCATGACGCGGCTCTACAAACCCCTGCTTGAAAAGCTCGGCCTGACCTACCCGCAGTACATCGTGATGCTGGCCCTGTGGGAGCGCGACGGCGTGATGGTCTCCGAACTCGGCGAGCGCCTGTCGCTCGACTCGGGCACGCTCACGCCCCTCCTCAAGCGCCTTGAAACCAGCGGCTTCGTGGCGCGCGTGCGCGACGTGGCCGACGAACGCCGGGTGCACGTCACGCTCACGGCGGTAGGCCGCAAACTGAAGACGCGCGCCGCAGGCGTGCCGGCATGCCTGCTGGCGGCCTCGCAGTGCTCGGTGCCCGAGCTCGTGCAGCTCACGCAACAGATCCAGACCCTGCGCGACCGCATCAAGGCCGCCTGAAACCTTTCTTCCCCTCCCTCCAACCTGTCAACACAAGGATCACCATGACGACGAAACTCGACAAAGTTCTCTACACCGCCGAAGCACACACCACCGGCGGCCGCGACGGCGCAGGCAAGTCCAGCGACGGCGCCATCGACGTGCAACTGAGCTCGCCGGGTTCGGGCAAGCCAGGCACCAATCCCGAGCAGCTGTTCGCAGTGGGCTATGCCGCCTGCTTCATCGGCGCCATGAAGGCCGTCGGCCCGAAGATCAGCGTCAAGGTGCCGGACGACGTCGCCATCGACTCCAAGGTGTCCCTCGGCCCGACCAATGGTGGCGCTGCCTATGGCATTTCGGTGGCCCTGGCCATCACCCTGCCGGGCCTGGACGACGCACAAAAGAAGCTGCTGGTCGACACCGCTCACCAGGTGTGCCCGTACTCGAACGCCACCCGCGGCAACATCGACGTCGAGATCACCATCGCCTGATCGCACGTCCCGGTCGGCTGGCAGCCTTCGTGCTGCCAGTGCCAAGGGGCGATCCCGCCAACGCGGGGTCGCCTTTTTTTCGTCCATTTTTTTCGTCGGCATTGCTTCGGCAGACTTGTCCCGCGCGTGACGCGCCAGGGCGCGCCCGGTGGCAGAGTCGGCGGCGCTCGGCTAAGGTCGGCGCATGCCCACGACCACCCTCCTCGTCCGCCGCGACCAGCTCGCCACCACCCGCCTTCGCACGCAGGAAGACAGTCCGCTCAAGCCGGGCGAAGTGCGCGTGCGCATCGACGCCTTTGCGCTCACGTCCAACAACATCACGTACGCTGCCTTTGGCGACGCGATGGGTTATTGGCAGTTCTATCCAAGCGGCGAAGAGGGTTGGGGGCAGATCCCGGTGTGGGGTTTCGGTAGCGTGTCGCAGTCCCTGCACCCGGGCGTTGCGGTGGGTGAGCGCCTTTATGGGTACTGGCCGATGGCGTCGAGCGCCGTGCTGGCGCCAGAGCGCCTGTCGGCCCTGCGCTTTGCCGATGGCGCGCCGCATCGCGCCGAGCTGGCGGCGGTCTACAACCAGTACTTCCGTTGCGCGAGCGACCCGCTGTACACGGCCGCCACCGAAGCCACGCAGGCCCTGTTGCGCCCGCTTTTCATCACGTCCTGGTTGATCGACGACTTCCTGGAAGACAACGATTTCTTCGGCATCCGGTCTCAGGGCGCGCCCGGCGTGGTCCTGCTGTCGAGCGCGTCGAGCAAGACGGCCTATGGCACGGCTTTCCTGCTGCACCAGCGCCCGGGCGTCGAGGTCGTCGGCCTCACTTCCACCGCCAACAAGGCCTTCTGCGAGAGCCTGGGCTGCTACCACCGCGTGCTGACCTACGAAGCGCTTGACCAGATCGCCGCCGACGCACCCTGCGTCTACGTCGACTTTGCCGGCAATGGCGAACTGCGGCGCGCCATCCACACGCGCTTTGCGAACCTGCGCTACAGCAGTTCCATCGGCGGCACCCATGTCGACCAGCTGGCTGCGAGCGGCTCAGGCAAGGGCTTGCCAGGACCGCGCGCGACGCTGTTCTTCGCGCCGGCGCAGATCAAGAAGCGCACCGCCGAATGGGGCGCCGACGTGTTCGGCCAGCGCATGGCGGCGGCTTGGCGCGCGTTCATCGCCCGGGTGGATGGCGACGCGGGCGCGCGATCGCCCTGGCTCACCGTCACGCAGCATCGGGGCGACGCGGCCGTGCAGGCGGCCTACGCGCAGGTGCTGTCCGGACGGGGAGACCCGCGCATCGGCCATATGCTGTCGCTGGCGCCCGGAGCCACCGCCGGGTAGACAATGCCCGCATGACCCTTTCTGCAGCGCTCGCGAACACCCATCCCTACGAGAGCCTCACGCCCGACGTGGTGCTCGACGCGCTCGCCACGCTCGACCTGCACGGCGACGGTCGCCTGACCGGCCTCAACTCCTACGAAAACCGCGTCTACCAGGTGTTCCTGGAAGACCGCAGCGCGGTGGTGCTCAAGTTCTACCGCCCTGGACGCTGGAGCACGGACGAGATCCTCGAAGAACACGCCTTCGCGCTCGAACTCGCGGCGGCCGAAGTCCCGGCCGTGGCACCGCTGACCCTGCACGGCCGCACGCTGCACCAGCATGCCGGATTCGCCTTCAGCGTGAGCCCTTATCGGGGCGGTCGCGCGCCCGAGCTGGACGATTTCGAAGTGCTTGAATGGGTCGGTCGCTTTCTGGCGCGCATCCACACCATCGGCATGCGCCGGCCGTTCGAGGCCCGTCCGACGCTCGACCTGCGGACCTTCGGCACCGCGTCGCGCGACTGGCTCCTGGGCAATGAAAAGATTCCCCTGGACGTGCAACGCGAATGGGAAACCGCCTGCAACGAGGCGCTCGCGCGCATCGACGCCACGGCGCTGGGCGCGGGTGGCGACGCCACCCTGAGGAAGCTGCGGCTGCATGGCGACGTGCATCCCGGCAACATCCTCTGGACACCGACCGACCGGCCAGGCGGCGGCCCGCACTTCGTCGACCTGGACGACGCTCGCACCGGCTTTGCCGTGCAGGACCTGTGGATGTTGCTGTCGGGCGAACGCGCACAGCGCACCGGGCAACTCAGCGGCCTGCTCGATGGATACGAGCAGTTCCGTGAGTTCGACCGCCGTGAGTTGGCACTGGTCGAGCCGCTGCGCACGCTGCGGCTCATCCATTACAGCGCGTGGCTCGCGCGCCGCTGGGAAGACCCGATCTTCCCGATCAACTTCCCGTGGTTCGGCTCCAGCGACTACTGGAAAGGCCAGGTGCTCATGCTGCAGGAGCAGTGTGAGCAAATGGACGAAGAGCCGCTGTACGCCTGATCAGCCCACCAGCAGGGCGTTGACGCGTCGCAGGTAGGCCGCCGGATCGGCCGGCATGCCGCCCTCGGCCAGCAGTGCCTGGTCGAAAAGGATGTGCGCCAGATCGTCGAACTGCGTCGCGCTTTCCAGCCGCTGGACCAGCGGGTGCTCTGCATTGACTTCCAGCACGGGCTTGAGGTCGGGCGCGGGCTGGCCGGCCTGCTTGAGCATGCGCGCGAGTTGCGTGCTCATGCCGCCGTCCTGAACGACCAGGCAAGCTGGCGAGTCGACCAGGCGGGTCGTCACGCGCACGTCGCCGGCCTTGTCCTTGAGGGCTTCCTTGAGTTTTTCCAGCACGGGCTTGAAGGTCTCGGCCGCCGCTTCGGCCGCCTTCTTTTCGTCCTCGTCCTGCAGCTTGCCCAGGTCGACCGCGCCCTTGGCGACGCTCTGCAGCGGCGTGCCTTCGAAATCGTTGAGGTAGTTGAGCGCCCACTCGTCGACACGGTCGGTCATCAGCAGCACTTCGATGCCTTTCTTCTTGAAGACCTCGAGCTGCGGGCTGTTCTTGGCGCCGGCGAGCGTGTCGGCCGTGATGTAGTAGATGGCATCCTGGCCGTCCTTCATGCGCGCCTTGTAGTCCGCCAGGCTCACGCTCACCGTGTCGCTGGTGCTCGACGCGAAGCGCAGCAGCTTGGCGATGCGCGCGCTGTTGGCCATGTCCTCGCCCAGGCCTTCCTTGAGCACCGCGCCGAACTCGGCGTAGAACTTGGCGTACTTGCCTGCGTCCTCGCCGCCCGCGAACTCGACGGCGGCTTCCGCGGCCGGCACGGTGGCGTCGGCCTTCTTGTCAACCACGTCGGTCACGCCTTCGGTCGGCTCGGGGGCGGGCACGGATTCACCGGAGCCCACGTCGATCTTGCCGGCGGCGCTCTCCGCTGCACTCTTTTCCTTCCTGGCCAGGTCCTCGAGCATCGACAGCACGCGCTTGGTGCTGCCCTCGCGGATGGCCTTGACGTCGCGGCTTTCCTGCAGCAACTCGCGGCTCACGTTGAGCGGCAGGTCCGACGAGTCGATCACGCCCTTGACGAAGCGCAGGTAGCTGGGCATCAGCGCCTCGGCGTCGTCCATGATGAAGACGCGCTTGACGTACAGCTTGACGCCCGCGGTCTTGTCGCGGTTCCACAGGTCCATCGGCGCCTTCGCCGGGATGTAGAGCAATTGCGTGTATTCGGTGCTGCCTTCGACGCGGTTGTGGCTCCAGGTCAGCGGCGCCTCGAAGTCGTGGCTGATGTTCTTGTAGAACTCTTCATACTCTTCCTTGGTCACGTCCTTCTTGGCCCGTGCCCAGAGCGCGCTGGCCTTGTTGACGGGTTCCCATTCGCCGGTCTTGACCATGTCGCCGGGCTGGTCGTTCTCGCCTTCCTTCCACTCCTCGCCTTCCATCAGGATCGGCAGCGAGATGTGGTCGGAGTACTTGGCGATGACCGACTTGAGCTTCCA
>Ga0308159_1003629_pt1 | contig 15256 bp, 8 predicted proteins | sample PhyCR1_FD_201040 | JGI IMG/M metagenome (GOLD analysis project Ga0308159, IMG submission 201040) | Phyllosphere microbial communities from UC Gill Tract Community Farm, Albany, California, United States - DLSLC.R1 | ecosystem: Host-associated > Plants > Phyllosphere > Unclassified | place: USA... | reverse complement strand
GTGGCATTAACAGGAGTTGCTTCTCTTGCTGTCGCTCAGGATGCTCCTGCAACTACTTCTTCTACCAAGGTATTTGGTGGAAGAGGACAGTACAGAACTTGGTCAATCGGTGTTAACGCGGGTGTATTAGCACCAGTTGTTGCTATTGGCGGTTCTAATGATTTTAACAAATGGGATGCTAACTTAGGTTACGGTTTAAATATCCGTAAACAATTAGGTCACTCTTTCGCATTAGAGTTAGCTGGTGTACGTGGTAAAGTTTCTGGTTCAAATGATGCAACTGCTGGTCCAGTAGGATCAACTGCTAGCGAATTTGAAACTGAATTACAATATGCTGTTGATTTACGTGGTGTTGTTAACTTAGGTTCTATCGATTTCTTACGTCGTGAGAACTCAGTAGGTTTCTTCTTAACAGCTGGTGCTGGTTACTTAGCTTATGCTCCAAAAGTAACTACAGGTAACCAAGTTATTGATTGGAAAGGTACCGCTATCGGTCCAGTTGGTGACAGACACGAAGCTAAAGACTACGTAAAAGGTTTCTACATTCCAGTAGGTGCTGGTGTTAAATTCAAAGTTTCTGAGCGTGTTAACTTTAACTTAGGTTACACTATGAACTTTGTTGATGCTGATAACTTTGATGGAGTTTATGCTAAAGGTACTACTAAAGATAAATTCTCTTACGGTTATGCTGGTTTAGAGTTCTCTTTAGGTTCTTCTGCAAAACCAAGCTTAGAGTGGTCTAACCCATTAGCTACAATGTATGACGAATTAAAAGATCCAACTTTACGTCAAGAAGTTGAAGCTTTGAAAAACCGTGTATCTAACGTAGAAAAATCTGTTGAAGATTTGAAAAAAGATACTGATGGTGATGGTGTTGCTGATCAATTCGACAAATGCCCAGGAACTCCTGCAGGTACTGCTGTTGATGGATCAGGATGTCCACTTCCAAAATTCTCAGCTGATTCAACTAACACTAACGTAACAGGTTTCGAAAAAATCTCTTTTGATTTTAACTCATCTGTATTAAAAACTGAATCTTATCCTACTTTAGATAAATTATCTTCAGTGTTACGTGAAAACGGTGGTAAAGTAACTGTAAACGGTTACGCTTCAAGCGAAGGTACTGCTGCATATAACTTGAAATTATCTAAAGACAGAGCAAATTCTGTTAAAACTTACTTAGTAAACTCTGGCGTAACTGCTAGTCAAGTTGCTACTAAAGGTTTAGGCGAAGCTAATCCAATTGCTTCTAACGATACTGAAGAAGGTCGTATCCAAAACCGTCGTGTTGAAACTGCTAGAAACTAGTATTTCAATATAAAGTTTAAAAAAAGTCCCGATGCAAATTGGGACTTTTTTTGTGCCTTTTAGTTTTTGTGTTATGCTTTTTTAGCTAAGTTTGTATTATGTACTTCTTCAGGAAAAAAGATCCAAATCGCCCCAATAACATCAATATTAAAATTATGCATTTCATTAATGCATTGGCGATCACTATTTTTCTGGCTGGTATCATCTACAAGCTGGTTCAATGGCTTGCGAAATAAATTTTAAAGAAAACTATGAAAGAAATTATTACTACAACAAATGCTCCATCCCCAATCGGGCCATATAGCCAAGCTGTAAAAGCGGGTAACTTTTTATTTGTATCAGGCCAGGTAGCCATCAATCCCGAAAATGGCGAGTTAAATATCGGAAGCATTGAGGAAGAAACCCACCAGGTAATGCGGAACCTGAAAGCTGTTTTGTTAGAAGCAGGTTTGACTTTCGATCATGTAGTAAAATCTACGATCTTTTTAAGCGATATGGGTACCTTTGCTCAGGTTAATGAAATTTATGGCCAATATTTCACTGCCAACTTTCCTGCACGCGAAACCGTACAAGTATCTGTATTACCAAAAAATGTAAACGTTGAGATTTCTGTAATTGCCATCGTTTCCTAAATTGGCAAACAGTAAAAACAAATACTTTCTGGCAGGTATTGTTCCCTACATCATTTGGGGAACAATGTCTATCCCGCTGCGAAACATAAAAGGCTATATGCCTCAAGAAATTCTATACTATAGGATATTTGTTTCCATCCTCATGGTTTGGAGTGTTATCGCGATATTCAGAAGGACGGCATTAAGAAATGACCTTACATTCCTCGCTTCGCTTTCCCGAGAGAAAAAAGTTAAGATTGCAATATTAACTTTGTTATCGGCATTCTTAATCACAGGTAACTGGTTCACCTACATTTATGCAGTAAATAGTGTGAGTTTAAAAGCAGCAGCTTTTGCTTATATGGTTTGTCCGCTGCTAACTGCACTATGTGGTTTTCTCATCCTCAAAGAACGTTTAACCAAAACGAAAATAGCTGCACTTTTAATTGCATTTGTCAGCATCTTACTCTTGGCTACAGGCTCATTGTATGAGGTATTGTGGGCTGTTCTGATTGCATCATTCTATGCAGTCTACGTTATTGTATTAAAGGTGATTCAAGGATTAGATAAGTTTAATTTTTTAGGGGTTCAGCTTATCCTTTCAGGATTAATGATTTTACCCCTTTATTTTTTGAAAAGTAATTCCTTTCCGACAGATACCTTCTTCTGGACACACATTTTTTTAATTGCCATATTCTTTACTATTGTACCCTTATTTTTGAATTCTTATGCGCTTTTGGGTATGCCGTCTTCAGCGCTGGGAATTCTAATTTATTTAAACCCCATTGTGGCTTTCGCTGTTGCATTTTTCTACTTTGATGAGGAAATTGATATCCATCAGCTATTCGCTTATTTGCTTTTGCTCATCTCTATTGTTATTTTTAACGCACAATTGCTGAAAAAACTAGTTTATCAAAAACAATAGCTGCCTTGTTCAATTCGATTTTAGATACACCTATAGCGTTTATTAAAGGCGTTGGACCAAGTCGTGCAGATGTGTTGAAGAAGGACCTGGGTCTGTTCACCTTTCAAGACATGCTGGCGCATTATCCTTTCCGCTACATCGACCGTACAAAGTATTTTAAAATTAATCAGATTACTCCAGATGCTCAATACATTCAGATTATTGGCAGAGTAATTAGTAAAAAGGTAATTGGAGATAAACGGGCAAAGCGCATTGTTGCTGTTTTTAAAGATGAAACAGGAATTATGGAATTGGTTTGGTTCCAAAGTTTAAAATGGGTTGATGAAAATATTGTAGTTGGTACTGCTTATGTTGCCTTTGGCAAGCCGACGCTTTTCAATGGTACGTTTAGCATTTCGCATCCGGAAATGGAGCTGTATCAGAATAAGCCGCAGGGCAGAGGAAATTTAACGCTGCAGCCTGTTTACAACTCTACAGAGAAGTTAAAGAAATTTACTTTAGATTCTAAAGGCATTCAAAGGTTAATTGCTGGCTTACTTGATCAGGTAATTCAGCAAGTACCCGAAAGCTTGCCGCAATACATCGTTGATAAGTACCAGTTGCCGGAAAAGAGAATGGCGTTATTGAATATCCATTTTCCGAAAAACCAACAAGACTTAAATGCGGCAGAGCGACGCTTAAAATTTGAAGAGCTTTTTTTTATTCAACTTCAGTTATTGCACAACAAGCAATTACGACAGTTAAAATTTAAAGGGGCCAGTTTTGAAAAAGTGGGTGAAAAGGTTAACCGGTTCTACAAAGAATTTTTGCCGTTTGAACTTACTAATGCACAGAAAAGAGTAGTTAAGGAGATTCGGATAGATACCCAGCGGGCTGTGCAAATGAATAGACTTGTACAGGGTGATGTTGGAAGCGGTAAAACGGCGGTAGCTTTGATGAGCATGTTGCTGGCAAGTGATAACGGCTATCAAGCTTGTATGATGGCACCAACGGAAATTCTGGCCCGGCAACACTATGCTTCTATTAGCGAATTGGTAACAGATGATCTTGTTAAAGTAGCCATTCTTACCGGGAGTACTAAAAAGAAAGACCGGACGATTTTACATGAGCAATTAGAAAGTGGTGAGATTGATATTCTTATTGGAACACACGCGCTGATTGAAGATAAGGTTAAGTTTAAGAATCTTGGTTTAGTAGTAATAGATGAACAACATCGTTTTGGTGTAGAGCAGCGGGCAAAACTTTGGCGTAAAAATATTATCCCCCCTCATATTCTGGTGATGACGGCAACGCCTATACCGCGTACGCTGGCCATGACTTTATATGGTGATTTAGATGTCTCTGTAATTGATGAGCTCCCTGCAGGCAGAAAGCCGATAGAAACCCGCCATTTGTTCGAAGGCCAGCGATTGCGGATGTTTGGCTTTATGAAACAGGAGATTGCGAAGGGGCGACAGGTATACATCGTTTATCCATTAATTAAGGAAAGTGAGAAGTTGGATTTGCTACATCTGGAAGCTGGAGTAGAACAGCTGAGTTATCAGTTTCCACGGCCTGATTATCAAATTAGTATTGTGCACGGCCAAATGCCCAATGCAGATAAGCAATTTGAAATGCAACAGTTTATTGATGGTAAAAGCCAGATTATGGTAGCTACCACAGTAATTGAAGTTGGTGTGAATGTGCCGAATGCCTCTGTAATGGTAATTGAAAATGCAGAGCGTTTCGGGTTGTCACAATTGCATCAGCTACGCGGGCGGGTTGGTCGTGGTGCTGAGCAATCTTTTTGTATTCTGATGAGTGGTAACAAACTAAGTAGGGAAGGGAAGGTGAGGCTTGAAACAATGGTACGGACCAATAATGGATTCGAAATTTCTGAGATCGATTTACAGCTTCGTGGACCAGGTGATATCACAGGAACCCAGCAAAGTGGGGTGCTCGAATTAAAACTGGCTGATTTAGCAACTGATCAGGCGATTTTGTCAGAAGCCAGAAATACAGTAATCGAACTTTTTGAAGATGATCCACAACTGCTTAAACCCGAAAATGCAATTTTAAAGGCTCATCTCCAGAAACTCGAACGCGGAATCTCTTTCGATAAAATTTCATAAGTATCACTTGTTACTTTGAAATTGTAATTATTAAACTTTAATTTCTTAAACACTACAAGAATAATTTACTTCGTATTATTAGTTCTGCAATGGGCATTTTTTTTACGAGTAAACCCCTCCAATTTATCATTTTACCCCCCTTTTTTTAATTTCTAATATTCCTATATTGCGTTTAACCTAATATAAATGCATACCTCGAAACTAAAATTATGAATGCTTTTCGATCGGGTCATTCCATTTAAGATTCTCCTCTTAGTGATAAATCTTATCACTTCTGGTGGGGAAAATCTATGATTCAAACTAAGGCGTTGTCAGCGATTTTAACCTCGTAGCATTTATAATAGTTGGTTCAGTTGCTTAACTAACAGCTGCACATGCTTATGGTTATCTATAAGTTTTTAAGATTGCAACCATTCTAACCAAAATAAATCGAAAACTATGAAAAAAAATCTGTTGAGGGGTTTTGCCAGAAGTAGCATATTCTTTGCTTGCGGCAGTTGTCTCATTTTTTCTCCGGTTGGCAGTACTGCTGCTAAAGCATACCCAAAAAAAGATTTACCAATCCATCTTCGTGGCCTTCTTATGGCAGACATTATTGTTAAGGGAGCCGTTACTGATGCAAACGGTCCCATTCCGGGAGTGAGTGTTAAACTTAAGGGCGGTAGTGCGGCCACAGTTACAGATGGGGGAGGTAAATTTAGCATCAAGGTGCCAGAAGATGGAATTCTCATTTTTAGTTATGTAGGCTACACTGATCAGGAAGTACCGGTAAAGAACCAAACCAATCTAACTGTTAGATTACTAGAGAACAATCAAAATTTATCAGAAGTGATTGTGGTTGGTTACGGTACACAAAAGAAAGCGGTTGTTTCTGGCGCTGTAGCTGCGGTGAAAGGAACAGAACTGGCCAAATCTTCTTCAGTTAACCTGTCAAACTCTCTTGCTGGTCGCTTACCTGGTGTTACTGCGTTACAAGGAAGTGGCGAACCGGGTTATGATGGATCGACTATCCGTATCCGTGGGATTAACTCATTGGGAAATAATAATGCCTTGATTGTAATTGATGGTATTCCAAACCGAGCCGGTGGGCTTGAAAGGATCAATCCAAATGATATTGAAAGTGTATCGGTTCTGAAAGATGCATCAGCAGCAATTTATGGGTCGCAAGCGGCAAACGGGGTAATCCTCGTTACTACCCGGTTAGGGAAGTCTGGTAAACCACAGTTTTCATATGATTTTAGCTATGGTTTACAACAACCTACTCGAATCCCCAAAATGGCGAACTCCACCCAGTATGCCGAAATCCTGAATGAACTAAATATTTTTGGTTCCGATCTCAATCCTAATGAATGGTCTGCCGCCTGGAATAGTTTTAAATCAACCGGTACCTATCAATCTCCTGCAGGCAAAACTATTAATGCGGCTTACAAACCAGATGAGATTAGAAAACTTGGCGATGGGTCTGACCCCTTACGTTATCCAAATACGGATTGGTTTGACACGGTTTTTCAAAAATGGTCTCCACAGCAAAGACATAATGTGCAGATTAATGGTGGTTCTGAAAACGTAAAATATCTGGTTTCGCTGGGATACCTAAACCAGGATGGTTACTATAAAAACTCTGCAACAGGTTACAAACAGTACGATATGCGTTTCAACCTCGAAGCAAAATTAAGTAAGTATATTACAGCAACTCTGGGTGTAACTGCCAGAGAAGAAAACAGGAATTTCCCAACCGTTGCTGCCCCTGATATTTTTAGGTTTCTAATGCGTGGAAGGCCAACAGAAATAGCGAAATGGCCGAACGGATTGCCAGGCAGAGATATTGAATATGGTTACAATCCGGTGGTATCTACAACAGATCTTACTGGTTATAATAAGGATATCAGGGATTATTTTCAATCAACAGGTAAGGTTGAAGTAAGGATACCTGGTGTTGACGGTTTAAAAGTAACAGGTACAGCTGCCATCGACAAATATTCAGGCAGGCAGAAAAACTGGCAATTGCCCTGGACACTTTATGACTGGGATAAAAAAACCTTCCAGGCCGATGGCGTAACACCAGTTTTAACTGGAACCATTAGATCTCAATATACCGATCCAAGATTGAGGGAAACTGCTGGCGGACAACTGGCAACGAATCTTACCGGAATGATTAACTATGACAAAAAGATAGGTGATCATACCATTGGTTTAATGGCCGGTGTAACGCGTGAAGAAGTTGCAAACGATGGTTTTACAGCTTTTAGAAGATATTTTCTCTCATCTGCAATAGAGCAGTTATTAGCTGGAGATGAACGTGAGCAAAGCATTGGCAATAACCCGGGCGATCCAAATAACTTATTTAACCGGGCACGACTCAGTTATTTTGGCCGGGCAGGTTATAATTACAAAGAGAAATACCTGGCCGAGTTTCTTTGGCGCGTAGATGGTTCTTATATCTTCCCAACCAACAGGCGTTTTGGCTTCTTCCCCGGTGTGTCTGTCGGCTGGCGTTTATCTGAAGAAGATTTCTTCAAAAATAATGTAAGTTTTATCAATAACTTAAAATTGAGGGCTTCTTATGGTCAGATGGGTGCTGAGGCCTATTTCGGAGATGCGCTGCAGGAATATCAATACCTCAGTTTAATGAATTTTGGCAGCTATATTTTTAATGATGTAATTACAAAATCTATTTACGAAGGCAAAGTTCCAAATCTGGATTTCGGCTGGGAGGTGGCTAATAACATGAATATTGGTTTAGATGCTGCTTTTCTTGATAATAAATTAGCCCTGGAGTTTGATTATTTCTACAATAAAAGAACTAATATATTAATCAGCCGAGGTAGCTCTGTTCCGGAAAGTTCTGGTATTACTGATCAATTGCCGCCCGTTAACCTGGGTAAGGTAAACAACAAAGGTTTCGAGTTTAAATTAAGCTATAACGATCAGGTAGGCGATTTAAATTTTGGTGTAAGTGTGAATGGTGGATACGCGAAAAACAAAATAATTTTTTGGGATGAAACGCCTGGAGCTCCAGAATGGCAACGCTCTACTGGCAAGGTAACCAACTCTTGGCTGGTATATGATTATGACGGCGTCTTTAAAGATCAGGCTGATATCAATTCCAATTCTTTAAATTATAGCGCTTTAACCAATAATCTTCGTCCTGGAGATATGAAGTTTAAGGATATTAATGGAGATGGAAAAATCAATGCTGATGATAAAATTCGGTTAGACCAAAATGGAACACCAACTTTTACAGGTGGTTTCAATTTAAATCTTCAGTATAAAGGATTTGATTTGTCAATGTTGATTCAGGGCGCTACCGGCGGGATGCAGATTGTAGGAGTTACCGAATCAGGAGACATCGGGAATTTTTTAGACTGGTCTTACCAAAACCGCTGGAGTATCGACAATCCGAGTTCGGTAGATCCACGCTTATCTAACAGAGGCGCAACTTATTATACAGATAGCAATAATGCACTAAACAATACCTATTGGCTGCGAAGTAACAATTACATCAGGCTTAAAAATGTAGAAGTAGGCTATACGCTGCCAAACAAGGTGGTAGAAAAGGTAGGACTAAATGCTGTACGGGTATATGTGAACGGCCTAAATCTGGCTACGCTTGATAAGGTAAAAGTTTGGGATCCTGAATCAACCAATTCCAGCGGACAATACTATCCTCAAGCAAGGGTAATTAATATGGGCATTAAAGCCTCTTTTTAAAAGATGTTCGGCTGTTTATCAATTATAATGAAGAATATGAAAGCAATAATTCAACATAAAACGATCTATATATTAGTATTAATCACTTTTTTCGCAACGGCATGTAAAAAGGAATTTATGGATGTGGCACCACCAGACAAAATCTCCGCTGATTTGGTTTGGAGCGATCCGGCATTGGCACAGGCCTTTGTAAATGATATCTATAATGGTTTGAGTAGCGGTGGTTTTTCTGAACAAATGCTGGCTTCGGTATCTGATGAAGCACTGTTTACACACCCTACGCGTGGGATAGATTTAGTTAACAATGCAACCATAAACCCTTCTACATTAGGTTGGGTAGATGACACCTGGGGCTATAAACAAATGTACAATAGAATCAGGGCCTGTAATATCACTATAGAAAGAATTGCTGGTGGAAGCAATGGCTTAAGCAGTCAGTCACTTAAAGATCAGCTTCTGGGTGAAGCGTATTTCCTGCGGGCCTACTATTATCAGCAACTGCTGCGTTTCTATGGCGCAGTGGCCATCATCACTAAAACTTATGCATTGAACGATGATTTCGCTGTTAAGCGCAATACTTACGAAGAATGCGTCAACTTCATTGTTAAAGATTGTGACGAGGCAGCAAAGTTGCTCACTGGAAAAACGTTAGATAAAGGGCGGACCAATTCATTGGCTGCACTGGCTTTAAAATCGAGGGTGCTAATATATGCAGCCAGTGATCTTCACGACCGTACGAAGATTACAGCGAAAATTAGCGGAATTGCAGCACAAAAATTAGATTACCTATCTTATGCTTCCGGTAGTCAGACAGAACGTTATAGACTGGCACAAGCTGCCGCGAAAGCAGTTATTGATGCCGGTACAGGTTATAAATTAACCCTTTCGGCGCCAGCTACCGATGGACAATTAAACTTTAAAAGCATAGCCATGGGAGGCGGGAGTAAAGCGCCTGGCATTGATGCTTCTGCGGCTACAGAATTAATTTTCGCCCGGTATTTTGTGATCCAGAGCAATAACCGGCATGGGCAACAAAACGGTCCGAATGGCTACCACAACTGGGCAGGTAATACGCCAGTTGGTTTGCTGGTTGACGATTTTGAAATGAATGATGGCAGCAAGTTTAGCTGGAACAATCCCCTGCAGAAAGCAAATCCATACCAAAACAGGGATCCACGTTTTTACGCCACTATTTTATATGATGGTGCAACATGGAAACCACGAGATAAAGCATCAGGAAATGTAGATCCGGCCAATCAGATTCAAACCGGTGTTTATGATTTAGCCAGTGGTGGAACGGTAACTGATTTTAAAGGCCTGGATACCCGGGCAAGTTCAATTGAAAACTGGAATGGAAGCTGGACTGGTTATTATTACCATAAATTTATTGATCCGGACCCAAACATTGTGGAAGCATCTGCCCCGCAAACCATTCCATGGCCCTTCTTTAGGTATACTGAGGCTGTCTTTAATTATATTGAAGCCAGTATAGAATTAGGAGAGTTGGATAATGCAAAAACATGGTTAAACAGAATTCGCTTCAGGGCTGGCATGCCTGCAGTAACCGCAACCAGCCAGGCAGATTTGAGAACAGCTTATCGCCACGAACGCCGCATCGAAATGGCTTATGAAGAGCAGCGTTATCATGATACCCGCAGGTGGTTAATTGCTGAAGAAACTTTAGGAAGAAAAGTAACCTACATTAAAGTAACGGGTAAATTCAAACCTGGTAAAACAATGTCAGCCCCCTATCACTATGATGCTACGGTTTACGACTATACTTACACTCCGGTTGTCGAAAATGCACAGGAAAATCGCAGTTGGGATAATAAACTTTACTTCAGGCCATTTAGCCGTGATGAGGTAAATAAAAATAATTTACTCGAACAAAACCCTGGTTACTAAAATCTGGTTCATTCTTATGGAACCCTATGACTAGCGATAGGTTAGTTATAGGGTTTTCTGTTTTTACTTATTTCTGAGCATTGTTATTTACTCGTTTATGAGTAAAATAAAACGTTTAAGTGATAACAATATTTAATTCTAATCTTACTTTTGTAAATAAAAATTCGCTCGTGTCAGATTCAGATTCTCTTATCGTAAAACAAGACCCATTCGCAGCCCTTCGGTATAAAGAATTTCGCTCCTTTTTAGGTATGCGTTTCTTTTTTACGCTTGCTTACCAAATGCAGGCTGTAGTGATTGGCTATCACATTTATGATTTAACACATGATCCCTTAAAGCTGGGCCTGGTAGGTTTGTGCGAAGCAATTCCTGCTATTTGTATCGCGCTGTATGGAGGTTATGTTGCCGATAAAAGTGAAAAACGAGGTTTACTCATCAAAGTTTTTTCTGGTGTTTGGCTGGCTTCGGTTTTAATGTTAATCGTGACTAGCAAATACCTCCACCTTCAACAAGATTTAATTGTGCTAATCATGTATGGGTTGGTATTCTGTATTGGTATTGCGAGGGGGTTTTTCGGTCCGGCAACATTTTCGCTAATGGCAGAAATTATCCCAAAAGAACTATATCCCAATTCTAGCACATGGAGCAGTAGCAGCTGGCAGCTAGCTACTATTATTGGTCCTTTAACAGGCGGGTTAGTGAACTGGCTTTGGGGTATTACGGCAGCTTATAGCATAATCGTATTGCTGGTTTCGATTTCGTTAATCTGCATTTTCACTTTTAAAAAACATCCCTCAACTTATGTACCTAAAGAAAATATCTTTCAAAGTTTGAAAGAAGGAATCAATTTCGTTTTTAAAACGAAGATGATGGTATGGGCAATGAGTCTGGATCTTTTTTCGGTATTTTTTGGCGGTGCGGTTGCTTTATTACCCATTTTTGCAAAAGATGTATTCAACTTAGGGTCATTTGGCTTGGGCATGATGCGTGGTGCAGCGGCGTCAGGAGCGATAATTACAATGCTGGTGATGACTCGCTTCTCACCCATGGGAAGACCGTGGAGAAACTTAATAATTGCCGTAACCGGTTTTGGCTTGAGTATTATTTGTTATGGATTATCCAGAAATTTTTACCTCACGTTGTTTTTCTTATTCCTTGAAGGCTCTTTTGACAGCGTAAGTGTAATTATTCGTCAAACCATTATGCAGTTGCTTACCCCAGATCATATGCGGGGGCGTGTTTCGGCGGTAAATAGTATGTTTATTGGTTCTTCTAATGAAATTGGTGAATTTGAATCGGGCTTATCTGCCAAATTGTTAACCTTGGTGCCCGCGGTGGTATTTGGCGGAAGCATGACCGTTGGAATTGCTTTTCTTACCTGGCTCAAAACAAAGCCATTAACAAAGTTAAGCTTGCAGGATATTAATGAAAAAACGGCTAATGCGGTTTAGTTGATAAGCATCCGTATGATGATCAATGAATAAATGTCTCAAATGAGGCGTTTCGGCTGTGAGAACCAAGCCGATAAGTACATTACCAGATCAGTTAAAACTTCCTGTTCTTACCCCAAACCAGGTAAGCAATTGACCCTATGAAAGGAGCAAACAGGATAATAATAAACCAAAGTACCTTCACCGGAAAAAGCATATTGCTATTTCTTGATAGGTGATATAAAGTAACCAATATAAATGCCAGCCAAAGTATCGCGGCAATAATGATAATGATTGCAATCTGGTTGCTTTCTACTTGTGCTACTAACATGTGATGAAGATTTATTAAGCTTCAACAATTCTTTCGCCAATTTGTTGGCGCCACATGGCCTGATATAAACCATTTTGTGCGATTAATTCTTCGTGCTTACCTTGCTCAATGATATGGCCTTTCTCTAAAACGTAAATCACATCGGCATGTTTAATGGTTGATAAACGGTGGGCAATCAGAATCGTAATGTGGTCAGTTAAATCAGATACAGAGCGGATTGTTTTCGTAATTTCTTCCTCTGTGATAGAATCCAATGATGAAGTCGCTTCATCAAAAACTAAAATATCCGGCTGACGGAGCAATGCCCTGGCAATTGATAGACGCTGTTTTTCTCCACCAGAAACCTTCACACCTCCTTCTCCAATTAAAGAATCCAGGCCTTTATCTGCCCTGGCTAATAAAGTCTGGCAAGCTGCCTGATTCAACACTTTAAAACATTCCTCATCGGTTGCAGTTGGATTAACAAAAAGCAAATTTTCTCTGATGGTGCCAGAGAATAATTGGGTATCTTGAGTTACAAAGCCGATTTTTTCTCTTAGTGCATCCAAATCAATGTTGTTGCTTGGCGTGCCATTGTAAAGAATTTCGCCATCTTTTGGTGGATATAATCCAACCAATAATTTAACTAAAGTTGTTTTGCCAGAACCAGAAGGACCAACAAAAGCAATAGTTTGACCGTTGAAAGTTTTAAAGGAAATATTTTCCAAAGCATTTCTATTGGCCGTTTGGTGTTTGAAGCCAACGTTGCTGAATGTTAAATCCTTAATTTTTTGGATTGCGATAGGGTTTTCAGGTTTTTTATCAATTGGAGTACTGAGGATTTTTTTAAAGTTTCCTAAAGATACTTCAGCCTCACGCCAGGCTAGAATTACGTTTCCAAGCTCCTGTAAAGGGCCAAAAAGGAAGAAAGAGTAAAATAAGAAAGTTAAGTATTGACCAGCGGTGATGGCGTTATCAAAGATGAGCAATAGTAAAACAAGGATCATGGTGCTTCGTACCAGGTTAACTGTAGTTCCTTGAACAAAGCTCATGCTCCGCACATATTTTACCTTTTTAAGCTCCAGGCCTAAAATCTTGTAGGTTGTTTTGTTTAGTCTTTCAATTTCCTGATCGGCCAAGCCTAAACTTTTTACCAGCTCAATGTTCCTCAAAGATTCTGTTGTAGAACCTGCCAGCGCTGTGGTTTCGCCAACAATGGAACGTTGAATGGTTTTGATTTTACGACTTAAATACCAGCTCACGAAACTGATAATCGGAATGGCTGTAAAGTAAACCAAAGTAACCTTGTAGCTAATCGAAACGGAATAAACGATTACGAAAATCATCCCGATCAGGCTCACAAATAAAATGCTGATAAATGAAGTGATAAATTTTTCAGAATCCAGGCGTACTTTCTGTAAAATCCCTAATGTTTCACCACTTCGCTGATCTTCAAAAACCTGGTAAGGTAATTTTAAAGAGTGTTGTAAACCATCGGCATACATTTTGGCACCAACTTTTTGTACAATTACGCTGGTAAAGTAATCCTGAAAGTTTTTCGCAATACGGGAAATCATTGCTGCGCCAATGGCCAGGCCGATTAAACCCAATGAACCCCACAGGTATTGACTATAAGTTAATTTATCTTTTTGATTGATGAAGCGATCTAAAATTCTTCCGGTAATATATGGATCTAAGAGTGAAAAACCGATATTGAAACCTGCCAGCAATAGCGCTAAAACCACAATCCACTTGTGGTTTTTCAGGTAGTCTAATAATAATCCCATTAAAGTTTTGTTGTTTATTCTTACAAACATAAAAAAAGGGAACGGATAAAAATCCATTCCCTTTTTTTATGACTTTTTGAAAAGATACAGGGTATCTTTCGGTGACTAAAATCCGTATCTCAAACCGATTTGCGCCTGCCAAGGGTTACCAGTTGGTATTACAATACCGGTGTTATTTAACCGATAGTTGTAATTAGAACTTGTAGCATCGAAGCCCGTAACTGCGTATAGCGCCTGCGTACTTAAAGTTTCTGATGTACCCCAGGTTTTCTTAAACAAGTTGGCTACGTTAAACAAATCTCCAGAAATTTCTAAGCTTTGTTTTTTATTTGGGCCAAATTTAAACTGATATGCTAATCTTAAATCAACTGTACCATAAAAGCCATTTATGCCACCATTGCGTTCCGCAAAAGTACCTTCGTATTTTGTAATATAATCTTTTAAACTTTGGCTTACCTCGCCATTTGCCAATAATTTTTGTAAGTCTGTTCTAAGTGTTGCCGGTACATTTGTATTTGATGTATTAAATATGTATGCCAAATCGTTTGTGGCTACAAAATCACCATTGGTATTGCCACCAGATAATAAACTATATCTGGTACCACCAATTCCAGAATAACGAATACCAGCTTTAATCCCATGAAACGATGGTAAAGTACCATAAACTACCACTTTATTGCGGAACTGACCATTTGAATAAGTCATTTTATTCAAATTGCGAGGGTCATCAATAACAGGTAAAGATAATGTCGCTGAATTGGCTACGTTACCATTATATGAAGTGTTATCTTTTGTATCATTCCAGGTAAAGCTGGCCGTAATTTCTCCATCTTTAAAGTATTTCCACGTACCGTCTACAACAATAGCAAATTGATTTACTTTACCTTTGCTGTTCATTTCCAATACCCTACCAAATTTATCAGTTAAACGACCTCTTTTCCAATCGGTAGTTCCATTACCAGTAATAATACTATTTGCAGGTACATAAACTCCCCTGTTTCCTTCATTTGATAATCTGAAAAAAGGATCGACAACCATATTTCTATCCACATACATATAGTTATTACGTGCCAAAGTTGCATAACCCGTAACGCCTATTCTTATTTTATCATTTATTAATTTGTTATATGATAAGTTTGCTTTATATACTACTGGTAT